>ERZ777003.1700-NODE-1700-length-30557-cov-10.279162_pt1 | contig 30557 bp, 32 predicted proteins | sample MGYA00374956_ERZ777003 | MGnify/ENA primary metagenome ERZ777003 (study PRJEB29302, sample SAMN06268252) | bioreactor metagenome | isolation source: Joint BioEnergy Institute, California, USA | place: USA:Joint BioEnergy Institute, California, USA | collected... | reverse complement strand
GCGCTCGGCGAGGCGCTCGGCGCCGAGGTCGCCCGTCGCGCCCCGCGCGGGGTCGCGCTCGGCGCGGCCGTCGCCGTGCTCGTCGCCGTCGCCGCCCGCGCCGCCGGCGTCGCGCGGGCGCGCCGCCGCGCCGCCGCCGCGCCCGACCCGCCCGACGCCTGGCACGCGGCCGCGGCGCCCGCCGCGCGCACGGGTCGCGGCGGTCCGGGACTGCCGTAGCATGGAACCGCGCCGCGTGCGCAGCTCATGAGCGTCCTTCGCAGCCTCGAAAGCAAGATCGCCAGCCTCGTCGAGGGCACCTTCAGCCGCGCGTTCCGCTCGGAGGTGCGCCCGGTCGAGATCGCGCGCAAGCTCGCGCGCGAGATGGAGGAGCACACGTCGGTCTCGCTCTCGCGCGTGTACGTCCCGAACGAGTACGCCGTCTACCTGTCGCCGGCCGACCGGGAGCGGTTCGCCGACCTCGAGGACCAGCTCGCCGACGAGCTCGCCGGCTACCTGCTCGAGCACGCGCGGCGGGAGCGGTTCGCGCTCATGTCGCGGCCGTCGATCGAGTTCCGCACCGACGGGCGGCTGAGGCTCGGCGAGTTCGGCATCCAGGCGCGGCTCGTGCGGCCGGGCGCGAGCGGTCCCGGCGGCCGCGAGCGGCCGCCCGCGCCGGGCGACGCCGGCCACACGATGGTCTACAGCGCCGCCCAGCGGCTGCAGGAGCCGCTCGAGGCGCGGGCGCGCGAGCGCCGGGCGACGGCGCTGCTCGTGACCGGCGGCAGGCGGCTGCTCGTCGGCCCCGAGGGGGCGACGATCGGCCGCTCGCGCGACTGCGACGTCGTCCTGCCGGACGCGAACGTCTCGCGCCGCCACGCCGAGGTCCGGCCGCGCGGCGGCGGCTGGATCATCGCCGACCTCGGCTCGACCAACGGCGTCGCCGTCAACGGCGTGCGGATCGAGCAGGCGCATGCGCTGCGCCCCGGCGACGAGATCGAGCTCGGCACGACGACGCTCACGTTCGAGCTGGAGTGACGACCCGACGATGACCTCGCTGGATCCCGCCTCCGTCGCGCTCAAGTTCGGCTTCCTCGCCGTCCTCTACCTGTTCCTGCTGTGGGTCGTGCGCAGCGCGCTCAAGGACCTGCGCCGCGCCCGCGACGCCGCCGAGGAGCTGCCGCTCGTCGCCGACGACGGGGCCGCGCGCGGCGCCCCGCCGGCCGACGCGACCGCCTTCCACAGCGCCGCCGAGGATCCGCTCGCCGACCCGATCGGCGCCGGCGAGCCGCGCCTCGTCGTCGAGCGCGCCGCCGGCCACCCGTCCGGGATCGCCTACGACGTCAGCGGCGGCGTGACGCTCGGCCGCGGCGACGTCGAGATCCGGCTCGAGGACCCGTTCGCCTCCAGCCGCCACGCGCGGATCGAGCGCCAGGGGCCGGTGCTCGTGCTCGAGGACCTCGGCTCGACGAACGGGACCTACCTCAACGACGAGCCGCTGCGCGGGCCCCAGCCGCTGCACCACGGCGACCGCATCCGCATCGGCGACAGCGAGTTCTCCTACCTGCAGGACTGAAACGGCGGGATCGGGCACCACCTCACCATGCTGCGCGTCGCCGAGCACTTCGAGAAGACCGACACCGGGCTGGCCCGCCGGGCCAACGAGGACAGCTTCCTCGCGCGCGCGCCGCTGTTCGTCGTCGCCGACGGGATGGGCGGCGCGCAGGCCGGCGAGGTCGCCTCGCGGGTCGCCGCCGAGGCGTTCGCGGCCGGGCTGCCGGAGGGCGGCGCGATCGAGGAGCGGCTCGCCGCGCGCGTCCGCGCCGCCAACACCGAGATCCACCGGCTCTCGCAGGAGGACCGCGACCGCGCCGGGATGGGGACGACGCTGACGGCCGCCTACGTGCTCGACGACGAGATCGCGCTCGCCCACGTCGGCGACAGCCGCGCCTACCTGTGGCGCGACGGCGAGCTGACGCGCCTGACGCGCGACCACTCGCTCGTCGACGAGCTCGTCCGCCGCGGCAAGCTGACGGAGGAGGAGGCGGCCGAGCATCCGCAGCGGTCGATCATCACGCGCGCGCTCGGCCCCGAGCCGGAGGTCGAGGTCGACACGCGCACCTGCCGCGCCAAGGACGGCGACGTGCTGCTGCTGTGCAGCGACGGCCTCACCTCGATGGTCTCCGAGGAGCGGATCGCCGAGCTGCTCGGCGCCGGCGGGTCGCTCGCCAGCGTCGGCGCGGCGCTCGTCGACGCCGCCAACGCCGCCGGCGGGCGCGACAACATCACCGTCGTGCTCGCGCGGCTGGAGGAGGTCGACGCCGCCGCCGGCGGGCCCGCCGCCGACGCGCCGCCGACCGCGGCCCACGCGCCGGCGGCGCTCGCCGACGAGCCGCCGACCGCGGTCCAGCCCGCGGCCGTCGCCGACCCGCACCCGTTCGACGGGCCGCCGCCGACGGAGGCCCACCGCAAGGCGCTCGAGCGCCAGCGCCGCCGCGCCGGCCAGCCGCTGCCGCTGCGCGTGAAGGTGCTCGCCGCGACGGCGGCGGTCGCGCTGACGCTCGTCGTGCTCGCGATCGCCGGCATGTTCGCGACGCGCGCCGTCTTCTTCCTCGGCACCGACGAGGACGGGATGATCGCCGTCTACCGCGGCCTGCCGTACGAGCTGCCGGCCGGGATCGAGCTCTACTCCGAGTACTCGGTCACGGGCGTGCCCGCGGTCGCGGTGCCGCCGGCCCGCCGCGCGCAGCTGCTCGACCACCGCCTGCGCTCGCGCGAGGACGTGCGCGACCTCGTGCGGGAGCTCGAGCTCGGCAACATCGAGCCCAGATGACGGCGCGCAACCGCGAGCTGATCGGGCTGATCCCGGCCTCGCTGCTCGTCACCGCCGGCTTCGCGGCGGTCTTCCTCGAGCGCGGGTCGCTGGCCCAGAACGAGGTCTCCAGCCTGTCGCTGACGTACGGCGCGATCTTCCTCGGGCTGTGCCTGGCCGCGCACGTCTTCCTGCGCTTCGCGCTGCCGGACGCCGACCCGTACCTGTTCCCGCTCGTCGCCGTGCTCGCCTGCTTCGGGCTCGTGATGATCTACCGGATCGACGAGCAGCTCGCGCGCCAGCAGGCGCAGTGGTTCGTCGTCGGCCTCGGGCTGTTCATGGCGACGATCGTGCTCCTGCGCGACTACCGCAAGCTCGAGCAGTACCGCTACCTGATCGCGCTCGGCTCGCTCGCGCTGCTGATGCTGCCGCGCCTGCCGGTGATCGGCGCGCCCGTCAACGGCGCCTACCTCGGCGTGCGCGTCCCGGGCGTGTTCGTCTTCCAGCCGACCGAGTTCGCGAAGCTCGGCATCGTCGTCTTCCTCGCCAGCTACCTGCGCGACACGCGCCACCTGCTCGTCGTCGGGGCGCGGCGGATCCTCGGCATCACGCTGCCGCCGCTCAAGCACTTCGGGCCGCTGCTGGCGATCTGGGGGATCGCGATGCTGCTGCTCGTCGTGATCCGCGACCTCGGCTCGTCGCTCATGTTCTACGGCGCCTTCCTCGCGCTCCTCTACGTCGCCACGAGCCGCTTCTCGTTCGTCGCGGTCGGGCTGACGCTGTTCGCCGCCGGCGCCTGGTACCTCGGCACGACGGTGCCGCACGTGACCGACCGGATCGACGTCTGGCTCGACCCGCTCGACCCCGGCCGCTACCCGACCGAGGGGTTCCAGATCGCCAACTCGCTCTTCGCGCAGGCCGACGGCGGCCTGCTCGGCCGCGGCTTCGGCGGCGCGATGCTGCTGACGCCGGGCGGCAGCCCGCTGCTGCCGGCGCCGCAGACCGACCTCATCTACGCCGTGATCGTCAACGAGGTCGGCCTCGTCGGCGCCGTCGCCGTGCTGGCGACCTACCTCCTGTTCGTCCAGCGCGGCTTCAAGGTCGCGCTGCTGGCGCGCGACTCCTTCTCGACGCTGCTGGCGGTCGGGCTGTCGTCCGTCTTCGCGCTGCAGGTGTTCGTGATCGTCGGGGGGGTCACGAACGTGATCCCGCTCACCGGCGTCACGCTCCCGTTCATCTCCTACGGCGGCTCGTCGATCCTCGCCAACTTCGTGCTGCTCGCGCTGCTGCTGCTCGTCTCCGACCGCGCCCGCCGGGAGGCGGCCCGATGAGCCGGCCGATCATGCGCCTGTTCGGCACGGTCGTCGTGCTGTTCGCCGTGCTCGTCGCGTGGACGTCGCGCTGGTCGGTGTTCGAGGCCCAGGCGCTGCGCGACGACCAGCTCAACAAGCGGCCGCTGTTCGCCGCGCTCCACGTCAGGCGCGGCGCGATCCGGGCCGCCGACGGGACCGTGATCGCCCGCTCGGTCCGCCAGCGCAACCGCACGTACCGGCGCGCGTACCCGCTCGGCGCGCTGTTCGGCCACCCGATCGGCTACGCGAACATCGTCGAGGGCCAGCTGTCGGGGCTCGAGCGGTCCCGCAACGAGGCGCTGTCGGGCCAGCGCTCCGAGCTCGACTCGCTGCTGGCCCAGCTGCAGGGCAAGCGGCGCGCCGGCGACGCGGTCGTGACGACGCTCGACGTCGCCGCCCAGCGCGTCGCGACCGAGCAGCTCGCCGGCCGCACGGGGTCGATCGTCGCGCTCGACCCGCGCACCGGCGCGGTCAAGGTGCTCGTCAGCTCGCCGGGCTTCGACCCGAACCTCGTCAACGCGCCGGACGGGCTGGCGCCGCTCAACCGCGACGACGAGAACGCGCCGCTGCTGGACCGCGCGACCCAGGGCGGCTACCCGCCCGGCTCGACCTTCAAGGTCGTGACCGCCGCCGCCGCGCTCGACTCGGGCGCCTTCAGGCCCGACTCGGTCGTCAACGGCGACTCGCCCAAGACCGTCTCCGGCGCGCCGCTGCGCAACGACGGCGACGTCAGCTACGGCGACATCGACCTCGCGACCGCGCTGCAGCAGTCGGTCAACACCGTCTGGGCCCAGGTCGCCGAGCGGCTCGGCAAGGCGACGATGGGCGAGTACATGGAGCGGTTCGGCTTCTACGCGCTGCCGCCGCTCGACTACCCGCGCGACCAGATGGTCGCCAGCGGCGAGCGGGCGAACGGCCGGCTGCTGCCGCCGACGAGCCCGGCCGTCGACGTCGGCCGGATGGCGATCGGCCAGGACAAGCTCGCCGTCACGCCGCTGCAGATGGCGATGGTCGTCGCCGCCGTCGCCAACGACGGCGTGCTCATGACCCCGCACCTGACCGACCGCATCGTCGACGCCGACGGCCGCACCGTCGAGCGGGTCGAGCCGACGCCGTGGAGGCGGCCGATCTCGGCGCGGACCGCCGACCAGCTGACGGAGATGATGCGGCGCGTCGTCGACGACGGCACCGGCACCGCCGTCCAGATCCCCGGCATCGACGTCGCCGGCAAGACCGGCACGGCGCAGAAGGGCGCGCCCGGATCGGGCATCACCCAACCGTGGTTCGTCGCCTTCGCCCCCGCCTCCGACCCGCAGGTCGCGATCGCCGTCACCGTCGAGGAGACGGTCGGCGGCTCGGGCGGCACGACCGCCGCCCCGATCGCGCGCGCCGTCCTCGAGCAGCTGCTGACCGGGTGAGCCGCTGATGTCCGAGCACGGGCCCGACACGATCGTCGACGACCGCTACCGCATCCTCACCCGCATCGGCGCGGGCGGGATGGCCGAGGTCTTCTGCGCCCACGACGAGTCGCTCGGCCGCAAGGTCGCGCTCAAGCTGCTGCACAGGCGGTTCGCCGACGACGCCGAGTTCGTCGAGCGGTTCCGGCGCGAGGCGTCGGCCGCGGCCGGCCTCCAGCACCCGAACGTCGTCGGCATCTACGACCGCGGCAGGTGGGACGGCACCTACTACATCGCGATGGAGTACCTGCCGGGCCGCACGCTCAAGGACATCGTCCGCGACGAGGCGCCGCTGGACCCGGTCCGCGCGATCGACCTCACGGTCCAGGTGCTCAAGGCGGCCCGCTTCGCCCACCGCAGGGGCGTCGTCCACCGCGACCTCAAGCCGCACAACGTGATCGTCGACGACGAGGACCGCGCGAAGGTCGCCGACTTCGGGATCGCCCGCGCCGGGGCCTCCGACATGACCGAGACCGGCTCGATCATGGGCACCGCCCAGTACCTGTCGCCCGAGCAGGCGCAGGGCCAGGCGGTCACCGGCCAGTCGGACCTCTACTCGATCGGCGTCATCCTCTACGAGCTGCTGACCGGGCAGGTCCCCTTCCAGGCCGACTCGGCCGTCTCGATCGCGCTCAAGCACGTCTCGGAGCCGCCGACGCCGCCGAGCGCGCTCGCGCCCGGCGTGCCGCCGGAGCTCGAGGACGTCGTGCTGTGGGCGCTCGCGAAGGACCCGGCCGACCGGCCGCCCGACGCCGACGCCTTCATCCGCGCGCTCGAGCAGGTGCGCGACCAGCTGCTCGCCGCCGCGCCGGGCGGCCAGCGGACCGCCCACTTCGCGCCGCTGCCGGTCGCGCCCGCCGCGCCCGCGGCGCCGCCGGCGACCGGCGCCGCCGAGGTGCCGGGGCCGGCGGCGCGGCGGCGGCGACCGCCGTGGTGGGCGTGGCTGCTCGCGCTCGTCGCGCTCGCCGGCGTCGCGGCCGCGGTCGCGCTGCTGACGCGGCCGGGGACCGTCGTCGTGCCCGACGTCGTCGGCCGCGAGTACCAGGCGGCGACGGCGCGGCTCGAGCGCGCCGGGCTGGAGGTCCGCATCAGGCGCGTCTTCAGCGCGCGGCCGCTCGACGAGGTCGTCGCCCAGGCGCCGCGCGCGCGCCAGCGGGTCGAGGAGGGGTCGACCGTCGTGCTGTCGGTCTCGCGCGGGCCGGGCACGATCGACGTGCCGGCCGTCGACGGGATGACGGTCGCGAAGGCGAAGGCGAGGCTGCAGAACGACGGCCTGACCGTCGGCGCGACGATCGAGGAGGCGAGCGACAGCGTCGCCGCCGGGCTCGTGATCCGCACGTCGCCGCCGGCCGGGCGCGACGTGAGGAAGGGAACGAGCGTCAACCTCTACGTCTCCACCGGGCCGGCGCTCGTGACCGTGCCGAGCGTCGTCGGCCTCGCGCGCGCCGACGCGGAGGCGCGGCTCGGCGAGGCCGGGCTGGAGGCGCGCGCGGTCGAGGAGCCGTCGGCCGAGGTGCCGGCCGGCGCGGTGATCCGCCAGCAGCCCGCGCCCGACGCCGCCGTCGCCCCCGGCTCGACGGTCGAGCTCGTCGTCTCCAGCGGGCCGCCGAGGGTGCGGGTGCCGGGCGTCGTCGGCCAGCCGGCCGCCGACGCCGCGGCCGCGCTGGCGGACGCGGGCCTGCAGGTGCGCCGCTCGCTCGTGCCGGTCGAGGACCCCGCCCAGGACGGCGTCGTGATCGACCAGCGGCCGGCCGCCGGCGAGGAGGCGCCCGAGGGCGCGCCGGTGCGGATCTTCGTCGGCCGCGCGGTCGCGCCGGCGCCCGACGACGGCGGCGCCGACGACGGCCCGGCCGAGCCGAGAACGCCCGGCGCCCGCTTCCAGCGGCCCGGCCGCGGCGACGGCCCCGGCCGCGGCAACGCCTTCGGCCGCTTCGTCGGCGCGGGCTAGCCCGCGGCGGGGCCGGGCGGGCCGGGCCGCCTCACCTGAACAGCCGCAGCTCCTCGATCTGGACCCTGCCCGACGGCGGCAGCCTCGTGATCCACAGCAGCACGTGGCGGCTGCGCTCGCTGCCGGTCGCGAGGTCGATCGCCGTCTCGCCGCGGCGCTCGATCGCGTAGGTGGCGACCCTCCTCCAGGAGGGGTCCTCGATCCTCGCCGGCAGCGCGTTCGTCGCCGCGACGTAGACGTCGCCGGCGAAGCCGGGCGTCGTCGTCACGACCCGCAGCTGCTTGAAGACCGCGCCGGGCGCGGCGTCGATCGCGATCCCGACGCCGGGCTTGCCCATCACGCCGCCCTCGTACGTCTCCGTGTACCAGTACGTGTTGCGGTCGTTGTCGACGGCGGCCGAGCTCGCCTCGGGGTGCTCGCCGTCGCCGCCGTACGGGTCGTAGTCGTGCGCGGCGTCGCTGGCGAGGCTGACCTGGTGGATCCGCTGGCCGCTGTCGCGGCTCGTCGCGACCCGGTCGGGCCCGGTGCCGGTGCCGCGCTGGCCGCGGTCGAGCGCGAAGACGATCAGGGCGATCAGGACGACGACGGTCACGAGCGCGCCGATCGCCAGCCAGGCGGGGCGGCGGACCGTCAGCGGGACCCGCCGCTGGGCCCGTCGCGGCAGCGTCCTGATGACGGCCGTCGCCTCGCCGGTGGCGGCGCCGGCGCGGGCGGTCTCGAGCGCGAGCACGTCCTCGAGGTCGGCGATCAGCTCCTCGTCGCTGCGGTAGCGCCGCGTCAGGTCCTTCGCCGTCGCGCGGTCGATCACCGACGCCAGCGAGGCCGACACCTCCGGCCGCAGCGCCTGCACGTCCGGCAGCTCCTCGCGCACGTGCTTCATCGCGACCGCGACCTGGTTCTCGCCCCTGAACGGGACCTGCCCGGTCAGCATCTCGTACAGCACGACGCCGAGCGAGTAGAGGTCCGACTGGCCGGTGACGGCGTGGCCGAGCGCCTGCTCGGGCGAGACGTAGTCGGTCGTGCCGAGCACGCGCCCGTCGGCGGTCAGCCCCTCCTCGTCGAGCGAGCGGGCGATCCCGAAGTCGGTGACCTTCGCGCTGCCCTCCTGGTCGATGAGGACGTTCTGCGGCTTGACGTCGCGGTGGACGATGTGGCGCGCGTGGGCGGCGCCGAGCGCGCGCGCGATCTCGATCGCGTACGCGACCGCCTCCGGGATCGGCAGCTGGCCCATGCGGCGGATCCGCTCCTTGAGCGTCTCGCCCTCGACGTACTCGAAGACGATGTACGGGCGGCCCTGGTCCTCGCCGGCGTCGATCACGCCGACGATGTGCGGGTGCGACAGCTGCGCGACCGCGCGGGCCTCCCGCCGGAACCGCTCGAGCTGGTCGGAGTCGCCGGCGATCTCGCGGTTGAGCAGCTTGATCGCGACCGGCCGCTCGAGCGTCTCGTCGAGCGCGCGGTAGACGGTCGACATGCCGCCGGTGCCGATCTGGGCCTCCAGCCGGTAGCGGCCGTTGAGCAGGGTCCCCAGCAGCGTGCTCATGCCTCGCCGATCGCCGTCATGTTCCGCGCGTGCCCATCGAACCGTCCTACGACACGGCGGCCGGGGCTCCTTGCGCCCGGACGCCGACGCCCACCATACGACGCGCGCAGGCGCCCCGCCGGCGCGGCCGCCGACCGCCGCCGGCGGGGACGCGGGCGGGCGCCGCGCCGCCGGTCAGGCCGGCGCCAGCCGTCAGCGGCGGGGGCGGCGCGGCAGCCTCTCGAGGCCGGCCGCGTCGGCGCGCGCGGCCGCCTCGTTCTCCTGCTTGACGGCCGCCCAGATCTCCTCCCGGTAGATCGGCAGCTCCTTGGGCGCGTCGATGCCGAGCCGCACGGTCTGGCCGCTGACCTCCATCACCGTGATCACGACGTCGTCGCCGAGCACGACCTTCTCGCCCGGGCGGCGGGTGATGATCAGCACGCTGGTTCCTCCTTGGACGCGGGTGGCCGACCCGGCCCGCTGGACCTCTACGCGGTGGCGCGCTTCGCGGGCGGCGTCGCGTCCGCCGCGAGTGCCTCGAACAGCGGCGCGCGCAGGCGGGCGCCGGGCGCCTGGTTGACGACCTGGTGGCCGCGGCCTGCAGCGATGATGATCGGGGCACGGAGGTTCGCGGTGAAGTCCTCGAGCTGGTCGCTTGCCCGAACGGTGACATAGATCTCGGCGTCCGACAGCGGCGGCAGCCCGAGGCGCTCGCGCTCCGCCTCCGGGATCTCGGCGCGGAAGTCGGCGAAGAAGCGGCGCGGATCGGTCACCGGCAGCGCCAGCGACGGGTCGTCGAGCGAGTGCAGCCAGAGGAAGTCGGCCTGCTCGTCGCGTGCGATCAGCGTGAAGCGGCGGCTGTCGAAGCCGATCAGGCCGTGCGGGAAGTCGATCACGCTGTCCGGCGCGACCTCGATCCGGCCGAAGCGGGTGCTCTCGATCGTCAGGGGCACGGCCTCTCCTCCTCGCGCTATCGCAGGAAGTCCAGCAGCGACATCTGCACGACGTGCGCCCCGGCCTTCAGGGCGGCGTTGTACGCGGCCTGCTGGGTCGTGTACTCGATCATCGTCCTGACCGTGTCGGCCTCCTCGACGCCGGACAGCAGCTCCGTCGTGTTCTCCTCGAGGCTGCGCAGACGCGACCAGGCGACGGTCAGGCGGTTCGTGCGCGCGCCGACCTCGGCGCGCAGCTGGTTGAGCACGTCGAAGTTCGCGTCGATCCGCTGCAGGTCGGTGCCGCGCAGCGCGACGCCGTCGTTGGCGCGCAGGTGGTCGGCGATGTCGCGCAGCACGTGCAGCAGCCGGTCGTCGCCGGCCGCCTGGCCGCCGCCGAGCAGCGGGTCGAGCGTGACGTTGATGTCGAGCGTCACCCTCGGCCCGATCTCGCGCGCGATCCTGTCGTTGTTGCCCGCGTACGTGTCGGGCCCGAGCAGCGTGTAGGGGGCGGTGTCGGTCCTCGTGCCGGCGAAGATGTAGCGGCCGGCGTACTGGACGTTGCCCTCCTGCTTGATCGTCTCGATCAGCTGGTCGATCTCGGACGCGGCCGCCGCGCGGGCCCTCGGGCCGGCCGAGTCGGAGGCGCCCTGGACGAGCAGCTCGCGGGCGCGGTGGAGCGCCTCGGCGATCTTCGACAGGGCCGCGTCGCTGGCGTTGAGCCAGGCGATGCCGTCGTCGACGTTGCGCTGGTACTGGCGCAGGCCGTCGAGCTCGCTGCGCAGCTGGAGCGCGAGGCTGGCGCCGTAGGGGTCGTCCGACGGGCGCACGATCTCCTTGCCCGAGGACAGCTTGCGCTGCAGGCGCGACAGCTCGGCCAGGTCGCCCTGCAGGTCCCGCACCGTGGCGCGGGCGGTCATCATCGTCGTCACGCGCAACGCCATCGCTACAGCCCCACTCGCCCGGTCCGGTTGATGAGCGTGTCCAGCAGGTCGTCGATCGTCGTCATCGCGCGGGCCGACGCCTCGTAGCCGCGCTGGAAGCGCACGAGGTTGGCCATCTCCTCGTCGATCGAGACGCCCTGCACGCTCTGGCGGCGGTCCTCGATCGCGTCGACGAGCGCCTGCACGTTGACCTCGGTGCGGCGGATCGACTGGACCTCGCCGCCGACCTCGGCGACGAGCGCGTCGTAGAGCCTCTCGGTCGAGCCGCCGCGCAGCTGCGCGATCGCGAGCGCGATGTCGTTCCTGCCGGGGTCGGCCGTGCTGCCCGCCTGCACCGTCGCCGGGATCGCGACGACGGCGAGCGTGTCGGCGGTCGTGCCGGCCGGGTCGAAGAAGTCGACGCCGGCGGGCGCGGCGTGGAGCGCGTTGACCCTCGCGACGAGGTCGGCGACGACGTCGTCGAGCCTCGCGCGGAACGTCAGCGCCGGGCCGGTCGGCGACGCGAGCTCCTGCAGCGCGCCGAGCTTGCCGCCGGGCCTCGTCAGCGTCTGCGGCCAGATCGCGCCCCTGAGCGGGTCGACGAGCGTGACGCCGCCGAACTCGATCCTCAGGTTGCTGTTGCCGGTGTCGGTGACCGACACCTGGCCGAGCTCGGCGAGCCTGTCGATCAGCAGGTCGCGCCGGTCCATCAGGTCGCTCGGGGTCTGGCCGACCGCGACCGCGTGGCTGATCGTCTCGTTCAGCTGCGCGATCTCCCTCGACCACAGGTCGATCTGGCCGTTCGGGCCGGTGATCGCGTCGTACTCCTGCTGGGCCTGGGCGGCGACGACGGTGAGCTGGTCGTAGACGGCCTTGAAGGTCGCCGCCAGCGTCGTCGCCTTCGTCACCAGCGACTGGCGGGCGGCGTCGTCCTCCGGCGCCCTCGCGAGCGCGCTCCACGCGTCCCAGAACTCGGCCAGCTGGGAGGAGATGCCGTCCGACGACGGCTCGGCGAAGGCGAGCTCGGCCTGCTCGAGCGAGTTCGCGCGCGCGGCGGCGTCGCCGAGCTTCATGATCTGGGCGCGGTACTGGAGGTCGAGGAACGTGTCGCGGATGCGGCGCACCGCGGTCACGTCGACGCCGGTGCCCAGCTGCGCGCCGGCGCCGGTGATGACGGAGTTGGCCGGGATCACGAGCGGGCTCGTCGCCGTCAGGTCGACGGTCTGGCGCGAGTAGCCGACCGTGTTCGCGTTGGCGACGTTGTGGCTCGTCGTCGTGAGCGCCTGCTGGTGCGCGAGCAGCCCGCGCAGCGTGGTCTGCAGGCCCATGAAGGTGGAGACTGGCATGGCGGGGCCCCTAGGCGTGGAGGTCGAGCTTGCGGTGGCCCGGCGGCGGCGCCGCCGGGATCGAGCTGCGGGTGCCGCCGGCCTCGTAGCCGAGCGACCTCGTCGGCTCGATCAGGTTCAGGAGGTGGTCGAGGAAGGCGAGCTCCTGGCGCATGAGCGCCTGGTTGATCGCGTGCTCGCGCTCGAGCTCGGCCAGCAGCCGCTGCAGCTCGGCGCTGCGCTGGGCGGCCAGCTGCGCCTCGCGCGCGCCCATGAGCGGGCGCAGGCGCGTGAGCGTCACCTCGGCGGGGGTGATGCGCAGCGCGGCGGCGGCCCGCTCGAGCAGGCGGGCGCGGTCCTCCTCGAGGCGCGTGCGGCGCTCGAGCTCGGCCTGGAACGCGGACACGTGGCGGACGGTCGCGTCGACGTCGCGCTCCCTGATCGCCGCGCCCTGGGCGAGCACGATCTCCAGCAGCCGCGCGGCGGCGTCGATCTGGGCGTCGAGGTGCGCGAGGACGTCGTTCGTCAGCAAAGGGTCGACGGTCGGCTGGGCGAGGGCGCTCATCGCACGGGCTCCGTGGTCGGGTCGGACGGGTCGGCCGGCGCGATCGCGTCGGCGAGCTGGCGGGCGAGCCCGAGGCCGCCGGCGCCGGCGATCCCGTCGGCCATCGCGGTCGGCAGCAGGCTCGCGTACGGCGAGTCGCCGCCGAGCGCGCCCCTCGCCGTGGCCGCGAGCGACCTCGTCAGCTGCTGGATCAGCTGCTGCTCGAAGGCGAGCCCGGCGACGTAGGCGGCGCGGCGCTCCGGCGGCGCGGTGCGCACGTCGGGCGGCAGCGCGGCGGCGTCGATGGGGGGAAGGGCGGAGAAGCTCACGGCGCCTACCGCTTCACCTGGTTGGCGACTTCCAGCATCCGGTCCTGCAGCTCGACCGCCCTGGCCGCGAGCTGGAAGGCGCGCTGGGCGCCCATCATGTCGACCATCGCACCGGCGAGGTCGACGTTCGAGCCCTCCAGCGCCCCCTGCACGATCGTGCCGGTCGCGGGCTGGACGGGGCCGCTGGCGGCCGTCACCTCGAAGCGGTTGTCGCCGGTCGGGCGCAGGCCGTCGGGCGCCGGCACGGTCACGAGCTGCAGGCGGCCGAGCACCTGGCCGCGCGCCCGCACGGTGCCGTCGCGGCCGATCGCGACCTCGTCGAGCGCGACGTTCGCCGGCAGCCTGATCGGCGGGGCGACGAGGAGGCCGTCCTGGGTCGTCAGGCGCCGCTGGGCGTCGACGCGGAAGCTGCCGTCGCGCGTGAGCGCGAGCGTGCCGTCGGCGCGGCGCACCTGGAAGTAGCCCTGGCCCTCGATCGCGAGGTCGAGCGGCAGGTCGGTCCGCTTGAGCACGCCCTGCGCCTGGGAGCGGCCGATGATGTCGGCGCGGGCGCCGGCGCCGGCGCGCACCTCCGGCCCGGCGACGTCGCCCTGGGCGTTGTAGAGCAGGTCGCGGAAGCCGACGCGGAGCTGCTTGTAGCCGGTCGTGTTGACGTTCGCGAGGTCGTTGGCGATGGCGTCGATGCGCTGCTGCTGCGCTGCCATGCCGGCGGCCGCCGTGGAGAGGCCTGAGAGCATCGGGTTCCTCGTCGGGGTCGGTGAGGTGCTGGGTCGGAGCCCGTGCCCCCGCAGCGTGCGGTCCAGCCCGTCGGCTCCGTGTTCGCCCCGGTGATCGACCGCCCCGGCGCCGCCTTGAGGAGCTGGACGAGTGTCCGATCGCCGCCGCCGGGCCGAGCGGTCGCCGCGTCCGGCCGCGCGCGGCGCCGCCGCCGCGGGCGCGCGCCGCTCGCGGCCGCCGTCATGGCGGCACGTCCACCTAGCCGGATTTGTCGTCTCGGGAGCCGGACTGCGGCGGCGAGCCGGATGTGCCGCTCGCGCGGCGGGGCGGTTCGCCGCGATGCTGCCCGTCGAGCTGGCACCGCGACCCGCGAGCTCCCGCGAGCGCGGCGCGGTGCAGCCGACCTGACGTGGAGCTCGCGACCGAGTCCGGCCCAGCTGGGCCGGACTAGGCGTTGCCATTCGGCGACGCGACCTGGGTCGCCGTGCGGCGGAGCGTGTCGTCGATCGTCGTGATGACCCGCTGGTTGGCCTCGTAGGCGCGGAAGGAGGCGATCATGTCGACCATCGTGCGGGCGGCGTCGACGCCGGAGCCCTCGAGCGCGCCGACGCGGACGGTGCCGTCGGCCAGCCCGCCGCCGACGCCGGTGAAGTAGTTGTCGCCCTGCTTGACCGGGTCGACGACCTCGAAGACGCCGACCGCGCCGGGCGGCACGTGGCCGTCGGCGGTGAGCCGCACCGGGGCGCCGTCGCGGCCGAGCACCGGGTTGCCGAGCTGGTCGACGAGCGTCCCGTCGGGCGCGGCGGTGAACTGGCCGTTGCGCGTGTAGCGCACGCCCTGCGGGGTCTGGACGGCGAAGAAGCCCTCGCCGACGATCGCGAGGTCGAGCGGCTCGCCGGTCTCGCGCGCGGCCTGCGGCGCGAGGTTCGTGACCATCCTGTCGGCGTAGGCGCCGAGCCCGAGCGGGCCGACGACCCGGCCGGTGCGGGTGTTGGCCAGCAGCAGGTCGCCGAAGCTCGTCTGCGTCACGCGGTCGGCCTTGTAGCCGGGCGTGTTCGCGTTCGCCAGGTCGTTCGCGATCTGGTCCTGGCGCATCTGCTCGGCGATCATGCCGCTCGCCGCGATGTAGAGGCCGCGCTCCATCTGCGCCCCGGTGATCGGCCGGGCGGCGCCGAGCTTGAGCGCCCCGCGGCGCCGCCTCGACCGTTCGTCGAGCGGGCGCGCCGACGCCCCTGCTTGACTAGGCCCGATGGGCCCGATCGCGGTCGACCTCGTGCTGCTGCGCGCCAACGCGCCGGACCTCGTGCTCGCGCCCGGGCGGGCGCTGATGGCGCGGGTGCTCGAGCGCGGCCCGTCGAGCGTCGGGATCATCAACCTCGCCGGCGCGATCCTGACCGCCGAGCTGCCCGCGCACGTGCGCGCCGGCGACCGGCTGCGGCTGGTCGTGCGCGAGACGACCGGCGAGCGCGTGCTGCTGCAGATCGCCCCGCCGCCGGAGGCGCGGCCGGAGCCGCGGGCGCCGGCCGGCGCGGTCGCGGTGCCGGAGGTCCGCTGGCCGGGGATGGGCGCGATCGCGCTGCTGGCGCGCGAGGGGGCCGCCGACGGCGGGGGCGACGACGAGCGCGGCGCCGTCACGCTGCGCGTCGACGCGCCCGCGCTCGGGCCGGTCGAGCTGCGCGTCGCGCTCGACCCCGGCGGGGTGCGGGCGCGGGTCGCGCTCGCACCCGGGACGCCGCTGGAGCTCGGCCGCGCCGCCGCGCCGGCGCTGCGCGACGCGCTCGCGCGCGCCGCCGGCCGGCCGGCGCTCGTCGAGGTCGCCCCGCGCCGCGATCCGCTCGACGTCTATGCCTGACCGCGACGCGCCGACGGGGGACGAGGCGGCGGCCCGGCGCGCGGCGGCGCAGGCGCTCGCGCGCCTGCCGCTCGAGCGGGCGCCGGCGCCGCTGGCGGCGGCCGTCGTCGAGGCGCTCGCGTGGGTGCGCGCGCTCGACCGCGCGGCGGGGACGGCGGCGCCGGCCCCGCCCGCGGACGGGGTCAGGCGACCTCGCTGAAGAGGATCGAGTCGGCCGCGAGCTCCTCGCGCAGCATCCGCTTGAGCTGCCCGTGGATCTGGCAGACGCGGCTCTCCGAGACGCCGAGCACCTCGCCGATCTCGCGCAGCGTGAGGTTCTTGACGTACAGCATCACCGCGACCTCCCGCTCGCGCCGCGGGAGGCGCTCGAAGGCCTGGCGGAAGCGCATCTTCGCCTGGTCGCGGGCCGTGTGGTGCTCGGGGTCGGCGAAGCGGTCCTCGCTGACGAGCGTGTCGATCCGCTCGATCGCGGTCTCGTCGTCGCTGAGCACGAGCGTGTTGAGCGACGTGACGTCGGAGGCGACGATCTCGTCCTCGCGGGCGCGCAGGTCCCTGACGGTCGTGCCGATCGCCGCGGCCAGCTCCTCGCGCGAGGGCCGCCGGCCGTGGATGCCGATGAACTGCTCGCGAGCGGTGTTGATGTCGCGCTCCCAGCGACGCAGCGAGCGCGGCGCCCAGTCCTGCCGGCGCAGCTCGTCGAGCACGGCGCCGTGGATGCGCGTCCAGGCGAACTGCTCGAGCGTGGCGCCCTTGTCCGGGTCGTAGCGCTCGATCGAGTGGATGAGCGCCTCCAGCCCGCACGAGATGAAATCCTCGACCTCGCAGCGGGCGGGGATCTCGCGGACCTTCTTGTAGACGATGTACTTCACCATCGGCGCGAAGGTGAGGACGAGCCGGTCGCGCACGCGCCGATCGCCCGTCTCCTTGTACTCGCGCCACAGCCTCAGCGCATCCTCGGCGGAGATGCGGCCCTGACGCTTCGTGTCGAGCTTCATGCTCACGGCCTTCCTGGGGAATGGTCGAGGGACTTGCAACTGGTGTGCGCCGGGGGTATCGGTCGGCCGACGGCGACCCTCGATCGCCCGTTTGGGGTACTGGCCCCTGGACATCCGTCCAGAAACGGCGGCGCGACGACATAACGAGGTTTCGACGCGCGGGTGCGCGCGCACGCGCCGGGCCGGCCCGGGCGACGGCCCGTCGCGCGGCGGCTCAGGAAACCGCCCCGCCGGCCGATGACCCGGGTGTCCGCTTCCCACGGAGGTCCCTCGAACCATGGCGCTTCGCCTCACCGGCACCCCCTCGACCACGCCCGACGTCGCGGCGTTCGACGTCGCCCGCGACGCGGTGGCCCGCCTGCACCGACGCGACCTCGCCGGCTACCGCGCCCTCTTCGCCGACGCCGCCGCGGCGGACGACCGCCACGCCCGGTACGCCCAGCGCAAGGCGCTCGTCGAGGCGGCGCTGGAGGCGGGCCGGACGGTCAGGGCCGCCCACCTGCCCGAGCTGTACGCGACCGCGGCGGGCCAGCTGCTCGCCGTGCTGGAGGAGGAGCCGCGCGAGCCGGTGCTGCTCAACTACGCCGGCGTCCTCTTCTACGAGCTGTGGGCGCTCGACGCCGCCGATGCGCTCTTCTCCGCCGCGCAGCGGCTCGATCCCGAGCTGCCCGAGGTCGCCGGCAACCTCGCCGAGGTCGCGCGGCGCCGCCGCAGCGGCGGCGCCGTCAGGCTGCCGCCGGCGATCCGCGTCGCGCTCAGGGAGCTCGGCGAGCGGGCCCGCCGCCTCGCCGCGCGCGCGACGCCGGCGACCGGGCTGACGCTCAGCCTCTGCATGATCGTCAGGGACGAGGAGGAGATGCTCGGCCGCTGCCTGGCGGCGGTCGCGCCCGCCGTCGACGAGATCGTCGTCGTCGACACCGGCTCGTCGGACCGCACGATCGAGATCGCCCGGTCCTTCGGCGCGCGCGTGCTCGAGCGGGAGTGGACCGGCTCGTTCGCCGACGCCCGCAACGCCTCGTTCGACGCCGCCACCGGCGACTGGCTGCTCTACCTCGACGCCGACGAGGTCGTCGTCGCCGAGGACGTCGCGGCGCTGCGCGCCCTCACCGGCCAGACGTGGCGCGAGGCGTTCTGGTTCAACGAGATCAACTACACCGGCGAGCTCGGCGACGGGACCGCGACCAAGCACCTCGCGCTGCGCGCCTTCCGCAACCGCCCGGAGTACCGCTTCGAGGGCCGCCTGCACGAGCAGATCACCGACCCGCTGCCGCTCCACCTGCCGGAGCGGTTCGGGATGCTCGACGTGCGGATCGAGCACTTCGGCTACCTCGGCGCGGTGCGCGACGCGAAGGAGAAGTCGCGCCGCAACGTCGAGCTGCTGGAGCGCCAGCGCCAGGAGGGGCGCACCGACCTCTTCTTCCACTTCAACCTCGGCTCGGAGTACTTCGCGATCGACGACGTCGAGCGCGCCTGCGCGGAGTTCGAGCGCGCCTGGGAGCTCGTCGAGCGCGACCCGGAGGCGGGCAAGCGCAGCTTCGTGCCGCTGCTGGCCGGCCGCTCGGTCGCGGCGCTGCGCGCCTGCGGCCGCCTCGAGCAGGCGTTCGACCGCGCCGCCGCGGCGCTCGAGCGGTTCCCGAGCTTCACCGACCTCGTCTACGAGCAGGGGCTCGTGCGCCGCAGCCAGGAGCGCTACGACGAGGCGATCGCGCTGTTCGAGCGCTGCCTGGCGATGGGCGACGCCCCGGCCGGCTACACGAGCACGGTCGGCACCGGCACCTTCCTGCCGACGATCGCGCTCGCCGAGCTGCGGCTCGCGCGGGGCGAGGTCGACGTCGCCGTCGCGATGCTCGACGCGTGCCTCGGCGAGCACCCCGGCTTCTTCGGGCTCGTGCTGCCGTTCGCCTCCGCGCTGCTGGCCCAGGGGGTCGCGCCGGAGGAGGTCGTCGCGCGCGTCGAGGCGCGCGTCGCGAGGCTGACGCCGACCGTCCGCTTCGTGCTCGGCGTCGCGCTCTACGAGGCGGGCGAGACGGCCGCCGCCGAGGCCCAGTACCGGGCGCTGCTGGAGCGCCACCCGGACAGGGGCGCCGCGCGCGTCGCGCTCGCCGAGTCGCTGCTGTCCCAGCGCCGCTGGGCGGAGGCGGCGGCCGAGGCGGCGAAGCTCGCCGACGGCGCGCCGCACGCCGCCGCCGCGCGTCGCTCGGAGCTGTTCGCGCGGATCGTCGCCGGCGACCTCGCCGGCGCCGACGCCGTGCTCGCGCGCGGCGCGGCGACGGGGCTGCCGGCGCACGAGCGGGAGCTGTTCGCCGCCTGGCGCGACGCGGCCGCCGGCCGGCCCGGCGACGCGGTGCTGCCGCTGGAGGCCGTGCCGCTGCTGGCCGTCACGCTCGAGGCGCTGCTGCGCGTCGAGGAGGTCGACGCGTTCGCCGTGCTCGTCCCGCTGCTGGACCGCACGCCGATCCCGCCGCGCGAGCAGCGCGAGCTGCGCGCCGCGATGTACCTGCGCCGCGGCTTCCTCGCCTCCGCCGCGGAGGAGTGGATGGCGGCCTGCGAGAGCGACCCGGCGGACGCCCGCGCGCTCGTCGGGCTGGCGCAGATCGCCGTCGCGCAGAGGATGCCCGACGAGGCGCTCGAGTTCGCCCGCGAGGCGGTCGCGGCCGCGCCCGACGACCCGCGCGCGGTGCGGCTGCTCGAGCGGCTCGAGCCGCTCGCGGCCTAGGGCAAGCGCGCAGCGCTCGCCGGGGTGCCGCCCGCCGCGAGAACGAGCGCGCAGCGCTTGCCGTGGCCCGAGAACGAGCGTCAGCTCGTTCTCGAAGCGAGCGCGCAGCGCTTGCCGTGGCCCGAGAACGAGCGTCGGCTCGTTCTCGAAGCGAGCGCGCAGCGCTTGCCGTGCCCCGAGAACGAGCGTCAGCTCGTTCTCGAAGCGAGCGCGCAGCGCTCGCCCTCGAAGCGAGCACGTGCGCGCCGCGCCTGTTCCCGAGAACGAGCGCAGCTCGTTCTCGAAGCGAGCGCGAAGCGCTCGCCCTCGACCAGTCGTCCACCGCCGCTCAAGACCGTTCGAGAAAGGCCGATCTCCCCGGCCATGAGCCTGGACGTCACATCGGTCGGCGCGCTCGGCGCGGCGCTCGCGCCGCCGCCCCAGCCTGCCCCGGTGCGCCCCGCGCCCGCGGCGCGCGTGACGCCGCCGCCCGTCGTCGTCGACACGCTGCCCGACCGGCCGCCGCCGGAGGTGCTCGAGGCGATGGAGGCCGCCGCCCGGGCGCTCGAGCGCATGCGCCAGCTCGGACGCGCGCTGCGCTTCTCGCGCGACGAGGAGAGCGGCGAGCTGACGATCGAGGTCCGCACCCTCGACGGCGAGCTGCTGGCGACGATCCCCCCGGACAAGCTCCTCGACCTGATCACCGAAGGAACCGCACCATGAGCACGATCAGCTTCTCCGGCCTCGCGTCGGGCCTCGACACCGCGACGATCATCTCCCAGCTGATGGCGATCGAGCGGCAGCCGCGCGTGCGCCTCGACGACAAGCAGTCGCTCATCCAGGTGCGCCAGAACCTGCTCAGGGGCTTCCTCACGCAGCTGAGGGCCGTCCAGCAGGCGGCCGCCGACCTGCGCTCGGTCACGCTCTTCCAGCACAGGCAGTCGGTCGAGTCCAGCGACGCGACGAAGGTCGCGGTCGCGACGAGCGGCGGCGCCGGCGTCGGCGGCTACCAGATCGAGGTCTCGCAGCTCGCGAACGCCGCCCAGCGGACCTTCAGGTTCACCTCGCCGGCGGCCGACGGCACGATCACGATCGACGGCCACGCGACGCAGGTGAGGGCCGGCGCGACCGCGCAGGAGCTCGCCGCCGCGATCAACGCCGACAGGGACGCGAAGGTCTACGCGGCGGCGATCGACGACGAGACGATCGTCTTCTCCAGCCGCGAGACCGGCGACCACCGCGCCGACCCGGTCAACGACCCCGACGGCTTCATCGTCGTCGTCGACGGGACCGGCGCGCTGACCGAGGACGTCGGCAAGGCGCGCGCCGGCAGGGACGCGATCTTCACCGTCGACGGCGTCGCCCGCACCGCCAAGGGCAACGAGGTCGCCGACGCGATCCCCGGCGTGACGCTGACGCTCAAGGGCGTCACGACGACGACCGGCCCGGTCACCGTGACGGTCGGGGCGCCGGGCGCCGACGTCGACGCGATCACGAGGAAGCTGCAGGCGTTCGTCGACGCCTACAACGCCGCCGTCGAGGCGATCCGCGCGAAGCTGACCGAGAAGGCGGTGCCCGACTCGCGCACCGTCCAGGAGATCAAGAACGGCGTCCCCGACCGGCGCACGACGGCCCAGAGGCAGGCCGGCCTGCTGTTCGGCGACCCGCAGCTGTCGAGCCTGCTCGCGCAGATGCGCCAGGCGATCTACACCCCGGTCGCCGGGCTGCCGGCGGGCATGGACAGCCTCGCCGCGCTCGGCATCTCGACCGGGGCCCCGTCGAGCTCGACCTCGTCCGACGCGCTCGCGGGCAAGCTCACGCTCGACGTCGACCGGCTCAAGAGGGCGCTGCAGGAGGACCCGCTCGGCGTCCAGTCGCTGCTGGCCGGCGTCGACGGCGTCGGCGGCTGGGCGCGTGCGTTCGAGGCCGTCCTCGACGACTACACCAAGAGCGACGGCCTGCTCGACATCCGCATCGACGGCGCCACCCGCGAGCTGGACCAGCTGCGCAGGCAGATGGACAGCTGGGATCGCCGGCTGGCGCTGCGCGAGGAGTCGCTCCAGCGCCAGTTCGCCGCGCTCGAGCTCGCGCTCTCGCGCAGCCAGCAGCAGAGCGCGTGGCTGGCCGGCCAGCTCGCGGCCCTGACGAAGTAGGCGCACCGGCCCGCCCGGGACTCAACCTTCGCGGCGCGCGACCGATGACCGGGCAGACGGGCCGGTGCCCGTTCGTCCCTCGATCCCGATCCCCGGAAGGCCCATGAGCATCAATCTTGCGGCATCGCCGCAGGCGTATCGTGAAAGCGCGGTGCTCACCGCACCGCCCGAGCGGCTCGTCGTGATGCTGTACGACGGCGCCTGCCGCTTCCTGCAGCAGGCGGCCGTCACGATGCGCAGCGGCGACGTGCCGACCGCGCACGAGCGACTCCGGCGCGCGGAGGCGATCATCGACCACCTGCTCGCGACGCTCGACATGAGCCAGGGGGAGGTCGCCCAGCGGCTGGAGGCGATCTACCTCTTCTGCCAGCGCCACCTCGCCGACGGGCGCATCAGGCAGGACCCGACGCATCTCGAGAAGGTGCGCGAGCTGCTCGGCGAGCTGCGCGAGGCGTGGGCGCAGATCAGCGGCGCCCAGCCGGCGCAGGCGGGCGCGGCCGCGTCGGCGGCGCCCGCCCGCGGCGTGGAGGGCACCGCGTGAGCGACGACGCGGCGGCGCCGTACGACGCGCTCGCCGAGCTGGCCGAGCGCGAGCTGCTGCTCGTCTCGGCGCCGGACGGCCCCGACGCCGACGCGCTCGCCGCGCTCGAGCGCGAGCGGGCGGCGCTCGTCGCGCGGCTGCCGGCGCAGCCGCCGGCCGCCGCCGAGCCGGCGCTCGCGCGCGCCGCCAGGGCGCAGGCCGGCGTCACGCGGATGCTGGCCCAGCGCGTCGCCGAGCTGCGCCGCACGCTCGTCGAGGTCGACCGCGGCCGGCGCACCGCGCGCGGCTACGGCGGCGGGCCGGCGCCCCGACCGAGCCTCGACCGCGCCGCGTGAAGGACGAGATCGCACCGCTCAAGAACTCTCGACCCCGGCCGATCCTCTCGCATGACCCTCAAGGAGGGGGGTCGCCGGAGACCACGGACGGCTGGAAGGAGACCCCCACCCCGATGAGCCTGTTCGACAGCACCCAGCTTGCGCTCGAGAGCGCCCTGCGCGGCGCGTCCATCCGGCAGACGCTGCTGACCGACAACCTGGCGAACATCAACACGCCCGGCTACCAGCGCAAGGACCTCGACTTCCACGCGCAGCTGCGTGCCGCCCAGGCGGCGGGCGACGTCGCCGACGTCGAGTTCCGCCCGACGACCGACCCGGCGCGCATCGTGCGCGCCGACGGCAGCGGCCTCGACGCCGACCAGGAGGCGGCCGAGCTCGCGAAGAACGCGCTCGAGTACCAGGCGATCGTCCAGGTGATGGGCGCCCGCATCGGCATCCTCCAGACCGCGATCGGGGTGCGCTGATGGGCCTCTTCGACGCGATCGACATCGCCGGCAGCGGCCTCGCGGCCGAGCGGCTGCGGATGGACGTCACCGCCGAGAACCTCGCGAACGCGCAGACGACGCGCACCGCGCAGGGCGGCGCCTACCAGCGCAAGGAGGTCGTGCTGCAGGAGGCCGGCGGCGGCTTCGGCGCGGCGCTCGTCGGCGCGATGGGCGGCCCGCGCGCGGTCGCGTCGGCGAGCGGCGTCGAGGTCGCGGCGATCGTCGCCGACCCGACCACCCGGCAGGTCTACGACCCGAGCCATCCCGACGCCGACGCGAACGGCTACGTGGACATGCCGAACATCAACCCGGTGACCGAGATGGTCGACCTGATCTCCGCCTCGCGCGCCTACGAGGCCAACGTGACCGCGATGCAGTCCGCCAAGACGCTGTTCACCAAGACGCTCGAGCTGCTGAGATGAGCCCGATCGGCCCGATCGACCCCGTCGCCGCGTCCGCCGCCCCGCTCGGCGGCGAGTGGCAGATCCAGTCCATCCCCGACCTGGGCGCGGCGGAGACGGCGCTGCCCGGCGTCGAGGCGTCGTCGCGCGCCGAGGGCGGCTTCGGCCAGGCGCTCGCGCAGCAGATCGACAACCTCGCCGCGCTGCAGGCGGAGGCCTCCGCGCAGAGCGCCGCGCTCGCCGACGGCACCGTCGCCGACCCCGTCGAGGCGATCGTCGCGGTCGAGAAGGCGCAGGTGTCGATGCAGCTGGCCGCGGCCCTGCGCACGAGGGCGGTCGAGGCCGTGCAGGAGATCTTCCGCACGCAGATCTAGGCCTGACCGATGCCGATTCGCGCCCTGCTCGCCAACCTCTCCACGAGGGGCAAGATCATCCTCGCAGCGTCGGTCGTCGGCGGCCTCGTGCTGCTGTTCGCGCTCTACTCGCTCGCGACCGCGCCGTCGTACACGACGCTGCTCACGGGCATGGACCCGAAGCAGACCGGCGAAGTCACCGCCGCGCTCGACGAGAGCGGCATCGGCTACGAGCTGCGCAACAACGGCACCGCGCTCGCGGTCCCGAAGGACCAGACCGCGCAGGCGCGCATCGCGCTCGCGAGCGCCGGCGTGCCGGCCGCCACCGAGGACGGCTACGAGATCCTCGACAGGCAGAGGCTCGGCACCTCCAGCTTCCAGCAGCAGGTCAACTACCAGCGCGCGCTCGAGGGCGAGATCGCCAAGACGATCAAGGAGATCGACGGCGTCTCCGGCGCGCAGGTCCAGCTCGTGCTGCCCGACAGGGACGCGCAGCTGTTCTCCGACGACATCAGGCCCGCGACCGCGGCGGTGCTGCTGTCGGGCACGACGTCGCTCGACGAGGGCCAGGTGCGCGGGATCGCCCAGCTCGTCGCCAACAGCGTCCCCGGGCTGAGGACCGACAAGGTCACGATCACCGACGGCAGCGGCACGCTCCTGTGGCCGGCCTCCGCCGGCGCCGCCGGCAGCGGCGGGCTGTACGCCAAGCAGGCCGCCGAGGCCCGCTACAACCAGCAGCTGGCGTCGAACCTGACCGCGATGCTCGCGCGCACGCTCGGGCCGGACAAGGTGCAGGTCCAGGTCAACGCCGACCTCGACGCCAACGAGGGCACCCAGGAGAGGCTCGTCTACGGCAGGGACGGCACCCCCCTCACCAACAGGGAGGAGAGGGAGACGCTGACCGGCAGGGGCACCCCCGCCGGCGGCGCCGCCGGGACGGCGGCGAACAACCCGCCCGCCTACGCCGCCCAGGGCGGCCAGGACTCCGACTACAGGCGCGAGTCGCTCGAGGAGACGCTCGGCGTCAACAAGACCGTCACGCGCATGAGGCTGCCGCCCGGCAGGGTCAACAGGCAGAGCGTCGCGGTGCTCGTGGACGAGTCGGTGCCGGCCGCGATGATGCCGCAGATCCGCGACGCGGTCGCGGCGGCCGCCGGCATCGACGAGGAGCGCGGCGACGTGCTCACGACCGGCCGGATCGCGTTCGCCCAGCCGCCGGAGCCGGCCGGCGACAGCCCGGTGTCCAAGGTCTGGGACTACGCCAGGTACGCGCTCATCGGCCTCGCGGCGCTCCTGTTCCTCCTGTTCGTCACGCGCCAGCTGCGCCGGCGCGAGCGGGAGGCGCTCGCCGGCGAGCCGACGTGGCTGCGCGAGATCGAGGCGCCGCGCACGCTCGCCGAGCTCGAGCGGATGGAGGAGCCGGTCGCCCCGACGCGGGTGCTGCCGCTGCGGTCGCCGGAGAACCCCGCGCGGCTGCAGGTCGAGGAGCTCGTCGAGCGCAACCCCGAGCGCGTCGCCCAGCAGGTGCGCGCCTGGATGCAGGAGGACTAGGCGACCGTGGCGATCCAGCTCCCGACGCAGACGGCCGACGCGCCCACCGCGGTCATGGGCCCCGGCAACGGCCACGACGGGCACGGCGGCCGGCCCCAGCTGCCGCGCAGGACCCCGATCAGGATCGCCGGGCGCCAGAAGGCGGCGGTGCTGCTCGTCGCGCTCGGGCCCGAGAAGGCGGCCGCGGTCTTCCAGCACCTGCGCGAGGAGGAGATCGAGGCCCTCTCGCTCGAGATGGCCAAGCTCAACCAGATCGACCACGCGCTCGCCGGCTACGTGTTCGAGGAGCTGGCCGCGACGGTCGAGGCGTACGACTCGCTCGCGACCGGCGGCGTCGACTACGCGCGCGAGGTGCTCGAGCGGGCGCTCGGCGAGGAGCGCGCGGCCGAGATCATCGGCCGCCTCTCGACCGTCATCGAGATGCGGCCGTTCGAGTTCCTGCGCCGCACGCCGCCGGAGCACATCGTCACCTTCCTGCGCTCGGAGGCGCCGCAGACGATCGCGCTCGTGATCGCCAACCTCCACACGACCCTCGCCGCGCAGGTGCTCTCCCACCTGCCGGAGGAGGAGCAGGCCGACATCGCGCTGCGGATCGCGCGCATGAGCGAGACGCCGCCGGCGGTCGTGAGGGAGATCGAGAACGTCATGCGCCAGAAGCTCGCCGCCGTCGTGCAGCAGGAGTACTCGGCCAGCGGCGGCGTCAAGTCGCTGGCGGAGATCCTCAACTACACCGACCGGCCGACCGAGCGCAACGTGCTCGACTCGCTCACCGAGGTCGACGCCGAGCTGGGCGAGGAGGTGCGCCGGCTGCTGTTCGTCTTCGAGGACATCGCCAAGCTCGACGACCGCTCGATCCAGCTCGTGCTGCGCGAGGCCGACCAGAGGGACCTCGCGCTCGCGCTGCGCGCCGTCGACGAGGAGGTCAGGGAGCGGATCCTGGCCAACATGTCCGAGCGCGGCGCGACGCTCCTGCGCGAGGAGATGGAGTACATGCCGCCGCAGCGCAAGCGCGTCGTCGAGGAGGCCCAGGGCCGCATCGTCGCGATCGTGCGCCGGCTGGAGGACGCGGGCGCGCTCGTGATCGGCCGCGGCGGGAGCGACGTCGTTGTCTGAGCCGGCCGCCCAGCGGGCCGGGGGCCGCGCGCCGGCCGTCGCGCCCTTCACGTTCGAGCCGCTCGAGCCGCCGAGGCCCGTCTCGCTGCGCGAGATCGAGGACCCGATCGAGACCGCGAAGGCGGAGGCGGAGCGGATCCGCGCGCAGGCGCGCGAGGTGGGCTACGCGGAGGGCCTGGCGCAGGCGCAGGCGGAGGCGCAGGCCCGGCTGGCGCCGGCGCTCGACGCGCTCGAGCAGGCGGTCGCCGGCGTCGCGTCGCTGCGCGACGAGATCGCCGGCGGGATCGAGCGCGACGCGATCGAGCTGGCGCTCCAGCTGGCGGAGAAGATCGTCGCCGGCGCGCTCGCGGTCGAGCCGGAGCGGGTCGTCGACGTCGTGCGCGGCGCGCTGCGGCGGCTGGCCGACCGCCGCCACGTGACGATCCTCGTCAACCCCGACGACCTCGAGACGATCCGCCAGGCGACCGGCCGCCTGAGCGGCGAGCTCGGCGGCATCGAGCACTGCGAGGTGCAGGCGGAGCGGCGCGTGCCCGCCGGCGGCGCGATGGTCCGCACCGAGGAGGGGCAGATCGACGCCCGCGTCGAGACCCAGCTGATGCGCGCGCGCGAGCTCGTCGAGCTGGAGCTGGGGGAGTGAGTGGCCGGCGAACGCGGAGGATGCGGTGACGCCTGAGGAGCAGACCCCGGACGCGGTGAGGCCCGGCCAGGTCCCGGGCGACGGGACGACGCTCGCCCACGTCGCGAACGTGCTGCGCTCGAGCGACCTCGCGCGCCGGCACGGCCGCGTCAGCGACCTGATCGGCCTCGTCGTCGAGGCGACCGGCCTGCAGGCCGAGGTCGGCGAGATCTGCCTCGTCAACGGCGACCGCGGCCACCCGCCGGTGCCGGCGGAGGTCGTCGGCTTCCGCGGCCGGCGGACGCTGCTGATGCCGCTCGGCGAGATGCAGGGGATCGGCCCGGCGACGAGCGCCCGCGCGACCGGCACCCCGTTCCGCATCCGCGTCGGCGACGAGCTGCTCGGCCGCGTCATCGACGGCCTCGGCAAGCCGATCGACGGCATGCCGCGCGTGCGCCGCGGCCGCCCGCGCGCGACGAACGCCTCCCCGCCGGACCCGCTCGAGCGGCCGCGCATCCAGGAGCGCGTCGACCTCGGCGTGCGCGCGCTCGACGCGCTCGTTCCCTGCGGGCGCGGCCAGCGGCTCGGCATCTTCGCCGGCTCGGGCGTCGGCAAGTCGTCGCTGCTGGGCATGATCGCCCGCTCGACGACGGCGGACGTGAACGTGATCGCGCTCGTCGGCGAGCGCGGCCGCGAGGTGCGCGAGTTCATCGAGCGCGACCTCGGCGACGCGCTCGCGCGCTCGGTCGTCGTCGTCGCGACCTCCGACCAGCCGGCGCTCGTGCGCATCAAGGCGGCGTTCACGGCGACCGCGATCGCCGAGCACTTCCGCGACGAGGGCAACGACGTGATGCTGATGATGGACTCCGTCACCCGCTTCGCGATGGCCCAGCGGGAGGTCGGCCTGGCGATCGGCGAGCCGCCGGCGACGCGCGGCTACACGCCGAGCGTGTTCGCCCAGCTGCCGCGGCTGCTGGAGCGCTCCGGCACGGCCGCGAGGGGGTCGATCACCGGCCTCTACACGGTGCTCGTCGACGGCGACGACATGAACGAGCCGATCGCCGACGCGGCGCGCTCGATCCTCGACGGCCACGTCGTGCTCACGCGCGCGCTCGCGCACGCCTCCCACTACCCGGCGATCGACGTGCTGCAGAGCGTCTCGCGCCTCGTCGGCGAGATCGTCACGCCCGAGGTCCGCAACGCCGGCCAGGCGCTGCGGCGGCTGCTCGCCGCCTACCGCGAGAAGGAGGACCTGATCGCGATCGGCGCCTACCAGGGCGGCACCGACCCGGTCGTCGACGCGGCGATCGCGCTGCGGCCCCAGATCGACCGCTTCCTGCGCCAGCGCCCGGACGAGCGCTCGACCGCCGCCGAGGCCGACGAGCAGCTGCTCGACATCGCCGCGCGGATCGCCGAGCACGTCGGCGTCCCCGCCGGCGGCGGCGAGGCGGCCGCGCCCGCCCCCGACGCCGCCGCGGCCGCCGGCGGCCCGGCCGCCCCGGGCGCGGCCCCAGGCGCCCCCGCCGCCGGCGCCGCGCCCGCCGGCGCCGGCCCCGCGAGCGCGCCCGGCGCCCCGGCGCCCGCCCGGCCGGCGCCCGCCGCCGCTCCGCCGCCGGGCGCGCCCCCCGGCGCGCCGCCGCTGCCGGGCACAGCACCGCGGTGAGCGGCTGCGCAACGACACATCACATGCAGCCGTGCGCTTCTCCCGGAGTTCGCATAGACTCCCCGCCTTGTCCTGGACTTCAGCCCGCATGTCGTTTCTGCGTCATTGGTTCACGCATGACGATCCGGTCGCCGATGGCGACCTCGACTACTTCGACGCGATCGAGGGCGAGTCGGGGGCGCCGCTGGCGACGCTCGTCACCGGCAGCCGCGCCAAAAGCGATCCCGAGGTCAATCCGGACACGGTCACGGACGCGGCGAGGGACGTGCTCGCCGCGTTCCGCGGCGGCTCCCGGCCGACGCGTGCGTGACGCGCGAGCGGCAGGGCGGTCGCGGGACGACGCGCCAGAGCGCGAGGAGCGCGACCGGCACGAGCGAGACGAAGAAGAGCGCGCACATCACGTTCCTCAGCCGATCGGTCGCCGGACCGGCTGACGTGAGGAGGACGCGTCCGTCGCGGAGCGTCAGGATCTGCTCTGGGTCGTGCGAACCCATCAGGACGATGCACGCTGCCGCGGCGAGCGCGAGCAATCCGCTGAATCCGAGCATGATCCGCGGCCAGCGGAGCAGGTTGCGCGCAAGCGCGTGCTCGCCTGGGCGGACGAGGTAGGTGGCGACGAGGCCCGGGGCGAGCGCGAGCACCGCGGTGCCGGGATCGAGATCGGTCACGATCCGCTCGAGCGCGCGCCAGTAGCCGAGCAGCATCGCCGACACGACGCCCGCGGCGAGCCACGCCCACGTCATCAAGCCGTGCCGCTCGGAGCGAAGGCGGACGAGCACGTTGCCGCTCGCGAGCTGCTCCGCGCGCTGGAGGTAGAGATGGGCGCGCGATGCGAAGCCGCGGTGCTCCGTCTCGTGGCACGGATCCGGCGATCTCCGCTCTGACGCTGCCTGCGGGCGAACATGCGGCTCGATCGCATGGTACGGGCGCCACCCGCGCAGATGCGCGCTCGTGATCTCGAGATGCGGAGGGATGAGGATCTGGACGTGGAACGTCGCCGCGGCGCCGATCGCGGCGAAGTTGACCCTCGCCGTCTCGGGGGTGAAGGGGTTCTGGCGCGCGAGCGCCCGTCGCCGCCGCCGCAGCCACGGCAGGAGCCCCGACCCGTCGTGGACGACCCGGGCGTCGTCGGCATCGAGGACCTCCTCGTCGTACGCGAGCTTGACGAGCAACGGCTCGCCGGGCTCGCCGCGCACGGGGACCATCGTGAGCGAGTTGCCCGTCACGAGGCTGAGGAAGTCCCGGAATCGCTCGTCGTCGGCGAGCCGATTGCAGGCTTCTCGCTCGAGGGTGGTCCATGGCGTGGCGCGGTCCGGCGCCAGAATCGCGCGCGTCCGAACGAGCGCGTCGGGATACTCGAGCGTGGGGATCGACGCGAGGGCCGCTCCGAGCCGGCCATCCAGCGCATCGTCGTAGGTCGGGGTCAGCACGCGGCCAGCGAACGCGTAGAGCGCCGCGGCGGTGATCCGGCTGTTGTCGCTCGCGAGCAGGAGACGAAGGCGGTTGCCGGCGCCGTCGCAGGCGTCGAAGCGCATCGGCCCGACGAGCCGCGGGAGGCAGGTGACCGGGAGGAGGTGGAACGACGAGCCGTTATGCCCCTGCGCGAGCACGGGTGCGTCCGCTGGGATCGTGAGGTCCACGCTCAAGTGCCGTCGGACGATGCCGGCGTCGACAAATGTGAGCGTCTCCACGCGCCGGTGCACCCATTGGTGTGCCGTGAGCAGAAGGTCCAGTGCCCGCTCGCCGATTTCGGGCAGTCGTTCGTGCGGCACGCATCCCATCGACCACGAGGCGGCAGAGGGCCTCGCCTCGGCGCGTTCGAATCGGTCTCGGGTCGTCTCGATCACGTGCGAGAAACATTACGATTTCTCAGGGAGATCGGTTACGGCCATGCCTCCGCCTGAACGGATCGAACACCCGTCCAGCCGGTGAAGGTCGCCGCGATGCGGCCGATCACCGGGCTG
>ERZ777003.1697-NODE-1697-length-30582-cov-14.771383_pt1 | contig 30582 bp, 21 predicted proteins | sample MGYA00374956_ERZ777003 | MGnify/ENA primary metagenome ERZ777003 (study PRJEB29302, sample SAMN06268252) | bioreactor metagenome | isolation source: Joint BioEnergy Institute, California, USA | place: USA:Joint BioEnergy Institute, California, USA | collected... | reverse complement strand
CGCCGCCGCCGCCGGGGGCGCCGTTGCCGCCGGGGCCGCCGTTGCCGCCGTTGCAGGAGGTCCCGACGGAACTCGCGAGTCCTCGCGTTCCGCCCGGGCTCTGTCCGGGCTGCCCTGCCGCCCCGTTGCCGCCATGGCCAGCGTCCTTCGCGGTCAGGGTCGATGCTTCGAGCGTGACGGCCGAATGCAACGTGGCGAGCGCGATGCTCGCGCCACCCCCCTTCCCGCCGCCGCCGCCTTTGCCGCCGCAGCCACCGGCGCCACCACCGCCGCCGCGAGCGTTCTCGCCTCCGAGACCGTACCCGCCTCCACCACCTTGACCAGGCCCACCGTTTGCACCGTCGTCACCCGAAGCTGGTTCCCACCCGTTCACGGTGAGGGAGCCATATGTTCTTGCGCCAGCCGCGTGCGCGGGTGAGCTGCCGCTTATGCCGTTCGTGTCTACGCTTCCCGGACCCGAGCACACGGAAGTGCTCTTATTCGGCGGGCCGGGCGTACCGTCCTCTCCGGGTAGGCCATTCGGCCCACCTCTGCCACCCTTGGTCTGAGAGCCATCTGGGCAGGTGACGACCTTCTCGGCGCCGTTGCCTGGTGGATCACCATGGTTCCCGGCGAGCGCCTCTTGCGAAGGGAAAGTGAAGGGCACGAGGACGCCATCCGCGCCATTCATGCCATTGCCAGCGAGAAGCGAGACGCCCTTGAACGTGACCTCGGACGCATTGACGAAGGCAGCGATGCTGGAGGCGCCCGGTTCGGTGGCGTCCGCGGCTTGGAAGACGATGTTGGCGATGGCGACCCCGGCGGCGCCGTCGACCTCGAGCGCGAGCGGGCTGACGCCGAAGCGTGGCTTGTCGGTCGAGACCGACCAATCGCACGTGAAGCCGCCGAGGAGGCTGACGCCTGCGTGAGAGGCGGTGAGCCGGACGTCCTCGGGATAGGTGCCGTCACAGACGTAGATGCGGCGTTTCGTCGGCGTCACCTGCGATAGCGCCGCGGCGAGCGTCCCGAAGGGCTTGCTCCGAGTTCCGTCGGCAGCGGCGTCATCGCCGGTGATCGAAACGAAGAGCGCGGTCGCCTCGTCCAGGCACTTCGGATCGTCCGGCGTGTTCAGACAGTCGGCGATGGGGTTCCCCGCGTCGGTATCGGCGTCCAGGACGGGGGACATGCACGTGCTCGACATGGAGCAGTCTTCGTCGGTGCTGCATGCGCCACCGGCAGTCACGAGGACGAGGCTCGTCCCAGCGGCCAACAACGGCTCGATGCGCCGGCCGATCATGCTGCTGCGAGTCGGCGGTTCGGGCGCGCGCGACACATGCGTGAAGGAAACCGAAGTTACGTGCGTAATGCAATGAGCGGTGCTGCTCAGTGCATGGCTTTCAGCCGATTCCGATGCTTCTGAGTCGGCGGTAGGTCGCAGTACCCGCAGTTCGGCATCACAGGGCTTCGACGATCGCGCCCTCGAGCCCGTCGGGACCGTCGTTGTCGGGGGACTTGCCGCCCTTTCCACCAGCGCCTTTCGCGCCATGGTTCAGTGTCGACCCTTCGGCGATGGGCGCAGCACCCTTGTAGAAGACGGCTGCAGAGACGCCGCCAGCACCGCCTGCGCCGGCGCCGCCCTTCCCACCATCGCCGCCAATCCCTCCCGGACAGCCGCCATTTCCCCCGCCTCCTCCCAAGCCTCCGCTGCCGCCAGGGCCGCCATCCTTACCCGCTGCGCCGTTGCCGGCGTCTGAGGCTGTGAGTGTCGAGGCCGAGAGCCGGACGAGACTGTCGAAGGAAAGGAGTGCGACGCTTGCGCCGCCGCCCTTGCCGCCGTCGCCGCCGCTCCCTCCACAGCCTCCGCAGCCTCCGCCACCGCCGCCGCCGTTCTGACCAGCCGCGCCGATTCTGTAACTTCCACCGCCGCCGCCGCCCTGGCCAGGCGTCCCATTCGAACCCTTTGCGCCATCACCTGGCTTCCACCCGCTGGCGTCAAGGGTGCCGAGCGGCGCTCTGGGAGCGGCTGGGGCAGGCGGTGCGTCGGACCCCCGTCGGCCATTGCCAGTGCCCCCCTCACACTCGTCGCGCGTGCCGCCTTGTCCGGTCGCGACTGGAGGATTGGGCGGCGTAATGACGGGCTCACCGTTCTTCCCGCCGCTTTCCGTTCCCGTGGGATCTCCACCCTTGCCGCCTCTGGTAACGCCGCCGGTCGAGCACTTGCATTCCTTCTCAGCGCCGCCGGCGGTCGGAGTCCCATCGTTGCCTCGGGGATCCTGGTCCGGTGTGCCCATCACGCCCGCGTTGCCATCGGGGCTCGTGAACCCGCCGTTCGCCTTGATGTCGACGCGCTTGAAGGTTACCGATGGGCTGTTGGCGACGAAGACGGCGATGCTGGACGGAGCGTCTACCGTTCCGGCGAGCGCTTCGAAGGCGATGTCTTCGACTCGGAGGTCGGCGGCCACGCCGTTGACGTGCAACGCGTACCCGGGCGTGTCCGGTGTGACGTGAGGCTTCAAGGACGAATCGGCCGTCCAGGTACCACAAGCGAACCCGCCGAAGAGGTGCACCGGGGAGGTGATCTCGACGCTCTCGACGTACGGGCCGTTGCCGCAGACATAGACACGACGTTTGCCGAGGGTCGGTCCTTTCGCGACCGCCGCGGCGATGCTCTTCATCGGCGACGATTTCGTGCCTGGGTTCGTGTCGTCGCCGCTCGTGCCGTCGACGAAGAGCGCGAAGGTGTCGTCGAGGCAGCCCTTGGCTTCCTCCGAGATGGCGTCGGCGTTCTCGTCGCAGTTCGGCGGGACGGGCGCGTCAGGAACGTTTGCATCCGGCGATTGACCGTCTACGCCAGCCTCTGACACGGAGGGATCGCACGCTCCCTCCGCGCAGCGATCATCGAGGGACGCCGGGCAGGCGATGAGGGCCGTCGTGCCGAGCGCAAGGACGAAGAGGACTGCCGAATCTTTCGCCGTTCGCTTCATGTCTCGCCGATCCAGAGGGAAGCCAGTCGAAGCAGATGCCGCAATGTCGCGGTCGGACCTCGCGCGAGATGATGCCACGAGAGCCGACCGGCTTCCCCGAATTGTGCTCGCGTATGCGATGCGCCGTTGCGGATGGCGTGACCTCGACGGCCGACGCGCACCCTGGCGCGGTCTCCATGGTGCTGCGCTCCGAGCACACGCCGCGCGTGTCCGGGGGCGCGACCGATCGATCGCTACGGAAGCACCACCTCCGGCGACGACTTTTCCTGGCGCAAGTAGACGAGCGGTGATGCTGTCCGCGAGACGTCTCGATGTGTCGCGACGAGCGCTTTTTCGTTGACAGGGTTTCGTGAGCCCTCGCCGGCGAGATCGCAGGAGCGCGCGATTTTTCCCCGCTGTCGCGCCGTGATGGCCTCGAGAGCGGCGATCGCTGCGCGGAGGTCTCGCGACGTCATCGCGGGCGCGAACGCGCGTCTGCGAGGCCGTCAGGAGGCCGAGATTCTCCGTGTTAGAAGGGGTCATGAAGCTCACCGATCTCTCCAACGAGGAGCTCCTCTCGCAGCTCGATGCGATCCTGTGCGCAGGGCGGCGGCTTCGTGCGCGGCTCATCGCGTACCTCATCGAGGTGGAGGAGCGGCGGCTGCACCTCGACCTGGCGTGCTCGTCGCTCTTCGACTTCTGCGTTCGCCGCTTGGGCATGAGCGAGGGGGAGGCGTTTCGTCGGATCAACGCCGCCCGGCTCGCGAAGCGGATCCCCGGGCTCCTCGGTCGGATCGAGAGAGGCGAGATTCATCTCTCGGCGCTCGTGCTCTTGCGCGATCACCTCGACGAGCGGAACCACGCCGAGCTCCTCGACGCCGCGCGTGGGAAGACCAAGCGCGAGGTCCAGGAGATCATCGCCGCGCGGTTCCCGAAGCCCGACGTGCCGGCGATGATCCGGAAGCTGCCGGCGGCGAAGCCCGCGGCGTCGGTCACGCAGCCTGCACCTGTCGTGTCCGCTGTCTCGCACGTGCAGCCGAACGAGCCGCCGGTCCTTCTGCGGGGTGCTCACTCCACCGCTTCGTCGCCGACGTCGCCCGACGGACAGAGGGCGCTCGCGATGTCCGTGCTCGCCGCGGCTCCGGCTCCGATGGGAGAGGACGGGGCAGCGCCGGGTGGTGCCCGCAAAGATGAGCAACGGTCTTTGCTTGCTTCACGAAGCGAGGGACGCGCGGAGGTCCCGCCTGCAACGAACGCCACGGAAACCCCTCGTTCGACCGACGCTCAACGGGCACGCATCGAGCCGCTCTCACCAGGACGTTACAAGGTGCAGCTCACCGCGAGCGCCGAGCTACGCGAGAAGATCGAGCGCGCGACGGCGCTCATGCGCCATCGGAACCCGAGCGGCGACCTCGCCGTCGTCGTGGAGCGCGCCATGGACCTGCTGATCGCCGAGCTCGAAAAGGAGAGGCTCGGGAAGACGCGCCGGCCGCCGAAGGATGCAGACGAGGAGCAGCCGACAAATGGCCGCAAGACGCGGCCTGGGTACGTCCCACGGGCGGTTCGACGCCAAGTCTTCGAGCGCGACGGCGAGCAATGCACCTTCGTCGACGAGCACGGCAGGAGATGTCCCGCGCGCGCGTTTCTCGAGCTCGACCACATCGTCCCGCGAGCGCTCGGAGGGACGGACGACGCCGACAACCTGCGCGTCGCATGTCGAATGCACAATCAGCGCGAGGCCGAGCGTGCGTTCGGTCGCGCATACGTCGAGGAGCGGATTCGCTTTCGCCAGCGAAAGCAACCGGCGATCGCGGACGGTCAGAGCGTCTGAATGAAGTCGCTCGCGCCGGTGCTCGAAGGAGCCGGTTTGGGCGCCGGCTTGTTCGACGAAGGCGCGGCCGTGGTCGTGCGTGGCGTCGCTGCGGACGTCGACGCCGGACGCGACGGCGTGCCTCCCGTCCTGCCACCGCCGGCCGCCGCGGCCGCCGTCGGCGGCGCGCTCGACGAGGTCGACGCCGGCGCCGAGCTCGTGCTCGGAGAGGTCGGGGGCTCCACCTCCGTCGGCGCAGGGGTGGTGGCGGGAATGGCGGTGCCCGAGCCCGTGTCGGTGCTCGTGCCTTCCTCGGTGTTCGACGAAGGGGCGCCGGCGGCGCCTTCGCTCACGCTTGCGCCCACGCTCGAGCCCGTCGACGTCGGAGCGGCGGGCGTTCGCCCGCGCACGACGACCACGCCCACGGCGCCCGCGCAGAGGAGCAGGGCTCCGAGGACCACCGCGGTCCACGCGCTCGGGCGTGTCCGCGGGATGACCGGCGTGTCCGACTGCTGCGAGGAGAACGTGTCGCGCGTCGCGGGGCCGTGGGCGAGGGGCGAAGCCGCAGAGGCTTCGTCGAGCGTCTCGGCCGCGGAGGGATGGACGGGGCCGGCTTCGTGCGGATCGCTCGCATGTCGACCAGGACGGAGGACGATCTGTCCCGGAGGGCGGGGCGAAACCGCGGCGCCGATCGGGGGCGTTCGATCGAGCTCCGGATTCGACTCGCGCTCTCGCCTCGAGGGAGGCTTGCGCGGCTCGGCGAGGAGACCGTCGAGAAGGGCATTCGCGTCGGGGGACGTCGGCTCTTGGCGCGTCTCTCCTCCGACGACGCCTGCACCTGCATTGCCGCCGACGCCGCGCCACGTGTTGCCCGTGCGCGCGGAGTCCGGCGCGACGCCCGCCGGCCGAGCGACGTTGCCACGCTCGGACGCAGGTGCAGACGCGGGAGCGGCGGCGAGCTGCCTGCTCGATCCGTGCGCGCCGTGCGCGCCGTGCGCGCCGGTGACGGTGCTGAGCACGTACGAGAGCGGACCCGTGCCCGTGACGTGGACGGGGGCGTCGGCATGCTCTCGCGGTGCCGATCGACGACGGGCGGCCACGTGCGGAGGTACTGCGTCGACCCCGAAAGGCTGGGGCGGCGTGTGCATGGCGGACGGGCCTTCCACCGTGACGTCGTGCGGGTTCTTGCCGTCGCTCGCCCACTCGAGCTCGAAGAGCTGCTCGGCGAAGGCGTACGCGTCGCGGGGGCGGACGCGCGGATCCTTCGCGAGGGCGGTGGCGATCAGCGTCACGATGGACGGAGGGACCCACGGCGCGAACTTCGACACCGGGGCCGGGATCTCGTGGAGCTGGGCCTCCGAGACCTTGGTCCAGTCGTCGTAGTGATCGAACGGGCCGACGCCGGCGAGCATCTCGTAGAGGACCAGGCCGACCGCATAGAGGTCGGTCTGCGGGGTCGGAGGCTCGCCTCGGATCTGCTCGGGGGCGGCATAGCTCCACGTGCCGACGAAGGTGCCGTCGTGCTTCCGATCGGCGACCGCGCTCACGCCGAAGTCGATGAGCTTCACCACCGGCTCGCCGTGGCGAGGGGCGTGGAGGAAGATGTTCTCCGGCTTGATGTCGCGATGGATGACCGGGACCTCGTGCGTGTGGGCGCACTGGAGGGCCTCGAGGAGCTGGCGCGTGATCTCGTAGGCGACCCGCGGCGGCAGGCGGCCCATCGTGTGGAGGGCGTCGCGGACCGTGCGGCCGGTGAGCAGCTCCATCACGTAGAACGGCGTGCCGTCCGGGAGCGCGTCGTAATCGAAGACCCTGACGATGTTCGGGTGATCGAGCTGCGCGAGGATCCGAACCTCGTCGAAGAAGCGCATCCGATGCTCTTCGTGGCTCGCGAGCTCGGCGCTCATCAGCTTGAGGACGCCCCCGATGTTCGGCGGCTTCACCACCTGGTACACGACGCCCATGCCGCCGGCGCCGAGCGCCTTGACGACCTGGTACTTGGTACCGGGGATGACCTCGCCCGGCCGCCACTTGGGGCCCCGCGCGGACATCAGGAGCACCCCTGCATCGGCGAGCACGGCTCCATCAGCGACAGCCGCATGACGAGGTGAGTATAGGGCACGGCCGGGCAGCGACGCGATTCGGGACGCGATTCGGGGGGCAACGGGGAGGGCTTCGGGTACGCTCCGACACGATGGAAGGAGGACCCTCGTGAGCGTCGATCTCGTCGTGCGAGGCGAGCGTGTTTTCACCCCCGTCGGCGAGCGCCCTGCCGCGGTGCACATCGATCGGAAACGCGGCGTCATCGTCGCCGTCACCGAGCCCGAGGCGGCGCCGCCCGGCGTCGAGACGATCGACGCCGGGTCCAAGTGCCTCATCCCCGGGCTCGTCGACACGCACGTCCACATCAACGACCCGGGCCGAACCGAGTGGGAAGGGTTCGAGACGGCCACGCGCGCGGCTGCGGCCGGCGGCGTCACCACGCTCGTGGACATGCCGCTCAACAGCATCCCGCCGACGACGACCCTCGAAGGGCTCGAGGCGAAGGTCCGCGCGCTCGAGGAGAAGGCGACGGTCGACGTCGCGCTCTGCGGCGGGCTCGTGCCTTCGAACGCGTCGGGTGCGCTCGCGGAGCTCTTCCGGGAGGGCGTGGTCGCCTTCAAGTGCTTCCTCGCCGAGAGCGGCGTCGGCGAGTTCTCGCACGTGCACGAGACCGAGCTCCGCGCAGGGATGCGCGAGCTCGCGCGCATCGACGCTCCGCTCTTCGTCCACGCCGAGCTGCCGGAGCCGCTGTCCGAAGGCGAGAAAGCCGCGATGGGGCTCGATCCGCGCCGCTACGCGACCTACCTCGCGTCGCGTCCTCGCAAGGCCGAAGACGCCGCCATCGACCTCGTCCTCCGCCTCGTGCGCGAGACCGGCGCGCGTGCGCACATCGTCCATCTCTCGTCGTCCGACGCGCTCGCGATCGTCCGGCGCGCACGCGAAGAGAAGGCGCGGCTCACCGTCGAGACGTGCCCGCACTACCTCACGTTCGCGTCGGAGGAGATCCCGGACGGCGCCACCGAGTACAAGTGCGCTCCGCCCATCCGCGAGCGCAACAACCGCGAGAAGCTCTGGGACGCGCTGCGCGAGGGCCTCATCGATCAGGTCGTGACCGATCACTCTCCGTCGACCGCCGAGCTCAAGTGCTCCGACTCCGGCGACTTCATGAAGGCGTGGGGAGGGATCTCCTCGCTCCAGCTCGGTCTCGCCGCCGTCTGGACGGAGGCACGCGCGCGAGGCCGCACCGTCCGCGACGTCGTCGAGTGGATGTGCGCCGCGCCTGCACGGCTCGCCGGTCTCGCGGGACGCAAGGGCGCCATCGCCACCGGCTACGACGCCGACCTCGTCGTCTGGGATCCGGACGCCGAATTCACCGTCGACGCCGCCGCCCTCGAGCACCGCAACAAGATCACGCCCTACCAAGGGAGACGGCTCGTGGGATCGACCCTCCGCACCATCCTGCGCGGCGAGACGATCTACGAGCGCGGCGTCGGCTTCGGTACGCGGCGCCACGGACGTTGGCTCCGCCGCTCCTGACGGCGAGCGGCCTCCCGCCGACGCTGCATCGCGCGCGACACCTGGTGTACCCTCTCGCCCGCGAGCATGGCGGACTTCACCGAGCTCATCGATCTCGCGGCCGAGCGCCTCGGCGGCGCCGTCCTCTGGGCGACGGACGACTTCTTCGCGGAGAAGGAGAACCTCCTCAAGCCGACGGAGCCGATCTTCATCCCGGACAAGTACACCGATCGCGGCAAGTGGATGGACGGCTGGGAGTCGCGCCGCAAGCGCAACTACGCCGAGTCGTCGCGCGCCTTTCCGAATCACGACTCGTGCATCATCCGCCTCGGGCTCTCCGGCGTCGTGCGCGGCTTCGTCGTCGACACGACGCACTTCAAGGGCAACTACCCGCAGGCGTGCTCCATCGAAGGCGCGAGCATCGAGGGGCACCCCGACGTGTCCGAGCTGCTCTCGGATCGCGTTCGCTGGACGGAGATCCTCCCGCGCTCCGAGCTCGCGGGTGACACGAAGAACCGCTTCGAGGTCGACGTTCCGCAGCGGTTCACGCACCTGCGCTTCAACATCTACCCGGACGGCGGCGTCGCCCGTCTACGCGTCCACGGCGAGGTGATGCCGGGCGCTCGGTGGATGGGACGGCGCGATCGCCCGCAGCTCGTCGACCTGGCCGCGGCCGAGCACGGCGGCCTCGTCGTCTCGTGCAACGACATGTTCTTCGGCTCGCGCCACAACCTCATCATGCCCGGACGCGGCGTGAACATGGGCGACGGCTGGGAGACGAAGCGGTCGCGCCGCCCGGGGCCGGACTGGGTCGTCGTCCGCCTCGCGACGGAAGGGACGATCGAGCGCGCCATCGTCGACACGCTCCACTTCAAGGGCAACGCGCCGGACTTCTGCGCCATCGACGTCGCGACGAGCGACGTCGACCCCGACGGCGCGAAGGACGAGGGCTGGCGTCCGCTCCTTCCGCGCACGAGCCTCCAGCCGCACACCCAGCACGTCTTCGACGACCTGCTCGCGGCGGGCGAGGCCACGCACGTCCGCCTCCGCATCTGGCCCGACGGCGGCGTGAGCCGCCTCCGCCTCTTCGGCGTCGCGAGCGCGGCCGGGCGCGAGCGGGCCGGGATGCGTTACGTCCGCGCGATGCCCGACCCCGAGCTCGAGGCCGCGCTCCTCGCTTGCTGCGGGTCTCGCGCTTGGGTGCGCGGGATGATGGCCGCGCGGAGGAGCGCCTCCTTCGCGAGCCTCGACGCGATGAAGAAGCTCGCGGCCGAGGTGTGGAACGGGCTCTCGCCCGCCGACTGGGACGAGGCGTTCCGCGCCCACCCGCGCATCGGCGAGAAGAAGGCCGAGGGGCCGCAGAGCAAGGTGGCGCAGGCCTGGTCGAGCAAGGAGCAGGCGAAGGTCGCCGAGGCGAGCGAGGCGGTCCTCGCCGAGCTCCGCGAGGTGAACCGCGCCTACGAGGAGCGCTTCGGGCGCATCTACATCGTCTGCGCGACCGGCAAGAGCGCCGAGGAGATGCTCGCGATCGCCAAGGAGCGCATGAAGAACGATCCCGACACCGAGCTCCGCCGGGCCGCCGACGAGCAGCGCAAGATCACCGAGCTCAGGCTCGAGAAGATGGTCCTAGGATGAAATCCGTCTCCACCCACGTGCTCGACATCCACCGCGGGCGCCCCGCCGAGGGCGTCCCCGTCACCCTCGAACGCAAGCTCGACGACGGCTCGTTCACCCTCGTCAAGCAGGCGACGACCGACGCCGACGGCCGCATCAAGGAGCTCGTCCCCGAAGGGCAGCTCACGGCGGGCACCTACCGGATCACGTTCGACACCGGCGCGTACTTCGCCGCGCACGGGATCGAGGGCTTCTACCCGGAGGCGAGCATCGTCTTCATCGTCCGCGACGCGAACGCGCACTACCACGTGCCGCTGCTCCTCAGCGCGCACGGGTACTCGACGTACCGCGGGAGCTGATCGCGGGGCCGACCGGGGAGCCGAATGGGCGGAGCGGGCGGGGCATGGCCCCGCCCGTCAGGCGCGCGTCAGTCGACCGCGTGGCAGCCGGCGCAGCCGAAGCCCTGGTTCGTCGCAGGGTCGAACGGCTTCTCGCCGAGGGCCTCGGCCATCGCGGGGACGACCTTCTCGGCCATGAACTTCGTGACCTCGGGCTTCTCCTTCGTGAGCTTCTCGTAGCCGCCGTTCGAGAGCGTCAGCTTCGCGAGGAACTTGTGCGGGTCCTCGTTCTTCGGGCCGTGGCAGGTCTCGCAGCTGAAGTTCTCGTACCTCTTGGCGTCCTGCTCCTTGAAGACCTTGCCGAGGGCCGGCATCACCTTGTTCTTCATGACCTCGACCTTCTGGTCCATGGTGAGGTCGTGGAACCGGGCTTCCGCGGAGGCCTTCTCCGCAGGGGCGGACGCAGATCCTGCGCCCTCCGTCGCCGCGGCCTGCTCACCGGCCGGCGCCGTCGACGGATCGGCCGGCGCGGGCTGGGAGCCGCCGCAGGCGTAGAGAGCAGAAGCGGAAATGGTGAGGAATGCAAAGATGATGGAACGCACGCGTCCAGGTAATCGAATCGACGCGGCGATCACAAGCCAAAGGCGCCCATTTGCCTTGGAACGAGCTGTTCCATGACGGCAACGGTGTAGACGGGCCCGGCGGGGTGCTTCATAGTCGCCCGAAGGATGAACCCGGCGTTCGTGACGGAGTGGCTGAACCTCGCTGTCCGCTGGATCCACGTCATCGCGGCGATCATGTGGATCGGCAGCTCGCTCTTCTTCAACTGGCTCGACGCCCGTATCGAGCAGAACGAGCGCACGAAGGAGAAGGGGATCGAGGGCGAGCTCTGGATGGTGCACTCGGGGGGCTTCTACGACGTCGAGAAGACGCTCGTCGCGCCGAAGACCCTCCCGAAGCGCCTGCATTGGTTCAAGTGGGAGGCGGGCTTCACGCTGCTCTCGGGCTGGCTGCTGCTCGACATCGTCTTCTTCCAGGGCGGCGGCGTCACGCTCGTCGATCCGAACGTCTCGGACCTCTCACCGGCCGCGGCCACGGCGCTCGTCGTCGGCCTCATCATCGGCTCCTGGTTCGTCTACGACCTGTTCTGGCGCTCGCCGCTCGCGAAGAACGTCTACTTCGGGGCCGCCGTCACGTACGCCTTCGTCATCGGCGTCCTCTGGTTCCTCTCGCACAAGGTCAGCGGTCGCGCCGCCTTCCTCGTCACGGGCGCGATGATGGGCACCTGGATGGCCACGAACGTCTGGGTGCACATCATCCCGGCGCAGAAGGGCCTCGTGAAGGCGGTCACGGAGGGCAAAGCGCCCGATCCGAAGCTCGCCAAGCACGCCAAGACGCGCTCCAGGCACAACAACTACATGACCTATCCGGTGGTGCTCACGATGGTGAGCAACCACTTCCCGGGCCTGTACGGGCACCAGCACAACTGGATGATCCTCGCGGCCCTGCTCCTCGTGGGCTCGTCGATCCGGCACCTCCAGAACATCAAGAAGGAGCTGTCGCCGGCGATCCTCATCGGCGCGCTCGCCTTGCTGCTCACGATCACGCATTCGGCGCTCACCACGACGCCTTCGAGCAGCGGCAACGTCCCGCTCGACCCGAACAAGAAGCTCGAGGCGACCGAGCCGTCGAGCCAGGGCGGACCCGAGAAGGTGGCCAACGAGGCCGTCGTCGGGAACGTCAAGGGCGTGGTCTTGCTCGAAGGCACGCCTCCGCCGCCCAAGGAGCTCAACGTCGGGACGTGCGTGAGTGACGTTCAAGGGCCCGTCTACTCGGACGCGATCCTCGTCCAAGGCGGCAAGCTCCAGAACGCGTTCGTTTGGATCAAGAGCGGGCTCGAGTCGTACAAGGGGCCGGCGGCGCCTGCGGAGCCCGTCGTCATCGATCAGAAGGCCTGCATGTACAAGCCGCACGTCGTCGGCGCGCGCGTGGGGCAGAAGGTCGTCTTCCTCAACAGCGACCCGGTCTTGCACAACGTCCGGTCCGTCGCCGAGAACAACGCGACGTTCAACGACATGATGCCGACGAAGGACATGCGCCTCGAGAAGGTCTTCGACAAGCCCGAGGTGCCCGTCCGCGCGAAGTGCGACGTCCACCCGTGGATGAGCGCCTTCATCGGCGTCGTGCCGCACCCGTTCTTCGCCGTCAGCGCCGCGAACGGCGAGTTCTCCCTCGTGAACGTGCCCGAAGGCGACTACGAGCTCGAGGCCTGGCACGAGGCGTTCGGACGCCAGGTCCAGAAGCTCCACGTCAAGGCGCGCGAGACCGTGGAGGTGTCGTTCACCTTCCGCGTCGAGTGAGGGGAGCGAGAACGAAAAAAGCTCGACGGTGACACCGCGGTGTCGTCCGTCGAGCTTTCTTCGTCAGGACGCGTGCGCGTCAGGGGATCGCGATCTCGCGATCGAACAGCACCCACTCGCGGTGGAACGTGGGCGTCGAGATCTGCGCGAGCTGCACGCCGAACGGCCGCAGCGTCCCGCCGGCCCACGCCTCGACGCCGCCGACGACCGTCGCGCGGCCCTTGCCCGTGAGGTCGGCGGTCGTCCCGTTCGCGTCCAGCGTCACGAACACCTGCGCCGACGCTTCCGGACCGAGCGCGTCGAAGAGGTGCACGCGCGTCGTCGCCGTGACGGCGCACTTGCCCTCGACGCGCGCACGCGTCGTGAGGGTCGGGCCGATGTGCGTGAACTTCGGCCACTCCGGCCGCCACACGGTCCCGAAGCCCTGGTCGATGTCGTACGTCGCGCCGGCCTGGATCGAGCCGTCGACGCGCTCGCCGGCCTCGGCGACCGCCTTGCCGTTGGCCGCGAGATCGCACGAGCCCTCGATCTCGAAGTCGAGCGAGACGGGGTAGCCGCCGATCGAGGCGATGTCGAAGGACTTCTGATAGAGCGTGATGTCGCCCGTGGAGACGCCGAACGCGCTGTCGAACGAGCCCTCGAGCACGAGCTGGCCGTCGAGGTTCGTCGTCAGGATCGCGTGCGCGTGACGCGGTCGGACCCAGCGACCCGCGACGCGCGCGTCGAGGTTGCCCGTCACGCGGACGTACGAGTCCTTGAAGCGGACGCGGATCGTGCCGAGCCCGGCGCCGAACCGCTTCTCGTAGAGGACCTTCGAGAGGTCGACGTTCGCGATCGTGAACGGGTACTGATCCGACCACTCCCAGTGGTCGTCGTCGCCCTCGCCGCGCGCGACGCGCGTGACCTTCAGGAGGCCCATGCGCTCGAGCTCCGCGTTCGCCTCCGCGATCGACGCCGGCTTCGTGAGGACGACGACCGAGCCGTTCTCCGACGAGAGACCGACCGCGCGACGGAGGTAGCCGTACGGGTTCTTCGCGTCGCGGCGGATGCTGCCGTCGGCGTTCAGCGCGTCCGACCCGCGCTTGCCGATCAGGTAGACCGGCTCGACGCCGCGCTCGTGAAGGCGCTCGCCGATCCACTCCTCGAGCTCGTCGGCCGTCAGCGCCGAGGGCGCCTCGCTCTTCACCTGCGCGTAGGCGGCCTCGTATGCGCGAATCTTCGACACGAGCGTGTCGAAGTCGGCGGTCCGCTCGACGCCGCGATCGAAGACGAGTCGATCCGGATGGACCGTGACGTTGTCGGACCAGACGTTCGAAACGAGCGAATCGCTCGTCGACTCGGCCGGCGTCGTGGTGTCGGCCGCGCATCCGGCGAGAGACGACGCGACGACGATCGCGGAAACCAAACCAACGTTGCGCATACGAGCCTCCTCCTCGTGGCGTACGTGTCGAGCCCGAACCTCGACCACGCGCGGCGCGCATTACCACGACAGGGCGCCTCGCGCACACCGACATTGATGACGAGAACGTGAAAAATTCCGCGTGTCTCGCACGCGAGACACGCGGCTGATGCTCACAGGCAACAAATTGCTCGATCTGTGTCGTTGAGACGTGTTCGAAATGCCGCGATTGCGCGTATCGCGAAGGAGACACGACGCCGATCGTGCTCACTGCGACGCGCGTTCGTCAGCGCTTCGCGATCGGCAAGACGGCGTTGGACGGCAGATGCCCCTCCACGCCGCCGACGACGACTCGGGTGAAGCCTGCACCCTCTTCGAGGATGCGGACGCGCAGCCCTTCGGGCACGGGCGCGACGCCGTCCATCGCGAGGTGTCGATCGTCGAGCAAGCGCGCGCTCGGCACGACGACGACGCCTTCGCGCAGATGCAGGCGCGCGTCGCGCGCCGCCCACGCGAGCGCCGACGTCGCGACGAGCAGCGTGCCGGCGATCGCGCCCGCCGTCGTCGCGGCGACCTTCGCGCGCGACGACTCCTGCTTGCGACGGACGACGATCGCGATCGAGAGCGCGACGGCCATGAACGCGGCAGTGCCCGCCCAGACGTTCTCGGGGAGCAGATCGACGATGGCGCGACCGAGCGAGAACCCGTGCTCGATCTCGACGGGGTCGCCCGAGCGCGCTCGGCGTCGCGCGATCTCCGCTCGTACGACGGCGAGCGCCTTCGTCGCGTCCTTCGACAGCGCGCGGTCGCGCGTGAGCTCGCGCGCCTCCTCGAAGGCGTGGGCGGCGCGCCCGAGGTCGCCCGCCTGCTCGGCGCCCGAGCGGACGCGCGCCGCATAGGCGAGGCCGCGGTTGTAGCTGACGACCGCGTCCACGACGCCTCGGTCTGCGAGCGCTTCGAGCTTCGCGATCGCCTCGTTCGGGCGATCTGCGGCGAGCGCTTCGTTGGCTCCGCGGAAGAGCGCGGCCGGATCGGTGTCCTCGGGTCGCGGGTCGTCGGCGCGCGCGACGCCGGGGCCCGCGACGACGCCGGCGACGGCGCCGATCGACAGGACCACGCATGCGAGCAGTCGGCGCGCCACCACGTTCATCGAGCGTCCTTCGACGGCGGGACGGAGGACCGATCGCGCTCGCCGAGCGCCGCCGCCGCCGCCTTCGCGCGCGCAAGCAGAGCGCGCGCATCCTCCATCGAGACGCCGCCGGATCCCACGTCGGGGGCGAAGCGGGCGTCTTCACACGCGGCGAGGACGTCGACGGCCTCCTTCGCGGCCTCCGCGGGCGCGCCGGCGTCCGTGAGCTCGGCGACCGCGCCCTGACCCGAGGTGCCGCGCACGTTCACGCCGGTCCTCGCGAAGATCTCCGCCTCGAGGAAGCGCGCGACGGCGGCGACCGCCGCTTTCCCGTCGCTGCCCTTCAGCGCCGCCTCGGCTTCGGCGCGCTTGTCGCGCGCGATGCGCTCGGGCGAGGGAGCCTTGCTCGCGCGGCGCTCCCGCACGCGTGCGACGGCGCTCGAGAGCACGAGCGCGGCCGCGCACGCGAACGGAGCGCCGAACACCGCGCCCCAGTAGAGCGGGCGCTCGGTGAGGTACGTCTCGGCGTGCCGGCCTTCGAGCTCGCTGCGCGGCCCGGGCAGCCCGGGCAAGATCGCGTCGGCGACCTCCGGGGTGGCGTCGCGGCCCTGCGCGGGCTTCACCTGGACGATGCCGAGCGAGGTCGTGGCGACGCGGTACGAGCGCGTCTTCGGATCGTAGAAGGGCAGGCGGATCTCGCCGAGATCCACCGCGCCGTCCTTGTGCAGCCGGACGACGTACGAGAACGTCCGCGTCCCGCCGAAGCGATCGTTCGAGACGGGGCCGAGGTCGTCCCGCGTCTGCGGCTCGAGCCATTCGACGCCCGCGACCTCGGGCGTCGGCAGCGTCGCCGGCATGTTGCCGGTGCCGCGCAGCTCCACCGTCACGCCGATCGCGCCGTGCTGGTCCACCTCGCGCGGCGTCACCTCGGACGAGAGGGAGAAGTCGCCCGTGTCTCCGATCTGGTAGCCCGCGGGACGGTTTGCGAGCGGCGGCTCGGTCACCTCGACGTGGAGCGTCTCGCTCTCGCGCTTGCCGTTCCGCGCGTTCGAGAGCGTGAGCGACATCGGCTCGATCGTGAGCCGGCCGGTCTTGAGCGGGAACAGCGCGTTCTTGCGTACGAGCTTGACGGCCCACGGTCGGCCGCCGACGAGCGCGTGGCCGACGTGGACGGCGCGCGTCTCGTCCTTGAGCAGCGAGCGCTTCAAGAAGTGCGTCGCCGTCGCCTCGTGCACGTCGTACGGGCGACCCTGCCGCGCGCGCGGATCCTCGTAGAGGTAGACGGTGAGCGTGACCTGCTCGCCGACGACCGCGCGCGTCTTGTCCACCGTGGCGTGGAGGAACGCGATCGGCCCGCGCGGGCTGTCGAGCGCGAGCTTCGGGTCCGTGTCGGGGACGACGTTGTCGAAGAACGGGTCGGGGGCGTCGTCGTCGAACCCCGGGATCTTCGGGAAGAGCCCCTTGAACGGGTCGAACGGGGAGCCGCCGAACGGGTCGAACGGCCTTCCGCCGCGCCGCGGCTTCGGCCGGCCCTGGCCGGGAGGCACGACGGTCACGCGCTGTGCCGGCGCGTTCTTGCGCGCATTGCCGACGGCGACGCTCGCGGGGCCGATCGTGAACGTGCCCAGCCGGTCGGCGCGGAGCGTCCACGACGCGTTCAAGCCGCGCTTCTCCGTCATGCGCCCGTTGACGATCGAGATCATGTGCGTCGGTCCGGCGCGCTGATCGACGATCGTGAAGCCCTGCGTATTGGCGAGGCGCGGGTCCGACAAGGTCTCGCCCGTCGTGGACGACGCCTCCAGCGTGTACGTGACGGTGTCGCCCAGCTCGATCTCGTGGGCGTCGACGCTCGACGTGACGGTGGGCTCTTGCGCGAACGCCGGCGCTCCGAGGAGCGCGATCGTCAGCGCACACGCGATCGAGACGAGAAGCGACAGTAGCTTCATTTGTCCACCATCCCTCGTACCTGGCGTGTCCTCGCGTGCCTCTTCGCGGCCTCCTGTTGGACCGTGGGGGCGTTCTCGAGCTGGTCGAGGATGCGCTCGTCCTGGCTCTGGCGGGAGGGCGGGGGAGGAGGCGGCGGGCCCGCGTCCTGCGCGTCGTTCTCGGGCTCGTCGTTCTCGTTGGAGTCGTCTCCCGCGTCCTCGTTCCCGCCTGCGTCCTTCTGGTCGTCGTCGCCGTCGCCGCCGCCTGCGTCCTTCTGGTCGTCGTCGCCTCCGGCGTCGTTCTGGCGATCGCCGTCGTCGTTCTGGTTCTGGTCGCCGCCGCCTCCTGCGCCCCCGCCGTCGTTCGGCGCCGCGTCCTGGCCAGCGTCCTTCTTGTCCTCGATGCGCCGGAGCGCGATGGCGCGGTTCCAGGCGGCGTCGCGGCCGATGGGATCCGGGGCGTACGTCACGCCGGCGTCGAGGTTCGCCCCGATGGGCCCGGCGTCGCCCATCCCGGGCGCGAGCTCGAGCGCCTTGTCGTAGGCCTTCACCGCCTCCTCGTAGTCGGCGACGAGGAAGAGGAGGTTCCCCTCGAGGTAGCGTGCGCGCGCGCGCAGCGGGACGGGCTGGGAAGGATCCTCGGCGACCGCGCGCACGATGCGCAGCGCGCACTCGACCTGACCGGCGCGCATGCCCTTCAGGTTCGGGTCGAGGAAGCCCGCGTCGTTCTCCTCTTCTCCGAAGCGGTGTCCGTACGCCTCGGCGATCTTGAAGAGCGCGAGCCCGAGATCGAACGCCCCGTTGGGCCGCTCGCGCAGGCGCGACGGAGTGCCGATGTTGCCCTCCTGGCAGGGCCCCGTCGTGAGGTAGTCCTGCAAGAGCTCCGCCGCCGCTCCGGCCTCGCCGGCGTCGTAGTAGCGGAGCGCCTCGTTGACCTGCGGCGACTCGCGATCGAACGGCCGCGTCGGATCCCAGCCGCACGCCGCGACGAACGCGGCGCCGAGCGCGACGAAGACCCATGCGCGGCGGAACGTCGTGCGCTTCATGTGGCCAACCTCCCGGGCTCGCTCTCGGGAACCTTCGCGCGGTCCTCCTTCGACCGGTCCTTCTCCTTCTTCTTCCTGGTCTTCTTCTTCGGCGGCCCTCCGCCCGGAGCCATCGCGGACGAAACGCCGCCGACGAACCCGAACGAGACGCGCGGCAGCGGCGCCTCGGGCACGAGCCCCTCGACGAAGAGCAAGACGACCGCGAGGCCGAGGGGCCACATGTACTCCTCGTCGAACGCGATCTCGACGCGCTCGGCGAGCTCCTCGCGCATCATCCTCTTGAGGCCGCGGGCGACCTCGTCGATGCCCGTCTCGCCTTTCTCGGCGCGGACGATGGCGCCGCCCGTCACCTTCGCGATCTCCGCGAGCTGCGCCTCGCCCTCCGCGGAGAGCTCCGTCGTGAGCGTCCGGCCGAACTCGTCCTTGCGGAACCCCATCGGCTTGCCGTCCGGCCCGATCTCCGGGATCGGCTCCGGCGCGCGGCCGCCGATCTGGACGACGTCGATGCGCGTGTTCTCCGCGGCGGCCTGCCGGGCGACGCTGACGGGATCGCCCTCGAGATCCTCGCCGTCCGTGACCAGCACGATGACGCGCACGTGATCCTTCGACTTCGGATCGCGAGCGAGCACCTCGCGCGCGCGCTCGAGCGCGCGACCGATCGCGGTGCCGCCGACCGGCATGTCGTTCGGCTCGAGCTGACGGAAGAACTGCGCGATCGCGGCGGAGTCGCTCGTCAGCGGGAAGCTCATCGGCTCGCCCGCGAACGCGACGGCGCCGAAGCGCGCTCCCGGCAGCTCGCGTACGAGCTTCGCGATCTCCGCCTTCGCGCGCGCGATCCGGCTCGGCGCGACGTCGCGCGCGTACATGCTCTTCGAGTAGTCGAGCACGATCACCACGTCGAGGTTGGTCGCCGGCACGAGCTTCGTGCCGCGGCCCCACTGCGGGCGCGCGAGCGCGAGGAAGGCGCAGACGAGCGCGACGACGAGCAGCACGCCCTTGAGCGCGCGCCGTCCGGACGCGTCGAACGTCTCGAGGTGCGTGACGAGGCGCGGATCTCCGAAGACCTTCGTCGCACGCGCGCGGCGCACCGACGCGAGGACCAGCGACGCGGCGAAGAGCACGACGAGCAGCCCGCAGCCGATGGCCACGAGCAGGTACGGTATCGACCCGAGGTCGTATGCGAACTTCATCGCCGAGCCCTCCTCTCGCAGACGCGCGCGTTCACGGGAACCTCCGCACGATGAGGAGGCGCACGAGCGCCTCGAGCGCGACGAGCGCGACGGCCGGGGTCAGGAGGAACATGAAGAGGTCCTCCATCGTGGCCGACTGCGCCTCGAAGCGCGTCTTCTCGAGCTTGTCGAGGATCGCGTGCATGCTCTGCTCGAGCCCCTTCTTGTCGGTCGCGACGAAGGAGTCGCCGCCGGTCGTGCTCGCCATGCGCTTGAGCAGCTCGGGGTTCACCGGGAAGTGCTCGCGCACGTAGCGGGGCTGGCCGAACAGATCGACGCCGTCCTGCACCTCCACGTCGTCGCCGTCGCCGATCTGGATCGTGAACACCTTCACGCCCTGCGTCTGCGCGAGGTGCGCGGCGTAATCGGGCGCGATCGAGCCCGCGTTCGAGTCGCCGTCCGTGAGAAGGATGATCACCTTCGACCGCGCCGTCGACCGGCGCAGGCGCGCGACTGCGGTGCCGACGGCGTCGCCGATCGCGGTGCCGTTGCCGTCGATCAGATTGAGCTCCATCCTGCTCACGAGCGTCGAGAGCAGCGACTTGTCGAGCGTCGGCGGCGACAGGATGTACGCCGCGCGGCCGAACACGACGACGCCGATGCGGTCGTTCTTCCGGCGCGCGATGAAGTCGAGGATGACCTCCTTCGCCGTGTCGAGGCGGGTCATCCGCTGGACGGGCGCGCGCGGCCCTCGCTTCTGGTCGACGGGCTCGGCGTCCATGAGCGCGCGCATCGATCCCGAGAGGTCGAGCACGACGACCATGTCGATGCCCTTCTCCTCGGAGTCCTCGCCGCGGAGCACGTTCTGCGGACGGCCGAGCGCGAGGATCGCGAGCACGATGGCGGCGCCGCGGAGCATCCCGGGCAGGTCGCGCAGGTACGTCCGGAACCCTCGCGGACCCGTGAGGAGCGGCGCGATCGCGGGGATGCGCATGCGCGGCGTGCGCGCGTCGGCGGCGAGCGTCATGCGCCAGACGACGACGCCCGCGAGGACGACGGCGAGCCCCGCGAGGACCGGCAAGCGCGCGCCCCGCGGGAGCCACTGCAGCACGGGGACCGTCCACACCGCGGAGAGCCAGGCCTCGCCGCGCGCGAGGACGGGGTAGAGGAGCCCGAGCGCGAGGAGCGCGAGCGTTCCGGCGACGACGGCGGCGATCCGGACGGGGCGGCTCACGACGAACCTCCTTCCGGCGGCTCGTACGGCGAGCGCGGCCGCGCGGTCTCGGCGCCGCCTTCACTCGTGGTCGTGGACGGCTTCGTCTCGGCCTGCTCCGCGGGGCGTGCCTCGGTGGGGGCCGGAGGCTCCCACGGCGATCGCTCCGGGCGAGCGGGCGGCGCCTCCGCGGGATCCGGCGGCTCCCACGGCGAGCGCGCCGGGCGCGAAGGCGGCGGCGGCTCGTACGGCGAGCGGAGCTGGGCCGCCGCGACGGGATCGGCCGGAGGCGGCGCCGGCGGCTCGGCCGGAGCGGCGCCGGTGGAGGTCGGCATCGTCGCGCGCACGATCGCCTCGCCCTCGGTGATCGCCGCGGCGCACTGCTCGGGGGTCGGCGTGAGGTTCGCGAATTTCACGAGATCGCACTCGCGGAGGAAGCGCGCGATGCGCTCGTAGGAGATGCCCGGCGCGGGCCCGCCGCCGTCTGCGCCCGCCGGCACGTCGAAGCGGATGAAGCCGGCTCCTTGCTTCCGGAGGGCCTCGAGGATCTCGTCGGTCGTCGACTCGAGCCCGTCGAACCCGAAGCGCGCGCCGAGGTAGCGCCGGATCGCGTCGCTCGTCCGGTCGAAGTACTCGGAGTAGCGCTTCACGTCGAGCAGGCCGGCGTGGCGGACCTCGTCGAGCTCCTCGAGCGCGACCTCCCACGGCGGCCGCGGCGGCGGCGGCGGCGGCGCGGGCTTGGGGCGATTGAGCCAGCGCCAGATCAGGTACGCGAGGAGCGCGCCGGCGAGCAGCCCGAGGCTTCCCCAGCCGACCGCCTTCTTGAGCGCGGTCCACTCCTCGCGCTGAGGCATGCCCGGCGGGTTCTCCTTCGGCATCGCGTCGGGCGTGTTCGCGATCGGATCGTCGACGATGATCGTGTGCGTGTGCGTGCACACGGTCGCGATCTCGCCGTTCGCGCGTGCGACCGCGACGGGCAAGGGAGGCAGCACCATCGCGTTCCGTCCCGGGTTCGGCGGGAGCAGGACGAGGGGCAGCTCGAGGTGCGTCGTCGCGTCCGGCTTGCCGCTGTCGTCGGGCTCGGTCCAGAGCCTCGCGGCGGCGCCGCCGTCCTGATCGGGGACGACGAAGCCGGCTTCCCGGAGCACCTTCTTCGCCTCCACCGCGCTCGACAGATCGAGCCCCGACGGCAGGACGCGCTCGCCCTTGCCGTGGCGGACGGTGATCGACAAGGTCGCCGCCCACCCGCTCGTGCCGCGCGACGGGAACGTGTCGGTGACGATCGGCTTCTGGGCGCCCTTCGGGATGCTCTCGACGCATCCGTAGATCGAGTCCGTCGTCGGTCCGGCGTCCGCGGCGCTCGCGCCTTGTGCATGCGCGTCGCGCACGACGAAGAGCCCGACGAGCGCGCACCCGAGCATGCCGAGCAGGGCCGCCCCGCAGCGACGTCGAAGGCTCGATGCGCGCCGCCTTTGGGTCATGCGAGCCCGATCCTCCTCGCTCGACGCGCGAACAAGTCGCGGATGGGCCGGACGAACGATCCGGCGGTGTCGATCTCGACGGAGTCGAGCCCCAGCTTGAAGAAGAGCTGTCGGCGCGCCTCGCGGATGCGATTCATCTCGTGCTTGAAATGCGCCCGGACCCTCGGGTCGGACGTGTCGACGACGACCATCTCGCCGCTCTCGAGGTCCTCGAACGTCGCGAGACCGACGTCGGGCAGCTCGAAGTCGCGTTTGTCGACGAGCACGACGGGGATGACGTCGTGCTTCGCGCTCGCGAGCGACAGTGCACGCTCGTATCCGGCGGTGAGGAAGTCCGAGACGACGAACGCGACGCTCCGCCGGCGCGAGACGCGCGCCAGCGCCTCCAATGCGGCCTTGAGGTCGGTCGCGGCGCCGAGGGTCGGGTACGGCGGCTCCGTGAAGCGGTTCGCCTTCGCCTCGCGCCCGGCGTCGTGCGGACCGAGCGCGCGCGCCGCGCCCGCGCGACGATCCGCCGCGTGCTTCGGCGCGGACGCGTCGGCGGATCGCGCGCCCGCGGCCTGCGGCGCCTCGAAGCCGAGGATCTCGCGCACGACGCGCATGACGTGCTTCTCGCCCTTCTTCGGCGGCACGATGCGCTCGACCTTGCTCGTCGAGAGGATGAGACCGACGCGATCGTTGTTCCGGATCGCGCTGAACGCGAGGAGCGCCGCGACCTCGGACGCGACGCGCGCCTTCGGAGCGCGCTGCGTGCCGAAGCGTTCGCTCGCGGAGAGGTCGACCGCGAGCATGACCGTCATCTCGCGCTCCTCGACGAAGACCTTCACGAAGGTCTCGCTCATGCGCGCCGAAACGTTCCAGTCGATCGATCGAATGTCGTCGCCCGGCTGGTACGGCCGCACCTCGCGGAACGCCAGGCCCTGTCCCTTGAAGCTCGACTTGTACGTGCCCGAGAGCTGCTCGTTCGCGAGCCGCGCCGTGTGGATCTCGATCGTGCGGAGCGCCGCGAGGATCTCTCGGGGGATGGACATGGCAGTCAGGCTCCAGGCTCCAGGCTCCAGGCTCCAGGGGGAGACACCGTTCGGGCTCCGGGCTCCAGGCTCCAGGGGGCCGCGCCCTCGCTCTCGTCAGGGGACCTCGACGACCTCGAAGACGCGGCGAACGACCTGCTCGGCCGTGACCTCCTCCGCGTCCGCCTCGTACGTGAGCACGATGCGATGGCGGAGGACGTCGGGTCCGATGGCCTTCACGTCCTCCGGCGTCACGTAGCCGCGGTGGCGGAGGAACGCGTGCGCGCGCGCCGCGAGGTTGAGCGCGATCGAGGCGCGCGGCGAGGCTCCGTACTCGATGAGCGGGGCGAGATCCTTGAGACCGTGCTTCGCCGGCTCGCGCGTCGCGAAGACGACGTCGACGATGTAGTCCTTCACCTTGTCGGCGACGTAGATCTGGCCGATGAGCTTCCGTGCCTCGAGGAGATCGTTCGGCGTGATCACCGGCTCCGCGGCGAGCGGCACGTTGCTCGTCATGCGGTCCATGATCCGCCGCTCCTCTTCGCGGGTCGGGTAGCCGACCTTGCACATCAGCATGAAGCGATCGACCTGCGCCTCGGGCAGGGGATAGGTGCCCTCCTGCTCGATCGGGTTCTGCGTCGCCATGACGATGAACGGCGAGGGCAGCGCGTACGTCTTGTCGCCGATGGTGACCTGCCGCTCCTGCATCGCCTCGAGGAGCGCGCTCTGCACCTTCGCCGGGGCGCGGTTGATCTCGTCGGCGAGGACGAGGTTCGCGAAGACGGGGCCGAGCTTGGACGTGAACTCGCCGCGCTGCTGGTTGTAGATGACGGTGCCGATGACGTCCGCAGGCAACAGATCCGGCGTGAACTGGATGCGGGCGAACTTCGCGCTGATCGCGTCGCACAGCGTCCGGACGGTCAACGTCTTCGCCAGTCCGGGGACGCCCTCGAGCAGCACGTGCCCGCCGGTGAGCAGACCGATGAGCACACGCTCGATCATGTACGTCTGGCCGACGATGACCTTTCCGACCTCGCTCAGGATGCGGTCCACGAACGCGCTCTCGCGCGCCACGATCTCGTTGAGCTCACGGGCGTCTACCATCGGGGCGGGTTCCTATCACGAAAGGGGGCGCCGGCGGGCGTCCGCCGTGAGGCCATAACCATCGGAGGACCCGCACAATTCCGGCCAAATGCGGCGCTCGCGCGCGGCCTGGGAGGGGGCGCGCGTCCGCATCGAGGACCTCTCGGTCACGCTCCCGTACGCGGGGCCGGGGCGCCACCGGATCGCCACGTCCCCGCGGCGCCGTATCGACGACCGCGCGAGCACCCAGCTGCCGCGCGCGATCCAGCCGCGGTCGACGGGGATCCCCCCGATACACGACGACCGTCTCGACGTCGCGACGACGCCGGCGACGATCGCGCGCCCCACGATGATTCGACCCAGGCCCGCCCTCACGGGCGCCGGGGATCACGGGCTTCGATCAGACGCGTGCGCGCTGCGAGACGGAGATGCCGCCCTTCGACCCGACGATGGACCCGAGAGCGATCGCGGCCCACCAGTAGTCTCGGTCGGTGAGCTTGAGCATCACGATGCCCAGAAGAATGAGACCGATCCCGAGGAAGATCTCTGCCGAGCCACGTTGCATGCCGCGTTGTTAGCGCAACGACTGGCGATTTTGAAGCAATATCGGCCGGCTTCGCCCGAACGCGCCCCGAACGCCGGCTCCGGCGGGTCGGGGGCGCCCGCTCGCGCGCCTCCGATGGCTCAGCTCGTGACCGCGTTCGGGCCGGATCCCGCGGCCGGCCCTTCCCGGAGCGACGGCCGTTCGTGGTTTTGAGCACGCCCGCGCGGCGCGTTCCGTCGGCCGGATCGAGAGGTCTCGCCGTGGTCTTCGGCGCCGATCCGCCGCCCCCCCGTGGGGCTTTCGGCATGTCGCTAATCCAATTACCCCGCTCAGGCGACATGCGGAGCACATGCGGGTGCCTTACCTGAATGCCCGCGCGACGACGCGAAGGTCGCGCACGGTCTTCAGGAGAGAAAAGGTGACGATCAAGAACCAGACCATTGCGTTCGCTCTTGCCCTTGCGTGCCTCCCTCTCGCCGCCGGATGTGCGGGCGACTTCGACCAGCCGGACGAGGCCGAGGATACGCAGTCGCAGGCGCTGACGTCCAAGCCCGCGGCCCCCATCGGGAACCTCCCGGATCTCGACGAGGTCCTGGATTCGATCGTCATCGAGCCGGCCGACCCCAACCTCCATGTCATCGCTTCGGGTGACGGCTGGAAGAAGATCCACGTCACCGGCCAGCTCGACGATCCCGAGGCCGGCGGCACGCGCGAGGCGAACGAGGACATCGTCGTCCTCACCAAGCCGGAGGCGATCCAGACGGCGCCGCTTTCGGCCCTGACGAAGAAGCGCCTCGCCGAGGAGTTCGCCGCGACGGGTGTCGCGGGCACCATGGCGAGGGCCGCCGACGACGACTTCGTCACCGTCGTCTCGCTCGACGCCGCCGCGCAGGTCGACGCGCTCGAGCAGGCCGGCGTCGCGTTCTTCGGCGCGTGCTCCGACTACGACAGCAGCTACACCCGTTCGCTCGGCGTCGACAAGTCCTTCAACTTCAAGAAGACGGACGAGGCGGGCTCCTTCACCGGCGCCATCGACTTCTCCGCCAGGTTCACGGGCTCGGCGACGGCGACGGCGCGCTACCGCGTCCACAAGTCGTGGTGCGTCCCGTACAAGGTCTCGTTCAAGAAGGTGGAGCTCGTCGGCAACGCGAACCTGACGGCGACGGCGAAGGTCGACGGCAAGTTCCAGAAGCAGTGGAAGTGGGAGAAGACGATCGCGAAGCCCGAGATCGCGAGCTTCAGCTTCTGGGCCGGGCCGATCCCCGTCTACTTCAAGATCCGCATCCCCGTGGAGGTCGCCGTCGACGCGAAGGCGCAGGCCGAGCTCCACGCGCAGGCGAAGGTGATCGGGAACGGCAACTTCAACGTCGCGTGCTCGAGCTCCTCGTGCACCGGTACGAAGAGCGCGACGCTCACGTTCGCGCAGGACACGCCCCCGAGCATCTCGGTGAGCGCGAAGGTCGACGTCACGCCGTCGGTCTCGGCGGCGATCCGTGGCGTCCTCTACTCGGAGGACATCGCCTGGGGTGACGTCGGCGTCCGCGGCAGCCTCCCCGCGTCGCTCTGGGGCTACTACGGCAACGGCTGCGGTGACGCGGACAACGACGGCGTGAACGAGTGGGTGCGCGCGCTCACGCTGGATCTCCGCGCGAAGGTCGACGTGTTCGCGCGCGTCGACACGGCCGTCACCGACAAGAAGGAGTGGACCTGGAACCTCGCGAACAAGCACATCGGCTTCTGGAGCTTCGGTGACGACAGCGCGCTCCGTCCGATCTTCTACAGCTCCGGCGTGAGCGGCACGACGGTCACGATGCACGGTCGCATGCGTCCCTGCTGGCCGTACACGGACAAGATGACCTACCGCCTCACGTGGGGTGACGGCTCGGTCGAGACCGTCTCGGCGTCGCCGACGGCGCTCTTCACCAAGTCGCACACCTTCGCGACCAAGGGCTCGAAGAACATCCAGCTCCAGGCGGTCAGCGACCAAGCCAACCGCGACCCGAACGCCACGACGACGCGCACGGTCACCATCCTGAACCGGCCGATCGTGGACGTTCCCCCGATCTTCGGCGGCGGGCTGGTCTTCGCGCCCTGATCACGAAGCGCTGAAGCATCGCCCGTGACGGACACCCGGCAGCCTCGACGGCTGGCCGGGTGTTCGCATTTCGGGGATCTCACAGCAAGGAGGGAAGGGCGGAAAGCTCAGTAGTGCCCCTTCGTCCTCCGCGCCTCGTGGCGCTCCATGTCGCGTGAGCGCTCCTTCGCCTTCGCGGCGCGCCTGCGATCGCGGGCGAAGCCTTCTTCGGTGCCCTTGATCGACGCGAGCGGCCAGAGCGTGTGCTCGACGCGGGCGAGGCCGGCGGCGACGACGGCCGACACGACCTCCTCGCAGCTCTTGTAGCAAGCGCTCGACTCGTCGAGCGGGACGCGGCCGTCGAGGTTCACGAGGATGTCGTCGCGGCGGTACTGCTCGTCGACCTTGCGCTGATCGAGCATGCGCATCGCCTCGCCGCGCGACATGCGGCGGCCCGCGCCGTGGTTGACCGAGTAGCCGCTCTTGTGGGCGCCCGGCTCGGGCATCAGGATGTAGCTGTAGTCGCGGTTCGAGCCGGGGATGAGCACCGGATGCCCCGTCTTCGCCCAGCACGTCCCGGCGAGGGCGGGGTGGCCGGCGGGGAAGGCGCGCGTCGCGCCCTTGCGGTGCACCCAGACGTCGCCGAACTTCGGGTGCCGCTCGGCCTGCACCAAGTTGTGGCTGATCTCGTAGACGAGCTCGAGGTCCGCCTTGAAGACCTTCTGGAACGCCTCGGCGATCTGCTCGTAGATGACGAGGCGATTCAGGATGGCGTAGTTGCCGCCGGCCGCGACCGCGTTGAGGTACGAGCGGAAGTGGCGCGAGCGCGGGCCGAACCAGCCGAGATCGAGATCGGTGATGTCCGGGTTCTCGTCCTTCGCCATGTGGAAGTAGTTCGTGGCGAGGCCGTGCCCGAAGCCGCGGCTGCCCGTGTGCACCTGGACGAAGAGCGTGCCCGTCTCTTCGCAGCGCTGGAGCTCGATGAAGTGGTTGCCGCCCCCGAGCGAGCCGAGCTGATCGAGCCCGCGCTCGGGTTGGCCCTTGCCGCCCCACGGGATGTCCCACGCGTCGTCGACGGGGATGCGGTGCCGCTCGGCGCGGCTCCGATCGAACGACGCGCCGTACTTGTCGACGTAGTACTCGGCGCCGCCGCGTACGAGCTCCTGGAACTCCTTCTCGCCGAGCCGCCCGAGCTTCACGCTCTTGCCGCCCGCGCCGAGGCTCACGCGCTTCGAGACCTCGCGGTTGAAGGCGAGCTTGCGATCCGGCGTGGCGAGCTCCGCGGGCACGTTGCTCCGCGCGCTCATCATCCCGCAGCCGATGTCGAAGCCGACGGGACCCATGGCGACGGAGCCCTCGTACCGATCGGTGAGGATCACGCACCCGACGGGCACGCCGTAGCCGTAGTGCACGTCCGGCGTGATGCAGACCATCTTGACGCCGGGGAAGCGCGTCGCGTTGACGATCTGGCGATAGAGCGTCGGCTCCGCCTCGGTCAGGAGCTTCTGCGTGAGGAAGAGACGGACCGGGACGTCGCCGGTGTCGCGCGTCTCGAGACGGAAGTAGCCGCCGTCGTCGCCGTCGACCCACGTCGCGCGCCGCTTCCAGTCGCCTTCGTCCAGGAGAGGACGTGCTTTCGCCATGGTCGGACAGGATATGTCCTCGATCCGCCTTCGCAATGGATCGCGAGCGATCGCGCGTCCGCTCTGGCCGGGTTCTCGATGGGGCCGCGTCGCTGCGTGGCCGTGAGGTTTGTCGTCCTCGCGGTACGGCGGCGTTCGGGAGTCGGGCCGCGTGGATCGCGCGATGCAGGGGACGTTCTCGGATGGCGTACGAGAACATCGAGCACTACGGGGTGATCGGGAACATGCGCACGGCGGCGCTCGTGAGCATGCGCGGGTCGATCGACTGGCTCTGCCATCCGCACTTCGACTCTCCGAGCGTCTTCGCGGCGCTGCTCGACGACGAGCGCGGCGGCAGGTTCGCGATCGAGCCGACGGAAGCGGGCTTCTCGTCGAAGCAGCTCTACTGGCCCGACACGAACGTCCTGACGACGCGCTTCCTCGCGCACGGCGGCGTCGCCGAGATCGACGACTTCATGCCCGTGTCGTTCGGCGCGCGGTGCGAAGATCAGCTCGTCCGGCGGGTCTCCGGCGTGCGCGGGAGGACGAGCCTTCGTCTCGTCTGCGAGCCTGCGTTCGACTACGCGCGCGAGCGAGCGGTGACGACCGTGACGAAGCACGGCGCGGTCTTCGCCAGCCGCCGTGGCCCATCGCTCGCGCTCTCGACGGATCTCCCGCTCGTCGTGACCGAGCGGGGGGTCGAAGCTCGCTTCACCCTCCGCGAGGGCGAGAAGGTCACGCTGGTCTTGCGGGGAATGGACGGCGAGGCGGGGTGTCGACCTCCGGCGACGCCCGAGGAGGCGTCGAAGGCGTTCGAGGACACGATCGCGTTCTGGCGACGCTGGCTCTCGAAGAGCACGTATCGCGGTCGATGGCGCGAGGTCGTCCACCGCTCGGCGCTCCTCCTGAAGCTCCTCACGTTCGAGCCGACGGGGGCCATCGTCGCTGCGCCGACGTGCAGCCTGCCGGAGGTGATCGGCGGCTCGCGGAATTGGGACTACCGGTACACGTGGATCCGCGACGCGGCCTTCACGCTCTATGCGCTGCTCCGGCTCGGGTTCACGGACGAGGCTTCCCAGTTCATGAGCTGGCTGGGCGGGCGCTGTCACGACGTCCGTCGCGACGCTCCGCTGCAGATCGTCTACGGCATCGACGGCCGAAGTAATCTGGCCGAGTCGACGCTCGATCACCTGAGCGGCTACCGCGGATCGGCGCCGGTGCGCATCGGGAACGGAGCCTACGATCAGCTCCAGCTCGACATCTACGGCGAGCTGCTCGACTCCGCGTATCTGTTCAACAAGCACGGGACGCCGATCTCGTTCGACCTCTGGCAGATGCTTCGGGAGCTCGTCGACTGGGTCGCCGACAACTGGCAGCGGCCGGACGAGGGAATCTGGGAGACGCGCGGCGGCCGCCGCCAGTTCGTGTACTCGAAGCTGATGTGCTGGGTCGCGCTCGATCGCGGGCTGAGGCTCGCCGCGAAGCGCTCCTTCCCCGCACCTCACGAGCGCTGGCTCGAAGAACGAGACCGCATCTTCGAGGCCATCATGAGCCGGGGCTGGAGCGAGCGCCGGCGATCGTTCGTGCAGGCATTCGACGGAGAGACCCTCGACGCGTCGAACCTGATCATGCCGCTCGTCTTCTTCGTCTCCCCCGTCGATCCGAAGATGCTGCAGACGCTCGACGTCATCGGCCGGCCGCCTCACGAGGGCGGCCTGCTCTCCGACGGTCTCGTCCATAGATACGACCCGGAGAGACCGGAGGATGGCCTGCCGGGCAAGGAGGGCACCTTCAACATGTGCAGCTTCTGGCTCGTCGAGGCGCTGACGCGCGCTGGGCGCACCGATCGGCGTCTGCTCGACAGGGCGAGGCTGCTCTTCGAGCGGATGCTCGGCTACGCCAACCACCTCGGGCTGTACGCGGAGCAGACGAGCGTGACCGGCGAGGCCCTGGGCAACTACCCGCAGGCGCTCACGCACCTCGCGCTCATCAGCGCCGCGTACAACCTCGATCGCGCGCTCGATGCGCGGTGAAGAAGAGGCTCCGGGCTCCAGGGGCGCGCGCGCCGCGCGCGCAACCTCGGATGCCTAGGATTGAGGACTGAGGAGACGACGAAGCTGAGGCCCGAGGCCTGAGGCCCGAGCCTGATGGCTCAGTCCACCGCGAGCACGACCTTTCCGAAGACCTTCCGCTCCTCGAGCAGCCGGTGTGCCTCCGCGGCTTCCCACAGCGGCATGACCCGATCGACGACGGGACGGAGCTTGC
>ERZ777003.1696-NODE-1696-length-30583-cov-15.225793_pt1 | contig 30583 bp, 27 predicted proteins | sample MGYA00374956_ERZ777003 | MGnify/ENA primary metagenome ERZ777003 (study PRJEB29302, sample SAMN06268252) | bioreactor metagenome | isolation source: Joint BioEnergy Institute, California, USA | place: USA:Joint BioEnergy Institute, California, USA | collected... | reverse complement strand
TTGAATTGAGGCTCCAGGCTCCGGGCTCCAGGCTCCAGGGCGAGGAGACTGGAGTCTGGAGACTGGAGTCTGGAGACTGAAGTCCGTGCCCAGCGACAGACCTCCCGTCTCGATCGGTGCGAGCGGCCCTCGCTCCATGGGCCTCGGGCCCGCGTCGCGCAAGCCCGTCGAGCGGGCCACGCCCTTTCGCGGGACGCTGCCGCCCGAGGAGGCGCCGCGCGTCCTCGACGTGAAGGGCGTGAGCAAGCGCTTCGGTGACAAGGTCGTCCTCGAGGACGTCACGTTCCACGTCCCCGTCGGCGAGTTCCTCTGCCTGTGCGGCCCGAACGGCGCCGGCAAGAGCACGCTGCTCAAGACGATCCTCGGGCTCGTGACGCCGGACAGCGGCACGATCACGATCGCCGGGCTTCCGATCGAGAAGGGGCGGTCGAAGATCGGCTACGTCCCGCAGCGCAAGGCGTTCGACCGCGACTTCCCCGCGTCGCCCGTCGAGGTGATCGTCGCGAACCTCCGCGGTCGATGGCCTCTACGGATCACGCGCGACGAACGCGATCTCGCGATGGCGATGCTGAAGCGGACGGGCGCGGAGAAGCTCGCCAACGCGCAGATGCGCGACCTGTCGGGCGGCGAGACCCAACGCGTCTTTCTCGCACGTGCGCTCGCGACCAAGCCGGACCTCTTGATCCTCGACGAGCCGACCGCCGGCGTGGACGTCGGAGGACGCGCCGCGATCGTGGACCTGATGGCGGAAATCAGCGCCTCCGACTCGATCGCCGCGATCCTCGTCACGCACAACCTCCAAGCCGTGGCGCGTTGCGCCGAACGCGTCATCTATCTCGAACGCACCGTGAAGGCTTGGGGCCTGTGGAGCGAGCTGTCCGGCGAGCAGGGGCTCACCGCGATTCAGATCGCGTCCGGTGATCACCGGGACATGGATGGGGACTGAGAAAGAGGCTCCAGGCTCCGGGCTCCAGGACTTAGGGACTTAGGGAGGCTCCAGGCTCCGGGCTCCAGGCTCCAGGACTTAGGGAGGCTCCAGGCTCCGGGCTCCGGGCTCCAGGACTCAGGGGCCTTGGGACCGACCTTCACCGTCTTTTGAACTCCGCTGCTTCTGGTTCTGGCCGCAGGTGTTGAGCTGCGGAACGACCTCGGCCGTCACGGTCCCGCGATTCGGGAGGATGGGCGGCGGCTCTTCATCGTCGTCTCTCTTGTATGGGCTCCATATCCCGCTGACGAGCGGTGCAGCTTGGACGAAGGATGAGCTTCGGATTGTCATGCCCGAGGTGAGGCTTCAGGCTCCAGTCCCCATTTAGGGTTCATTCGAGAGAGGGAGCCTTTCGACCGGACGGATGCCGCGCGGCGCGGGATGTCGTCTCGCGCACTCAGCTCAGTCCTCAGTCCTCAGTCCTCAGCGTCTGAGGAGGCGCGCGCAAGCGCGCGCCTGAGTTCTCGAGTCCTGGAGCCTGGAGCCTCCAACGACAAGCCCGAGGTGGTCAACGTCGACGGACCTCGTGCCGAAGGAGCTCACGGCATTGATGACGTACACGCAGTCCACGACCAACCAACCCGTCCCAGCCGTGGCTCCGACGCGCTGGTTTCGAGGTGAAGTGCGGTGCCCGGTGAACGCATACATCGTCGTGCAAGGCGGCCTTGCGCCCGCGAAGGTGCAGGTCCAGATGTCCTTCGGCTCGCGCGTCCACGAAGCAGGCCGTCGTGGTGCCGGCGAATCAACCCATGACGTTCGTCGCGGACGTGCCTTCTTCCCTCGACTTGCAATGCGCCGATCCCGGTCTTCAAGTACCAGCTCCTCGCCCCCGGCCGGGCAGCCCGGAGTCCTGAAGGTCCAAGGGGAGACGTTCGGGTAGCGCGCTCGCGGCTCGAGCACCTTCTGCTCATGCCACACCGCGGCACACGAGGCCTCTGCGAACGGCGGCCTCGGCAACTGCCGGCGTGGCGTGAGGCCTCACTCACGCACCGAGGCAAAGTCCAACGTCGCACATCGCCAGCACAGCCCTGAGGCCCGAGCTCCACACGAGGCCCGAGGGCTGAGGCCCGGGACCTGCAAAACCTCTAGCGGCCCACTTATGGAAGGGCCCCGGGCCGAATGCTAGCTTGATGAGCCTGGACGCGCCGCGGCGGAGACCGCACGCTTCGGATTGCACATGTCGATCGCGCGTGCCCCCGAGACCCCGCTGATCCTGTGGATCTGCGCGGCCGTGTGTGCGCACCTCGCCTTCGCCGAGGGCGGGGACCAGGTCGCCACGTACCACGAGGGCAAGAGCTACATCTTCCAGCTCGGGGCACGCGCCCGCAGCGCCGCAGCGGTCAAGGACCAGACGATCGACATCCTCACGAACGAGGAGGGGGAGCCGGGCGAGGTGCAGTCGCCCGAGGCGCCGAAGCCGGAGGCGAAGAAGGACGAGCCGAAGCCGGAGACGCCACCCGAGACGCCCAAGCCCGAGGCGCCGAAGCCCGAGGCGCCGAAGGCCCAGATCAAGATCGTCCCGGAGGAGGAAGATCCGCTCAAGAAGCTCGATCAGATCGAGCTCAAGAAGGACAACCGGATCGCCGTCCGGCAGCACGCGAAGAAGAACCAGGAAGACAACCCGAACGCGAAGTTCATCGCCGACGAGGCGAACCACGTCGAGGAAGAGACGGTCGCGACGCAGACGTCGCACGACCAGGACGATCCGAACCCGACGCCCGGCTCGAACAAGACCGCCGGTCCGATGGATCGCGTCGGCGACAGCGATCGGACGAAGATCGCCGACAGCGAGGAGCACAAAGGCGAGAAGGACAAGGCGCCGGGAGAGCGGGGCACCGAGTTCGACGTCCAACCCGAGGCGAGGCCGATCGAAGGCGCGCAGGCACCCGTCGCCGTCGCCGAAGCCCAGCCGGCGCAAGAGCTTCCGCGCGCGGGCGGCGACGGCAAGACGCCGACGCAGACGACGCCGAACGAGCCGCCGCCGCAGCTCGCGCCCGGAGCGCCTCCCTCGCCGTCGCCGGAGGTCGTGCAGGGCCAGGCGAGCGGCTGGAGCTTCAACCCGCTCCGTCCGGGCGCCCAAGACGATCCGAACGCGGGCATCCCGGGCACGACGAACCAGCAGCCGCCCGTCGCGCAGCGCCAGTCGCCCACGCGATGGCTCGGCCTCGGCGGCACGCCGGGCCCGGGTCAGGTCAACCTCAACCTCACGCACACGGGCGTCGTGGCCGCCGTCGGCGCCGACCAGCTCCGCAAGGAGCGCATCGCGGACGGCGAGCGCCGCAAGAGCGAGCACCGCGGATCGTGGACGGCGTCGAGCTTCGAGCGGTGGCGCAACGCGATCGAGAACTACGTCTCGAGCGTGAAGCCCGGCAACCAGACCGCGCTGAACACGGCGGCGGTGCCGTTCGCTTCGTACCTCAACACGATCCACAACCGCATCCACCCGATCTTCGCGGACGGCTTCCTCGGGTCGCTCGACAACCTTCCGAAGTCGCACCCGATGAACAACCCGCGCATCATCACGCGCCTCGAGATCGTCGTGAGCCCGAAGGAGGGCCGCGTCGTCAAGATGGGCGTCGTGAAGACGAGCGGCATCACGGCCTTCGACATCGCCGCGCTCGACAGCGTGCATCGCGCGCAACCGTTCGGCCCCGCGCCCGGCGCGATCGTCTCGCCGGACGGCAACGTCTACCTCCACTGGGAGTTCCACCGCGACGAGGTCTACGCGTGCTCCACGATGAACGCGCGCCCGTTCATGCTGAACACGCCGCCGAAGCCCACAGAGGACCCGCCGCCCCCGCCCGGCACCCCGAAGAGCCCCACCCGCGAACGGGGGGGACCGCCGCCGGTGAACATCAACGAGACGAAGCAGGGCATGAACGATCGTGGGCAGAGGATGACTCCGCCGTCCGCCACTCGCGGGTAGCGAGCAGTCCTCAGTCCTCAGTTCTCAGCGGTTGCGTTCCTAGAGCTCCACGCTCCGCGGTCGACCCCGTCGCTCCATTTCGCGCCTCATGTTTCCAGGCTCTGATCCCGGGCTCACGTTCCCGAACCCCGATTGCGAGCCTGATCCCTGACGATCGAGAGCTTCGAGGCTGCAAAGAACGGGAGAGCTCGATCCTGGGGAAGAGCCCAAAGAGGAGCTCTCTCGTGGCGAGAACGCCGCAGGCGTCGTCAAGGCACGACCGGAAGCGAGAGGGCACTGCTGAGGACCGAGGACTGAGGACTGGCGCCCCTGGAGCCCGGAGCCTGGAGCCTGGAGCCTGATGCTGCCTCGTTGTAGCCTGGTGTCCGCTTGAACGACGAATCCCGCGAGGCCAAGACGGCGGTTGGTTGGGCGCAGGGTGCGCTGCTCCTCACCGCGGTCGTCGCCATCGCTGCAAAGACGGTGGGCGTCGTCGTCGCGCCCGGGGCGCGGGGAGTCGCCGGGGAGTCGGTCGTCGTCTTCCTCGACAGGGCCTCGGGCACGCTCGCGTACACGCTCACGGCGCTCCTCGTCGCGCTCGTGTGCGGAGGGTCGTTCGAGCTCGCGCGGGCGCGGGCGGTCAACGCCGCCGCGCGCGGGACCGTGGTGGCGGTCTCCGGGCTCGTCGTCGCGCTCGCGTCGCCGGCGGTCGTCGAGCGGCTGAGCACGGCCCCGTCGGTCGCGCTGTCGGTCGTCACGAGCACGACGGCCCTCCTCGCCGGCGGGGTCGTGCTGCGCGCGCCGCACACGCGCGTGCTCGGTGGCGTGCTCGGGCTCCTCGGCATCTGCGGTCTGCTCCGCGTCGCCGCTTGGGAGACGTCGGCGGTCGCCTTCGATCGGGCGAACTACGCGCTCGTCGACGTCGCGCGTGGCTTCGCGACGGCGGCCACGGCGCTCCAGGCCCTCGCCGTCCTCGTCGCGACCGCGTGGGTCGGCACGCGTTCGAAATGGCGCGGGAGGATCCTCGCGAACGTCGCCATCCTGGGCGCGTTCGGCATCACGTGGCTCGCGGCGCGCTCGAGCCCCTCGCCGTCCGCGATCGAGGCGGTGCTCCGCACGTCGCTGCCCGCCGCGGCCGGCGTGCCCACGCCGTACCTTTTGCAGTCGATCGCCGCATTCCTCGTCCCTGCGTCGATCCTGCTCGCGGGCGCGGCGCTTCTGCAGCCGTCTCGCTCTGCCGTCACGTGCGCGCTCGCGTTTGCCCTCCTCTCGCATGGGGCCTATGACGTGCCGCTGCACGCCCTGCTCGTCACGACGAGCGCGCAGTGGGCGATGCTCGCAATGGCCGACGATCGCTCGCGCGTCGTGAGGCTCGTCCGCCCTCCCGAAGCCCGAGCGACGTCGGAAGCGACGACGCAGAACCAGAGCGCCTGAGATGACCGCCGAAAGCATTGGAGACAGCCTCGCCTTCGTGAACGCGACGCTCAACGCGACGAGCGCCGCCCTCCTCTATTCCGGCAGGCGCGCCATCAAGGCAGGCAAGCGCGAGACGCATCGGCGCCTCATGATCGCGACCATCACGATCTCGGCGATCTTCCTCGCTTGCTACCTCGTACGCGTCGCGCTGAGCGGCACGCACGCCGATCCGCACGAGGGCTTCGTCCACGTCCTCTATCTCTTCATCCTCGGCACGCACATGCTGCTCGCGATGACGGTGCCGGTCTTCGCGCTCGGCCTCTTGTGGCTCGGCCTGAAGGGGCGCTTTTCGCTCCACCGCCGCATCGCGCGTTGGGGGTTCCCCATCTGGATGTACGTGTCCGTGACGGGGGTGTTGGTGTACGTGATTCTCTATCACGTGCCCGCCTGATCGCGGTTTGCGCGCGCTCTGCTCGCCGTGAGCTCTCGAGGCTCCAGGCTCCAGGCTCCAGGCTCCAGATGGGCGTTCACGTGCCCGCCTGATCGCGGTTTGCGCGCGCCCTGACCCGGTTTGCACGCGCCCTGACCGCCGTAACCTCTCGAGGCTCCGGCTCCAGATGGTCGTTCACTTGAGCCCGGAGCCTTCAGCCCGGAGCCTTTTCTTCGTCACCTCCGATCGGGCGTCCAGCAACCGATGTCCGACGGCTGCGAGGCGATCTCGTACACGCCGACGCAGTAGCCCGCGGGCAGGAGGTCGGAGGACGAACGCGTGCAGCCGATCCGGCGCGCCGGGCTTTCGAGCGTCGTCGGGCAGGAGTCGCAGCCGTCCTTCGCCTTCTTCGCGCAGGCGCGCTCGGTCGTGTAGTCGCCCTTCACGCAGATGCCGTCCTCGCCGCAATCGGCGTCGGAGCGGCACGGCGAACAGAGCGAGCCGTCGCCGACGCACACCCTGGCGCGCGGGTAGCAGACCTTCTTCACCTTGCCCTCGTCGTCGACGACGCCGGCGTCGACGCAGCGCGCCTCGTTCGGGCAGTTCGCGTTCGTCTCGCACACCGGCGAGCAGAAGAACGCGCCGTTCGCGTCCTGGATGCAGTACTGCGGGCGGTTGTCGACGGGGAGGCAGTCGAGATCGGAGGTGCACGTCGAGCAGTAGCCGCGCTTCAGGCAAACGTTCTGCACCTCGCCGATCGTCGTGCGCTTCGCCGTGCGGACGTTCGGAGTGACGTTCACCTGGGCGCACCAGAAGCCCGGGCCGCACTCGGCGTCGGACGTGCAGTCCCAACGCGTGCAGTATGCATCCGCGTCGGTCGGCGACTCCGCGTAGCAGTAGAAGCCCTGGTCGGTGTCGCACGCCGGGTTCTCGAGACCGAGGTTCGGCTGACAGGGCTCGCCCCACTGGCCGGGCCGCTGCTGGAGCGGCGACCCGTCGAAGTTCCTCGCTTGGCTCTCGACGCAGAACGGCTCTACGCCCGTCAGCGGGTCGACGCAGAGATAGCCGTACGGACAGCTCGTCGCGGGATCCGTGTTCGACGAGCAGAGCCTGCGGCACTTCACCTCGCCTTCGTGCGGCAGGCACTTGTTGCCCGGAGCGCACTTCGCGTCATCGCACGCCGGCCTCTGCGCCTCCGTCGACGAGCATGCCGAGGAAGCGACGAGCGCCGCGACGAGGCCGACGCACACGAAAGGGCGAGCGAGACCGGAGAGCGTTCCGCGAGACATGGTGCTCAAGGGCACTTACCGCCGCATACGAGGCGGCACAAGCTTTGGTTCCCCCACGAATCCGGCGGTTTGTTCGGTGCGCGGAAAGGGCTCGCAACCCGTTCGGGACAGTGGGACTCGAGCGAGACGAGTTGCCGCGATGCCGAGCCGGATCGCGAAACGGCGTGGAAATGACGGAGCGATTTGACGGTGCAACAGAGCGCGCCAGAATCAACGATGGGCAGCTTGACGACAGCCTGCGTGGAGGTACCCTGCCGCCCCGCGAAACAGGTCCCCTGTCCTCGCGTTCAGCCGCGCATCGCAGTTCGAGGTAGCACCATGAAGCTCGCTCCGGTCCTCGCCGCATCCGCTCTGCTCGCTCTCGTCGCCTGCGCGTCGAAGACGGAAGAGCCCGAGCAAGACAGGGGGCTCGAGGGCGACGGCGTCGGCGCCGCTGCGGCCGCCCCGGACGTGAACCCCGAGGGCATCCCCTACCCGAGCGACAACATCGGCACGCTCGAGCGCAAGGGATCGAAGCCGGGCAACCGCATCAAGAACTTCAAGTTCATGGGCTACAGGAACGGCGATCCGTCGCAGGGCCTGCAGCCGCTGTCGCTCGCGGAGTTCTACGATCCCAACGGGGTCCGGCCGTGGCGCATCCTCCACATCCAGGCGACCGGCGTGTGGTGCACGTACTGCCGCGCCGAGACGAGGCTCGTCGTCCCGCTCAAAGACGAGCTGGAGGCCCGAGGCGTCTACTGGCTCGTGAGCGTCGCGGAGGGCCCGACGATGGGCACGCCGTCGAAGCAGAAGGACCTCGACGGCTGGATCGCGGAGTTCAAGTCGCCGTTCACGCACGTCCTCGATCCGAGCAACGCGAACCTCGGTCCGTTCTACGACCGCACGGCGCTCCCGTGGAACGCGAACATCGACACGCGCACGATGGAGATCCTCACGACGGGCACGGGCGCTGCGGCGAACAAAGAGGAGCTCCTCGAGAAGCTCGACAAGGCTCTCGAGCTCGCGGCGAAGAGCACGCTCGACAAGTCCGAGTGATGAGGACCGCGGTGTCCCTCCTTCGGTTGCGGCTCTCGGGGGGACTCGCCGTCGCGCTCGCGTGCCTTTCGCCGGCGTGCGATCAGACGCCCGGCGCTCAGAACCCGGGTGACGTCCAACGGAGCGGCGGGCCCGGGACGGGCGCGACCGCGTCGGACTTCACCGCGCGCGACATCGAGGGCAAGACCATCCGCCTCTCGACCTATCTCGGCAAGCAGGTCATCCTGCTCAACTTCTGGCAGACCTGGTGCGAGCCCTGCGTGGCGGAGTTTCCGCACCTCCGCCGGATGTACGAGGCGAACAAGGACCGGGGCTTCATCATCTTCGGCGTCGCGATGGACGGGCCGGAGACCGTCGCCAACGTCCCGGCGTTCGCGAAGCGAAACCAGCTCAACTTCCCGGTCCTCCTCGACGAGGACTCGCACATCGCTGCGATCTACAACCCGAAGAAGTCGGCGCCGCTCTCGGTGCTGATCGACAGGAGCGGCAAGATCGCCGTCATCCGCGAGGGCTACAACCCGGGCGACGAGGACTACCTCGCCCAGGAGGTCGAGAAGGTCCTCGCGGAGGGAGCTCCGGCATCGCAATAGCTCCTCGACGCAGCGCAAGCGCCCCGGTAAGGTCGCGCGCGTGGCGAAGAAGGCCGCAGCCGGTGCAGTCGCGATCGTCGCGTTCGCGCTTGCGCCGAGCGTGGCCCACGCCGTCGACCTGCCGTCCGTCGGCGGCGCTCCGGTGAAGCTCGACATCACCGAGACGTCCGTGTTCGCGCAGCGCTTCCTTCCGCGCGAGGGCGAGAAGGAAGAAGACCAGGGCTACTTCGCCTGGCTCAATCGCCTGAACCTGGTCTTCGGATGGAAGAAGCTCACGCTCGGGATGCGCCTCGACTCTTCGATCTACGCGCTGCGCCCGCAGGACCGGATCGACACGCCTTCGCTGCGACAGGCCCTGCTCGTCGACGGCTCCACGCGATACCGCGACGCGATCTACCCCGCGAAGCTGTGGCTCACGTACAAGGCCGAGGGCGTCGAGGTCACCGCAGGCGACAGCTACGTCCAGTTCGGGCGAGGTCTCGTCCTGTCGATGCGCAAGGTCGACGAGCTCGGCGTCGACACGACGCTCTTCGGCGGCAAGGTCACCGTCCAGAAGGATCCGTTCGGCGTCACGCTCATCGCGGGGTTGGCGAATCCGGCGCGCGTCGACGAGCCGACGGGGCGCGCGCTCTTCCCGTCGCAGACCGTGCCGAGCGTCGCCGGGAACGCCCCCATTCCGCCGCAGCCGCTCTTCGGCTCGGACCGGATCATCGGCGCGCAGATCCAGGCGGGACGCGGGCTGCCGGTCATCGCGTCGACGCACGCGGTGCGGCTCCAGAAATGCGCGCCGTACGCCTACGACACGCAGGGCGACATCGTCGGCGCGCCGTCGTTCGACCCGTTCGGCGTGCTCGTCACGATGCCGATGACGGACTTCGGGACGTGCGAGGAACCCTCGCGCTCGACGTGGCTCGACGACGTCCCGAAGCTCGGTCCGGTCGCCGCGAGCCGCGAGACGATCAACGCCGGACAGAGCATCGAGATCCCGAGCCTGTGGGGCCACGGCAGCATCTACCTCGAAGGCGCCGTGCAGAAGCGGAGCGCGGACTCGAGCACGGACGTCCACACGCTGGGAAACGCGCTCTACGCGTCGGTCGTGACGTCGGTCGAGCCGGTCACCAACACCCTCGAGGTGAAGAGCTACCGGAACTTCTTCCCGCTCGCGGGCTCCGTCAACGTCAGCCGGGCGGCGGCCTTCTCGAACGTCGCCTACTCCATCCCGCCGACCGCGGAGCCGATCATCAGCGACACGATGTTCGGCTTCTTCAACGCGTGCGTGACCGGCGCACGCGACCGCTTCGACTACCGCTTCACGCCCACGTTCCTGGCGTACGGGACGTTCGGGTACTTCGTCACGAAGGCGGAGGTCCCCGGAGGGAACTGCGACCACTTCGGCCGCAGCACGGCGGACGACAAGCTGAACACCACGAACTACGTGACCGACGCCAGCGTGGGCATCGAGTGGCGCTTCGACGACGATCGCTCGATCGTTTTCGCGAACGTGAGCGGCCGCCACGACGTCAAAGCCAACGACGAGCCCTACTACCGCGAGCTCGCCGCCCAGTACTCGATCACGAAGTACATCGCCGGCCCGTACGCGATCGAGCTCGCGGGACGCCACCGCTACCGCGTCCAGGAGGACGAGAACATCCGCGGCCTCACCCCGAGGGCCGAGCCGTGGTGGCAGGGCGAGCATCAGAACGCGCTCAAGGTCGCGCCGAAGTGGGTCATCTCGCAGGGCTTCGAGTACACGACGTTCATCGGCCTGCCGACCTACTACTTCAACGCGAGCGTGCTCTACCGCTTCACGAGCGAGTCGAACATCCGCCTCTACGCCGGCCAGAACCGCGGCGGCCTCCGCTGCGTGAGCGGCATCTGCCGCGTGTTCCCGGCCTTCAGCGGCGCGCGGGTGGAGCTCACGTTGCGGTTTTGAAGGAGTCCTCAGTCCTCAGTCCTCAGCTCTGCGTCCGGGCCTCCGGTGCCCTCCATCCGTCGCCGCAACGGATTCGCACGAAGTCGGCACGACAGTGACGATGGCCCCGGCGGTGTCGAGACTGGACGAAGGACCGATGGAAGGCCGTACAGCAAACACGAACTCGCGGTTTTCTTTCGAGAGCGGGCAGGCCGAGAGGCGCCAAAGCTGAGGACTGAGGACTGAGGACTGAGGACTGTTTGATCCATGTAGTCCCGACCGCCACAAGATTGCGACGCCCACTCATGTCTCTGCGGAGCGTGCGTGCTACCAATTTGTAAGAATGCACCTACTCGGACGCTTCGCTCCGGTGCTCGCCGGCCTTCTCATCGCAGGTGCGTGTGCGGTGCCGGAGCCGGATCCCCGAGAGGCGAGGCCGAGCAAGCCGCGGCAGCGCGCGGACGAGGACGCTGGCGGCAGCGTCGGCGACGGTCCGGACGGCGCGGCCAAGGGGAGCAGGGGACGGAGCTGCACGGGCGGGCCGGGTGCGGACAAGAAGTGCGGGGCCAACGGAGCGACGGACTGCTGCGATGCGCAGCACGTGCCGGGCGGGCGGTACAACCGCTTCAACGATCCGGCCTTCCCCGCGACGGTGAGCCCGTTCTGGCTCGACACGTTCGAGGTGACCGCCGGGCGCTTCCGCGCGTGGGTCGAAGCCACGGACGGGAACCTCCGCGCGAGCGCACCTCCCGAGGGCGCCGGCGCGCACCCGAAGATCCCGGGCAGCGGCTGGCGCAGCGAGTGGAACGTGTTCCTCCCGACGTCGCGCGCCGAGGTCGATCACATGTTCGGCCCGGAGGAGGGGCCTGCGCTGAACGGGATCGACGCCTGCCAGTGGGGCACCAACCTCGACGATCTCGGCGCCCTCACCTGGTGGACGCCGGAGCTCGACAAGCGCATCAAGGAGCGCAACGCGAACAGGCCGGAGATCCTCGCGGAGAACACGAAGGAGGCGCTCGACCGCAAACCGCTCAATTGCGTGTCGTGGTACGTCCTCTTCGCGTTCTGCGTCTGGGACGGCGGGCGCCTCCCGACGGACGCGGAGTGGGGCTTCGCGGCCGCGGGAGGCAGCGAGCAGCGGCCGTTCCCGTGGGGCGATCTCGAGCCGTCGCAGAAGGCGCACATCGCGAACCGCAAGGATCTCTCGCTCGTCCCCCTCTTCGATCCCGGCGCGAAGTACGCCGTCGCGCGGCTCTACGATCCGACGCTCGGAGAGAACATCTTCGAGGACAACTACGCGTTCACCTACGGCGGCAAGACGATGTCCAAGTCGGACAACGCGGCCCACATCGCGCCCGTGGGCAGCCGGCCGCTCGGGAACGGCAAGTGGGGCCATGCGGATCTCGCCGGCGGCATGTTCGAGTGGATGCTCGACGAGGGGCCGATCGAGCAGGGCGAGTGCAACGACTGCGCGAACGTGAGCTGGCCGAAGATCGACCAGCGTGACCCGCGGGCGGTGATGAATCAGCCGGAGTTCCAGAACCCGACGCCGGGAGGCGTCGATTGGTTCAAGGGCGGCGCACGGGCGATCCGCGGCAGCGCGTGGGACAACGCCAACGGCTTCTCGAACTCGCAGACGAAGTCCGAGATCGAGTACTTCACCAGCTACCCGGTGCGCCGGACGTACCGCGCGCTCGGAGGTCGCTGCGCGCGCGACCTCTGATCGACCTCCGATCCGCGCCGCGGCTACGGCAGCTCGATCGTCGCGCCCATCGCCTCGAGGATGGGCACGAGCTCCTCCGCGACGTTGTCGTCGAAGTTCGGCACCCACTGCTCCGTCGTGCCGACGGCGCGCGGGTCGGCGTGATCGAGCCCGCGTACGCCGTAGTGCTTGGTCACGTCGAGCAACGTCGCGAGCGTGCCGCCGTGACCGTAAGGCGCGGACGTCGGCAGGCCGCGCAGCGTGGGCGTCTTGAAGGCGCCGAGCATCGTCGGCGCGTCGACGATGAACGGCTTGGCCGCCTGCGGGGCGTCGCTCCATTTCGACGAGGCCAAGAACTCCGACGAGGCGAGCCTGAGAAGCCCGGCCGCCCTTCCCTCGTCGGCCTTCCCGTCCTGCCTGCCGGTCTCGAAGCGCAGGACGTGGAACGCGTCGTCGGTCAGGCGCGGCCCCCAGTGACACTGGATGCACCCGTTCTTCATGAAGGCGCTGAGCGCGCGCTTCTGGCCGTTGGATAGCGCGGACGTGTCGCCCTCGGCGTAGCGATCGATCGCGTTGGGCTTCACCCGCATGGCGCGTTCGAAGGCGGCGATCGCCTTGCCGACGTTGACGAAGACGCGCGTGACCGCGTCCTTGTCCTCGGCCGAGAGGCTCTCCCAAGCCGGATCGCCGGGCTTGCCCTCCGGGGGCAGCGCCGACATGTCCGGCAGCGGATACTTCGCGCCGAACACGGCCGTGTACTGGTCCGCGTAGCGCTTCGCGATCTGGTGCACGACGAACAGGCGGCTCCCGCCGAACTCGCGCGGCTCCTCGAAGGGAACGAGCGCCTGCATCCAGAGCGTGTCGGCGCGACCGTCCCAGAACTGCCAGCGCGAGTGGGCGGCGAGCGCGACGCCGGGAGAGTTGCGGTCGACCTTCGCGACGCCGGTGGACTGCGGGACGCCGTCGCCGAGATCGAGCCCGGGGTCGTGACACTTCGCGCAAGACACGGTCCCGGACGGCGAGAGCTCCGCGTCCGAGAAGAGCGCCTTGCCGAGCTCGACCGCCGCAGGCGAATCGGCGTACTCGTTCGTCGGATCGGGCGGCGGAACCGGATCGAGCTTCATCCCGCGGATGAGGTCCATCTCGTTCTCGGTGAACCAACCGTCGAAGAGCGTCGGGGAGACGTGCGGTGGCCTCGGCGTCCCATCGAGATCGGCGAGCTCGATCGCGATGCGGCCGACGAGCGACTCCGGATCCGGATCGCCCATCGTGCCGAGGATGCGCATCGTGCGCGTGTCGACGAGGACGTACTCCGGCAGCGGCGAGCGGGCGAGGAGCGCAGGCCCGAGCCGGTAGCCCGGATCGATCGCCACCTTCCCGGGCGCGTCGATCTTCTCGCGCCACCGCGATAGGTCGGCGACCTTCGCAGGCATGTTGTCCGCGTCGGCGATCAGGAGATCGAGCAGCACGAGCCGCCCCGCGAAGCGCGGGTCGTCCATGAACCGCTTCGTGTGCGACGCGTGCCAGAGGCAGGGACCGCACCACTCCGCCGCCGAACGCACGACGAGGATGCGCGATCGCTCCGCGCAGGGCTCGAAGAAATCCGCGAGCCGCACCGGCCCGTCGATCCCCTCGAACGCGAGATCCGGCACGGTGCCGAGGACGCGGAGCTCGTGAGGCCCCGGCGGGTACGGCACGGTCGGCGCACCGTCGACGCAGAGCGCGGCGTCGCTGCCCGCGTCGTCGCCCGGCGCGGCGGGCGCTCCAGGCGCGTCGTCGCCGCACGCCACTCCGGCCGCGATGGCGACGATCGCGGCGAGGCCGAGCGCCGTCGTGCCGGAGAGCGCAGCGCGCGTGCGAACCATCGCCTCTTCTCATAGCACGCCGACCGGAGTCGTCCGACGGGCGGCGCGGTGGGTGAGCTCAGCGTGGGAACGCCGCCGCGTTGCCGCCGTCGACGGTGATCACGCAGCCGGTCGTCGACGGGGCCTGGGCGAGCCACGCGAACGCGTCGGCGACGTCGCGCGCCGTCACCTCGCGCCCGAGCAGGTTCGAGCGGAAGTACTCGTCCACGGTGATGCCGCGCGCCTTCGCGCGTGACTCGAGCATTCCCCCGCCGAAGATGTTCGTGCGGATCCGATCCGCGTTCACGGCGTTCGAGCGGATGCCGTCGCGCGCGAGATCGACCGCGTACTGGCGCATGAGCGACACGAGGGCGGCCTTCGGCACTGCGTACGGCCCGAAGCCGGGTCCCTGGTTGAAGGCGCTCTTGCTCGCGTTGAACAAGAGACATCCTCCGCGCCGCTGGAGCCGCATCGTCTCGACCGCCGCACGCGCGACGTTCACGTGCGACAGCAGGTTCACCTCGAGCGAGTCGCGGAGCGCCGCCTCCCCTTCCTTCGTCTCGAGCTTCCCCTCCGCCGCGGTGCCGGCGTTGCTCACGACGAGGTCGACGCCGCCGAACGTCTTCGCCGCGAGGACGAACACGCGGTCCACCTCCTCGGGCTTCGTCACGTCGCAGACGGCGGTGACGACCTGCGTCTTCTTCCCGATCGCGGCCGCGGCCGCGGCGAGCCCCGCCTCGTCGCGATCGCACATCACGACGTGCGCCCCGAGCTCGACGAACCGCTCCGCCGTCGCGCGGCCGATCCCGCTCGCCGCCCCCGTGACGACGGCGACGCGACGACCGAGCGGCAGCTCCCGCTGCGGCTCGAGCTTCGCCTGCTCGAGGCTCCAGTATTCGACGTCGAACAGGTCGTCGATCCCGAGCGGCTCGTACGCACCGACCGCCTCGGCCCATTCGATGACGTCGATGGTGTGCTCGTAGATGTCGGCCGCCATGTCGGCGTCCTTCTTCGTCTTGCCGATCGCGCACACGCCGATCCGCGGGAGGAGCACCACGCGCGGCCAGGGGTCGAGCTTCTTGCGCGTCACGCCCTTCTTCGCGACGGCCTCCGCGAAGTAGGCGTCGTAGCGGCGCGCGTACTCCTCGATCTCGCGATCCATCCGCGCCGTGAACGGCTCCGGCGCGTAGTCGGGATCGACGACGTGGAGCGGCCAGGGCTTCGTGCGGAGCACGTGATCCGGCGTCGCGCACCCGCGCTGCGTGAGCTTGGGAGCGTCGGCGCGCTCGAGGAACGCGAGGATGCGCGGCGAGCTGCGCAGCGTGACGATGGGCGCACGCTCCACCGCATCGCCCGCCGCGCGCGAGAGGGCGCCGCGTAGGGTCGCGACGGCGCGGGCAACGACCTCGTCGGAGAGCGGCTCGCCGGCGGGCACCGCCGCTCCTGGCGTTGCGACCTTCGCGCGCTTCGCGCGCTCTTCGGCCCAACGCTCGCAGCGGGTGACCGCATCGATCATCCGCTCGTAGCTCTCCTTCGCGGTCTCACCGAACGTGAAGATGCCGTGACGCTCGAGCACCATCACCTTCGGCGACCGACCTTGCTTCACCGCGGCGTCCCACGCCTCCTTGCACGCGCGGGCGAGCCCGAAGCCGGGCATCACGTACGGGATGAAGAGCAGGTCCTCGCCGAAGACTTCCTCCGCGATCGCGCGCGCGTCTTTCTGATCGACGACGGCGAGGAGCGCGTCCGCGTGCGTGTGGTCGATGTACGTCGCAGGCAGCGCCGCGTGGAGCAGCGTCTCGACGCTCGGCGTCGGCGCGCTGGCGTCGAGCAACGCGAGCCGGAGCTCGTTGACCATCTGCTCGTCCGTCATCTCGGGGAGCTCGAGCAGCCGCAGGAGCGGAGCCATGCGCACGGCGGGGTGCCCGGGCGGCTCGATGGTCGCGAGGTCCCATCCGGAGCCCTTCACGTGGAGGACGTCGACGGTCTCGCCGAGCGCAGTCTGTGCCTTCGCCTTGACGCTCGTGTTGCCTCCCCCATGGAGCACGAGCGCAGGCTCCGCGCCGAGGAGCCGTGCGCTGTAGGTCCGTAGCGCGAGCGCCTCGCTCACCCCGGGCTTGCGCGTCTCCACGGCACGTGCGGCGTCTGCGTCGTTCCAACGGCTCTTCATGACGTCGCGTCATAGCGCGGCTGGGTGTTCGGGTGGAGGGTCGGCGTGAGGAGCGAGGCCGTTCCCGCCCGGTCATACCGCCGCTTCCGCACGCGAGGCGCGCATCGCGAAGATCTGCCGGAGCGACACCACGTGGCCGAACAGGGCGACCGGGACGAGGAACGCGGGAAGCCACACGTACGGGAACCGAGCCAGGATGACGTTCGACGGCCCCGGCCACGGCAGGTGGAGCGGCCCACGGCATCGCGGTGACGCCCATGCCGACGACGTTCACGAGCAGGAGGAGCGTCCCGCCCGTCCCTCGCGAAGGTCACCGTGTCCGAGCCAACCGATCCGACGCCCGCACGGCGCGAACAGGTACCCGACGCCCGCGTGCGAGCCTTTTCGCCCTCGCGGAGCCGGGCGAAGAGCTCGGCGTCGATCTCGTCGATCGCCTCGAAGCAGCGCCACCCGGCCCGTCGGGCGCTTCGCCCTCTCCCGCCACGGCCTCGAGCGAGAACGACGAGCCCGTGCCCTCCACGGGAACGCTGCGCGAGCAGATGGCCGGCGTTCGAGCGCTCGCTCGTCGCGCGCACGCTCGCGGCGACGGGCCACAACCAGTCGGAGGCCGCGCGACGCCTCGGCATCTCGCGCATGACCCTCATCGAGAAGATGAAGCGCTACGGCCTCCGACGCGGCCGGGCTCGACGCGGCCGGGCTCGACGCGGCTCAGGGCGGGGCGTCGGGCTGCGCCACGACCTCTGCGTCGATCCGGAGGACGACCTGGCCGTCCGCCTCGAGCTCGAGCTGCGTGCGGCCGCGCTTCTTGCCGATGAACACGTAGTCGTGAGGCGTGATGACGTTGGCGACCTCGAGGATCGAGGAGTCCCCGGAGCGCAGCACGAGAGACATCGGCTCGCGATCGTCGCTCCAAGCGACGATGCGGCTCTTCATGATCATGCCCTCGTGGACGCGGAGGCTCGTCAAGTTGATGCCGCCTCCGAGATCGTCGAGCACGACGCTCGAGATCTCGGTGCGGTCGTACTCGGGCCCGCACGCGGCACCGCCGAGGAGGATGCCCGCGAGGGCGAGCGCAGTGCGTGCGAGCGCAGTGCGTGCGAACCCGTTGCTCGTACGAAGGCTCATTGCGCTCCCTCCGTGACCTCGACCTCGATCTCCTTCGCGAGTGCGGCGCCCTCGGCCGTGAGCTTGGTCTTGCCCGGCGCCTTCGACACGATCGTGGCGACGCCCTTCGAGTAGCTCTCGACGTCGGCGATCTCCGGGTTCGCCGACGTCCACTTCACGCGGATCGATCCGGCGACCGCCTCCTGCTTGTACCTGCCGAACGTGCGGAACGACTGCCGTTGCCCGACGGTCATGTCGACCTTCGTCACGGGCGTGGGCGCGTCGCCCCTGTACTCCGCCTGATAGACGACGAGGTCGTCGGGCTTGACGATGCGCAACGTGACGAAATCGATGACGGCGCCTTTCGCGTCGCGCACGTAGACGGTGCCGAACCCCGGCGAGAGCGCCGTGAACCCGTCGGGCCCGCTGCCGACGTACGGCTCGAGGGGCACGAGCGTGATCCCGTCGTACGAATGTCCCTTGATGTTCAGCCTCGTGCCTTCCTGCCCGTCGGCGACGAAGCGCAGGTTGAAGTTCGATCCCGTCGCGATCGCCGTGGGGAAGTCCTTCGCGTCGTTCGTCGACCAGCGGTCGCAGGCGACGGCGTCGTCGCACTTGAAGAGGAAGCTCCCGTTCCCGAGCTTGCCTTCCTTGTACGCAGGACTCCCCTCGGGCGGGTTGTTGCTGCATGCAGCGAGCACGAAGAGGGAGAGCACGCAACTGCATCCGAGGAGCGCTCGCGTGCTGCTCCTCGTCCGGGACGACTTGGGGTTACGAAGCATGAAGAGCTCCTGCGCGTGCGCCGCGGAGGCGCCGACACGATCGAGAAGACTACCGCTCTTCGCGAGTCGAGCGCCCCGGCGCGTTGGCAGTCGTGGCGCTCGAGGCGTTCTCCGACGGTGACGGGAAAGACCCAACGTGGGACCGAGCTCGCGCGCGGGCGAGCCTCGGCCCCACGTTCCCCGTGCCGACCCGTCACGGGCGGAAGTACGTGGGCGCCCCCCGGGCGCCCACCCCTTCCAAGCGAAGGGAAGCGAAGCTGAGCCACGCTTTCGCAACGGCCGTGCCGCGGGCCTCGAACGGCGCACCACCGCGAGATTTCCGCGCGAAGAGCGCGCTCTTTCGCGGGTCGAGCCGGCTCTGCCCGAGCTCGGCCACCGGCCCCCCTGACATCCATGACATCCCGCCGTGGCCGCGCGGAAACAGGGGTCCCAGACGGGCGCTCCGAGCGCCTCTTGGCGCCCTTCTCTGACTCCACCGTAGCTGGTCCTTGACAGGGGGCCCCAGACGACGCTAAACGCGAGGGTCCTCAGGCGCGTAGCTCAGTGGTAGAGCACTACCTTGACACGGTAGGGGTCGTTGGTTCAATCCCAATCGCGCCTACTGACCAAACCCTCGAGACGGCGAGCGTTTCGGGGGTTTCGACTTTCTGGCCCTCCGGTTCGGTGTGCAACCGCGTGTGCAACCGCCCGCCTTTTGAGGCCGCCGGGAGCGCGTCGCCGACGGAGCGGGCGACTGTGCGCGCCGTGGAGCAACTCGCAGGTCCAAGGATGCACCCCACGAGCTCCGGGATCGCACGGCTGATGTCCGGGAACGGCGCGTAATCGAGACCGCGAGAGTCTGCGCACCGCGGTCGTATCGGCTGATCATCTTCCCGTCGAGGTCGTGGCCGGTCCGTTCCGAGATCCATGCGTCCGACTTCCCCGCTCGTCGCGCCCACGTGCAGAACGTCGAGCGGAGGTCGTGGAGCGGAGCGGCTCGACGTTCTCCGCCTTGTCCTCGAAGAGGATGGCGCGCGTCGCGCCAGCGGCTTCGAGGTCGGCGCGGAGCACGCCAGCGATCCGCTTCGCGCCTCCCTTCACGTCGCTCTCCGACTCGCGCACGATCGGTTCGTCGTCGCCGGGCTTGCCCTGGAACGCATGCCACGCCTCGAGGACGGCCATCAGGCCAGGGTCCGCAACGAAGTACTGTGCGCGGCCCGTCTTCGTCTTGAAGCTCGCGAGCGTACCCTGATCGAAGTCGGCGTGCTTCCACCGCAGCGCGAACAGCCTCCCTTTGCGCTGGCCGGTGTACGTGGCGAGCGCGTAGAGCACACGCCGCGCGAGCGGAATGCGGCGGCATCCGAGGAGCGGGGCGAACTGCGAGCCAGTCTGCTCGGCACGCCGCGCGATGTAGAGCTCCCTCGCAGCCTCGACGCGCGAGGGGAGCATCTCCGCGATCGCGTCGTGTGTCTCCTCCTCTAGCTGGCCCGAGGTGAGGACGCGGGCGAGGTCTCGGCCTCCTCGAGAAGGTTCTCGAGCGCGTCGGTGCTCCCGAGGCCGAGCAGCGTCGCGGGGATGGTCTCGATCTGGGCGGCGCTCATCGCGTCACCTCCGCGAGCTTCAGGATCTCAATGCGGTCCATCAGATCGCCGCCCATCTCGAAGAGGTCATCCAATGCATCCTCGAGAGCGGCGGCCCACCATCCTCGTTCTCGAGGCCACGGACCGCGAAGAGGATGAGGCCGATGCGATTGCGGACCTCCTTGGCGCGCCTGTGGAGCTCTTCGAGGCTGTCCGGCTTGGGCGCCGCGACGCGCGGCGGGGGCGGCGCAACCACGTCCGCGGGCTTGCTCGTCTTCTTCGTGGTGATCTTCATTCGCGTTCTCGTGTTGCTGAAGGGGTTGAACGTTTGCGCCGTCGAGGTGGGCCAGACCTCGACGGCGTTCCTACTTCCGTCTCTTGCTGCTCGTCGCGACGAGCGCGGCTTCACGCACGTACGCGGCGACGCTCTTGCGGGCGTCGAACGCGTGCGCTCGAAGCCGTTCGTATTCGTCCTCGGTCACTGCTACGCCGATCATCCTCTCGCGACGTTCGGCGTCGCTCTTCTTCGGTCGCGCCATGACGAGACCATCCCTCCATTCGCGCGCACCGCAACGATCCTTCGGAAAAACAGGACTCGCGTGCGCGTAAGTGATTTAAGTTCAGGCGGTCGCTTTTTCGTGCATGATGCACGCAGTCGGCACGATCCCCGCGCGGTGCTACCCTCCCGACGATGGCGTATCCCTTTAGGCGCGTGAACGGCGACGCGGGCGCTCTCGACGATCTGTCGACGGAGCCGCTCGATCCGCGGCCTGACTGGGAGGGCCTCGGGCGCATCCTCGTCGCGCTCCGCACCGCGACGCCCGAGCAGCGCGAGGAGCTCCTCGCGGCGGCGCGCGCGGCGGCCGGGAAGCATCGCATGGCGCACGCGCTGGTCGACCGCGCCGAGAAGAGGGAGCGCTGACATCACAGCGCGAGCCTCGCGCCGCGCACGAGCGCGCGCATCGCCTCGGGGTTGCTGCGCGCTCTGAGGTAGCGGTAGGCGAGCTCGGTGTTAGGCGTCGGCGCGATGGGGACGTGGGCATGGAGCTTGGGGCAGGTGCGACCCGCCGGCGGGTGCCAGAGGTGAAGGAGTCGAGCATCGACCCATCGCGCGGGCGCGACGAGCGTCTCCACGGCACACCGCTGGCGCGGTCGCACCGTCATCGATGACCGAGCCGAAGACCGAGGTTGGGACCGCGGAGGCGGCGAAGCCAACCTACAAAGCGCGGATGCGCGCGCTCGCGCCGGTGGTGCGGCTGCGGAAGAAGCTCGAGGCGACGCCAAGCGCTTCTCGAAGATCGCGAATGAGGTGAAGCGGTGGAGGAACGCGCCCAACCTCGGCGAGAGGCATCAAGGATCGAGGCAACGCTCGCCGCGATGGTGAGGAGGGACGCGGTGACCCTGCCCGACGCGTTCGAGCCGGAGCGGGAGCGGAAGGCAGCGCGCGCCAGCTCGCGCCGGGGCCGAGATCGTCCCTCGCGAGAGGGTTGCAGCGAAGTACGCCGGGCTCCTCGAGACCGAGCCGGGCGCGAGCCTCGAGTTCGTCGCGGCACGCGCGGTCACATGTCCGTGAAGACGACGACCGGAGCGCTGGTCATGCTCACGGGCGCACGTGATCCACACGCACGTGATCCACACGGCGCCGCGGTCGCACCCAACGGCTATGAGCCAGGCGGAGTGAGGCGTCATCATCCGACCGCCCACGGGCCGGACGATGCCCACCGAGCCGCCCACGGCCCCGGAGTACGCGCGGGGACGAGCGGCTCGGCGAGGATCCGCCTCGTCTCGCACGACCTCGCCGAAGTCGCGCAGCTCCGTCGACGCGCCGGCCTTCCTCACGAAGCCGGGCCACTGCACGAGCTTCGTCGCGTCCGCCGCGAACTCGTCGGTCAGCGCCACGGGAAGCACATCGGGCAGAGCCGTCCCGCGCCGCTCGAACGTCGCTCGGATCGCGCGCACGAGCTCGTCGCCGTCGAACGAGAACGTCCTCGACATGATGACGACGTCGAACAAGTCCTTCATGCGGCTGTTCGCGATCCCGAGCTTCACCATCGCCTCGAGCTTCTCGGCCCGGCCGTCGGGCGTGGGTACGCGCGCATCCTGGGGGGCGTCGAAGTCGAGGAGCTGGGAAACTCGACGAGCTCGGGGCCCGGCGTGATGGCGTCGCCGAACCCGAGGTCGAGCCGGAGACGCACCTGCGCGGTCGCGATCTGGGCGCGCAGCGTGACGCGGATGCCACCGTACTCCTGGTCCTCTCGGATCGGCGCGACCTCGAGCGAGGCTGGGTCGAAGCGAACCCCGCCGTCGACGACATCGAGGCTGAGGACCTCCTCGAACATCGCGCGCAAGCGCGCCTCCGTCGGCTCGCCGAAGCCGAGCAGGTCGATGTCGCGCGTCGCCCGGTGCGCGCGTCCCGTCCAGAGCGTGAAGAGGGCGGCCCCTTGAGGACGAAGGCCGACGCGTACGGCGAGACGGAGAGCCGATGGAGGAGGCGCTCGTTCGCATAACGGGCGAGCAGGAGCTGGTAGTCCTCCCGCCGCTCCTTCGAAAGCTTTAGCAGCTTCGCCCGAACGGACGCGCCGATATTGGTGGGGGCCTTCGTCACGCGAGCGCCTCGAGGTAGGGACGGAGCACCGTGCCCACGCGGTCCGCCTGCGCCGCCGCGACGAGCGCGTCGATCGTCACATGCGCGGGACGATCGCGCCGCCGTGAAAGCGCGAGGTAGTCCCGGAGCGCGGCGACCGCCACCTCCGTGCCGACGTGGCGTCGGTACCGGAAGCAGTCCGCGACGGTCTTCGCCGGACTCGTGATCCACACCTCGACGCCCTCGACCCGATGACGCTCGACGCCGTGCTCGCGCGCGGCCCCATGCGCCCGCACGACCTCGATCGAGGGCGTGTCGAGCTTCGGCGCGCGTGCGCGCGTGTCGATCATGATCCAGACCGCGTGCGGCACCTCGGTCGTGAGCCCGTGCACCTGGAGCGCGCTCAGCAGGCACACCGTCGCGTGCGGCACGCGGAGGCTCACCCCCGCGAGGCTATCGCGAGGCTATGGAGCTCCGTCGCCTCTGTGTCGGGCGCGCGGTAGAGCCCCCGCGCGACCTGCTCGAGCATACGAAACGTTGTCTTCTAGAAGCATGACACAACGTTTCGACCCATGCCCCTTCGCGGTCGCCGGGCTGAGCTGCAGTTGAAAGCGAGTCTAGAGGCTTGTTTCGACGCATCATTTGCGATTCGCGAATCACAAGTTATGCTGAGGGTAGTCATGGACGTTCGCCTGAAGCCCCAAGACGTCGTGGTCGCCCTGAAGCTCGCCGCCGGCCGGGGAGCCTCCTGGACGCAGCCCGACCTTGCGCGCTCGCTCCACCTGAGCGCGAGCGAGGTCAATCACGGACTCAAGCGCCTCGAAGCTTGCCACCTCTACAACGCGCGCGAGCGGCGCGTCGTGCGCGCGAACCTCCAAGAGTTCCTCGTATCCGGTCTACGGTATGTCTTCCCCGGCCAGCTCGGGCTTTTCGGGGAAGGGATGCCGACTTCGATCGCTGCCTCTGCCGCGCTCTCGGCGAAGTTCATGCTCGGCGACGAGGACCGCGTGGTCTGGCCTGCTGCCGACAGCCGTCTCGGTCGCGTTCGCGGCCGAGTACTCGCCCCACTCTACCGCAACGTTCCCCTCGCAGCCGCCGAGGACGCGAGCCTCCATGAGTACCTGGCTCTCGTTGATGCGCTGCGTATCGGCCGCGCGCGCGAGCGCGCGCTCGCGAAAGAAGAGTTGAGCCGGAGGCTCGCGTCGTGACCTCTCGACGCGAGAGCGCTCGCGCCGCCATCGAGACGGTCGCTCGCGCTCTCGCCGGGGAGAGCCCGGCCGCCGTCTTCGTCGGCGGCACCGTCACCGCGCTCTATCCGCTTGCAGGCGGCGTCGATATCCGCCCGACGCTCGACGTGGACTGCGTCGTCGATCTCGCGACGACTGCCGAGTACTACGCCTTCGTCGAGCGCCTGCGGCGACGCGGCTTCACGGAGTGCACCGATGAGGACGCGCCACTCTCCCGGCTCGTCTACGCCGGCATCCGCGTCGACGTGGTCGCGACCGCAGACACCGGGATCGGTCCGACGAACCGCTGGTATCGTGATGCTGTCGCCGAGGCCGCGCTTCACCGGCTCGCCGACGATCTCGAGGTCCGAGCGATCACCCCTGTCTTCTTCGTGGCGACGAAGCTCGAGGCCTTTCGTGGTCGAGGAGGAGGTGACTACTTCGCGAGCCACGACCTCGAGGACATTCTGACGGTGCTCGCCGGACTGCCCGAGCTCCGCGACCAGATCGCGAGCGACGATACGGATGTCGCCCGCGCCGTTCGATCCGAGCTCGTCGGCCTGCGCGCGAAAGAGGCGTTCATCGACGCCGTGCCTGCGCACTTCGAGGGCGACGCGACCGGGCAGGCGCGAGCCGACGAGCTCCTCGTCTGGCTGGCTTCGCTGGCCGGAGGGTGAATCCTCCCGGGCGCTCGCCCGAAGGTCACCCTCCCCACCTGCCGCCCTCTCCCCTCCCCACCAGCCTCCCCACTTGGGCCCAAACGCGCCGTAACGGGTGGAACGCCCAGGTCACGCCAGTTTCGGTTTTTCTGCAGTGTCGTAACGCCGCGTCGCGCTCAGAAGCGCCCCCGCGGCCTTTGACACGGTAGGGGTCGTTGGTTCAATCCCAATCGCGCCTACAACCGAGTGACTGAAGAAGCCGGTTCGAGGTTCACCTCAGCCGGCTTCTTCTTTTGCTCCGACGAGCGCCGTCGCGGGGAAACCAGCTGGCAGAACTTCCCGAGCGCCATCGGCTTCTCGACGGCATCGTGGTCGGAGGCAATCCCGGTCTCAGCGCCAAGCCAACCGCCCACCACTCGTGAGCGTCACCGAGCAGCGGCTCGGAAAAGTGACGTAGGAACGACCCGTGCCCATGAGGCTCCCGTCGTCACAGCAGGCTCGTTCGCGGACATGTCCGCTCCCCAGAAAACGCCATGGGTACTCCGCTCGCTCGATGTCGATCGCGGACCGCGTTCGCGCCTCCTTGCCTCCGTCCTGAGCCATTCGGCCGACTTTCGACATGCGACGAGACGTGTCGCAAGCAGACTGACCGTCGAGCCGAGAACGCCCCGCGGAGCGCCGCGGCGTCGCTGCTGATCTCGGGAACGGCCTTCGGTACTCTCGTTCGGTTGTGACGATTCCCTCCGCGCGCACCATTCTCCAAGTTCTCCCGAAGGCACGGCTCCTCGAGCTCGGACGCATGTTCGCGGTCGCCCTACCGCCGAACGGCTCCAAGGACGAGCAGATCGAGGCGCTCGTCGCGCGAAACAGCATCCGGTTCCGGGATCTGTTGAGTGTGCTCGGTCGTGACGAGCTGAAGCTCGCGTGTCGTAGCCATGGGTTGGACGACTCCGGGCGCGCGCGCCCCGTCCTCGCAGCCCGCCTCCTCCAGGCGCACGGCTCGACGGACACCGCTCCGCCCAAGGCGCTCTTCGTCCCCAACACGATTCCTCGCTACGCGCCGCGCGCCGGCGACATCGTGCAAGTGCGGCACCGGCAGTGGCTCGTCGACGCCGTCGTGCCTCCCACCGCCGAGGGCGACAGCACGCTCGTGCGCCTCGTCTGCCTCGACGACGACAACCAGGGCCGACGCCTCGACGTCTTCTGGGAGCTCGAGCTCGGCGCGCGCGTCCTCCAGCCCGAAGCCCACGGCCTCGGCAACGTCACGCGGATGGATCCGCCGCGCCACTTCGCGGCGTACCTGCACGCGCTCAAGTGGAACAGCGTGACCGCCACGGACGCGAAGCTGTTCCAGTCTCCGTTCCGCGCCGGCATCAAGCTGATGAACCACCAGCTCACGCCGCTGCGCAAAGCGCTCTCCCTGCCCCGCGCCAACGTCTTCATCGCCGACGACGTGGGCCTCGGAAAGACAGTGGAAGCAGGCCTCGTCGCGCAGGAGCTCCTCCTCCGGCAGCGTGTCGAGTTCATCCTCATCGTGTGCCCTGCGTCGGTGTGCCTGCAGTGGCGCGACGAGATGCAGAAGAAGTTCGGCCTCCAGTTCGAGGTCATGAACCGCGCCTTCCTCGGGAGGCGACGCCAGGAGCGAGGCTTCGGCGTCAACCCATGGAGCACCCACACGCGCTTCATCATCTCGCACCCGCTCCTCAGGCGACCCGAGTACCGCGACCCGCTGCTACAGCACATCGGCGAACGCGCGCCCAAGAGCCTGCTCATCCTGGACGAAGCGCACGTCGCGGCGCCAGCGGGCGCGAGCCGTTACGCCGTCGACTCGAAGATCACCAGCGTCATCCGCGACATCGCTCCCCGCTTCGAAAACCGCCTCTTCCTCAGCGCAACACCGCACAACGGCCACTCGAACAGCTTCTCCGCGCTCCTCGAGCTGCTCGACCCGCAGCGTTTCACACGCGGCGTCCCGGTCCGCGGCCGCGCGCAGCTCGACGCCGTGATGGTCCGCCGCCTCAAGGAGGACCTCCGGCAGCTCGGCGTGGAACAGTTCCCGAAACGGCGCCTCGTTCCGATCAAGATCGGCGATCCGTCGTCCCCGGAGCTCGCGATCGCGAAGAAGCTCGCCGAGTACACGGCGCTCGCGAAGCCGGAGAAGGGAGAAGGCCGGCTCGTCTTCATCAACCTGCAGAAGCGCCTTCTCTCGAGCGTGGAGGCGTTCCATCGCACGCTCCAGGCACACCACCGCGCGGTCCTCGAAGGGCGCGCGAAGATGGCGGCGACCGTACAGCTGTCGCTCGCAGAAGACGACGACGAGTACGGCGTGCCGGACGAGACGTTCGACGAGGTCGACGAGGCCCGCGCCTCCGCAGGGTCGCGTCACGTCACGATGACGGCGCCGGCGAAGGCGCTGCTCGACGAGCTCCTCCGCCTGAGCGCGATGTACCGTGCAGCGCCGGACGCGAAGGTTCACGCGCTCATCGACTGGATCCGCACGCACCAGTGCCGCGCCGTCGCCGTGGGCGGCGCCGATCCGAACGCGTCCGCCGAGGACCGGCGATGGACGAATCGACGCCTCCTCGTCTTCACGGAATACGGCGACACGAAGCGCTATCTCCGCACGCTCCTCGATGCCGCCGTCGAGGGCACCGACCGCGGCGACGAGCGCATCATGGAGCTGCACGGCGGCATGTCCGACGAGCAGCGGGAGGAGGTGCAGCGCGCGTTCAACGCGCCGCCGGACGAGCACCCCGTGCGCATTCTGCTCGCGACCGACGCCGCGCGCGAAGGCGTCAACCTCCAAGGGCACTGCGCGGATCTCGTGCACTTCGACGTGCCGTGGAACCCGGCGCGCATCGAGCAGCGCAACGGACGCATCGACCGCACACTCCAGCCCGAGCCCGAGGTGCGCTGCCATTACTTCGTCTACCCCGATCGCGAAGAGGACGTCGTCCTCGAGACGCTGATCCGCAAGGTCGACGTCATCCAGCGCGAGCTCGGATCGGTCGGCGCCGTCCTCCTCGAGCGGATGAACGAGGTGATGGAGAACGGCATCGACGCGACCACCGTCGAGCGCCTGCGCCAGGCGGAAGAGGCCGGCGACCTGAAGAAGACGTCGACCGAGGAGCTCGAGTCCCAACGCGACGGCCTCGATCAGGTCCGCCGCGACATCGAAGAAGCCGGGCAGCTCCTCAACCGCTCGGCCAAGGTGATGAACTTCGACCCGACGCTCCTCCGCGACGCCGTCGACGTCGGGCTCGAGCTCGCCGGTGCCAAACCGCTCGAACCGATCAAGACCGCGGAAGGGATCGAGGCGTGGCGCGTCCCGGAATTGCCCGAGGCGTGGCAGACCACGCTCGACACGCTGCGCCCCGCGCGCGGGCGGAACGAGCCGTTCTGGGATTTCCGGAAGAAGCCGCCGCTGCCCATCGTGTTCCGGCCGCCGCCGCGGATGAACAGCGCGCTCGCGCACGTGCACCTGCAGCACCCGTTCGTGCAGCGCATCCTCGGCCGCTTCCTCTCGCAGGGCTACAGCGCGCACGATCTTTCGCGCGTGACCGTCGTGCGAACGCGACACGATGCGCTCGTGCGCGTCATCGCGTTCGGGCGACTTTCGCTCTTCGGCGCCGGCGCCACGCGCCTGCACGATCAGCTCATCTCGGTCGCGGCGCGGTGGACGGAGGGGAGCGACACCATCCAGCCGTTCGCCGAGGAAGCCGACAAGAAAGCCATCGACATGCTCGAGCAGGTGCTCGCCGAGTCACCGACGCTCGAAGCCGTCTCGAGCTCGGTCCAACAGCGCCTGCTGGCAGCGGCGCCCGGCACGTTCGCGAAGCTCTGGAAGTACATCCGCGAAGAAGCCGACGCCATCGCGCACGACGCCGAGCGCAAGCTCGCGCAACGGGGCGCCGAGGAGTCCGAGGCGCTCCGCAAGCTCCTCGCCGCGCAGCGCAAGGCGATCATCGACGAGATCGAGCGCCGCCAACAGCTCTCGTTCGACGATCTCGGGCTCGACAAGCGCGAGGAAGAACAGTTCCGGCGAGAGCAGCAGTACCTCGGCGATCGCCTCGTCGCGATCCAGCTCGAGCTCGAGCGAGAGCCGCAACAGATCGAGGCGATGTACAAAGTGGCCCTCCGGCGGCTCGAACCGGTGGGCCTGGTGTTCCTCTGGCCGGAGACGAGGGGATAGTAGCCATGAGCGACGTCGATCGCCGCTTCCACGAAACGTGGCTCGGGATGGTGCAGCCCGTCGAGGGCTTGGTCGTGTCCGTGCCGGTGCTCGTCGACGCGCAGTGCATGGAGCGGCAGCCGCCGAGCGTGCAGGAAAAGCTCGTCGAGCTCTGTCCGCCCACGAGGCAGGGCGAGACGGGCCCCGAAGGTCACCGCATCGCGGACCTGCCCCAGTTCTTCCACGGGCTCCTCGGCTTCGCCCCCGACGCGTTCGACGCCGGCGAGGCGCTGCCCGAGGAGCTCTCGCTCTGGGTGCCCGAGGGCAAGCAGACGATCGCGCCCACGCTCGCGCTGCGAAAGCTCGAGGACACGCCCACTCCCGAAGGCGCAGACGCGACGCCCGCGAGCAAGGCCGGCGCGCGCTACGAGATGCTCGTCTGGGATCTCGGTGCGTTCCCCGGCGGCGCGGGGCTCGATCTCGACAAGCCCGAGACCGTCACCGGCCCGTGGGACTACCCGCCGGCGGCAAAGTTCGATCGCCTGCTCCGCCACTGCCGCGTGCCGATCGGCCTCGTCACCAACCGCGAGGTGGTGCGCCTCGTGTACGCGCCGCACGGCGAGTCGTCCGGTGCCATCACCTTCCGCATCGACGACATGGCGAGCGTGTCGGGCCGGCCGATCCTCGACGCGTTCGTCATGCTGCTGTCGGCGAACCGCTTCTTCGGCGTCACCGAAGAGCGCACGCTGCCCGCGATCCTCGCCGAGAGCCGCAAGCGCCAGGCGAACGTCACCAACGAGCTCGCCGATCAGGTCTTCGATGCGCTGCAGATCCTGCTCGCCGGCTTCGAGGCCGCCGCCGAGCGCGACGGCCGCGCGCTGCTCGACGACGCGCTCGAGCGGGAGGACAACCACCTCTACAAGGGCCTGCTCACCGTGCTCCTCCGCCTCGTCTTCGTGCTCTACGCCGAGGACCGGGGGCTCTTGCCCATCGAGAACGAGGCCTACGCGAAGAACCTCTCCGTCCTCGGCCTGTTCGAGGAGCTGCAGGCCGATCACGGCGCGTACCCCGACTCGATGAGCCGTCGCTTCGGTGCGTGGGGCCGGCTCGTCACGCTCTTCCGCGCGATCTTCCTCGGTCTGTCGCACGGGGACCTCGTGATGCCGCCGCGGCGCGGCTCGCTCTTCGATCCGCACACCTACCCGTTCCTCGAGGGATGGGGCCCCGCCGGAAGCGCGCCGATCACGCAGCCGGAGGACCGCGCCGCCGTGAAGCTGCCGAGCGTCGACGACGAGACGGTCTACCGCGTCCTCGAAAAGCTCCTCGTCTTCGAGGGACAGAGGCTTTCGTACCGAGCGCTCGACGTCGAGCAGATCGGCAGCGTCTACGAGGCGCTCATGGGCTACGAGGTCGTGCGCATGCCCGCGCCCGCGGTCTGCATGCGACCGAACCGCGTCTGGGTCACCGTCGAGGAGGTCCTCGAGGTGCGGGCGGAGCTCCGTGCAAAGTGGCTGAAAGACACAATCGGCTTGAAGGCGGCGGAGGCGAAGGATCTGAGCGCCGAGCTCCAGACGGCGAACAGCGACGCGGCGCTCGAGCTACTCGCGAGGCACGGCGGCGACAAGAAGCGCCAGAAAGTCGCAGCACGCGCAAAGGCCGGGCAGCTCGTCTTGCAGCCCGGATCGGAGCGGCGGCGGACGAGCTCGCACTACACGCCGCGCAGCCTCTCGGCGCCGATCGTGCGGCGGACGCTCGAGCCGCTGCTCGCCGTGATGGGCGATTCTCCACCGTCCGAGCGCATCCTCAGCCTCAAGGTGTGCGACCCGGCCATGGGGTCCGGCGCGTTCCTCGTCGAGGCGTGCCGCTTCCTCGCCGACCAGGTCGTCGCGGCGTGGACGCGTGAGGGCAAGATCGAGGCGATCGCCGCCGAGCACGGTGACCCGCTGCTCCATGCGCGGAGGCTCGTCGCGCAGCGGTGCCTGTACGGCGTGGACAAGAACGAGATGGCCGTCGAGCTGGCGAAGCTCTCCTTGTGGCTCGTGACGCTCTCGAAGACGCTGCCCTTCACGTTCCTCGACCACGCGCTCCGCCACGGTGACAGCCTCGTCGGTCTCGACTTCGACCAGCTCCGCGCGTTCCATTGGAAGCCGCCTGCGAAGGACGAGGAGCCGAAGAGCAAGAAGAAGCGCTCGAAGGACGTCCCCGAGGGGCAGCTCTCGC
>ERZ777003.1693-NODE-1693-length-30604-cov-6.660873_pt1 | contig 30604 bp, 28 predicted proteins | sample MGYA00374956_ERZ777003 | MGnify/ENA primary metagenome ERZ777003 (study PRJEB29302, sample SAMN06268252) | bioreactor metagenome | isolation source: Joint BioEnergy Institute, California, USA | place: USA:Joint BioEnergy Institute, California, USA | collected... | reverse complement strand
CTCCGCCGCGGAGGCGATCGAGCGCGCCGACGCGACCGAGGTCGTGCGCTCCGAGCGCGCCGAGTCGCCCGACGCGGAGGCGCGGGCGTTCATCCGCGGCGAGCGCTGGCAGGTGAGCTACTTCGACCCGGACGGCACCGAGGTCGCGCAGGTCATCGTCGACGGGCAGACCGGCGAGGTCGCGGAGGCGTGGCGGGACCACCAGGTCGAGACGAAGCTCGCGCGCGGCTACGAGGACGCCGTGGCGCAGAAGGTGAACGCGCCATGGATCTGGCTGCCGCTCTGCTTGCTCTTCATCGCCCCGTTCTTCGACCCGCGCCGGCCATTGCGCCTCGTCCACCTCGACCTGCTCGTGCTCATCGGCCTCGGGCTCTCGCTCTTCTTCTTCAACCGCGCCGAGATCACCGCGTCGGTCGGGCTGACCTACCCGGTGCTCGGCTACTTCCTGCTGCGCATGCTCGTCGCGGGGCTGTGGCCGCGCGAGCGCGACGGCGCGCTCGTCCCGCTCGTGCCGGTGCGCTGGCTGGCGGTTGGGATCGCGGTGTTGCTGGTCGGGCGGGCCGTCCTCAACGTCGTCGACTCGCAGGTGATCGACATCGGGCTCGCGTCGGCCATCGGCGCGGACCGCATCGGCGACGGGGCGCCGCTCTATGAGGGCGGGTTCTCGGAGGGCATCGACCTGCACGGCGACGTCTACGGCCCGGCGAATTACCTCGCCTATGTTCCGTTCGAGCTCGTCTTCGGGTGGAGCGGCGAGTGGGACGACGTGTGGGCGGCGCACGCCGCGGCGATCGCGTTCGACCTCCTCTGCGTCGTCGGCCTCTGGGCGCTCGGCCGGCGCCTGCGGGCGGGGGACGAGGGCCGCGCGCTCGGGCTCGCGCTCGCCTTCGCCTGGGTCGCCTGCCCGTGGACGCTCTACACGATGAACGCGAACGCGAACGACGGGCTCGTGGCCGCGCTCGGGATCGGCGCGATGCTGACGCTCGCCTCGCCCGCCGGTCGCGGGGTGATGGTCGCGCTCGCCGCGGCAGCCAAGTTCGGCTCCGCCGCGCTCGGGCCGCTGTTCGCAACCGGCACCGGCGAGCGGCGCTGGCGCTCCGCCGTGATCTTCTCGGTCGCATTTGCGGTCGTCGGCGCGGTCGTGCTCCTGCCGCTCCTCCCGGACGGGGGCGTGCGCGAGTTCTACGACCGGACCCTCGGCTACCAGGCGTCGCGCGGCTCGCCCTTCAGCGTCTGGGGCCTGGCGCCGTCGCTCGACGTCGCCCAGCCGATCGTCCGTGCGGGCGCCGTCGCGCTCGCGGTGGGCGTCGCCTTCTACCCGCGGTTCAAGACCCCGCTGCAGGTCGCGGCGCTCGCGGTCGCGGTGACGATCGCCGTGCAGCTCACGGCGACGCACTGGTTCTACTTCTACGTCGTCTGGTTCCTGCCGTTCGCGCTCGTCGCGAGCTTCGGCGAGCTCTCCCGCGTGAGCGGGCGCCGCTAGGCGATGCGCGTGGTGAGCCGCCCGAGCTGGGGCGAGCTCACGACGACCTCGTCGCCCGACTTCAGCCACACGCGGGGCTGGCGGGCGCCGCCGACGCCGGCCGGCGTGCCGGTCGCGACGACGTCTCCCGGCTCGAGCGTCATCAGCGTCGAGAGGTGGGAGACGAGCTCGGGGATCGAGAAGATCAGGTCGGCGGTCGTCGACTCCTGCATGCGCTCGCCGTTCAGGTCGAGGGCGATGCCGAGCGCGTCGTGCGGCCCGGCCTCGTCGACGGTGACCATTGCGGGGCCGCAGGGGGCGGAGCCGTCGAAGACCTTGCCAGGCATCCACTGCGGCGTCGCGAACTGCAGATCGCGAGCCGAGAGGTCGTTGAAGAGCGTGTAGCCGGCGATGTAGTCGAGCGCCTCGGCCTCGGAGACGTTCTTCGCGCGGCGCCCGACGATGAACGCGATCTCCCCCTCGTAGTCGACCTTCTTGCTCGCCTCGGGCAGGGCCACCGCGGCGCCGTCGGGGACGAGCGCGTTGCGGAACTTGGCGAAGAACGTGGGCGAGGACGGGGGCTCCATCCGCCCCTCCTTCGCGTGCTCGGCGTAGTTCAGGCCGATGCCGATGATCTTCTCCGGGTCGGGCACGGGCGGCAGCAGTGGGACCGAGGCGAGCGGCTGCGCCGAGCCGAGGTCGGCTTCGGCGAGCTCCTCGAGCCTGCCCGCCGCGAGCAGGTCGCGGAGGCTGCCGCCGCCTCCGCCGAGGAGTTCCCAGGCGTCGTACACGGAGCCGTCGCGCAGGACGCCGGCGCGCGGCCCGCGGTCGGAGTCGTAGGTGACCAGCTGCATGTCGCGGGACCCTAGTCGGTCGAGGCCCGGGCGGTGACGCGCGGCGCCGTGTGTTCGATTCTTTTGTCCCTAGAATGAGGCCGCGCGGGCTCCGGGCTCGCTGGCGGTTGACCCCGTCGTGTTCCCGGGGGCGTAGCTCAGTTGGTTAGAGCGCCGGCCTGTCACGCCGGAGGCCGCGGGTTCGAGTCCCGTCGCTCCCGTTTCCCACACCCGTCATCAGCACTGCAAGCGGAGGGCCGAGCAGTCTTGAAAGTCGCCGTAGCCGGGGGCACCGGCAACATCGGATCGCTGACCGTCGAGCGCTTGGAGCGGGAGGGACACGAGCCGGTCCCGATCAGCCGCAGCCACGGCATCGACCTCGTCTCGGGCGACGGCCTCGCCGACGCGCTGGCCGGAGTCGACGCCGTGATCGACGCCACGAACTCGCCGGCCACCGAGCGGGAGAAGACGGTCGAGTTCTTCGGCGCCACGACCCGCAACCTGCTCGCGGCGGAGGAGCAGGCCGACGTGGGCCACCACGTCGTGCTTTCGATCGTCGGTATCGACCGGGTCGAGAGCAATCCCCACTACGCGGGCAAGCGCGAGCAGGAGCGCCTCGTCGAGGAAGGGAACGTGCCGTGGACCATCGTTCGCGCCACCCAGTTCCACGACTTCGCGGCGATGGTGACCGGGTGGACCGAGAGCGATAGCGTCGCCACGGTCGCGCCGCTCCTGGTCCAGCCGATCGCCCCGGCCGACGTCGCCGAGATCCTCGTGCGCACGGCGACCGGCGAGCCCCAGCGCCGCCGCATCGAAGCGGCCGGCCCGGAGACTCAAGACCTGGTCGACATGGCGCGGCGCACGTACGAGGCGCGAGGTCGCGAGATCAAGCTCGTCCCGACCTGGTCCGGAATCTTCAGCGCCGAGATGGCGGGCGAGGTCCTGCTGCCCGGCGAGGACGCCTGGATCGGCCAGACCACGTTCGACGAGTGGCTTGCGGGAGAGCGCGGGTCGGCGGTCTAGCCCGCTAGCGCGGCACGTACGAACGGCGGGTCCTCGCCGCCCTACCGGTGCTCCGGGTTCGGGAAGTCGAACCGGCACCCCGCATCCCACTCCGAGCGCTGGTTGCCGTGGGCGGGGATGCCGCCGGCGTCCTTCAGCATGCGGGCGAGGTGCATCAGGTTCCACGTCATGAAGGTGGTGTTGCGGTTGGTGAAGTCGTTCGCGGGGCCGCCTGAGCCCTCGTCGAGGTAGGACGGACCCGGGCCCGCCTCACCGATCCAGCCCGCGTCGGCCTGGGGCGGGATCACGTACCCGAGGTGCTGCAGCGCGTAGAGGATCTCGAGCGCGCAGTGCTTCACCCCGTCCTCGTTGCCGGTGACGAGGCAGCCGCCGACGCGCCCGTAGAACGCGTACTGGCCGGCCTCGTTGAGCAGGTGGGAGTTCCCGTAGAGGCGCTCGATCACCCTGGTGCAGACGGAGGACTTTTCGCCGAGCCAGATCGGCGTGCCGATCACGAGGATGTCTGCGGCCATCACGCGCTCGAAGATCGCGGGCCACTCGTCGGCCTTCCAGCCGTGTTCGGTCATGTCCGGCCAGACGCCCGTAGCGATGTCGTGATCGATCGCGCGGAGGTGATCGACGTCGACCCCGTTGCGGCGCATGATCTCCATCGAGATGTCCATGAGCCCCTGCGTGTGCGACTGCTCGGGGCTGCGCTTGAGGGTGCAGTTGATGAAGAGCGCCCGCAGATCGGAGTAGTGCGCCGGCGGGTCCTTGCACAGGTCGGCTTGCCGCTCGGTCAGGTCGACGGATTCGCTCACGGTCTCCTCCTCAGGTGACTTCGACCAGGGACGGTCCATTTCGCGCTGCGTTCGTTACGCAGCCTGCGTCCCCGGGGCCTCCGCGTTTGCGGCGGATGAGCTCCCGGCTCCCTCTTTGGCGTGCTGCCGGGCGCTACTCGCCCCAGCGGAAGCCCGTGGGGCTCGGCTGCGGGTCCATCGGGCTCGTCGGCATTCCGCTCGGGACGCTCGGGTCGTTGAACCCGGACGGGGCGATGTCATTCGGGCTGTCCGGGTGGAAGAGGGAGGAGAGGTACTGCACCTGGCCGCGGCCGCACCCGACCTCGCCCTGGCCGCCGCTGTAAATCGTGATCCCCTCGCGCGCGCAGTAGTCGTAGATCTCGAGCAGCTCCTGCAGCGAGCCGAAGCGCGACGGCTTCGAGTTGATCGCCTTGATCGCGTGCTCCTTGACGTCGGCGAGCGAGTGGAGGTTTGCGTCCCACGTGACCCGATCCATGTGGTCCGCGAGGACCTCGCGGGTCTCGTCGTTCAGGTCGGGGTCCTCGATGTAGGCCTCGGGGAACGCCTCGACCACCCTCGCGTAGAGCTCCGGGTCGGTCTCGACGTCCACCGGGGTACCCACGTAGAGCCCCTTCATGTCGGCGACGCGGACCGTCGCGAGCTCCTTGATCTCCGCGATCAGGTCGTCGTCCCAATCGTTTTCGGGGTCGAGCTTGAACTCGAGGCCGGGGTACTTCTCGAGGCGCTTGCGGATCGGCTCGGTCGTCGACTTGCTGCCCTCCTCGAAGCCCGAGAGCCGCGTCGAGCAGACGAAGCGCAACGGCTTCGGGTCGCGTTCGACGACCTCCCAGAGCGCGAGCTCCGATTGGCGCAGCGCCAGGTCGAGCGCCGCCGACTCGTACGCCCAGCGCCGGTAGTAGCGCGAGGCCTCGTACTCGGGCGGCGCCCCGGGAAAGAGATCGAGCGAGCCGACGAGCTCGCAGAACTCGCCCAGCGTGCTCACGCCGGTGAAGTCGTGCACCGGGCCGGCGTCGCGATGGGCGATGTGGTCGAGGACGGTGTAGATGACGTCCTCGCCGATGCCCTCGTGCCCGCCGCCCTTGAGGTGGACGATGGTCGAGCCGCGGGTGAACTCGCCGAACTCGCGGTCGTTGTCGGCGAGCTCGTAGGACTCGATCTCGAGTGGAAGCTCGGAGAGGCGCTGCCAGATCTCGCTCATCCGGCGTTCACACTAGCGAGCCGGCCGGCTCGGCCTCAGGCGCGGCGCAGCTTCACGGCCCTGGTCAGCGTCAACGGCGAGCCGCCTTCGGGCGTTCCTTGGCGGCGGTCGGCGAGGCATCCGGCGTGTCGGCCAGCGCGCCCGCGGCCCGGCGCGGGATCCGCCCTTCGGCCGCAAGCCAGGCGACCATCTCCCGGAGCGTGTCGGCGAATGGCCGCGGTTCGAGGCCGAACTCGCTGCGCGTCTTCGAGTCGTCGAAGCGCAGGTCGCAGGCGGTCACGTAGATCGCTTCGCCCGAAACCGGGAGGCGGATCGGAAGCAGGCGCTGAAGGGCGTCCGTCGGCCGCGCCGACGGCATGAGCACGCGGGAGGACATCTTCGCGTACGGGATGCGGCGGCCAGTGAGCCGGGAGAGCTCGTCGGCGATCTCCGGTACCGAGCGGTGCCAGCCGGGCACCACGTAGCGGCGCGGCCCGCGGCCCGGTTCCAGCAGTGCCGCGACGGTCGCCCCGACGTCGTCTGCGTCGACCACGTGGAAGCCGCCCGTCGGCAGGACCGGAAGCCGGCGGCGAAGGAGCGCGCGCACGAGCTGAGCCTGCTCGCCGAAATAGGGGTCGTTTGCCCCGTAGACGGCCCCGGGGTAAACCGAGACGACCGCCGCCCCGCCGTCCTGAAGCCTACGCGCGATCCGCTCCGAGTCCGCCTTGGTCCGCGCGTCCGCGAACCGCGGCGCGCCGACCGGCGAATCCGGGCCGATGGTCTCGCCTGTCCCCGGCAGGAACGCCACGGTGCTCGAGACGTGCACGACCGGATCGAGACCGAGCTCTGCGGCTTCCTCGAGCACGTTCGCTGTCCCGGGGGCGTTCACGCGCTCCATCAGCGCGGTCGAGCGGCGATCGAGCGAGTACACGGCGGCCGCGTGCACGACCGCATCGCACCCGTCGAGCGCCCGGCGCACGCTCTCGCGGTCGGTGATGTCGCCGACCTCGGTGGGCAGGTCCGCCAGGCCAAGGGGACGCAGCGTCGCCGTGCGGTTCGGAGACCGCACGAGAAGGCGGACCTCGTGTCCCGCTTCCTTGACGGCCGCTGTGATCCGGCCGCCGACGTAGCCGGTTGCCCCGGTGATCAGTACGCGCATCGGAAGTCCTCCTGCTTGCGAACTCGGACACCAGCAGCCTTAACCGGGGTGGAGGTCCCGAACATGGGTGAAAACCCTGAATTCGGCGGTCGCGCCCTTGCTCAGCGCGGACCTGGTCGGCGGCCGGGCGTCCGACCAAAAGCAGGCTCCTGGAGGCGTCAGCCCGCGAGAGCCCGGGCGACGACCCGGCCGAAAACGCCGATCGCCAGCTCCAGGTCCGCCTCGTCCGTGTCCTCCGCGGCGGCGTGGCTCAGGCCGGCCTTCGACGGGCAGAAGACCATTGCGGCGCGCGCCCGCCGCGCGACCTCGGCGGCGTCGTGAAGTGCCCCGCTCATGAGCGGCTCGGACCGCCCACCCGCGGCGCGCGCCTCCTCGGCGGCGATCGCGACCAGGCGCTCGTCGAACGGGATCGGCTCGATCCGCCAGATGAGCTCCTCGGTGAGCTCGCAACTCCGCCCGGTCGCGGCCTGGCGGGCCGCGTCCTGGGTCTCGGCCCACATGCGCTCGAGCGCCGCGGCCTCGGGGTGGCGCAGGTCGATCGCGAGCTCGGCGGCGCCCGCGACCGCCGTCGGGATGTTCGGGTGCAGGGCGGCTTGGCCGGTCGTGCCGACGCCGCCGTGCTCGTCCGCGATCCGCTCGACGGCGAGCGCGGTTTCCGCCGCGGCCAGACCGGCGTCACGGCGGGCGTCCATGGGAGTGGTGCCGGCGTGCGAGGCCTGTCCCCCGAAGCGCAGGCGGTGGCGCTCCACTCCGGCGCAGCCCGCCACGGCGGAGACCGGCAGTCCCTCCGCTTCGAGCACCGGTCCCTGCTCGATGTGGAGCTCGAGGTAGGCGTCGAACGGCGGGATCGGGTCCGGCCCCGGTTCCGGCGAGCCAAGGTCGTCGAGGGCGACGCCGCTCTCGGCCAGCACCTCCGCGGCCGAGCGCCCGTCCGCGTCCACGGCGTCCGCGAGCTCGGCGGGGTCGAACGTGCCTGCCCAGGCCGAGCTGCCGAAGAGGCTGCGGCCGAAGCGCGCGCCCTCCTCGTCGGCCCAATCGATCAGGAGCACGGAGTACGGCGGACGCTCGGCGGCGGCCGCGCGCAGTACGCCGACAGCGGCCATCACCCCGAGGGCGCCGTCGAGCCAGCCGCCGTCCGGGACCGAGTCGATGTGCGAGCCCACCGCGACCGTTCCCGCCTGCGGGTCCGTTCCCTCGAGCAGGGCCCAGGCATTGCCTGCGCGGTCGCTGCGAACCTCGAGGCCGAGCTCACCGAGCAGCTCGGCGACGAACCGGCGGGCGGACCGCCAGGTCTCGCCCCAGCAGAGACGCTGGGCGCCGCCGGAGTCGCCCGTTCGCTTGGCGAGCTCGCGCAGGTCGGCGATGACGCGCGCGGAGTCGACCGTCATCCCGCCGCGGGCTCGCGGTGAAGCGCCTGGCCGAGGCAGTGGGCGCCGCCGCCCCCGAGGGTGAACATGGAGAGGTCGGGGTCGAAGACCTCGAGGCCGCGAGCCCGCAGCTGCTCGTTGAGTGCCTTCGCGCCGGCGCCGGAGAGGACGCGGTCGTCGCCGAGCGACATCGCGTTCACGCCGAGCGTCCACGCGTCCTCGGCCGGCACGTCGATCACCTCGTAGCCCTTCGCCTCGAGCCAGCGCACGAGGCCGCCCGAGAGGAGCTCCGTGCACGCCGCGGCGAGCTTCGGCGCGACGATCGCCATCAGCACGTCGATGTGGACGAAAACGCCGGGGATCGGCTCCACCCGGGCCTCCCAGCCCTCGGCCTCGAACCAGGCGGCGAGCTGGCGAGCCGCGGTGATCTCGGTGCGCAGCTCGCCCGTGCCGATCAGGGCGACTCCCGGCTCGACGACCATGATGTCCCCGCCCTCGAGCGAGCCGGCTGTGACCATCTTCCAGATCGGGATCCCGGCCTCCCGGTAGAAGCGGATCACCGGCGCGTACTCGCCTCGGCGCCACCACTGGTTGGGTTGGGTGACGAGCGCGCCCCACGGGGTCATCACCGACGAGTCGCGCGCGAACACCTGGTAGGGCAGGGCCGGGTCGGGCTCGAGGTAGTGGCAGCGGATGCCGGCGCCCTCGTAGAGCGCGACGAGCTCGGCGTGCTGCGCGCGCGCCGCCTCCGGGTCGAAGACCTTGCCGCTCTCGAGCGTCGCGCGGGAGATCGCACTCGTCGCCCCCCAGCGGTAGTAGTCGGGCGGGCAGAGCAGGACGTCGGTGAGCCGCCCGGTCTCGGAATCCAACCCCCAGGGAATCTCTCCCATCATTCGCGGACGACCCTAATCGTTCGCAGTGTTCTATCGCTGGCGCCGCGCACGAGGCCTCCGTGGGCGATCGAGTCGGCGATGTAGTCGAGGGTCTCTCGGGTCAAGCGCTCGCCCGGGAGGACGTTCGGGACGCCGGGCGGATAGGCCGCGAGCGACTCGGCGGCGATCCTGCCGGCGGCGGAGTCGAACTCGACTACCTCCTGCGGGGCGAGGAACGCCTCGCGCGGGGTGAGCTCCGGCGGGCCCCACGGGGGCGGCTCGGCGAACGGCGCTCGCTCGCCCTCCTCTTCCTCGCGCAGGCGCTCGGTCGCGTGCTCGAGCGCATCGACGAGCCGGGCTCCGGTCTCCGCCGCGCGCTCGCCTACGCCGAAGACGGCTACCACCACGTTCTCCGAGAAGAGCTCGAGGTTGACGTCGTCCGTCTCGCGCATGAGGCGGGCGATCCGATGACCGGTGGCGCCGGTGCCGCGGACGTCGACGACCAGCCGGAACGGGTCCCAGGCGTGGACGCTCGGCGACTGCGTGAGGCGCTCGTCGAGCACGTCGAGGCCCGGGATCGCCTTGATCCGCGCGCGGAGCTGGGCGAGCGACGACACGGTCTCGCGGATGAGCTCGTCGCCGTGGACGAACGCGTGCCGGCGGGCGGCGTCGAGCGAAGCGGTGAGGAGCGCGTTCGGGCTCGTCGACTCGACCAGGGTGACGGCGCGGTCGAGCACCGCCTCGTCGATCCGGCCCGAGTCCGAGACGTGCACGATCGCCGACTGCGTAATCGACCCGACGATCTTGTGGACGGAGGAGAGCACCGCGTCCGCGCCCAGCTCGAGCGCGCTCGCGGGCACCGCGTCGGAGAAGCGCAGGTGCGCCCCCCAGGCCTCGTCGACCACGAGCGGGACGTCGCGCGCGTGGCCGACCTCGGCGAGCCCGGCGATGTCCGCCACGGCGCCGAAGTAGGTCGGGGAGACGACCATGACCCCGACGGCCTTCGGCACGCGGTCGAGCGTCTCGGCGAGCGCGTCGGGGGTGAGGCAGTGGGCGATGCCGAGCTCCGGATCGATCTCCGGCGCGACGAAGGTCGGGCGCAGGCCGGAGAGGATCAGTCCGTCGATGATCGACGAGTGGACGTTGCGCTGGACCACGACCCGCTCGCCGGCGTGGGCGAGGGCGAGGCAGAGGGCGTGGTTGCCGCCCGAGCCGCCGTTGACGAGGAACCAGCTCCGGCGAGCCCCCCAGGCTTCGGCGGCAAGGCGCTGCGCCTGCTGGAACGGCGTGTCCGCCGGATCGGGGGCGACGTCGATCCCCTCGATCCCCGCGGGGATGTCCAGGTCGAGCGCCTGGGGGCCGACCGCCTCGCGGAGCTTCGGGTCGGCACCGGATCCCCCCTTGTGGCCCGGGACGTGGAACCGTCCGGGATTCCGCGCCGCGTAATCGACCAGTGCGTCGAGGTAGGGGGTCGCGTCCTGCTCCATCCCCCCGAGACCGTATCGCGGACGGCTGCTCAGGTCGCGTTGCGAAGCGAGCGCCGCAGCGCGCGTTCGTCACGGGCGAGCTTGCCGCCCGCGAGCGCGAGCCAGCGGACGCGGCCGCCGGCGATCCCGGCGAGCAGCCGCCGCTTCCCGCTCGTGCCGAGCACCTGCGTGCGCCCGAGCTCGAACACCGGCTCGAGGCCGAGACGCGAGCGGGCCTTCGCCGCACGGTCGCCGCGGGCGACATCGCGCGCCGCGTGCCCGCGGCTCGAGGTGACGATGAGCTCGGCAGGCCCCGCCTTGCCGCGGTAGTCGACCCGCAGCGCGCCCTTGCCGATCAGGCACCACCGGTCGATGCCCCGCTTGTGATCGTGAGGCACCCCCAGCCGCGCGACGACCCGGGAGCGGTTCATCCCGAGCGCGATCCTGCCCACGCGCTTGCCCGACAGCTTGCCGCCGGGCTCGATGCATCCCGTGAACTCGGGCCTGCCCGCGTAAATGCGGTCGCGCTCCTCCGGCGTGTCGACCCTGGAGGTGCAGTGGCTGGGCGGGTTCAGCGCCAGCTCGACGACCACGCCACCGCCCCCGTTCGGGTCGAAGTAGGGCCGGAAGGCCTCGGGGACGAAGGGTGTGGCGTCGAGGGGGATGCCGGCGAGGCGCAGGTTGCGGATGCTCACGCCGCCGACGCCCCTGGCGATGTCGAACCAGTAGTTGCCGTCCCAGTGGTAGAGCTCGGGCGCCTGCCCCTGGACGATCCAGCCCGTCCAGTGGTCGCGCTGGAAGTAGAAGCACTTGGTCACCGCGGCGAGCACCCGCGCGGGCTCCTGGAGGGCGAACTCGAGGATCCCGAAATCGGTCAGGTTCTGGTTCGTCTTGTCGAACTCGACGCAGAACGGGTCGGCCCTCGGGTTCGGGAAGTCGGTCCCGGTGCCGACGTTCTGCAGCTCGCAGCGGAACGGGATCTCGCCGTCGTAGGGCCCGATGATCTCGGGCAGCGTCTGCCCGTTGGCCGGCGGCACCAGCGCCGCCACGGCAAGCGCGCCGAGCGCAAACGCGCGTCTCGCGGATCCCCACACGCACGGGAAGGTACCGCCGCCGGGCCGACCGGTCCACCGGTTGGGGGACCGCCCGCTGGGGGAGGGCAGCTCTCCCTCGCTTTGACTGGGCACACGATTGGCGAGGGCCTCTCCGTGGTGAAGGCTTAGGGTCTCGTGGACTACCCTGACCAGACAGTGGGGGCTGCTCGAAAGCGCCAGCGCATACGGGTCTACCTCGCCGACGATCACCCGATCTACCGGCAGGGACTGGCCGACGCCATCAAGGGCCGCCCCGACCTCGAGCTCGTGGGCGAGGCCGCCGACGGGCGGACCGCGCTCGAGGAGATCCGCGACCTCGAGCCGGATGTCTCCGTGATCGATCTCGCGATGCCCGAGCTCAGCGGGTTCGAGGTGCTGAACGCAATTCAGCGCGACAAGGTCGACACGAAGGTCGTCGTCCTCTCGGCCAACACGGAGTCCGAGGCCGTCTTCCGGGCGGTCGCCGAGGGCGCGGTGGCCTACATCCCCAAGGAGGCCGACCGCGACGAGGTCTGCGACGCGATCGCGGCCGCGAGCCGCGGCGACGTGGTGCTCTCCGCCGAGATCCAGGCGGGGCTCGCGAGCGAGATCCGGCTCCGGGGCAAGGAGGAGCGCACTCCGCTCACGCCGCGGGAGTCGGACGTGCTCAAGCTCACGGCCGAGGGGCTCTCGGCGCCCGAGATCGGCTTCCGGCTCCACATCAGCGCCGCGACCGTGAAGACCCATATGCAGTCGGCCTACGAGAAGCTCGGGGTCTCCGACCGGGCCGCCGCCGTCGCCGCTGCGATGCGTCAGGGCCTGCTGGAGTAGGGCCATGAGCAGCGCGATCGCGCGACGCGCCGTACCGACGCCGTCCGGGGTCCGCTCGTGAGCGACGTGACGCGTAGCTACGGCCAGCGCGAGCTGATCTACATCGCGATCTCGCGTCTGGTCGCGATCCCGCTCTTCCTCGGCCTCAAGCTCATCTCGGACGACTCGATCGACCTCGTCCTCGGCGCTCTGATCGTCGCGGCGATCCCCTACTGCTCCGCGACGCTCTGGGTCGGTCTCTCGGGCGTCTGGAAGCGGATCGACCCGCGCATCTTCGTGGTTGCCGACCTGCTGCTGCTGACCTCGGTGCTCGTCGCCGACGGCGGGCCGGCGTCGCAGGTGCAGATCATCTTCTTCGTCTGGACGATCGCGATGTCGCTGCTCTACCGGCCGCGCTTCGTCGTCATCTGCGCGCTGCTCGCGATGCTCTTCTACCTCGTCGGCTCGCTGCCGTTTGTGATCGAGGGCTCCGGGGTGAACGAGGCGGACCTGCGCTCGCTCGGGCTCGTCGAGCTGGGCCTCTCGTGGGTCGGGCTCGTGACCTACTTCGTCTCCGATGTTTTCGCTCGCCGCGCCGCGCAGATCGGCGAGCTCTCGATAGCACGGCAGCGCCTGCTCGCCGACGCGCTGAGCGCCGAGGACCGGGCCCGCCGCCGGCTCTCGCAGACGCTCCACGACGAGACCCTCCAGGTCCTGCTCGCGGTCGGACAAGACATGAGCGCGGGCCTCCACGGCGACACCCGCATGCTCGTCCGCGCGCGCGAGGAGCTGCGCGACGCGATCAGGGACCTGCGGGAGATCATTCGTGGCCTGCACCCTGCCGCGATCGAGCACGGCGGGCTCGCCGGCGGCCTCGACGCCGTGGTCGAGCGCGCCGGGCGCTACGGCGAGTTCGCGGTCGACCTGCGCGTCGACCCCGCCGCGAGCGGCTACCACGACTCCCTCATCGTCTCCCTCGTCCGGGAGCTCGCCACGAACGCGGCGAAGCACTCGGACGCGTCGCAGCTCTCCGTGACGGTGATCCGTGGGGAGGACGAGATCGAGATCGAGGTCGCCGACAACGGCAAGGGCATGACCGAGGAGGCCCGCACCACGGCGCTGCGCGCCGGCCACATCGGCCTCGCCTCCTGCGCCGAGCGGGTGGATGCGGCAGGCGGCACGCTCGAGATCTCTTCGGGCATCGACCGCGGGACGCGCGTGAACATCGCGCTCCCGATTCCACCGGAGGGCTCGCAGATCGCGGAGGCGGTGGGCGCCGGTTCCAAGTTGCCGGTCGTGCAGGGCGCCGCTACGGTGCCCGCGTGGCCGGATGGGGAAGGGGTGAACTCAGAGAACGGCGAGCAATCCGAAACGAGCTCGCCGATGACCTCACCCGGCGCGAGCTCCTAGTTCGTGGCGGCGCCCTCGGCCTCACCGCGGTCATCGGCGCCGCGCTGCCGGTGGCCGCGCGGATGGCGCGGCCCGAGAAGGCGCTCGCGGCGGGCCCGTTCGACGCCTCGCTGCAGGCCTTCTTCGACACGATCATCCCGGGCAAGCTCGTACCGGACCTGCGGACGGAGCTCGGCAACCCGATCGAGCCGGGCGCGATCGCGGGCGTAGACCACGAGCACGGCGCCGTCTACACGGACGCGCTCGCCCTCGCGCGCGACCCCCGGCTCGGGTTCACGCTGCTCGAGCCGGTCTTCCAGGCGGACCTGACGGCGCGCTCGCTGCTCGCGGGCGGCCTCTTTCACGAGCTCGACTACGAGGCGCGTGAGCGCGTCTGCATCGGCGGGCTCGCGTTCTCGAACCCCGACCGCCTCGTCTGGGAGGCGGCCGCGGCGATCCCTTTCACCGCCTTCTGCGCGGCCGCGAACGTCCCGAACGCGACGAAGAAGACGTCCGCCGGCTACAGGGTCATGGGCCACCCGGGCACCGCCCCGCACGGGTACAAGGACTTCTCCTACCGGCGCAAGCTGAACCGCGGGCGCACGAAGAACGGGAACCTGCCGTGAGGAGCTCGACCTCGGTTCGGCGCGTGCAAGCCGCCCGCGGACGCGGGAGCAGCATGGAAAAGCCTGAGCCGAAGGCGAAGGCAATGTGTGCTGAGCGGGAGCGGAGCAGGCGGCGTAGTGATTCCGCCCGCGGACGCGGGAGCAGCATGGAAAAGCCTGAGCCGAAGGCGAAGGCAATGTGTGCTGAGCGGGAGCGGAGCAGGCGGCGTAGTGATTCCGCCCGCGGACGCGGGAGCAGCATGGAAAAGCCTGAGCCTGAGGCGAAGGCAATGTATTCCCTGGCGGGAGCGGAGCAGGTGGCGTAGGTATGCGCGAAAGGGTGGACGTCTGCATCGTCGGCAGCGGCTTCGGCGGCTCGATCGCCGCCTGGCGGCTCGCCGAGCTCTACCGCGCGGCCGAGGAGGAGACGAGCGTGCTCGTGCTCGAGCGCGGCGAGCGGCTCGGCAACACGGAGTTCCGCCAGTCGATGGACGTCGAGCACCTCTCGCGCGTGTACTCGCTGATCCAGGGCTTCGGCGCCCAGATCGTCGTCGCCAACCTGGTCGGCGGCGGCTCGAACCTCTACCTGGCGGCGTCGCTGCGCGCGCCCTCGGAGACGTTCGAGCGCACCGACCACCGCCCGGAGGACGGGCCCACGCGCCGGATGTGGCCGCGGGCGATCAGCCGGCGCAAGCTCGACCGCTACTACCGCAGGGCGGAGGCGGCGCTGCGGGTGCGCCAGCCGTCGTGGAACGAGGTGTCGAAGTCGGGCGGCGTGTGGGCGGCGATGCTCAGAGAGGCGGGCCATACATGCGACCGCGTGCCCGTGGCGATCGACTTCGACCGCTGCGTCGACGCGAAGTGGTGCTACACGGGCTGCATCTTCGGGGCGAAGAACTCCCTGATCACGAACTACCTGCCCGCGGCCGAGCGCAAGGGCGTCGAGATCAGGCCGCTCGTGCAGGTGGACGACGTGCGTCCCTCCAACGCCCGCCCGTACCGATGGATCGTCCGCGGCGCGCGCGTCGACCCGAAGACGAAGCAGGCCTCGACCCCGGTCGAGATCGAGTGCAAGGTGGCGATCCTTGCCGCCGGTGCGATGGGCACCACGCCGATCCTCATGCGCTCGCGCCTCTACGGCGCCCTGCCGAGCGTCTCGTCGCACCTCGGCAAGCACCTGGGGGTGAACGGAGACCACGTCGCCGCGGTGGAGGTCAACTCCCGGAAGGCCAAGTCGGTGCTCGGCCTACCCGGCGGCTACAACGACTTCCACAAGGGCAAGCCGATCACGACCATGAGCTACGACTTCTGGGTCGGCAAGCGCGGCAACCGCCGCGACGGCACACGGTTCACGCTGCAGGAGATCCTGCTCTCCCAGCTCACGAACTTCCTCTACGACAGCGGCCGCAGCAACGGGTCGGAGCCGACCTGGTGGGGGCGCGCGAAGAAGCGCTCGATCTCGAACTGGTCCCGCCACATCGAGATCCTCGCAATGGTGGAGGAGACCAACGACGGCGAGTTCATCATCCCGCCCCCCGGCGGCAACGGGGCCCTGCAGCCGAACCCGGGGCCGATCGGGATCGGCCTTTTCAACTACCGGATGTCCGAACAGTCGCGGCGGATCCGCGAGGAGGCCGACGCCGCGATCCGGCGCATCGTCGAGCGCCGCGGCGTCGGCAAGTTCCTGAAGCTGGCCGAGACGCCGGGCGTCTACGCCTCGCATCCGCTCGGGGGCTGCCGGATGGCCGACTCACCGGCTTTCGGCGTCGTCGACGACTCGGGTGAGGTCTACGGCGCGGAGGGCCTCTTCTGCATGGACTCGTCGATCATCCCGACCAGCCTCGGGGTCAACCCCTCGCTCACGATCGCCGCCGTCTGCGAGCGCGCGGCGGCGCGGCTGGTGAAGCGCGCCGCGGATTTCGGGCTTCCCGCGCCACCCAAGGACTTCAAGCACCGCGTGCCCGGGATGCACGTCGGCAAGCGGGTGAAGCCGTAACCACTGCTACCGTTCCCAACGTCCGCATGGACGACGACCTTCCTCGAAGTACCGGGGCCCGGACTGACCGGCCCGAGCAGTGACCGCAGTCTTCCTCGTCCTGCTCGTCCTGCTCGTGATTCTCAACGGGCTGTTCGTCGCTGCCGAGTTTGCGCTTGTGCGCCTCCGGCGGGGGCGGATCGAGGCGCTCGCCAAGGAGGGTGAGTCGGGAGCGGAGGAGGCCCTGCGCCAGCTCGAGCAGATCGACGAGTCGCTCGCCTCCTGCCAGTTCGGGATCACGCTGGCCTCGATCGGGATCGGGTTCCTGGGCGAGCCGGCGCTCGCCGAGCTGATCGAGCCGCTCATCGACGGATGGGTCGGCCACGGCGTCGCGACCGGCATCTCCTTCGCGATCGCCTTCACCCTGGCCACCTCGCTCCACATCACGATCGGCGAGCAGGTGCCGAAGATGCTCGCGATCACGAAGGCCGAGCCGATCGCGCGGGCCCTCGCGCGCCCGCTGGCGATCTTCCGGACGATCAGCGCGCCGTTCACCTGGCTTCTGAACAAGACCTCGAACGCGATCGTGCGCCTCTTCGGCGTCGACCCGAGCGACCTCTCCGAGAAGCACTCGGCGGAGGACCTCAAGGACATCATCCGCTCGTCGGCGATGGGCGGGACGCTCGACCCGGGCGAGGCCGTGATGCTCGGGGGCGTCTTCCACCTGCACGAGCAGGAGGCCCGGGAGGTGATGACCCCGATTCCTGCGGTGGTCACCGTCAACCACGACGAGCCGGTCGAGGAGGCGCTGCGCCGCTGCGTCAGCTCCGGCCACACCCGCCTCGTCGCGATCGAGGACGACAACCCGGACAAGGTCCGCGGCGTCGTCCACAACAACAGCCTCGTTCGCCTCTACCTGAACGCCGGCCCGGGCTCGCCGATCGAGCCCGCGATCCGCGACGTCCCGGTCTTCCCGGAGACGAAGCCGCTCGACGACCTGCTGGCGGAGCTCCAGCGCCAGCGCTCGTCGCTGTGCGTGGTCTCCGACGAGTACGGGCGGACCGTCGGGATCGTGACGATCGAGGACATCCTCGAGGAGGTCGTCGGCGAGATCGAGGACGAGACCGACGCCCGCGCCGCCTCGGTGCGCCGGCTCACCGACGGCGATTGGTACGTGCGCGGGCACGTACCGCTCGGCGACCTCAAGGACGCCGGGATCGAGCTGCCGGTCGACACGGACGCCTTCAACTCGATCGGCGGCTACGTCTTCTCCGAGCTCGGCCGCCTGCCCAAACGCGGCGACAAGATCATCGCCGACGGCTACGAGCTGCGCGTCGAGTCGGTGCGCGAGAACCGCATCGTCGCGGTGCGCATCCACGCGGTCACCGCGGAGCACCGGCTGCCGGTCGATCCGGCCGCCGGAGCTGAACCCGCATAACCAAGCGGCACCTGGTTCCGTCCGCGGACGTGCCTAGCGTTCGCAGCGTCCCGACCACGATCCAGGGGTAGGCACATATGTGGGTCGTCAAGCTCACTGAAAAGCAGCTCGAGGTCCTCCGGGCGATGCTGCGCTCCGAAGAGCACCTGGGACCTGCGCTGAGAGGGGCACTCGAAGCGCTCGAGCTCGCCAGGTGGGACGACCTGCCGGACGCGCAACTGCCGTGGCAGGAGGTTGCGGACGAGGCCCGCCGGCAGGGTGTCTCCGAGGCCGAGGTCGTCTGGGATCTCTGCGGACGGCACCCGGAGCCCGCGGTCCCGAAGCGCCGCAGGGCCCGCGCCGCCTAGTACTTGTAGAAGCCCTCGCCGGTCTTCCGGCCGAGCTTGCCCTCCGCGATCATCTTGCGGAGGGTCTCCGGGACCTTGTCCGACTCGCGCCCGGAGTCCGCGTGCAGCGAGTCGCCGATCGCGGCGGCGACGTCGATGCCGACGAAGTCGAGGAGCTGAAGCGGCCCCATCGGGTGGCCGGCCCCGAGCTTCATGCAGGTGTCGAGGTCCTTGGCCTCGAGGTGGGTGCTCTCCATGAGCCGCACCGCCTCGAACATCGCCGGGAAGAGCAGCCGGTTGACGACGAAGCCGCGGACATCCGGTACGTCGACGCCCGTCTTGCCGAGCGCGGCGCACCAGTCGCGGGCCCGCTGGGCGATCCCGTCGGCGAGCGCCTCCGGGAAGCAGAGCTCGATCAGCTCCATCCGGGTGACCGGGTTGAACACGTGGAAGCCGAAGAGCCGGTCGGTCGTGCCGGTGTGCTCCGCGATCTCGTCGATCGAAAGCGATGACGTCGTCGAGGCGAGGTCGGCGTTCGGGGCCGCCTCGGCCAGCCTGGAGATCAGCTCGACCTTCGCGTCCATGTCCTCCGCGATTGCCTCGACGATGATGTCCGCTTCGGCCAGGTCGGCGGCGTTCGTGGTGACCTTGATGTTCCCCGGATTGCCGCCGTCGAGCTTGCGCGCCTGGTTCTGCGCCGCCTCCTCTGCACGCCACGCCGAGGCCTCGCTTCGGGCCAGCAGTTGGACCTCGCCGAGCTGCGAGGCGGTGGCGGCGATGCCGCAGGCAATCGTTCCGCTGCCCGCGATCGCGGGCCGCTCGTATCCGTGCGGGGGAGTCAACGGAGACGGGTTCCTATCACGCGGAGCGATTCGAGGTCACAATGGTTGTAGTCTTTGGAGTCAGTTCCACCATGAAACTCACTGACGGAGGAAGAAGCTGATGGCCGGCAACGGGAAGTTCTCAGGGCGCGAGGTAGTCATCGTCGAAGCGGTTCGGACCCCGGTCGGCCGCGGCCACGAGGAGAAGGGCTACTACAAGGACCTGCATCCCTCGAACCTGCTCGCGAGGACGTACAGCGAGCTGATCAACCGCGCCGGCATCGAGCCGAGCGAGGTCGAGGACGTGATCGCGGGCTGTGTGCAGCAGTTCGGCGAGCAGGCGATCAACATCGGCCGCAACGCGTGGCTCGAGGCCGGGCTGCCGATCGAGACGCCGGCCACCACCGTCGACCGCCAGTGCGGCTCCGCCCAGCAGGCGGTCAACTTCGCCGCGGCGCTGATCGCCTCCGGCGTCCACGACGTCGTCATCGGCGGCGGCGTCGAGCACATGGGCCACATCTCCTTCGCCGACTCGATCGAGGTGCAGAAGGAGCACGGCTTCGCCTTCTCCCCGCAGCTCATGGAGCGCTACAACCTGGTCCCGCAGGGGATCAGCGCGGAGATGATCGCCGACAAGTGGGAGATCCCCCGATCCGAGCTCGACGAGATCGGCCTGCGCAGCCACCAGCTCGCCGCGAAGGCCACCGAGGAGGGTCGCTTCGAGCGCGAGATCGTGCCGATGCAGGTCAACGGCGACACCTACACGACCGACCAGGGGATTCGCCCGGACACCAGCCTGGAGAAGCTCGCCGAGCTGAAGCCGGCGTTCAAGGAGGACGGCAAGATCACCGCCGGCAACTCCTCGCAGGTCTCCGACGGCGCAGCCGCGGTGCTGCTGATGGCACGCGAGAAGGCCGAGGCGCTCGGCCTCACCCCGCGCGCCCGGATCGTCGACCAGACCACCGTCGGCGTCGACCCGGTGATCATGCTGACCGGCCCCATCCCGGCGACGCAGAAGATCCTCGAGCGCAACGGGATGAAGATCGACGACATCGACTTGATCGAGATCAACGAGGCCTTCGCGTCCGTGGTCGCCGCGTGGCGGCGCGAGATCGAGCCGGACATGGACAAGGTCAACGTGAACGGCGGCGCGATCGCAATCGGCCACCCGCTGGGCTCGACGGGCGCGCGCTTGATCACGACGCTGCTGCACGAGCTCGAGCGCTCGGACAAGTCGAACGGCCTGGTGACGATGTGCTGCGGCGGCGGCCTCGGCACCGCCACGCTGATCGAGCGGGTCTGAGCTTGCGGTCCCTGATTTCCCCGGCGGCGCGCGCGTGGCATCTGCCCGCGCTCGCCGCCGTGGGCCTGGCCCTGCTGGTGGCGGGGTGCGGCGACGATGACGACGAGTCGACGACTACGACGACCTCGACCGAGGCCGCCTCGATCACGCTCGACCAGTGGGCGGACCAGGCGGACCAGATCTGCGCCGAGGGCGACCGCGCGCAGCAGCAGGCGGCCGAGCAGGAGTTCGGCGAGCACGCCCCGAGCCAGGACGAGTTCGAGGAGTTCGCGACCGACGTCGTCGTCCCCGGCCTGCAATCGCAGCACGACGCGATCGCCGAGCTGCCCGCCCCGGAGGCCGAGGCGGAGCAGGTCGAGACGATGCTGGCCAAGCTCCAGGAGGGGATCGACCAGATCGCGGAGGATCCGGCGGCGCTCGTCCAGGGCACCGATTCGATCCCGGGGATCATCGAGGCGACCGAGATCGCCCAGGAACTCGGGCTGAGGGACTGCGGCTCGGGCTGAGCGGCGCTAGGCGGGCAGGCGCCCGCCGACGAACTGAACGAGGCCGGCGAGACGCTGGTGGATCCCGGTGAAGCCGCGCTCGGTGAGCGCGCCGGTGATCTCGTCGGCCTCGAAGACCCGCATCCCGCTCGTGCGCTCGACCAGCGGCTTCAGCGGCGGCAGGGTCAGCTGCCGGCGGACCGAGGTCATGATCGCGATCCGCCCGCCGGGCGCCAGCACGCGCGTCGTCTCGTCGAGCGCCGCGAAGGGGTCGGCGAAGAGGTGCAGGGCGGCGAAGCAGCAAGCGGCGTCAAACGAACCGTCGGCGAACGGCATCGCCGTCGCGTCGCCGCGGAGCAGGACCAGGTTCTCCACCCCGGCCTTGCGGTTCTCCTCGGCGCCGCGCTCGAGCATCGTCCGCGACGCATCGAGCCCGACGACGAGGCCCTCCGGGCCGGTCGCGCGCGCGAACTCGCGTGAGAAGTTGCCCGGACCGCAGGCGACGTCGAGGACGCGGTCGCCGTCGCCGAGGCCGAGGAGCAGGCGCGCGATCCGCACCTCCTCCGCCATGCCGGGGCCGGTCACGCCCTTGACCATGCGGCCGAGCGCGGGGCGCCAGTAGCGCTCGTAGATCGCCGGCACGAGCCGGGTGACCATCAGGTTCTGGGCGAGCCCGGTCGACTCGAGCTCGTCGCCGAGCAGGTCGATGTAGCCGGCGACGTTCGGCTCGCGCGTGGCGTGCTCGGGGCGAAGCAGCGGGCGCAGGCGCTCCAGTGCGGACTGCTCGCTCCGGGTGGTCACGCCGGCCTCAGGGCTCGCGCGAGATCGAGGCGAAGCCCCGCGGCTCCCCCGAGTGGCGCGCGAGCTCGGTGAGCCGGGCGATCTGGCGCTCGCCCTCGACGCGCGCCGGGTGGTCGGCGGGCAGGCCCGCGATCAGGCGCTCGATCCGGTTGCGGATCTGCAGCGAGAAGTGCGGCGTGGCCGGGCCCGCGAGCGCGCGGATGTCGTCCACCGTGATCTCGCGGCCGGACAGGCGGTCAGGTCGCTCGGCTTCGCTCATCCGTTGCCCCTCGCGTTCAGCTTCATCCCGCCCCGGACCTTACCGGTGCGACCTCTGCAAGATCGTCGATCTGCGCCTGCACGTTGACCGAGATCGCCTCGTCGTCCCCGATCAGCCAGACGTGGTTGTAGACGGCGCGCGTGGGGTCGGTCTCGTAGCCCGGTTTCAGGTCGAGGAGGTAGCCGCGAAGCGGATCCGGCAGGCGGCCTGCCTCGGTGGTGACGAGGAGCGGCCCCCAGCTGCCGCCCGCCGACAGCGGGGCAGCGGCCGCGGCGTCGCCCGGCCGCTCGGCGTTCACGATCACGAACCCGTGACCCGGGTCGTTGATGTTCCAGCCGAAGCTCCCGGAGGCGGCACGGGCGAACTCGATCGCGTTCTCGACCGGGTCCTCGGCGCCGATCCGCTCGACGGTGCGCGCGATCTTCTTGATCTCGTCCATCACCTCGGACGGAATCGTCTTGCGGTCCCCGAGGACGTAGACCGGCACGTTCTTGTTGCGCCCGAGCGCCTTGGCGGTGGCCTCGGGCACGCCGCCTTCGTCGACGAAGAGGATCGGGTCGCCCGAGCGCGCCGCCCAGCCCGCGGCGGGCATCGCGATCGCCGGATCGGCGGACGTCGTGACGACGATGTGCTGCGGCGGTCCGGTCAGCTGCGCGCGCAGGCGCTCGATCTCCGCGGCGAGCGCGGCGGGGTTTCCGCCCTCGAGCTCGGCGGTGTCGAAGCCGTCCGGCCGCGCGGCGGCGCCGACGGCGAAGATCTGGCGGCCGTCGGTGTCGGGCGAGCCCGCGGGCGCGAGCGCGGCGATCGCGTTCTCGGTGAGCTCCGGCAACTCGCCGTCCTGGCTGAAGAGGATCGGCGCGCCGACCGGGTCGGCGACGAGCGAAGCGGCGGCGATGCCGGCCTGCCACTGCTCGACGTCCACGATCGTCACCGCGTCCGGGCCCTCGACTCCGCCCGTCGACGGGTAGGCCGCGAGAGCCACGGCCGCCGCGTTGGCGATCGGGTCGGGGCCGGCGACGCGGGTCGTGTTCTTCGTCGCGAACGCCGGGAAGCCCAGGTCCTCGGCCCGCTCGGGTGCCTCGACCTCGCGCACGAGCACGCGCGGCGCGGGCGCCTCCCCGGTCCCGTCGTCGTCGCCTCCGCCGACGAGCAGCACGATGCCGACGACGGCCGCCGCCACCACGAGCGCGCCGAGGGCGGACGCCAGCAGGTGCGTGCGCACCCAATAGACGACGTCTGAGAGGAAGTAGCGGATCTCGGTCAGCACGAGCGGAGCAGGTTAGGGGCAGGCGGGCGGGTCGTCGAGTGGGGTCCCCGGCGCCCGGCCGGATATATCCTTCCGAGAGCCGTTGACTGACGAGTCAATCGGGATAGTCGCCCAAACCCGCCGGAGGTTCTGAAGGCCGTGGATTTCGCACTCAACCAGGAGCAGCTCGAGTTCAAGGCGAAGGTCCGCAAGTTCGCGCGCGAGGTCATCCGACCGGTCGCCGCGAAGCACGACCGCGAGGAGTCCACGCCTTGGGAGGTCATGAAGGCCGCCCGCGACGAGGGCCTCAGCGGCATCGAGAGCCTGCAGCGGATGGGCACCGACGCCGACGGCCAGCTCGGCGTCATCTCCGCCGAGGAGCTCCACTGGGGCTGCGCCGGCATCGCGCTCGCGATCAGCGGCTCGGGCCTCGCCGCGGCGGGCATCGCCTCGTCCGGCACCCCCGAGCAGATCGCCCGCTGGGTTCCCGAGTGCTTCGGCGTCGGCGACGAGATCAAGCTCGGCGCCTACGCGGTCACCGAGCCCCACGCCGGTTCGGATGTGCGCAGCCTCCGCACCACCGCGAAGCGCGACGGCGACGAGTGGGTCCTCAACGGCACCAAGGTCTTCATCACGAACGGCGGCATCGCCGACGTCCACGTCGTCGTCGCCACGGTCGACCCCAACCTCGGCCACCGCGGCCAGGCCTCGTTCGTCGTCCCGAAGGGGACGCCGGGCCTGCGCCAGGGCAAGAAGGAGACGAAGGTCGGCATCCGCGCCTCGCACACCGCCGAGGTCATCCTCGAGGACTGCCGGATCCCGCTCGACAACCTGCTCGGCGGGATGGAGAAGCTCGAGCGCAAGCTCGAGCGCGCCCGCTCCGGCGAGTCGACCGGCCGTGCCTCCAATGCGCTTGCGACCTTCGAGCTCACCCGCCCGATCGTCGGCGCGTCGGCGCTCGGCATCGCCCAGGCCGCCTACGAGTGGACGCTCGCCTACCTCGACGACAGCGTCCACTACGCCGACCCGTTCGAGGCGATCCTCGACGAGAGCTCGACCGCCGGCAAGCGGCCGCTCGAGCGCCAGTCGAACCAGCAGATCCTCGCCCAGATGGCGACGGAGATCGAGGCGGCCCGCCTGCTCGTCCAGCGCGCCGCCTGGATGGGCCGCAACGGCATCCCGCTGACCGGCGGCCAGGGCTCGATGTCCAAGCTGAAGTCCGGCCAGGTCGCGGTCTGGGTGACCCGCACGTGCATGGACCTCGTCGGGCCCGCCGCGGCGAGCGCGGACTGCCCGCTCGAGAAGTGGTTCCGCGACGCGAAGATCTACGAGCTCTTCGAGGGCACCGCCGAGATCCAGCGCCTCGTGATCTCGCGCATGCAGGCGGCCGAGTACCGCGAGCGGATGGCCGAGGCCGCGGAGATCGCCGCTGCGGCGACCAAGGACGCCGCCAACGGTCAGAACGGGTTCGCCGCCGCCGCCGAAGCGGTCGCCGGCAGCAAGAGCTGATTCACGCCTGAAAAGGCGCTTGCACCCCGGGCGCCAACCCGGGCCTACCCTCGGTCGGGTCGGCATCCTGCCGTAGCCCACCCGTGGCGCATCTTCGCGCCGGGGAACGGGTTGTCTGAACAGCTTCATGAACCGTCGCGACCACACCTCTACGCGCCTGCGCACGGCCGCCGTCCTCGCCGTGTTCGTCGCCGTGCTCGCGGGCGTGGCCGGTGCCAGCGGCCAGGACCTCCAGAGCAAGCTGCAGCAGAAGCAGTCCGAGCTCAACCGCCAGAAGGAGCAGAAGGGCGTGCTGACGACCGAGATCTCCCGGTACTCGAAGCGCGTGAACCAGCTCGCCGGCGAGGTGGCCGTCCTGCGCAACCGCGAGGCTCGTGTCGAGGAGCAGCTCCGTGCGGTGCGCGCGCGCCTGCGCGAGGAGCGCCACCGCCTCGAGCAGCTCCAGGGCCGCCTGAAGCGCTCGCTCAACGCGCTTCGCAACCGCCTCGTCGCGATCTACCGCTCGGACGAGCCCGACGCCCTCACCGTGATCCTCTCCGCGGACGGCTTCGACGATCTCGTGAACCGCTACGAGTACCTGCGCCGGATCGAGGAGAACGACGCGTCGATCGTCGACCGCGTGCGCTTCCTGCGCGACGACTCACGCAACACCGTCGACCGGATCGAGGAGGCCCGCGACGAGATCGCCGCGAAGGAGGCGGAGCTCGAGCGGACCCGCTTGCAGCTCGAGGCGCGCAAGTCCTCGCTCGACTCGGCGCGCGATCGGAAGGCCGCGCTGCTCGACCGGGTGCGGAACAACATCCAGCGCCTCGAGGGCGACATCTCCGACATCCAGGCCGATATCCAGTCGCAGATCCAGGCTGCGACCGAGACGAGCACGGAGCCGCTTCCCGCGGGCCCGATCCAGGGCGGCTCCAACGGCTACATCTGGCCGGTCAACGGCCCGGTGGTCTCGCCGTTCGGTCCGCGCTGGGGCCGCATGCACGAGGGCGTGGACATCGCCGTCCCGTCCGGCACGCCGATCCGCGCGGTCGCGGCGGGCCGCGTGATCCTCGCCGGGTGGACGGGCGGCTACGGCAACTACACCTGCGTCGATCACGGCGGCGGGCTGTCGAGCTGCTACGCGCACCAGTCGAGCTACGCGACGAGCCAGGGCGCGAGCGTCGACCAGGGCGAGGTGATCGGGTACGTCGGGTGCACCGGCCACTGCTTCGGTGACCACCTGCACTTCGAGATCCGGGTCAACGGAGCAGCCGTCAATCCGCTTGGATACCTTTAGTTAAAGGTTTGACGCCGTAGTGCCGATGGAGTGGCACTGGTCCCGCATCACGTGGGACGGGCATTGGACTGGATGACCACAGCTGGGAGCCGACAGCCGAACGGGAACGGGCGGAATCACGTCCACACGCGCGCCTTCATCGCCGGCGGCGCTGTGACGACCGCTCTCCTCGCTGGTGCCATCGTCCTTTTCAGTGCGCTCGCCGCCTACGTCGCCTTCAACGGCACGCCCGGCGACCCGGCGGAGTCCTCGACCGACTCCGCGATCCTCGTCGGCACCCGCGGTGCGCCGGAGGCGGCCGCCGTCGCCGTCGCGCGCGGCCCAGAGGCTGTCGCCGACGCGCCCACCGCCCCCACGCCGGTCGAGCTCCACGAGCCGACCGTGACCGCGTCGACCAACGTGGGGCCCGCCGAGGTCGACGGCGGCAATCCGGAGAACACGATCGAGACCAGCAGCGGCAGCGCCACCGGCGACGATGCCACCGAGACCTCGAACCCGAACGGCGCGCTGGGCGGGACGCTCGGCGGGCTCGAGAACGCCGCGGGCAACCTCGGCATCGACGTGCCGCTCGGCGACGCGACGAACCAGGTCACCGGGCCGCTTGACACCGCGCTCAACAACACGCTGAACAACGTCGGCGGCCTTCTCGGCAATCCGAACCTGGGCGACCAGGTGAGCCATACGCTCAACACGGTGACGAACGCGCTGCTCGGGCCCGGCGGGCTGACGGACCAGCTCCTCGGCGGCAGCCGGACCGCTCCGGCTCCCTAGAGCCTTAAGCCGTTCCGAGGGCCCGTTCGAGCCAGCGCAGGGCCACGCCCTGGAGCTCCTCGTCGTGCTGCGCGGAGCGATGGTGGCCGCCCGCAAGCACGATGAGCTTGCGCGGCTCGCCGGCGCGCGCGTAGAGCTCCTCCGAAAAGCCGTACGGGATGCGCTCGTCGCCGCGGGCGTGGATGAGGATCAGCGGGCGGGGGGCAAGGCGCTCGACCGTCTCGCGGATGTCGTGCTCGGTGAGCCACGCCTCCAGATCCGCCCGGCCGCGCTCGGAGAGGCGGAACTCGAGCGTCTCCTCCCGCAGCCCGCGCAGCAGGTGCTCCTCTCCCGCGGGGCAGATCGCGATCACCCCGGCGATCGCGTCCGAGGCGGCGGCGCCGTGGATCGCCATGAAGCCGCCCATGCTCGATCCGCGCACGCAGACCCGGCGGGGGTCGACGCCGTCGATGCCGGCCAGCACCTGCGCCATGCGCGCGACGTCGCCCACGGCCTGCGGCGACATCTCGTCATCGCCGTCCCCGTGGCCGCGCTGGTCGTAGGCGAGCGCCGCCCAGCCGGCGGCGGCGCAGGCGCGCCCGAAGTCCGCGTGGTTCTCCTTGCGCGAGCCGGCGCCGTGGAGGATGAGCATCCCCGGCCAGGGCGGCGGCGAGTCCGGCAGCCAGGTCAGATACGCACGCCCGTGCGCCTCGCCGCTGCCGCTCGGCGGGCGTGGTTCGGCGAGCCTGCGGCCCGTCATGAATCGAGCGCTCGTGGGTGCCTCACGCCCGCGGACGCTAACGCCCGTCACAATCCTGCGCCTATGTCCACGGTCGACAGCCAGCCAACCGGAGCGAGCCTCGTCGAGGGCTCGCCCGTCTACCCGATCGGCAGCAGGGCGAACGAGGCCGGCCACCTCGAGGTGGCCGGCTGCGACGTGGTCGAGCTCGCGCGCGAGTTCGGGACGCCGGCCTACATCTACGCGGAGGACGACATCCGCACGCGCGCCCGCGCATACCTCGAGGCGTTCCGCAGCCGCACCGACGACTTCGAGGTCATCTTCGCCAGCAAGGCCGCGCCGTTCACCGCCGCCTACCGCCTCATGGCCGAGGAGGGCCTCTCCGCCGACGTCGCCTCGGGCGGCGAGCTGCACATGGCGCTGGCCGGCGGAGTGCCGCCCGAGCGCATCCACCTGCACGGCAACAACAAGGGAGCCGACGAGCTGCGCTACGCGGTCGAGTCCGGGATCGGGCACGTGATCTGCGACTCGTTCGCGGAGATCAAGCGCCTGAACGAGGTCTGCGCCGAGCTCGGGCGTCGCCAGGAGGTGCTGATCCGCGTCACGCCGGGGATCAAGGCCGACACGCACTCCTACATCCAGACCGGCCAGCTCGACTCGAAGTTCGGCTTCGGCCTCGAGGACGGGTTTGCCGCGCGCGCGATCGAGGAGATCGCCGCGGCCGACAACCTCGAGCTCGTCGGCCTGCACGCCCACATCGGCTCCCAGATCTTCGAGCTCGAGCCCTATGTGCGGGCGATCGAGGCGCTCGGCGAGCTCGCCGATCCCGCCTGGTGCCGCCTGCTCAACGTCGGCGGCGGCCTCGGCATCGCCTACACCTCCACCGACGAGCCACCCTCGATCGACGCCTACGTCGACGTGAAGGTCGAGGGCGTGCGCCGCGTCTTCGAGCAGCCCCCGCGGATCCTCGTCGAGCCGGGGCGCTCGCTCGTCGGCAACGCCGGCATCACCGCGTACACGGTCGGCACGATCAAGGAGATCCCGAACGTGCGCACCTACGTCGCCGTCGACGGCGGCATGTCCGACAACCTGCGCCCGATGCTCTACGGCTCCCGCTACGAGGCCCTGATCGCCAACCGGGCCACGGACCCGGCGGACACCGTGGTCACCGTCGCCGGCAAGCACTGCGAGTCGGGCGACGTGATCGTCCGCGACGCCGAGATGACGATGCCGCGCGAGGGCGAGATCCTCGTGACCCCGGCGACCGGCGCCTACGGGTACGCGATGTCGAACAACTACAACGGCGTCCCGCGCCCCCCGGTGATCTTCTGCAAGGACGGCGACGCCCGGGTGGTCGTGCGCCGCGAGACCTACGACGACCTGACGGCCCGCGATGTCTGACAGAACGAACAACGTTCCGCCCGCGTCCTCCGCTTCGCGTCCGGGCGCGGCCGGGCCGGTCGAGGGACGGGCACAGTGAGTGACGTGGCGCGAATTGGGCTGCTCGGTAAGGGGACCGTCGGCGGCGCGTTCGCCGAGCAGCTTGCCGAGCGGGCCTTCCAGGTCGAGGCGATCTCGGGCCGCAAGCCGGAGATCAGCGGCGTCCTCACCCGCTCGCAGGGCGACTTCGACGAGATCCTCGAGAGCTCGGAGGTGATCGTCGAGCTCATCGGCGGCACCGACCCGGCCCGCGACTACGTCGTCCGCGCGCTCGAGTCCGGTCGCCACGTGGTCACGGCGAACAAGCAGCTGATCGCTCAGCACGGCGACGAGCTGTTCCCGAAGGCGCGCGAGCACGGCGTGCAGCTGCGCTTCGAGGCGGCCGTCGCCGGTGTAGTCCCGGTGATCCGCGTGATCCAGGAGAGCCTCGCCGCAACGCGGATTACCCGCGTCTCGGGGATCGTCAACGGCACGACCAACTTCATCCTCTCGGAGATGGCGGCCACCGGCGCGGAGTACGCGGACGTGCTGCGCCGCGCCCAGGAGCTCGGCTACGCGGAGGCGGACCCGACCGACGACGTCGGCGGGGCGGATGCAGCGGCGAAGATGGCGATCCTCGCCCGCTTGGCCTTCGACACCCCGGTCAGCCTGTCCGACGTCACCTACGAGGGCATCACTGAGATCTCCCCGGACGACATCGCCTACGCGAAGGAGCTCGGCCTCTCCTTGAAGCTGCTCGGTGTCGCGGAGCGCCGCGGCGACGGGATCAGCGTCCGGGTCTTCCCATGCTTTCTGTACGGAGGCCACCCGCTCGCTCCGATCGAAGGGCCGTTCAACGCGGTCACGGTCGAGGCGCCGGCGATCACCGAGATCACCATGTCCGGGCCCGGGGCGGGCGGGATCCAGACGGCCACGGCGGTGCTCAACGACGTCGTCTCGGTCCTCGCCGGGGAGGCGCCCGTGGACCAACCCGCCGAGCGGCTGGAGATCGTCAAGGACGTGAGCTCGTCCTTCTACCTCCACCTCGAGGTGGCCGACCGCCCCGGCGTGCTCGCCAGCGTCGCCGACGTCCTCGGCCGCAACGGGATCTCGGTCCTGAGCGTGGTCCAGCGGGGGCTGGGCGACGAGGCCCGGCTGGTGATGGTCCTCCACGAGTGCCCCGAGCGCGACTTCTACGCGGCGCTCGACGAGATCCGCGAGCTCGAGTTCCTCCGGGCCGCACCCCGGGCGATCCGCGTGATCGAGGAGGAGTTCGTCTAGAACGACGAACGGCCGCCCGCAGGCGGCCGTTCGCTTGGTGCTTGCGGCTGGGCTCAGCCGATCGACGATGCCTTGAAGAGGCAGGTGTCGCCGTTGCCGTAGAGGCCATCGCCCGAAGGGCCGCCGTTGCCGTTCTTGGCGAATGCGGAGACGACTCCCTCGAGCACGGAGCCGTCGGGCGCGATGGCCGTAACGCGGCCGTGCCAGCCGTCGGCGTTGTTCGGAGCCGTGCTGACGTCCAGCACCTCACGATCGTTCTCGGGCGTACCCGGGTTGAGGAACTCGTTGGACCCGCCCGGGTGATAGTCCCAGTCCGAGATCATCGTGGAGCCGGGCTCCGTCGTCTCCGCGTAGACCATCGCGTAGGTGAACGAAGCTCCAAAGCACTTGCCGTAGATGGTCAGCGGGCCCTTCCTCAGCAGCACCTGCTTCGGCGCGACCTCCCGGGCCTCGTCGAAGCTGGGGCCCGGGGTGGCGCTGACCTTGACCAGACCCGAGTTCTCGACGTCGCTCAGATCAGCGGAGCTGAGCGAGCCGTCGGCGACCTTGGCGCCGGTGACGGCACCGTCGGCGAGCTTGGTCTCGGTTACGGCGCCGTTGGCGAGCTTGCCCGCCTTGACCGCGCCGTTCTTGATCGCCTTCGAGCGAACGGCGTTCTTCTTGATCGCCTTGGCCGTGACGGAGCCCTTCGCGAGGTCGTCCTTCTGGACGCTGTTCTTGCCGGGCAGCGCTACGGCGGAGCCCGTGAGCGCCAACGCCAGCGCGACACAAGCCACGATGATGCTTGCGGATGGACGATGGGTCGTGCCCATTCTTCCCTCCCTTCCGAGTGCTTACGAGTCCTCCTACACGACGCCGTCCCCGGGACCTCGGCCGGTGGCGGCATCGCGTGTGAACCATTGCGCGTGCGGATGACAGAAATCGCGTCCCCGGAACG
>ERZ777003.1692-NODE-1692-length-30613-cov-8.984030_pt1 | contig 30613 bp, 28 predicted proteins | sample MGYA00374956_ERZ777003 | MGnify/ENA primary metagenome ERZ777003 (study PRJEB29302, sample SAMN06268252) | bioreactor metagenome | isolation source: Joint BioEnergy Institute, California, USA | place: USA:Joint BioEnergy Institute, California, USA | collected... | reverse complement strand
GGCCGCCGGGCCGGCGCCGATCCCGCCCGCCGGGCCGCCGGCCGCGGCGGCCGCGCGCCGCGCGGCGCCAACCGCGAGGCGATCCTCAGGCTCGTCGAGGAGCGGCCCGGCGTGTCGGTCGCCGAGATCGCCGCCGTCACGAGGATCGCCAAGCCGACCGTCGCGACGACCGTCTCCAAGCTCAAGCGCGAGGGCGTGCTCGCCGACGAGGCCGGCGGCGTCAAGCTCGCCTCCCGCCAGCCGGTGACGCTCGCCGCCGTCGCCGGTGCGGCCGCGGCGCCCGACGCCGACGGGGGCGGCGACGGCGCCGGGCTCGCCGCGCCGCCCGCGGCCGCGGCGAACGGGCGCGACGCCGCCGACGACGGCGCCGAGGGGGCGTGACCGTCCGCGACGTCCCCATCCGCGGGGACGTGATCCGGCTCGGCCAGCTGCTCAAGCTGGCCGGGCTCGTCGACTCCGGCGCGGCGGCCAAGGCGGCGCTGGAGGCGGGCCTGGTGACGGTCAACGGCGCGCCCGAGCGGCGGCGCGGCCGGCAGCTGCGCCGGGGCGACGTGGTCGGCCTGGAGGACGAAACCGTGCGGGTCTCCTAGGATGTCCTGTCGGCGCGGTGTGGTACCGCGCTCCCCTATGAGGGCCACCCAAGGGTCGGATGCGTGCGCTCGACGTACGGCCGGCTTCAACCGCTTAGGAGACGTCCATGGGACGGTACACAGGACCAGTTGAAAAGCTTTCCCGCCGCGAGGGCGTCGACCTCGGCCTCAAGGGCGAGCGCCGCCTCAACGGCAAGAGCGCGCTGGAGCGCCGCGGCCCGCAGCCGCCCGGCCAGCACGGGCTGGCGCGCCGCCGCAGGGAGTCCGTCTACGCCGAGCAGCTGCGCGAGAAGCAGAAGGCCAAGCGCTACTACGGCGTGCGCGAGAGGCAGTTCCGCCGCTACGTCAAGGAGGCCACGCGCAAGCGCGAGGGCGTCGTCGGCGAGCGGCTCCTGCAGCTGCTCGAGCAGCGGCTCGACAACGTCGTCTACCGCCTCGGGCTCGCGTCGACGCGGCCGCAGGCGCGCCAGTTCGTCTCGCACGGCCACGTGCTCGTCAACGGCAAGCGCTGCGACATCGCCTCGCGCCAGGTCGTGCCGGGCGACGTCGTGATGATCGCGCCGGATGCGCCGGTGCGGCCCGTCGCGACGGTCGCGACCGAGCAGATCGGGCGCGTCGGCCCGTGGCTGGAGGCCGACTTCGACTCGCTCGCCGGCCGCATGCTGCGGCTGCCGACGCGCGCCGAGATCGACGCGCCCGTCGCCGAGCAGCTGATCGTCGAGTTCTACAGCCGCGTCTAGCGGCCGCTCCGCGGCGCCGCCCGCCGGGCGCGGGCGCCGCGTCGCCGCGGAGCACCAGCAGCCGTGCGTGCGGGGAGGGCGCGCACGGCGGTCGTCGGCCTCCGCGCCGCGGTCAGCCCGCGAGCGCGCGGCCGAGCGCGGCGGCGGCGACGCCGGCGGCGAGGCTGCCGGCGACGTTGACGGCCGCGAGCCGGCGGTCGCCCTGGGCCGCGAGCCGCTCGCTGTCGACCATCCACGTCGAGAAGGTCGTGTAGCCGCCGAGCAGGCCGCCGCCGACGAGCAGGAGCGCGTCGTCGTCGAGCGCGAGCGCCGACAGCAGGCCCAGCAGCGCGCTGCCGGAGACGTTGACGGCGAGCGTCCCGAGCGGCAGCCGCGTCCGCTCCCGCGCGCGGGCCGCGACCGCCGTCGTCAGCCACACGCGCGCGACCGCGCCGCAGCCGCCGAGGACGGCGACGCCGGCCCACCGCAGCGCCTCCCTCATCGCGCCCCCGCCGGCCGCGCGAGCCGGGTCGCCGCCCCCGCCGCGAGCAGGCCGGCGGCGACGCTCGCGGCCGCGTAGGCGGCCGCCAGCGCCGGACGGCCCGCCTCGGCCATCCGCACGAGCTCGAGCTGGAGCGTCGAGAAGGTCGTCAGCCCGCCGCACAGGCCCGGGCCGGCGAACGCCCGCCAGCCGCGGCCGTGCGGGTGGGCGGGCAGCCGCGTGACGAGCCAGGCGAGCGCGAACGCGCCCGCGGCGTTGGCGGCGAGCGTCGCCCACGGCCAGCCGGCCGGGTCGGCGGCGAGCGCCTCGGCGAGCCCGACGCGCGCGAGCGTGCCGAGCGCGCCGCCGGCGAAGACGGCGGCGACGAGGCGGGGCGCGAGCGCGGGCAGCACGGGCCCGAGCTTGCCAGATGGCGCGGCCGGCCGCTTCGGCGGACGCGCACCCGACGTGGCTGCACGCCGCGAGAAAAGTTTTGGCAGACCAAAACCTTTGCTACGCTGCGGCCCATGCCAGACCGCAGCGCCCTCCCCGCTCCGGCCGCGCGCGCCGTCGCGGCCGCGCTCGCGCTCCTGCTCTGCGCCCTCGCGACGGCCGCCTGCAGCTCGTCCGGCGGGGCGACCGCCGCCGAGCGGACCGTCCCCGCCGACCGCAGGGTCAAGGTCACGACGACGACGAACTTCATCACCGACACCGTCCGCCGCATCGGCGGCGACCGCGTCGACGTCACCGGCCTCATGGGCCCCGGCGTCGACCCCCACCTCTACAAGGCGAGCGCCCGCGACGTCGAGGCGCTGCGCGAGGCCGACGTCATCTTCTACGCCGGCCTCCACCTCGAGGGCAAGATGGCCGACCTGTTCGACCAGCTCGCCGAGCGCCAGACGACGAAGGCCGTCACCGACGGCATCCCGCGCGACCGCCTGCTCGAGCCGCCGGCCGGGATGGCGGTCGAGCACGACCCGCACGTCTGGTTCGACGTCACGAACTGGATGTACGCCGCGAGGACGATCGCCGCGACGCTCGCCGCCAAGGACCCCGCCCACGCCGACGGCTACCGCGCGCGCCTGCGCGCCTACCTCGCCGAGCTGCGGGAGACCGACCGCTACGTGCGCGCGCGGATCGCGGAGATCCCGCCGAGGCGGCGCGTGCTCGTCACCTCGCACGACGCGTTCGAGTACTTCGGCCGCCGCTACGGCATGCAGGTCGAGGGCATCCAGGGCGTCTCGACCGTCGCCGAGGCGACGACGGCCGACATCCAGCGCGTCGCGAGGCTGATCGCCGACCGCGGCGTGACCGCCGTCTTCATCGAGTCGAGCGTCCCGCGCCAGACGATCGACGCGGTGCTCGCGGCCGCGCGCGAGCGCGGCGCCGAGGCGCGGGTCGGCGGCGAGCTCTACACCGACGCCGCCGGCGACGAGGGCACCCCGGAGGGGACCTACGTCGGGATGGTGCGGGCCAACGCCGACCGGATCGCCGCGGGGCTGCGATGAGCGACGCGGCCGCCTCGCCGACGAGCCCGCCGGCCGCGTCGCGGCCCGCCGCGCTGGAGGTGCGCCGCCTCACCGTCTCCTACGGCGCCCAGCCGGTCCTGTGGGACGTCGACGCGCGCTTCCCGGCCGGCGCGCTGTCGGCGATCGTCGGCCCCAACGGCGCCGGCAAGTCGACGCTGCTGAAGGCGGCGCTCGGGCTGATCCCGTCCGACGCCGGCCAGGCGCTCGTCGGCGGCAGGCCGGTCGGCGCCGCGCGCGACCGGGTCGCCTACGTGCCCCAGCGGGACGCCGTCGACTGGGACTTCCCGATCACCGTGCGCGAGGTCGTCGAGATGGGCCGCTACCCGGCCGTCGGCTGGCTGCGCCGCGTCCCCCGCCGCGACCGGGCGCACGTCGACGCCTGCCTGGAGCGGGTCGGCATGGCCGCCTACGCCGGCCGCCAGATCGGGCAGCTGTCCGGCGGCCAGCGCCAGCGCGTCTTCATCGCCCGCGCGCTCGCGCAGGAGGCGCCGCTGATGCTGCTCGACGAGCCGTTCGCCGGCGTCGACGCGCGCACCGAGGCGAGCATCCTCGCGCTGCTGGCGCAGCTGCGCGACGAGGGCCGCTCGATCGTCGTCGTCCACCACGACCTCGGCACGGTGCGGCGGGCGTTCGACTGGGCGCTGCTGCTCAACGTGCGCGCGATCGCCGAGGGCCCGGTCGCCGACGTGCTCACCGCCGACGCGCTGCGGCGCGCCTACGGCGCGGGCGCGGCGGCGGGCGACGGGGAGGACGTCCCGTGGGCTGGCTGATCGACCTCCTGCCGCTCGACTACAGCGACGCCGTCGTCGCGATCGGCGCCGCGCTGCTGGGGATCTCCGCCGGCGCGCTCGGCGTCTTCGCCGTGCTGCGCCGGCGCAGCCTCGTCGGCGACGCGCTCGCGCACGCCGCCCTGCCGGGCGTCTGCATCGCCTTCCTCGTCACCGGCGCCAAGGACGCCGGCTCGCTGCTGGCCGGCGCCGCCGCGGCCGGGCTCGTCGGCGCGCTGCTGATGGTCGCGATCGAGCGCACGAGCCGGATCCGCCCCGACGCCGCGATCGGCGTCGTGCTGTCGAGCTTCTTCTCGCTCGGGATCGTCCTGCTCACCCACATCGCCGCGGGCGACAACGCCAACCAGGCCGGGCTGGAGCGCTACCTGTTCGGCCAGGCCGCCGGCCTGCTCGAGCGCGACCTCGTCGTGATGGCGGTGCTCGCCGCCGTCGCGCTCGCGCTCGTCGCCGTCGGCTTCCGCGTGCTCAAGACGACGCTGTTCGACCCCGCCTTCGCCGGCGCGGTCGGGCTGCCGGTCCGGCTCGTCGAGGTGGGGATGACGGCGCTGCTCGTCGTCGCGGTCGTGATCGGGCTGCGCACCGTCGGCGCGATCCTCATGGTCGCGATGCTGATCGCCCCCGGGGTCGCCGCCCGCCAGCTCGTCGACCGGCTGGCGCTGCTGCTGCCGCTCGCGGCGCTGCTCGGCGCCGCCGTCGGCGTCGCCGGCGCGCTGCTGGCCGCCGGCGCCCAGGTGCCGACCGGGCCGGTGATCGTGCTCGTCGCCGTCGGCCTCGTGGTCGCGTGCGTGCTCGTCGCGCCCGGCCGCGGCGTGCTGTGGCGGGCGCGGCGGCTCGCCCGCGACCGCCGCCGGGCGCTGACCGAGGGCGTCCTGCTCGACCTCGAGACGGCGATCCACGCCGGGCCGCCGCCGACGCCCGACGAGCTCGCGCAGGCCAGCGGCCGCCCGCGCCGGGCCGTCCGCGCCGCGCTGCGGACGCTCGACCGCGCCGGGATGCTCGCGCGCGACGGCGAGCGCGTCCACCTCTCCGAGTCGGGGGCGGCGGCCGCGCACGCGCTGCTGGAGCGGCGCGCGCTGTGGTCGGCCTGGCTGGAGCACGGCTGGCGGCTGCCGCTGCCCGACGCGCGCGAGCCGGACCCGACCGATCTGCGCGGCAGCCTCGGCGACGCGTACGTCGACGAGCTCGCGCGGCTCGCCGGCCTCGGGCCGGCGCGGCGCGGCGGCGCGGCGGCCGGCGTGGAGGAGGACGGCCGCTGATGCTCTCCGACGACCTCACGATCGTCCTCACCGCCGGGCTCGTCGCGACCGCGGCCGGCCTGCTCGGGCCGTTCCTCGTGCTGCGGCGGGTCGCGCTCCTGAGCGACGCCGTCAGCCACGCCGTCCTGCCCGGCATCGTCGCCGTCTTCCTGCTGCTCGGGACGCGCGCGCCGCTGCCGGTGATCGTGGGGGCGGCGGCGTTCGCCGTCATCTGCGTGCTCGCGATCGACGCGCTGCGCGCGACCGGGCTCGTCGCCAGCGACGCCGCGATCGGGCTCGTCTTCCCGGCGCTGTTCGCGCTCGGCGTGCTCGGCGTGACGAAGTGGGCCAGCGGCGCCCACATCGACCTCGACGCGACGATCTACGGCGAGATCGCCTTCGCGCCGTTCACGACGGTGGACGTGCTGGGGTTCGAGGTGGCGCGCTCGATCGTCGTGCTCGGCGCCGTCGCGCTCGGCAACGCGGCGCTCATCGCGCTGCTGTGGAAGGAGCTGAAGGTGACGACGTTCGACCCCGAGTTCGCGCGCGCGATCGGCGTCTCGCCGCGGCTGCTGTCGCGCCTGCTGCTGATCGCCGTCGCCGTGACGGCGGTGACGGCGTTCGAGTCGGTCGGCGCGATCCTCGTCGTGACGCTGCTGATCGTGCCGGCCGCGACCGCGTCGCTGCTGACCGAGCGGCTGTGGGCGATGGTCGCGGTCACGCTCGCGATCGGGTGGGCGGCCGCGATCGTCGGCTACGCCGGCGCGCTGCGGGCGGACGCCTCGATCGCCGGCGCGATGGGGCTCGTCGCCGCCGGCTGCTTCGCGCTCGCGCTGCTGCTGTCGCCCCGCCACGGGCTCCTCGCGCGGGCGCTGCGGCGGCGCCGCCGGCGCCGCGCGATGGCCGCCGCGCTCGCCGCCGCGCGCCGCTGAGCCGCCGCGCGCTGTCCTGGATCGGTGGTGCGATGCGCCACCCGGCCAGGACGGCGCCGCCGCCCGCCCGCCGTCAGTGGTGGTGATGGTGGCCGTGGAGCGCCTCGCGCTCGAGCTGGTCGCGCGGGGTGTGCCGCGCGAGCAGCGCGGCGAGCGCGGTCGTGCTCGGGACCGCGGCGATGATGCCGATCGAGCCGACGAGCGTCGCGACGACCTGCTCGGCGACGAGCTCGAGCGTGAGCGCGTCGCCGAGCCCGATCGCGCCCGAGCCGAAGACGAGCAGCACCGGCAGCGACGAGCCGGCGTAGGCGAGCACGAGCGTGTTGACGGTCGCGGCGACGTGGTCGCGGCCGACCGCCATCGCGCGCGCGAACAGCTCGCGCACGCCCAGCTGCGGGTTGGCGGCGCGCAGCGCGAACGCCGTCGACGCCTGGCTGACGGTGACGTCGTCGAGCACGCCGAGCGCGCCGACGATCATGCCGGCGATCAGCAGGCCCTGGAGCGACACCTCCGGGTCGGCGAGCCGCAGCGCGAACGCCTCCTCGCCGCCGAGGCCGGTCAGCCGCGTCAGCTGGGTGAAGACGACGGCCAGCAGCGCCGTCAGCAGCAGCGTCGCGGTCGTGCCCAGCAGCGCCGCCATCGCCTTCGGCCCGCGGCCGTGGGACAGCAGCACGGTGACGAAGCCGATCGCGAGCGAGCCGGAGATCGCGACGAGCACCGGCGGCCGGTGGTCGAGGATCGCGGGGATCATGTAGCCGAGCACGACCGCGAGGCTGAGCCCGAGCCCGAGCAGCGACAGCGCCCCGCGCAGGCGGGACAGCACGAGCACGAGCACGGCGAACAGCGCGAACAGGAGCATGAGCGGCGTGCCGCGCTCGAAGTCGACGAGCTGGTAGGTCCCGGTGTCGGCCTCCGCGTAGCCGGGGACCTCCTGCGCCTCGGCGACGCGGAGGCGGTCGCCGACGTGGACGGGCGGGTCGACGCCGTTGGCGTTCCACTGGATCACGCCGCGGCGCGCCGGCTCGCCGTCGGCGCCGTCGACGAGGATCCGCACGCGCACGCAGCGGTCGCTGACGGTCGCCCCGCACGGCCGGTCGTCGATGCCGACGACGGTCGCCCGCTCGCTCGGCTGGACGACCTCGGCGAAGCGGTCGCCGACGTCGGTCGGCCACAGCGCGGCCATCGTCGCGGCGACGGCGAGCGCGACGAGCACGAGGAAGGCGCGAGCGGCGCCGAGAAGCGTCATGCGGGCGATGGCCGTCATTGAAGCAGCGCGCCGTAGCGCGCAACTCCACGGCGTCCCGCGCCGTTTGAGCGGGCATGCGACCGACTGACCCACATGCGCGCGGCCGCGGCGCCGCGCTGATCGCAGCGGCCGTCCTCGCGGCGGCGGGGCCTTCGGCGGCCGCGGCGGCGTCGCCGGGCAGGCGGGCGGCGGCCCGCCCGCAGCCGGCGGTGGCCGTCGGCACCAGTGCGTTCCCGGACGGGCGATGGCGGCTCGAGGGCCGGCGCCTGACGGTGCGGCTGGCCGCGCCGCTGCTCGCCGGCGACGGGCCGGCGACCCGCGTCGCCGTCGTCCGCTGCGCCGACGAGGTGGAGCCCTCGGCCGGTCTCATCGCCGACGCCGTCGAGCGGCGGGTGCGGCTCCGCGCGGGCGCGCGGGTCGTCACCGCGGTCTTCGCGCGCGATCTCGCCAGGCGCGTGAACCGCTGCGCGCTGGAGGTCCAGGCGGAGCCGCCGCCGGCGGCGGTCGTCGCGGACGCGCGGATGCGGCTCGCGCGCGGCACGCCGCCCGGGTGCGCGCCCGGGCGGCGGGAGCGGGTCGTCTTCCGCACCTCCGGCGTCGTCGTCACGCACGTGCGGGGCGCCGCGCGCGGCGCGAGCGGCTGGTACGACGGCTACCGCGCCTGCCGGCTGCCCGGCGGCCGCATGCAGCCGGTCGCGACGCTCTTCTCCGCCGGCCCCGGCGTCCGCGAGCAGCGCGTCGCCGGCTTCGCCCACGCCGGCCGCTGGCTCGCGTGGGCGGTCGCCCGCGGCGTGCCCGTCGGCTGGCGCGACGACCTCGTCGTCAACCTGCTCGACCTGCGCGCCGCCGTGCGCGCCGCCCCGACGCGGTTCGCGGCCGGCGGGCCGCGGCCGGTCGCGCTCACGCGGCTGACGGTCGCGCGGAACGGCGCCGTCGCCTGGGTGCAGCGCAGCGGCGACGCGGGCGACGGCGAGGCCGAGCAGCAGCTGCGCGTCGGCTGGCACCACGGCGCCGAGCGGACGGTCGACGGCTGGCGCGGCCCGGCCGCCGAGGAGCCGGCCAATGCGATCACGCGCCCGGCGTTCGGGTCCGGCGGACGGACGCTCACCTGGCGCCGCGCCGGCGCCGTGCGGCGCGCGCTGCTCGCGTCGCCGGCGCCGGGCGCCCGGGGGGCGCCGCCGGCGATCGCGGTCGGCGCGAGCCGGCGGCCGGCCGCGCGGTTCCGCCTCGCCGGCCGCGAGCTGACCGTCGCGCTCGGCCGGCGGCTGGCGCCGCGCGGCTTCCGGGGCCGTCCGTCGGTGCGGATCGTCTGCGGCGACGCGGTGCGCGACCCGGCGGCGATCCGCTCGCTCGACTGGCAGCTGCTCGCCGACTCCGCCGAGCGCCTCCTGCGGGTGCGGCCCGACGCGCGCGTGATCCGCGCCCGCCTGAGCGCCGACATCGCCGCGCGCGCGAACTGGTGCGGCCTGCGCTGGCGCAGCCGCGCCGGCAACCACGGCATCCACGCCGTCATGCGCCTGCACCGGGGGACCCCGCCGGCGTGCGCGCCGACCGTGCGCGAGCACGTCGTCGCCGAGACCGACGCGGTGCTCGTGACGCGGGTCGACAGCCGGCCGACCGGCCGGGACGCGCAGGAGACGGCGGTGCGCGCCTGCGCGAAGGCGACGCGGACCCGCCACCCGCTCGCCGTCGGCGGCCGCCAGCTCGGCAGCGGCGTCGAGATCCGCGTGCTCGCCGCCGCCGGCGGCTGGATCGCGCTCGCCGAGCAGGCGTGGGACAAGTACTACTCCGTCCGGCCGTGCCGGTTCCGGCTCGTCGACGCCGGCGGCGCCCGCGCGCGGCGGTTCGACGTGCCGGTCGTCCCCGCCGGCGAGGACCCGCGCGGCCGCTGCCCGCACGCCGCCGCGGTGAGCCCGTCGGGCCGGCTGGCGTGGATCGTCCGCGACGACCACCTGCGCGTGCTGGCGACCGGGCCCGACCGGGTGCTCGCGCGCACCCCCGACGGACGGGCCGTCGCGCTCGCCGATGGCCCGGCGCTGGCGCTCGACGGGCTCGCGGTCGAACCCGACGGGCGGACGGCGAGCTGGCGCGAGCACGGGACGCCCCGCAGCGCGCCGCTGCCGTAGCGCGGCGCGCGACGGTCGGAGGCGCGAAGATCGGCCGCATCCGCGACAATGGCCACGTGCGGAGCCGCGCGGCGCAACTTCCCCCGGCGCGCGGTGTTGGCGAGGCCGAAATGGAGCGGAACGTGAGCGGACGAGTGCGGACCGGCCGCAACCGACGGGAGCGCGGCGGCGCGGACGAGCGCGCCGCCGCGGCGAGGTGAGCCGGATGGCGGCGCGCACCTTCACGCGGCGCGGCGCGCTGCAGGCCGGCGCCGCCGGCGCCGCGGCCGCCGGCTTGGGCGCCTGCAGCAACGACTACGAGCAGCGCAGCGGGCGGGCCCCGGACGCCCCGAACGTCGTCCTCATCGTCACCGACAGCACGCGCGCCGACTACATCGGCGCGTACAACCCGCGCTCGCTCGCCAAGACGCCGAACATCGACGCGCTGGCACGGCGGTCGCTGAAGTTCGAGCTCGCCGTCCCGGAGGCGATGCCGACCGGGCTCGTGCGCCGCACGCTGCTGACGGGCATGCGCAGCTTCCCCAACCGCGACTGGGTGCTGTCGCCGCCGATGCCGGCCGAGGTCGGCTGGACGAGGATCCTGCCCCACCAGCCGCTGCTGACCGACGTGCTCGGCAGGGCCGGGATCGCGACCGCCTACGTGACCGACAACCCGTTCCTGGTCGGCCCCAACTACACGGGCTTCCGCCGCACGCTCGACCTCTCGCGCCCGGACTTCTCGCAGGGCGCCTACCGCGCCTTCAACACCCCGTTCAGGCGCCCGGCGCCGCGCAGCGCGATCGAGAAGTACCTCATGCCGGCGCTGTCGGACACCGTCGAGGTGAGGCGCCTGCAGGACTACGTCGGCTGGAACAGCCTCTACCGCATCGGCGAGCGCAACTACTCGGCCGCGCGCGTCATCCGCGGCGGCATCGACGCGCTCGACGACCTCAAGGACCGCCAGCCGTTCTTCCTCGGCGTCGACTCGTTCGACCCGCACGAGCCGTTCGACGCGCCGCCGCTCTACGTCAGGCAGATCGCCGGCGACACGCCGAAGGGGATCGAGCGCGAGCGGGGCGTCGTCCCGATCCAGGCGTGGCTGACGCCGGCCTCGAGGCTCGAGAAGGTCGGCATCGACGAGGAGACGATCCAGCTCGTGCGCGAGCTGTACGCGGCCGAGGTGACGTTCGTCGACCGCTGGATCGGCAAGCTGCTCGACCGCCTCGACGAGCTCGGGCTGGCCGACAACACCGTCGTCTACTACCTCAGCGACCACGGGCTCACGCTCGGCGAGCACGGCATCATCGGCAAGTCGACGCCGCGCCCGCGGCGCGAGATCCACCACGTCCCGTACCTGATCCACGACCCGAGCGGCCGCAGGGCCGGCGACACGAGCAGGTACTTCGCCTCCACGCACGACGTCGCGCGGACGATCTGCTCGTTCCTCGGCGTGCGCGCGCCCGGCCTGATGGACGGCGAGGACCTCACCGTCCTGTTCGACGGCAGGGAGCCGCCGAGGCGCGACTACTACACCGCCTGCTACCAGGAGACGTGGATCTGCGGCGACTACGACTGGGTGATGATCTCCAACACCGACGGGTCCAGGAGGGAGCTGTACGACCTCAACGCCGACCCGGGCACCGACGTCGACGTCGCCGCCCAGCACCCGGACAAGGTGCAGGAGCTGTGGGACGTGCTCGTGCAGGAGGCGGGCGGGACGCTCCCCGTCTTCCAGGACAAGTACGGCGTGGTGGGCGGCTGATGGCGCGCCGCGTCGACAGCGCCCGCCCGCGCGCCGGGCTCACCCGGCGCGAGCTGCTCGCCGGCGGCGGCGGCGCCGCCGGCCTCGCCGCGCTCGGCGCGCTGACGGCCGGCGCCCGCCCGGCGGCCGCCCAGGGCGAGCGGCGGCCGCCGAACGTCGTGCTGATCGTCGCCGATCGGCTCCGCAGCGACTACGTCGGCGCCTACGACGACGTCTTCGACGACCGCGACCCCGACACGCCGAACATCGACGCGCTCGCTGGCGAGTCGCTGCGCTTCAGGTACGCGGTGCCGGACGGGATGCCCGCGATCCCGATGCGCCGCGGGCTCATGACCGGCATGCGCTCCTACCCGTTCCGCGACTGGAGGGCGACGCCGGGGCTGCCGCGGATCCCCGGCTGGAACAAGATCTACGACTTCCAGCCGCTGCTGCCGGAGCTGACGGCCGCGCACGGGATCGAGACCGTCTGGGTGACCGACAACCCGACGCTCGCCGGGCCCCGCTTCCGCTTCGTGCGCCGCACGCTCGACCCGCTGCCGCGCTCGCGCGACTTCGAGCCGACCGAGCGCGACTACCTCCTGCCGCTCGGCGGCCCGGTCCGCAGGAGGCGCCAGGAGCCGACGACGCGGGTGCTGAGGGCCGGGATCGCGCTCCTGCGCGAGCTGCGCCGCAGGCAGCCGTTCTTCCTCGCGCTCGACGCCTTCGACCCGGTCGACGCGTTCACCAAGCCGCGCCAGTACATCGCCGGCCGCGGCCCGGTCCACGACGACATGAACGTGGTGACGAGGTACGACTACCTCGACCAGATCCACGTCGACGCCGACGGCGACGTCGTCGCCGAGGTGCGCGACCGCTACCGCGCCGAGGTCAAGCAGGTCGACGGCTGGGTCGGGCGGTTCCTCGACGCGCTCGACGGCGCCGGGCTGGCCGACGACACCGTCGTCGTCTTCGTCGGCGACAGCGGGATCGCGCTCGGCGAGCAGGCGCTGTTCGGCCAGCCGTCGGGCGTCTGGCACCGGCGCGTCTACCACGTGCCGCTGCTGATCCGCGACCCCGACCGCCGCTGGGCCGGCGACACGAGCTCGTGGTTCGTCTCCACCCACGACATCCCGCCGACGCTGCTCGCCTACCTCGGCATCACGGCTCCGGGCAGGATGTCCGGGGAGGACCTGACGACGCTCATGGACCACTACGACCTCCCGCCGCGGCCGTACTTCACGACCGCGATCGACACGCACGTCGTCGTCGGGGACCGGCGCTTCCTGCTGGTCGGCCGCACCGACCAGGACCGCTGGCGGCTCTACGAGGCCGAGGACGAGGACAAGCCGGACGAGATCCGCAACGAGACGGTCAAGTCGCCGACCGTGCTCGAGCAGCTCAGGCGCTACGCGCTCGCCGCCGCCGGCGGCACGCTGCCCGAGTTCGACGAGCAGTCGGCGGTGCGGCCGCGCCAGCCGAACGACCTCGACAAGGACGTCGCCGACGACGGCACGCTCGACGAGGACGAGCGGGAAGCGAACGAGCTGCGGTAGCGAGCGATGGCGAAGGTCCGCATCAACCCGCCCGCCGAGCGCCTCCACGCGATCAAGTGGAGGGTCTTCGGCGTGATGATGATCGCGTGGTTCATGTCGATGCTCGACATGTCGGTCATGAACACGGCGCTGCCGGAGCTGCAGCACGCGTTCGAGGCCAACCTCGCCGACGCCTCCTGGGTCGTCAACGTCTACAACATCGTCTTCGCGGTGCTGCTCGTCGCGACGGGCCGCCTCGCCGACCAGTTCGGCCGCAAGAAGATGTTCGTCGCCGGGCTGTTCGTCTTCACGCTCGGCTCCGGGCTGTGCGCGCTGTCGGGCGAGCTCGACGACATCGGCTGGCTGATCGGCTTCCGCGCGCTGCAGGGGATCGGCGCCGGCATGATCGCGCCGCTGGGCTTCGCGATCACGGCGCTCGTCTTCCCGCCGAGGATCCGCGGCAGGGGCCTGGCGATGATCGCCGTCGTCGCGCTCGTCGCCAACGGGCTCGGGCCGGTGATCGGGGGCGGCCTGATCGAGGTCGCCAACTGGCAGTGGATCTTCCTCGTCAACGTGCCGCTCGGCGCGCTCGCGCTGGTGCTCGCGCTGCGCTGGTGGCCGGAGACGTGGGACCTGAGCGCGACCCGCCGCGTCGACTGGTTCGGGATGCTGCTGCTGGCCGCGGCGATCTCGCTCTTCACGTACGGCCTCGTCGAGTCCAACGTGCGCGGCTGGGGCAACGCGGGCGTGCTCTTCTTCATCGAGATCTCGCTCGTGCTCGGGATCGGCTTCGTCTACTGGCAGCGCAGGGCGCGCCACCCGATGGTCCCGCCGGCGCTGCTCTCCAACCGGCAGTTCCTGAGCGCGAACCTCGCGATGGTGATCCTCGCCGCCGGCGCCGTCGGCGGCCTGTTCCTGCTCGCGCAGGTGTTCGTGAACCTGTGGGGCTTCACGCAGCTGGAGGCGGGGCTGTGCCTGCTGCCGATCGGCGTCTGCGGCGGCCTCGTGTGGCCGCTCGTCGGCCGCGCGGCCGACCACGCGCCCGCCTACCGGCTCGCGATCCCGGCGCTCGTCGCGCTCGCGATCGGGCTGACGTGGTTCTCGTTCATGCCCTCGACCTACGAGGGCGTCGGCGACTACCTGCTGATCGTGCCGGGGCTCGTCTTCATCGGCATGGGGATCGGCGTCGGCTTCCCGACGCTCAACGTCGGCGCGATGAACGCCGCGATGGGCCCGAACCTCGGCGTCGCCTCGGGCATCGTCAACACGTCCCGCCAGCTCGGCTCGGCGCTCGGCGTCGCGCTGCTGCTGACCGTCTTCACCGTCACGGCCGGCTGGCACTACGACTGGAAGACCGACCGGATCGAGGACACCTCGTACGTCAGGGGCATCCCGAACCCGGTCGCGCACAGCATCATCCGCCACGACCTCGCGATGTTCTCCGGCGCGGTCGCGCGCACCGAGAACGCGCCCGTCGGCTACGACGGCTGGCTGCGGCGCGAGACGGCCGGGATCGCGCGCGACGGCTTCGGCTGGGCGTGCCGGGCGGCGGCGCTGCTGCTGCTGGCGATGATCCCGATCGCGCGGCGGCTGACGCTCACGCCCGCGCAGGCGCGCGCGAACGCGGCGGCGGCCGCCCAGCGGGCCGCGGCCGCCGCCGCGGCGGCGCCGGGCCGCGGCGCGCGGGCGCCGGTCGCCGCCGGCGCCGACCGGGGGGCCGGCAACGGCGAGCGGCCCGGGGTCGAGGAGCGGATCGCCGAGCTCGAGGCGGCGCTGCGCGGGCTGCGGGCCGAGCTCGGCGATGGCCGCGGAGGCGAGCGGTGACCCGCGGGCGGGCGCTACCGCGCGGCCGCGGCCGCCGCCTCCAGGCGCGACAGGTCCGGCGCCGCCGCGCCGTGGAGCGGGTGCGCGCGGAAGCGCGAGAAGAGCCGGTGCTCGGGGCCGTGGAAGTCCGACGAGCCGGTCGTCAGCAGGCCGAGCGCGGCGCAGCGGTCGACGAGCAGCCGCGTCTGCTGCGCGGTGTGGGTCGGGTAGAAGCACTCGACGCCGTCGAGGCCGGCGGCGGCGTAGCGGTCGATCGCGGCGAGCACCTCGTCGTCGGCGTCGACGTCCCAGAAGGGGTGGGCCCAGACGGCGAGGCCGCCGGCGTCGTGGATCCACCTGATCGCCTCCGCGACGGTCGGGTGCGTGCGCGCGAGGTAGCCCGGCTTGCCCTGGATCAGGTACGCGGGGATGAACGAGGAGACGTCCCGGTGGCCCTCGGCGGCGAGCCGCTGCGCGTTGTCGGGGTGGTCGAGCACCGCCTGCGCGAGGTGCGGGCGGCCGATCGGCTTGCCGGCGGCGCGGCGGCGCTCGAGCGGCGCCGGGTCGACCGCGAAGCCGAGCTCCTGCAGCCGCTGCGCCATCCGCTCGGCGCGCCGCTCGCGGTCGCGGCGGGCGTCGCGCAGGCGCTCGAGCAGGACCGGGTCGCGGTGGTCGATCCCGTAGCCGAGCACGTGGAGGTCCTCGTAGGCGCCGTCGACGGCCGAGATCTCGGTCGCGGGCACGACGGCGACGCCGTGCTCGGCGCCGGCGCGCAGCGCCTCCTCGACGCCGTCGACGGTGTCGTGGTCGGACAGGGCCAGCAGCTCGACGCCGGCGTCGGCCGCCCGCGCGACGACCTCGGAAGGCGACAGAATGCCGTCGGAGTGCAGCGAATGAGACTGGAGATCGAAGCTCGGAGCGGACATGGCGGGGCAGCTTATCGGCAGCCCGCCTGCGCGTCGCCGCGCCGGACGCGGACGGGCGGCGCGACGACATGAGGGAAGGGACGAAGATGACCAGCGCCAACGTCGTGTGGCACGAGGGCGCCGTCGACCGCGCGCAGCGGTGGCAGTCGCTCGGGCAGCGCGGCGCGACGGTGTGGTTCACCGGGCTGCCCGCCTCGGGCAAGTCGACGATCGCGGCCGCGGTCGAGGCGCGCCTCATCCGCGACGGCCGCTCCGCCTACCGGCTCGACGGCGACAACCTGCGCCACGGCGTCTGCGGCGACCTCGGCTTCTGCGCCGAGGACCGCGAGGAGAACGTCCGCCGCACGGCCGAGGTCGCGCGGCTGTTCGCCGACGCCGGCACGGTCGCGCTCGTGTCGGTCGTCTCGCCGTACGAGGCCGGCCGCAGGGCGGCGCGCGCGCTGCACGAGCGCGACGGCCTGCGCTTCATCGAGGTGTTCGTCAACACGCCGCTGGAGGAGTGCATGCGGCGGGACCCGAAGGGGCTGTACGCCCGTGCCAAGCGGGGCGAGCTGGCCGGCATGACCGGCGTCGACGACCCGTACGAGCCGCCGCGCGACCCCGACCTCGAGCTGCCGGGCTCGATCGCGATCGAGCGGGCGGTCGAGCTTGTGCTCGCCGCGCTCGACGCGCCCGCCGCCGGCGGCGTCGCGTCCCCCGCCGGCGACGGCGCCGCACGCGACCGCCGTCCTTCGGCGGCGTCGGCCGCCTCGTAGCGGCCCGCCGCCGTCCCGCTGCGCCGCGCGCGCCGCGCGCGGCCGATCTCGCGCGGCCGCCGCGGCCCGGCGGCGGGCGCCCCGCTGCGGCCGCCGTCGCCGCGGCCGCGGTCGCACGGGCACGGCCGTGGCCGCCCGGGCGCGGCCGCCGTCGCCCTGCCGCGGCCGCCGTCGCACGGGCGCGCGCGGCCCGTCCGCAGGCGCACCGCCACCCGCCCGGTCCTCCCCATCGCTTCGTGGTTGACACAAATACCCCCATGTGTAAACTTTCGTGACGCTGAGGGGTATTTGCGACCGCAAAGGAGACGCAGCTGTGGGATCTGTTGCGCATGACCTGCCCGCGGACGGCGAGGCGCTGACCCCGGCGACCTGGCGCGACGGCAAGCGCTACGCCTGGCTGCTCGGCCTGCTCGTGCCGCTGCTGCCGTTCATGGCGTGGGGCCTCGTCGAGCTGACCGGCCTCGGCGCCTTCTGGTTCTTCGGGCCGGTCCTCATCTTCGTCGTCTTCCCGTTCGCCGACCTGCTCATCGGCATGGATTCGACGAATCCCCCCGACAGCGTCATCAAGTGGCTCGAGCAGGACCGCTACTACCGCTGGTGCACGTACCTCTTCATCCCGCTCCAGTACGCCGGGCTCGTCTTCGCCTGCGCGCTGTGGTCGTCCGGCGAGCTGTCGACCGTCGACCGGATCGGGCTCGCGCTCACCGTCGGCATGGTGAGCGGGATCGCGATCAACACCGCGCACGAGCTCGGCCACAAGCGCGACGCGCTCGAGCGCTGGCTGAGCAAGATCGCGCTCGCGCAGAGCGGCTACGGCCACTTCTACGTCGAGCACAACCGCGGCCACCACGTCCGCGTCGCGACCCCGGAGGACCCGGCCAGCGCGCGGCTGGGCGAGTCGTTCTGGGAGTTCCTGCCGCGGACCGTCGTCGGCAGCCTGCGCTCGGCGTGGGCGCTGGAGGGCGAGCGGCTCGCGCGCATCGGCGCCCGCCGCTGGACGGTGCGCAACGACATCCTCAACGCCTGGCTGATGACGGTCGTCCTCTACGCCGTCCTGCTCGCCGTCTTCGGCTGGGGCGTGCTGCCGTACCTGCTGATCCAGTCGGTGATCGGCTTCATGCTGCTCGAGATCGTCAACTACCTCGAGCACTACGGGCTGCTGCGCGGCAGGCGCGACGACGGCCGCTACGAGCGGACGCGGCCGGAGCACAGCTGGAACTCGAACAACGTCGCCTCCAACGTGCTCCTCTACCACCTCCAGCGCCACAGCGACCATCACGCCAACCCGCTGCGCCGCTACCAAGCCCTGCGCCACTTCGACGAGGCGCCCCAGCTGCCGACCGGCTACGCGGGCATGATCGTGCTCGCAGCGATCCCGCCGCTGTGGCGGCGCGTGATGGACAAGCGGCTGCTCGACCACTACGGCGGCGACGTCACGCGCGCGAACATCCACCCCCGCACCCGGGACAAGGTGCTGGCCCGCTACGGCGGCAGGTGAGCGCTGCGGCCGCCGCAGCTGGCACCATTGCGGTCATGCCCGCCCGTGACCGCGCCCCTCGCCCCTTCGCGGTCGCCGCGCGCGAGCTGCTGCGCGACACGCTCTTCGACGCCGCGCGCGACGCGCTCGCGAGGCGGCCGTGGGCCGAGATCACGATGGGCGAGATCGCCGCGGCGGCGGGGGTGAGCCGGCAGACGCTCTACAAGGAGTTCGGCTCGCGCGACGCCTTCGCGCAGGCCTTCGTCGTGCGCGAGGGCCTGCGCTTCCTCGACGCCGTCGAGGAGGCCGTCCGCGCCCACCTCGACGATCCGCACGCCGCGCTGGCGGCCGCGCTCGGCGTCTTCCTCAAGGCGGCCGCCGAGGACCCGGTCGTGCGCACGCTGATCCACGACGACGGCACCGGCGGCATGCTGCCGCTCGTGACGACGCAGGGCGCCCCGGTCGTCGCGCTCGCCTCCGCGCGGCTGACCGACGTCATGCGCGACGGCTGGCCGGAGGCCAGCCGCGAGGACGCCGAGGTGCTGGCGGAGTCGCTCGTGCGGCTGGCGATCTCCTACGCGATGCTGCCCAAGGACCCGGTCGAGGAGACGATCCCGTCGGTGATGGCGCTCGTCGGCCCGTTCGTCGACCGGGCGCTCAGGCGCGGCTGACGGCGGCCATCGCCTAACCTGCCCGGACGTGCTCGACCAGATCAGCGAGATCGCGCGCGACGCGGTCACCACCGCCGGCTACCCCGGCGTCTTCGCCGCGATGGTGGCGGAGAACGTCTTCCCCCCGATCCCGTCGGAGATCGTGCTGCCGCTCGCCGGCTTCGAGGCCGAGGCGGGCCGGCTCCAGCTCGTGCTCGTCGTGATCGCCGCGACGCTCGGCTCGCTCGCCGGCGCGCTGATCCTCTACGCCATCGGCCTCTACGGCGGCCGGCCGGCCGTGCTCAAGTGGGGGATGGTGCTGCGCGTGAGCAAGCGCGACCTCGACCGCGCCGAGACGTGGTTCGACCGCTGGGGCGCATGGGTCGTGCTCGTCGCGCGCGTGATCCCGATCGCCCGCTCGCTCGTCTCGATCCCGGCCGGGACGATGCGGATGGGCCTGCCGCGCTTCATCGCGCTGACGACGGCCGGCAGCCTCGTCTGGAACTGCATCCTCGTCGGCGCCGGCTACCAGCTCGGCGCCAACTGGGAGCGCGTCACCGACGTGCTCGAGCGCTACGCGACGGCGATGAAGGTCGTCGCCGTGCTCGCCGTGCTCGCGGCCGCATGGTGGGCGTGGCGCCGGCGCGCCGCCGCGCGCGCCGCCCGGGACGCGCGCTGAGGCCCGCCCCGCGGCCGCGCTGCGCGCCGGCCGCCCCGAGCGGGTACGACCGGGCCATGCGCAACGAGTCCGAGGAGGAGCGGCTCGACCGCAACCTGATGGAGCTGCTGACCGAGCTGCGGGTCGCGCTGCCGGGCGTCCAGGTGCTGTTCGCGTTCCTGCTCGCGGTGCCGTTCCAGCAGCGGTGGGACGAGGTGACCGCGTTCCAGCGCGACCTCTACTTCGCGACGCTCTGCTGCACGTTCGTCGCGACCGGGCTGCTCGTCGCGCCGACGGCCTACCACCGGCTCAACTTCCGCGCGAGGCGCAAGCGCGAGCTCGTGATGGCCTCCAACCGGCTCGCGATCGCCGGGCTGGCCGCGCTCGCGCTCGCGCTCGTCGGCGTGATGGCGCTGATCGCCCACGTCCTCTTCGGCGCCGTCGCCTGCGCGGTCGCCGCCGCGCTCGCGCTCGCCCTGCTCGCGGCGCTGTGGGCGGCGCTGCCGCTGCGCCGCGACTTCGGCCGCAGCTGAGCGGGCCGTCACAGCGCCACCTCGCGGTCGAGCGCGAGCGCCTCGCGCAGCCGCCGGTCGTGGGTGGCGACGACGAGCGCCCCCGGCCACCCGGCGAGCGCCGCCTCGAGCGTCTCCAGCGCGGCGACGTCGAGGTGGTTCGTCGGCTCGTCGAGCAGCAGGCAGGTCGCGCGCCGGTGGGCGAGCACGGCGAGCTCGGCGCGGGTCCGCTCCCCCGGCGACAGCGTCCGCGCCGGGCGCGCGACGGCGGCCGCTTCGAGGCCCATCGACGCGAGCGCGGTGCGGGCGGCGGTCTCGTCGGCGCCGGTGAGCGCGCGGAACGCCGCGACCAGCGACGGCCCGTCGTCGAGCGCGGCGCGGGCCTGGCCCAGCTGCGCGATCACGGCGCCGGGCGCGACGCGGCGCCGGCCGGCGGCGAGCAGCAGCGCGCCGGCCAGCGCCGCCAGCAGCGTCGACTTGCCGCTGCCGTTGGGCCCGCGCAGCAGCACGCGGTCGCCGTGGGCGAGCGCCAGGTCGAGCGGGCCGAGCGCGAAGCCGCCGCGGCGGACGACCGCGCCCTCGAGCGCCGCGACCCAGCCGCGCCGCCGCTCGGCGGCGGTGAGCGTCAGCTGCAGCGGCCGCTCCTGCCACGGCCGCTCCGGCACCGCGACGCGCTCGGCGCGGGCCGCGACGACCCGCGCGCGGCGGGCGACGCCGTCGGCGCGCGCGAGCACCCACGCGCGCGCGAACTTGTCCCTGTCGTTCGGCCGGCGGTCGAAGCCGCGTCGCATCGCCGCCGCCCGCCGGCGCGTCTCGGTCGCGGCCGCGCGCAGCCGGGCGCGCGCGGCGACCGCCTGCTCGTGGGCGGCCAGCGCCGCCGCCCGCGCCGCGTCCCGCTCGCGCTCGTACGCGGCCCAGCCGCCGGCGTAGGCCGTCGCGCGGCCGGTGCGCCCGTCGAGCTCGACGACCTGGCGCGCGAACCGCGCCAGCAGCGCGCGGTCGTGGGAGACGACCACGATCCCGCCGGTGCGCCCGTCGAGCAGCGCCGCGAGGCGCTCCAGCCCGTCGGCGTCGAGGTGGTTCGTCGGCTCGTCGAGCAGCACGACGTCGAAGCGGGCGGTGCGCAGGGCGGCGAGGCCGGCGCGGGCCGCCTGGCCGCCGGAGAGCGTCCGCAGCGGCCGGTCGAGCAGCGCCGGGTCGAGGCCGAGCTCGGCGGCCGCCGCGGTGAGCCGCGCGTCGGCGTCGGCGCCGCCGAGCGTGACCCAGCGGACGACCGCCTCCGCGTGCGCGTCGATCACGCTCAGGTCGCCGCGGTCGAGCGCCGCCGTCAGGCGGTCGAGCGCGCGGGCGGCGGGCGCGACGCCGATCCGCTCGAGGATCGTCGCGCGCACGGTCCGCCCGCTGCGGGTGCCGGCCAGCTGCGGCAGGTAGCCGACCGTGCCGTGGCGGCGGACGGCGCCCCCGTCGGGCCGCTCGTGGCCGGCGAGGATCCGCAGCAGGGTCGACTTGCCGGCGCCGTTGGGGCCGACGAGCGCGATCCGGCTGGCGGCGTCGACGCGCAGGTCGACGCCGTCGAGGACGGTGCGGGCGCCGAAGCGGCGGGTGATCGAGCGGGCGTCGAGCAACGCCGTTGACATGCGGGGAACCTCCCGGGGTGCGCGTGGTCGGGGACGGAGGACGGCGGGGTCCTCGGGGGCGGGGACAGCCGCGGCGCCCGGGGGACGGCCCGGTCGCTGCTCGGGGCGGCTGTCAGCAGGTCACGCGCATAGGACGGCCTCGCGGCCGCGCAGGACCGTAGCAAAGCGCGCCCCGCCGCGCCAGCGGGGCCGCGTCAGCCGTCGCCGGCGAGGGCGGCGCGCAGCCGCTCGCTGGCGCGGTAGCGCACGGCGGGCCCGCGGCCGTGGGCGGTCACGAGCCCGGCGTCGGCGAGCCGTCGCAGGTCGGCGCTCGCGGTCGCCGGCGAAGCCTCGGCCTCGCGCGCCTAGCGGGCCCGGTCGGTCCCGTCGAACAGGCGCTGCTCGAGCGCGATCGTCAGCCGATCCGGCCACCCGCGGGCGGCCACGAGCCGCTCGAGCACGCGGCGGCGGGCGCGCCGCGCCCCCGCGTGGCCGCGCCGGCGGCCGGTGCGCGGAGCCTGCCGGCGCGGACGGTGGTCGCACGGGCGCCGGCGATTGTGGTACCCATTGGAGGCGCCCATGGGCAACGCCAGCTCCGACGACCCGTCAAGTAGCAGTCCCCAGCGCATCCGTCCCCTACGGCTCCGGGCGGGTGCGCGATGACCGAGCTGCTGCTGCTCGCGGCCGCGCTGGTGCTGATGCTCGCGTGCGGCGCGTTCGTCGCGGCGGAGTTCTCGTTCGTGACGGTCGACCGCGCGACGGCCGAGCGGGCGGCGGAGACCGGTGACGCGAAGGCGCGCGGCGTGCTCGCCGCGCTGCGCACGCTCTCGACCCAGCTGTCCGGCGCCCAGCTGGGCATCACCGTCACGAACCTGCTGATCGGCTTCCTCTCCGAGCCGGCGATCGCCGACCTGATCGACGGCCCGCTCGCCGCGCTCGGCGTGCCCGAGCGCGGCGTCCACGGCGTCGCGCTGGCCGTCGCGATCGCGCTCTCGACCGCGCTGACGATGATCCTCGGCGAGCTCGTGCCGAAGAACCTCGCGATCGCCAAGCCGCTCGAGACGGCCCGCCGGGTGCAGGGGCTCATGCGCGCCTTCACGCGCCTCAACCGCGTCCCGATCCGCTGGTTCAACGGCGCCGCGAACGCCATCCTGCGCCGGCTCGGGATCGAGCCCCAGGAGGAGCTCGCCTCCGCCCGCTCGGCCGAGGAGCTCGCCTCGCTCGTGCGCCGCTCGGCCGAGCAGGGCACGCTCGAGCACGAGACCGCGGCGCTGCTGCAGCGGTCGCTCGCGTTCGGCGACCGGCGCGCCGTCGACGTCATGACCCCGCGCGTGAAGATGCGCACCGTCGGCGCCGACGAGCCGGTGCTCGCCGTCGTGAGGGCGGCGCGCGAGAGCGGCTTCTCGCGCTTCCCCGTCGTCGGCGAGTCGCCCGACGAGGTCGTCGGGATCGTCCACGTCAAGCACGCCGTCTCGGTCCCGCACGCGCGGCGCGAGCAGGTGCCGGTCCGCGCCGTCATGGTCGAGCCGCTGCGCGTGCCGTCCTCGATCGAGCTCGACCCGCTGCTGGCGATCCTGCGCGAGGGCGGCCTCCAGATCGCCGTCGTCGTCGACGAGTTCGGCGGCGTCGACGGGATCGTCACGCTGGAGGACGTCGTCGAGGAGATCGTCGGCGAGGTCGTCGACGAGCACGACCGCCGCGACCTCGCCGCGCGCAGGCGGCCGGACGGCAGGTGGCTGCTGTCGGGCCTGCTGCGGCCCGACGAGGCGGCCCGCGCCGTCGGCGTGCTGCTGCCCGAGGACGCCGAGTACGAGACGATCGGCGGCCTGATCGCCGACGCGCTCGAGCGGATGCCGCGCGTCGGCGACGTCGTCGAGCTGCGCACGAGGGACGTCGACGGGCGGCCCGCCGCCGCGCGGCTGACGGTCGCGCGGATGGACGGGCTGCGCGTCGACCGGGTCGTGTTCGAGTCCGAGCCGCTGGCCGAGCCCGACGACGGAAGCGGGTCGACGTGACCGACCTGCTGCTGCTCCTCCTGACGGCGCTGCTGCTCGCGCTCAACGCCTTCTTCGTCGGCGCCGAGTTCGCGCTCGTCTCGGCGCGCCGCTCGACGATCGAGCCGCGCGCCGAGCGGGGGTCGCGGGCCGCCCGCGCCACGCTCGGCGCGATGGAGCGCGTCTCGCTCATGATGGCCGGCGCCCAGCTGGGGATCACGATCTGCACGCTCGGCCTCGGCGTCCTCGGCGAGCCGGCGATCGCCCACCTGATCAGGCCGCCGCTGCACGACCTCGGCCTGCCCGACGCGGTCGTCTCGGCGATCGCCTTCGCACTCGCGCTCGGCCTCGTCGGCTGCCTCCACGTGATCTTCGGCGAGATGGTGCCGAAGAACATCGCGCTCGCCGGCCCCGACCGGGCCGCGCTCGTGCTCGGCCCGCCGCTGGCGCTCATCGTCAAGCTGCTGCACCCGTTCATCGCCGCCGTCAACTGGGTCGCGAACGTGCTGCTGCGGCTCGGCGGCGTCGAGCCCAAGGACGAGGTGACGAGCGCCTACACGCGCGACGAGGTCGCCAGCTTCGTGCTCGAGTCGCGCCGCGAGGGGCTGCTCGACCCCTCCGAGGGCCACCTGCTCGTCGAGGCGCTCAAGTTCGAGGAGCGCGACGCCCGCTCGGTGCTGCTGCCGCTCGCGCGGCTGGAGACGGTCACCCCGTCCGTGACGCCGGCCGAGGTCGAGGCGCTCGCCGCGCGCACCGGCTTCTCCCGCTTCCCGGTGCGCGACGGGGACGGCGGGCTCGTCGGCTACCTCCACCTCAAGGACGCGCTCGAGATCAGGGAGGTCCACCGCAACCGCCCGATCGCCCGCCGCTGGATCCGCCCGATGCCGTACGTCGGCGCCGGCGACCGGCTGCGCAGGGTGCTCGCGACGATGCAGCGCTCCGGCGCCCACCTCGCGCAGGTGCGCGACCGCGACGGCGCGCTGCTCGGCGTCGTCGCGCTCGAGGACGTGCTCGAGGAGCTCGTCGGCGAGATCCGCGACGAGAGCCAGCGCCGCGCCGCGTAGCCGTGCGGCGCCGCGCAGCGGCCCGCTCAGGCGGGCCCGGGCCGGCGCGAGAGCGCGAGCAGGAGCGCCGCGCCGAGCACGCCGGCGGCGAGCGAGCCGGCGAAGATGCCGACCTTCGCCGCGTCGGCGTGCGGCCCGCCGCCGAACGCGAGCTCGGTGACGAAGAGCGAGACGGTGAAGCCGATCCCGCCGAGCGCGCCGACGCCGACGACCTGGACGGGGCGCATGCCGGCCGGCAGCGTCCCGACCCGCAGCCGCAGCGCGAGCAGCGTCGCGCCGGTGATGCCGACGAGCTTGCCGAGCACGAGCCCGCCCGCGACCCCCCACGTCAGCGACGAGCCGAGCGCGTCGCCGAGCACGCCGCCGCCGAGGTCGACGCCGGCGTTCGCGAGCGCGAACAGCGGCACGACGACGAACGCGCTGATCGGGTGGAGGCGGTGCTCGAGCGGGGCGAGCACGTCGCGGCCGCGGAACGGCCGCGCCGGCACGAGCAGGCCGAGCGCGACGCCGGCGATCGTCGCGTGGACGCCGGACTCGTGGACGGCGAGCCAGGCGACGAGCGCGAGCGGCGCGTACGCGAGCGGCGACGCGACGCCGAGCCGCTGGAGCGCGACGACGCCGCCGAGCGCGGCGAGCCCGAGCGCGAGCCAGCCGAGCGCCGGCGCCGCCGAGTAGACGACCGCGATGATGACGATCGCGATCACGTCGTCGACGATCGCGATCGTCAGCAGGAACAGCCGCACGCCCGCTGAGACGCGGTCGCCGAGCAGCGCGAGCGCGCCGACGGCGAAGGCGATGTCGGTCGCGGTCGGGATCGCCCAGCCGTCCGCCCCCGCGCCGCCGCCGACGACGAGCAGGTAGATCGCGGCCGGCGCGACGACGCCGCCGGCGGCGGCGATCGCCGGCAGCGCCGCCGCCCGCGGGTCCCGCAGCTCGCCGGTCACGAGCTCGCGCTTGATCTCCATCCCGACGACGAAGAAGAACAGCGCCATCGCGCCGTCGTTGACCCACCTGCGCAGCGTGAGGTCGAGCGTCGCGCCGCCGACGCCGAGCGCGAGGTGGGCGTCCCACAGGTCGGCGTACGCGTCGCCCCACGGGCTGTTGGCCCACAGCAGCGCGATCACGGCGCCGATCAGCAGGACGACCCCGCCGGCGGTCTCGTCGCGCAGGAAGTCGCCGAGCGGGTCGAGCAGCTTCGCCTTGACGGCGGCGGCGCGCGACGGCGTCGGAGGCGGCTCGGGGGTGGTGGTCATCGGTCCTCTCGGGCAGGCGAACGCAGTTCGCCGACCAGCCTTCCCGGCACACCTGCGCGGAAGCGTAGCGGCTGGGGCAACGCGGCGCGCCCCGGCGGCGCGTCACCCCGGCAGGGGCGCGCCCGCGAGCGCGGCGAGCGCGCCGACGGCGCCGGCGCCGAGCAGCGTCGCGACGACGCCGGCGCGGCCCGTCAGCAGCGCGACCGCGCCGGCCGCCAGCAGCGCGAGCTGCCATGGCTCCGACAGCGCGGCCGCGAGCGGGATCGCGGCGCCGGCGATCGCGCCGATCGCGGCCGGCCCGGCGCCGTCGAGGAACGCCTGCGCCGCCGGCAGCGACCGCAGGCGGTCGAACCGCTCGGCCCCGAGCGCGATGAACCAGAACGAGGGCGCGAAGGCGACGAGCGCGGCCAGCAGCGCGCCGCCGAGGCCGTGCGCGGCGTAGCCGACGACGGCGACCGTGTGGACGACCGGGCCGGGCGTCGCCTGCCCGAGCGCGACCGCGTTGAGGAACTCGCCGTCGGTCATCCAGCCGTGCTCCTGGACCGCGTCGGCCTGCATGAGCGGCACGATCACGAAGCCGCCGCCGTAGGAGAGCGCGCCGACCTTGAACGCCGTCCAGGCGAGCGCGAGCAGGCCGCCGCCGGCGGCCGCGGCCGCCAGCAGCGCCGGCGCCGACAGCTCGACGCCGGCCGCCGCGCGCGCCCCGGCGGCGCGCCGCCACGCGAGCTCGACGGCGCCGCAGCCGAGCAGCACGAGCACGAGCCAGGGACCCAGCAGCGTCGTCGCGACGCCGCCGGCGAGCAGGTAGGCGATCCAGCGGGCCCGCCGCGCCGGCGTCGTCGCCGCCCGCCGCCAGCTCGGCCCCATCAGCGCGACGCTCGCCTGCACCGCGACCGCGGCGACGACGGCACTCGCGCCGGCGCCGGCGCCGCGCACCCACGACGGCGGCGCGCCGAGGAAGAGCGCCCCGAGGGCGATCACGAGCGCGAGCCCCGGCAGGATGAAGGCGCCGCCGCCGAGCAGCGCGCCCGGCAGCCCGCCGAGCCGCCAGGCGCACCAGATCGCCAGCTGCGTCGAGGCGGGACCCGGCAGCACGTTCGTCGCCGCGACCGCGTGCTCGAAGTCGTCGGCCGCGATCCAGCCGCGCCGCGCGACGCACAGGTCGCGCAGCAGCGTGACGTGGGCCGGCGGCCCGCCGAAGCCGACGCAGCCGATCCGGCCGAACTCGCGCAGGATCGTCCCGGGCGACGGAGCTGGCGCGTCGGCGGGCATCACGTCGTCCCGACGATAGCCCGGGCCGGACCCGGACGAGGGTGCGCCGCGCCGCCGCGATAGGGTGCCGCGCTGTGAACGTGCTGGAGGCCGTCATCCTCGGGGCGGTCGAGGGCCTCACCGAGTTCCTGCCGATCTCGAGCACGGGCCACCTGACGCTGCTCGAGAAGCTCTTCGGGCATCGGATCGACGATCCCGACGTCACCGCCTTCACGGCGGTCATCCAGGTCGGCGCCGTGCTCGCGACGCTGCTGTTCCTGCGCCGCGACATCGCGCGCATCGTCGCGGCGTGGGCGCGCGGCCTGCGCGAGCCGCGCCGCCGCGCCGACCCCGACTACCGCTTCGGCTGGGCGGTGCTGCTCGGCTCGCTGCCGATCGGGGTCGTCGGGCTGCTGTTCAAGGACACGATCGAGACGACCCTGCGCAGCCTCTGGTTCGTCGGCGGGGCGCTCGTCCTCTGGAGCGGCGTGATGTGGGTCGCCGACCGCACCGCCACCCAGGCGCGCGACGAGCGCGACGTCACCTGGCGCGACACGCTCGCGATCGGGCTCGTCCAGTGCCTGGCGCTCATCCCCGGCATCTCCCGCTCGGGCGCGACGATGTCGGCCGGCCTGCTGCGCGGGATCGACCGCGTCACGGTCACGAAGCTCTCCTTCTTCCTCTCGATCCCGGCGCTGTGCGGGGCGGCCGTTCTCCAGTCGGCGTCGAAGTTCGACGAGATCTCCGGCGGGGTCGGCTGGGGCCGGACGCTGCTGGCGACGGCGGTCAGCTTCGTCGTCGGGTACGCGGCCGTCGCATGGCTGCTGCGCTTCGTCGCCCACCACACGTACGCGCTCTTCATCGTCTACCGGCTCGTGCTCGGCACGGTCGTGCTCGCGCTGCTGGCCACCGGCGCGGTGTCGGCGACCTGAGGCGGCCGCGCTCATGCCGGCCGCGGCGCCGCGGTGCGGGTCGGCGCGGTCCGCCCGCGCAGGACGACGTCGCCGCGCGGCTCCCAGCGCGCCGCCTCGGACGGGTCGGCGGCGGCGAGCGCCGCGCCGGAGGCGAGCACGCGGGCCGGCTCGCGCTTGGCCAGCTCGGTCAGGCGGGCGGCCTCGTTGACGGGGTCGCCGATGACGGTGTACTCGAAGCGGCGCGGCGCGCCGATGCGGCCGGCGACCGCCGGCCCGACGGAGACGCCGATCGCCGCGTCGAGCTCCGGCACCCGCGCGCGCAGCCGCTGCGCGAGCGCGCGGGCGGCGCGCAGCGCCCGCGTCTCCTTGTCGGCGAGCGCGACCGGCGCGCCGAAGATCGCGAGCGCCGCGTCGCCGGCGAACTTGTTGATCCAGCCGCCCTGCTCCTCGACGGCGTCGACGACCTCGGCGAAGAAGCGGTTCAGCAGCGCGACGACCTCCTCCGGCGGCCGCCTCGCCGCGAGCGCGGTCGAGCCGACGAGGTCGACGAAGAGGACGGCGACCTCGCGCACGCGGCCGCCGAGCTGGACGCCGTCGCCTCCGCCGCCGTCGGCGAGCGCCTGGCGCGCGACCGCCTCGCCGACCTGGCGGCCGAACAGGTCGCGGATCCGCTCGCGCTCGCGCAGGCCGGCGACCATCTCGTTGAAGCCGGCCTGCAGCAGCCCCATCTGGGTCGAGTCCCACACCGGCAGCGCGACGTCGAGGTCCCCGCGGCGCACGCGCCCCAGCCCGGCCCGGATCGCGGCGATCGGGTGGACGGTCGCGTAGGCGGCCAGGCCGGAGACGAGCGCGCCGAAGACGAGGCCGGCGCTGCAGAGCGCGACGGTCGTGACCGACAGCTCGCGCTTGGTCACCGGCAGCTCGGTGAGCGAGACGATGCCGACGAGCAGCAGCCCGACGATCGGGACGCCGGTGCCGAGCGCCCACGCGAGCAGCCAGCGGGTGCCGACGCCGGGCAGCCCGCGCCGATCCACCGGCCCGGCCGCGAGCGCGCGCGCCGCGAGCGGGCGCAGCGCGAGCTCGGCGAGCAGGTAGGCGGTCGCGCTCGTCGTCAGCCCGCCGAGCGCGACGGTGAGGCCGACGCCGAGCGCCAGCTGCCCCGAGAAGGGGACGTTGAGCGCGACGAAGGCGGCGACGGCGACGCCCCACAGGACCGCCTCGACGGCCATCACGCGCAGCGGCGCGCGCAGCACCGCCCGCTGCTCGGCGCGGTCGGGCGGGCGGTCGGCGTCGAGCCAGCCGCGGATGCCGCTGCGGCCCGACTCGACGATGCGCGTGCCCCAGCGGGCGCCGACGGGCAGCGCGACGGCGACGTAGCCGAGCGCGACGCAGAGGTTGACGGTCCGCACCGCGCCGTCGAGCCGCTCCGGCTTCGGCAGCGCGAACAGCGCGAAGCAGAGCACGACCGCGGCGCCGACGGCGTTGGCGGCGACGATCGCCGCCATCGTGAGCGCGCGCACGCGCCGGCGCAGCTGCCGTCCGGGCGTGCGCGGGTCGCCGCCGACCAGCCAGGGGTGCGCGGCGAGGCGGTCGAGCTGCTCTGCCAGGCGCGACGGCATCAGCCGCCACCCTACGGCACGAGCACCACCTTCCCCACCGCCTCGCGCCGCTCGATCGCCCGGTGGGCGGCCGCCGCGTCGTGCAGCGGGACGCGCGTCAGCGGCGGCCGCAGCCGCCCGTCGGCCGCGGCGGCGAGCGCCCGCGCCTCGAGCGCGCGCAGCGGCCCCGGCCGCTGCAGCAGCCCGGGCGCGAGCGCCATCGTCACCGTCAGGCCCCGCGGCTGCAGGTCGTCGGTCGCGACCTGCGTCAGCGCGCCGGACGCCGCGCCGTGGATCACGAGCCGTCCGCCCGGCGCCAGCAGCGCGAGCGCCTGGCGGCCGACCGTCCCGCCGATCCCGTCGAGCGCGACCGTCGGCGCCGCGCCGTCGAGCGCCGCGGCGACGCGCGCAGGCCAGTCCGGGTCGCGGGAGTCGACGGCGGCCTCCGCGCCGAGCTCGCGCGCGACCGCGCGCTTGCGCGCCCCGCCGGCGAGCGCGACGACGCGGGCGCCGGCCGCGCGCGCCGCCTGCACGAAGAGCGCGCCGAGCCCGCCGGCGGCGCCGGTCACGAGCACGATGTCGTCGGCGGCGATCTGCGCCCGGTCGAGCACCGCGAGGGCGGTGCGGCCGGTGCCGATCATCGCGACCGCGACGTCGGCCGGGACCCCGTCGGGGATCGCGTGGACGGCCGCGACGTCGCGCACGGCCAGCTCGGCGTAGCCGCCGGGCGCGGCGCCGAGGTGGGCGACGACGCGCCGGCCCAGCCACCGGGGGTCGACGCCGTCGCCGAGGGCGTCGACGACGCCGGCGACCTCGCGCCCGGGGATCGTCGGCAGCGGCGGGCGCGGGAACGGCCCGTCGCCGCCGGCGCGCAGGCGCGTGTCGACGAGGTGGACCCCGGCAGCGGCGACGGCGATGCGGACCTGGCCGGGGCCGGGGAGGGGATCGGGGACGTGCTCGAGCACGAGCTGCTCGGGCCCGCCGAAGGCGTGGAGGCGGATCGCTCGCATGGCCGGACCGTACGGCTTCAAGCGCGCTTGAAGTCAAGGGGCGGCGGGTCGCAGCGGTCGCGCGTCCGGGCGGGGCGCGGCGTGCGCGGGCGGCCCGCGCTCGCGCGGGCGGGCTAGATTCCAGGCGATGGCCCCAGCCGGCCGCGATGCCCGTCCCCACGCGGCGCCGCGCAGCACGGCGCCGCCGCCGCCCGACCCGCCCGCGGCAGCGTCCGCCCGCGCGCGGGCGCTGCC
>ERZ777003.1691-NODE-1691-length-30726-cov-11.330442_pt1 | contig 30726 bp, 25 predicted proteins | sample MGYA00374956_ERZ777003 | MGnify/ENA primary metagenome ERZ777003 (study PRJEB29302, sample SAMN06268252) | bioreactor metagenome | isolation source: Joint BioEnergy Institute, California, USA | place: USA:Joint BioEnergy Institute, California, USA | collected... | reverse complement strand
CGATCTGATGAGACTTTAAGCCCTTCGGCGAGTACGTCGAAGGGCTTATTGATTGTGGGGACAAGACTTGCGCCCTCCAGCGAAAAGTTCAAAACGACGATTTCGACCAACTTGCGTTTCTCGGTGAAGTCTGCCTCCCATCAAAGAACGATTTCCTCAGCTTTTCGGGTTGCTTGAACCTGCTTTGATCCACAGCACGGCACTGCGATAATGTAGATTGTGAAAGACCTGACCATCGGCCAACTCGCTGCCGCCGCTGGCGTTCCAACCTCAACCGTTCGCTTCTACGAGCGAGAGAAGCTGCTCACGCCCGATGCCCGCACCGGCGCGAACTATCGCGCCTACTCCGCTGCATCGCTGGAGCGTTTGAAGTTCATCCGCGCCGCCCAGGCGTCGGGGTTCGGGCTGAAGGACATCCGCGAGATGCTGGATCTCACCTACTCCGACGCGCCGCCGTGCGATGAAGTCGCCGCCCTGATCAAGCGGCGTCTCGTCGAGGTCAAGCAGAAGCTGCGCGAGCTGAAGCGCATCGACCGTGTGCTCAGCGTCGCCCTGCGCACCTGCTGCCAGGGCGGCCCCGACTGGTGCAACGAGATCGAGCGATTGAAGGGCAAACCCGCCTGCGACTGCCCGCCCAAAAAGAATCCGCGCAAAAAGGCCTTGACCTTGCACAAAGGTTCAACCTCTACACTCCTGACGTGACGATCGACTGGGCCCGCAACGTGCGTGGCCCGCGATCGCCGGAGTCTCACCGTGGAGGCTGTCATGTGCGCGTCCCAAGACGACTGCCCGTGCCCGGTTCCCTGCCCGCCGACCCCGTCCTGCCCGTGCGGCGATGGGTGCTGCGGCAAGTAGTTCGCAAAGCACCGGCGGTGCTCCGCGCCGCCGGTGCTGCCCTTTCGGAAGTGAATCGATCATGAGCAAAGCGAAGGTCCTGTTTCTCTGCACCGGCAACTCCTGCCGAAGCCAGATGGCGGAGGGGTGGGCCAAAGCGCTGAAGGGCGACACCCTCGACGCCTACTCCGCCGGCGTCGATCCGCACGGCATGAACGCCCGCGCCGTCCAGGCGATGGCCGAAGCCGGCGTCGATATCACTACGCATCACTCCAAGCACTTGGATGAGCTGAAGCACATAAAATTCGACTACGTCGTCACCGTCTGCGGCCATGCCCACGAGACCTGCCCCGTCTTCCCCGGCCAAACCAAGGTCGTTCACGTCGGTTTCGATGACCCGCCCAACCTCGCCAAGGACGCCAAGTCCGACGAAGAAGCGATGACCCACTACCGGCGCGTCCGCGATGAAATCCGCACGTTCATCCAATCCATCGAACAAAGGCTTGACGCGTGATCCGCCCCCAACTTTTCGCCGAGTTCCTCGGCACCTTCGAACTCGTCTTCGCCCGGTGCGTGCTATGGTCGTCAATGATGTTCACGGCGGCGTCATCACCCACGCCGGCATCTCCATCGTTTGGGGCCTGGTGATCATGGCCATGATCTACGCGATGGGCGAGGTCTCCGGTGCTCACTTCAGCCCTGCGGTCACGATCGCCTTCGCCATCAGCGGCTCGTTCGCGCCCAGAAAGATCGCGCCCTACGTTCTCGCCCAACTCGCCGGCGCAACCGCCGCCGCCGGCGCGTTGCGGCTGCTGTTCGGCATGACGGGAAACGTCGGCATCACCCAGCCGCACGGCCCGGTGATGCAGGCGTTCTGGATGGAACTGATCCTCACGTTCTTCCTGATGCTGGTGATCCTTTCCGTCGCCCGCGGCAGCAAAGTGCAAGGTCTGATGGCGGGCATCGCCATCGGCGCGACGGTGGGCCTGGAAGCGATGTTCGCCGGCCCGGTGTGCAATGCGTCGATGAACCCCGCCCGCTCGATCGGCCCGGCCATCGTCGCTGGGAACCTCAATCACCTGTGGCTGTTTATCGTCGCGCCCCTCCTCGGCGCTGCATTAGCGGTGCCCGCGTGGAAAGCATCCAGCCAGAGGTGTTCCTCCATTTCGCCATCGAGCTAATCAGCCCTGATGGCACGATCAGCAAGCCAGAGACGGAGAAACTCCTCCAAGGATTCGTTGATCGATTCGTGGACGGATGAAGCGATTCAATCGCTAGCGCTGGCATCACTCGCGGTCAACGATGCTCGCGGGAATCGCATGACGAACCGCGTGCCCTGACCGGGCTTGCTGGAGACTTCAATTGTCCCGCGATGGGCTTGAACGATGTGCTTCACGATCGAAAGGCCAAGGCCGGTGCCGCCCATGTCACGGGAGCGCGAACGGTCCACCCGATAGAAGCGTTCGAAGATGCGAGGCAGGTCATCAGCGGGAATCCCGATGCCGTTATCGCTCACCTCGACGGATAGGGCGCTGTTGTCCTGCTTGACTGACAAGCGCACCACGCCACCTTCAGGCGTGTACTTGAGGGCGTTGTCGATGAGATTTGCGATAGCGCGTTGCAGGTAATCAGCGTTGCCGTCCACGTGCGGCAGATGCGGCCAAACCTCGATGTTGAGCTGCTGTTGCTTGCGCTGGGCGGCGGATTGAAATAGCTCCACCGCCTTCCGCGCGACCTGTTCAAGGTCCACGTGCTCGGGGCGCGGAACGCCAGGCAGGCTTTCCATGCTTGACAGGTCAAGCAGATCACTGACGAGATTGGTCAGCTGGTCGGCGTGCTTCTCGATAGTGGCCAGGTATTGCGGCCCACGCTGTGGATCCTGCATGGCCCCTTCGCGCAGGGTCTCAGCGAAGCCCTTGATGGCGGTCAACGGGGTACGCAGCTCATGAGACACGTTGGCGACGAACTCCGTGCGCAGTTCTTCGTAGCGAATGGCTTCGGTGGCATCGTGCAAAACGATTACCAGGCCTTCGGGGGTTCCCAGCGCGGGGAACGTTCGGATCGTCACTTGCAACTGCCTGCCAGCGATCGTGCCAATACGTAGACCCTGTCGCTGCGAGCCAAGCAGTACATCGCTTGCCGCCTGCAAGATTGCCTGGTGTCGTATGACCTCCCATAACGGCCTGCCCACTGCCTCCTCGAGCGATGCGTCGAGAAGGCGGGCCGCGGCTTGATTGGAGAGAACGACACGTTGCTGGGTATTGGTGGCGATGACTCCTTCGTTCATGCCAGACAAGATGGCCAGCAGTTGCGACTTGTCGCGCTGGGACTGGTGAAGCAGATCGACCAGCGAATCCGCCATCGCGTTCAGCGCTGCTGCCAGGGTTCCCAAGTCCCCGATTTCCGGGCGGACGATCCGCCGGCTGAGGTTCCCATGGCGTATGGCGTCGGCAAACTGGATCAGTTCCAGCAACGGGCGGGTGGAACGACGAGCAAAATAGTAGCTGATCCCCGCGGCTCCGAGCATGGCCAGAAGTGCGGCGGCGGCGATGCCAGCGTAGAAGGCCCGCAACTGGCGATCCAAATCCAGTAGATGCAGCGACAATCGCAAGTAATACGGTTTTCCGTCGGCCCCATCGACGCGACGGGCGAAGTACATCATATCGGTGTGGATCGTTTCGCTCGGGCGTATGCTCTCGCCATGGCCGCGGGTTGTGGCGGTGATAATCTCTGGGCGCAGGCGGTGGTTCTCCATGGCTGCCGGGTCAGCTTCATTATCGGCGATGACCGTACCCTCTTCCGCGACGATGGTTACGCGCCGGCCAATGGCTTGCCCCGCTTGGTTCACATGGTCGCGAAGCTCGGCCAGACGGTCGGGGTGAAGGTCGCCAGACACACTCAGCGCCAGCAGTTGGGTTTCATCACCCAGAGAACGCCGCGCCTGGCGCAGGTAGCTGTCGCGAAGCTGTTGCGCGCCGACCAATCCGACAACGCCGATCGCTGCGCAGCTCAGCAGCAGGTAAGGCAGGAACAGGCGGCGAAAGAAGGGACTGGACCACACAGTGCTTCACTCTCCATTCGGTTCGGCCCCGATGCGGTCAGTGAACTTATACCCAAAGCCCCGCACGGTTTCGATCAGGTCGCCGCCCGCACCCAGCTTGCGGCGAATAGAACTGATATGCACGTCGATGGTGCGGTCGAAGATGGCCGCATCGCGTGACAGCGCCCCGTCAATGATCGCGTCGCGGCTTAAAACACGGCCGGGACGGCTTGCCAAGAACTGCAGGATGCGGAATTCCGTCGCCGTTAGGGTTACGGCTTGACCGTCATAGCTGACTTCATGGCCGGCAACATTTACGAGGAGCCTTCCCTGGCGGATGACCTGTGCGTCCAGTTGCGCCGTCATGCGGCGAAGCACCGCCTTGACGCGCGCCACCAATTCCCGCGGACTGAATGGCTTAGTGACATAGTCATCGGCCCCGATCTCCAGGCCGACAATACGGTCAGCCTCTGCTGCCAGCGCCGTGAGGATGATGATGGGAAGGTGGCCTGTGCGGCTATTTGCACGCAACAGGCGACAGACTTCCAGCCCGCCCATTCCGGGCATCATCAGGTCCAGCACCACCACATCGGGCTGTTGCTCGGTAGCGAGGCTGTAGCCCGAGCGCCCGTCCGTTGCCGCCAGCACATCGAAACCCTCGCGCTCCAGGTTATAGCGCACCAGCTCGATCAGGTCCTTCTCGTCGTCGATTATCAGCACCGTTCCTCGGCTCATGGGTGGTTCTGCTTACGGGGTTGCTGGGTCAGGCCCTTGGTGTGGCGTACGTCGCGGCCTTGGATCCAATAGATCACTTCTTCTCCGATATTGGTGGCGTGATCGGCGATTCGCTCGAGATTCCGGGCGATCAGGATCATCGACATGGCTCGTTGAATTGTGCCGGGGTTCTCCATCATGTGCGTCAGCAGGGAACGAAATATCCTATCGCGAAAGCCGTCTACCTGCTCGTCATCGGCCAGAACCCGATCGGCCAAGGCTACGTCCTTGTTCATCATGGCCGTCAAACTGTCGCGTACCATCTTCTGTGCGACTTCGGCCATGACCGAAATATCCGCCAATCCGGCCTGGGGCATGTCCACCTGGGGCTGTGATGGCGCCAGGACGAAATGGGAATTCTGACAAATGTTGATCGCCTGATCTGCGATGCGCTCCAGTTCGCCGGCGATCCGCGACACCATGAACAGGAACCGTGCGTCTCTCGCCACGGGCTGGTTCAGCGCCGTGAGCGTGACGGCCAGATCGTCCACCTCGACCTGCAAGGCGTTGACCCGTTGTTCCTTCGAGTACACGTCGGCGCTGAGCTTCTCCGCCTGCTTCGCGAGGATCTGCGCCGCAGTGTGGATCATGTCTTCGGCCAATGACCCCATCACGACCACCTTCTGCAGGAGCATTGCGAGCTGATCCTGGAAATGTCGCATGAGACAACTCCTGTGGCAGTCTAGCCGAAGCGCCCGCTGATGAATGATTCTGTACGCAGGTCTCTCGGGTTCGTGAACAACTCACTGGTCGGCCCTTGCTCGATCAGCTCGCCCGACAGCAGGAATATGCTCCGACCGGCGACGCGTGCGGCTTGCTGAATATTGTGCGTGACCATTACCAGGGTGTAATCGCGCTGAAGGTCAACCAGCAACTGCTCGATGCGCTCGGTGGCAACCGGGTCCAATGCCGAACAGGGCTCGTCCAGCAGCAGGACCTCTGGTGAGACGGCCAATGCGCGGGCGATGCAGAGGCGCTGCTGCTGTCCGCCAGACAAGCTGGTTCCGGGCTTCTCAAGACGGTCCTTGACCTCATCCCACAGCGCGGCACGGCGCAAGCTGAGTTCGACACGCTCGTCGAGCACTGAGCGCTTACGTATGCCGTTCAGCCGCAGCCCGACAGCCACGTTATCGTAGATGCTGAACGTGGGAAACGGATTGGGGCGCTGGAAGACCATGCCGATCCGTCGCCGCAACTGCACTGGGTCGAGGGACGGATCATACAAGTTCACGCCACCGAGCCTAATGGCGCCCCGCACCCAAGCGCCGGGAACTTCCTCGTGAAGGCGATTGATGCAGCGGATCAGGGTGGACTTTCCGCACCCCGAAGGCCCCATGACAGCGGTGATCGTCCGCTGGGGCAGGGTCAGCGAGATGGATTTCAGCACCTGGTGTCCGCCGAACCCCGCGTCCAAGCCGCTGATAACGATCTCAGAATCGCCAGCACAAGGGTCTGCGGTGACGGCAGGCCTTGGAATCGTGATATTGAGTTTCATGGATTTGCTCCTGATCCGTACCGCCAGTGGGAGTAAGCGTGGGTCGCCAGACGAACGGCGAGGATCAGGGCAACCAACACCAGCGCCGCGCCCCAGGCCTGGCGCACCAGTTCTTCGAATGGCTGACGGGCGTAATCGAACAGCAATGCGGGCAGCGATCCGACCGGTTCCAGCGGCGAGCCAGGCCATTCGTTGGACCCGAAGGCGGTGAACAGCAGCGGCGCCGCTTCGCCGGCGACGCGGGCCAACGCCAGAAACAGCCCGGTCAGCACCGCCGGCACCGCCGACCGCAACACGATTCGGAGCACGACGCGATAGCGCGGCAGGCCCAGCGCCAACCCAGCCTCATCCACGCTGGTAGAGATCGCTCGCACCGCTTCTTCCGTCGTGCGCGCGAAGATCGGGAGCATGATCATCGCCAGTGCCAGTCCCCCGGCCAGCATGGAGAATCCGGTGCCAAGCGAGAATCCGCTGCGGCGGACGACGAGGGTGTAGATGAACACGCCGACGATGATCGCCGGGATGCCTGACATCACGTCCAGCAGCACGCGAACCATGCCGCCCAGTCGGGGACTTCGCCCGCGAGCCAGGAACAGACCCTTCGCCAGTCCCACCGGTACCGCCAGTGCCGTCGCAATCCCGAGCAGACACACCGATCCAGCGATGGCGTGGGCGATGCCACCGTTCTCGCCGACGGGCCGCCAGGGTCCGGTGATGAACCGAAGACTCAACGTGCTGCCGCCTTTGACGACCAGAGTGAACAGCAAGCTGGCCAGAGGCGCCAGGCAGATCAGCAAGGCGAGTCCCATGGCCCCTAGCATCAGTCGGTTCTTCCAGCGGCGGTAGCGCGGGCTCATGACCGGCCTCCCGCACCCGGAAGCGACGGGCGAATGATCCACCGAGCCAGGACGTTGACCGCCAGCGTCACCAGAAACAACAGCAACGCCATTTCGATCAATGCTGCCGTGAACAGATCGCTTGGCGCTTCTGCGAACTGGTTGGCGATGGTGCTGGCGACGGTGTCTGAAGCGGCGAACAGCGAAGGGCTGATCCGCCGTCCGTTGCCGATCACCATCGTCACCGCCATCGTTTCACCCAGTGCCCGGCCCAATGCAAGGATGCATCCGCCGGCGAATGCGGAACCGCAGGCAGGCCACACCGCCACCCGAATCATCTCCCAGCGCGTCGCCCCGAGTCCCAGCGCCGCCTCGCGATAGGACGCAGGCACGGCGCGGATCGCCTCCAGCGAAATCGACACGATGATCGGCAACACCATGATCGCCAGGATCAGCACAGCACAGAACATGTTTCTCGGTTCGTACGGCGGGCCGAAGATCGGCAGGAAGCCCAGCGAGCGCGCCAGCACAGGCTGCAGGGTGTTGCTGACCCAGGGAGCCAGCACAAAGATCCCCCACAGCCCGTATACAACGCTGGGAATGGTCGCCAGCACTTCGATCAGAAAGCGCGCCGCCGAGCGCCAGCGGGAGGTGAGGACTTCGTTAAGAAAGGTGGCGACCGCAATGCCGAATGGGGCGGCCAGGCACAATGCCAGCACAGCGCTGATCAGCGTTCCGACAATGAAGGGCAAGGCGCCGTATTGCTCACGTTCGGGATGTGGCTCCCATACGCTGGAGGTAAGAAACGACAGCCCGAACGCACGAATCGACGGCCAGGCACCGTACACCAGCACGCCCACAAACAGCACCAGAATCGCCGGAGCCACCAGCGCCGCCGCCGTCAGCAGGCCATGATAGAGGCGGCCTTCACGCGCCCGGACTGTCACCCCTGTCCGTTGGGGCGCGGTCCGTTGATCGGCCGATTCAAACTTGGAGATCACTGCTTCCATACGACTCGTGTACCGGTGCGCGAACGCTACTGGGAGACAAGCGGCTTGCCGCCCGAGGTCACCGAACGCAGCTTGGCTTCGATGTGCGGCAGCAGCGCCGCTGGAATCGGGGCATAGTGCAGCGGCGCGGCCATTGCCTGGCCTTCATGGGTCGCCCACCAAAGGAAATCGACCAGTGCCTTGCCCTTCGCCGCATCGGCCTGCTGCTGATAGAGCAGAATCCATGTCAGCCCGCTGATGGGGTAAGCCGAATCGCCCGGCGCATTCGTGATGGAAACCCGCAGATCCTCGGGAATGTCTTTCAAGGATGCCGCCGCCGAGACAGAGTCAGCGCTGGCACGGACGGCTTTTCCCGCCGCATTGACCACCGAACCGTAGGCGATGTTGTTGTTGGCCGCATAGATCAATTCGACGTAGCCCAGTGATCCTTCATTCTGCTTCACGTCCGCCGCAACGCCGTCATTGCCCTTGGCGCCTCGGCCGACGGGCCAGTTCACCGTGGTCCCCCGCCCAGGGCCTGACTCCCACGCTGGGCTAACCTTGGACAGGTAGTCGGTGAAGATAAAGGTCGTCCCGCTCCCGTCTGAGCGGTGAACGATGGTGATCGGCCGGTCGGGCAGGCCGGCATCGGGATTGAGCGTCACGAGCGCCGCGTCGTTCCACCTCGTGATCTTGCCCAGGAACAGGTCTGCCAGAACCGGCCCGCTGAACACCAATGGTCTTTTCACTTGCGGCAGGTTGTACACCGGAACCACGGCGCCCAGGACCATCGGAATGTGCAGCAGTTCGCCCTCTGCCTTCTGCAGTTGTGAATCGGTCATCGGACTGTCGGTGGCGCCGAAGTCTACGGTCTTCTCGGTGATCTGTTTGATTCCGCCCCCGCTGCCAATCCCTTGGTAGTTGATGACGACGTTCGGGTGCATCCGTGCGTATTGCGCCGCCCACTTCTCGTAGAGCGGCTTGGGGAACGTCGCCCCGGCGCCGGTCAGGCGCACCGGACTTCCGCTTTCACCGGTGTCGCCGCCGTTTCCGTCGCATCCAACCGCCACGGTAAGCAATACAATCAACCAAAGCCTGATAATCAGCTGCATGAGTTCTCCTTGTGATGAACTTCCAACAGAGTATGAATGCGTGCGAGGCACGTGTGAACAGATCGTTAAGAATGGGTTAAGACCGCCTGCCGATGCCTCGCCCATCACAGGGCGAGTTGGAACTGCACCCGCCAGACGACCTGATCGTCATCGCTGGCGAGGTAGCCCAGGCCGCTGTCAGATGGGCTGTCTTTTGGCAGATACACCACATCGGTTGTCAGCTTGGCGAAAACTGGTGTTGTCCGAGTTGATCCCGTCGTGGAACACGGCTTGGGTGGCGAGCGGACCTCGCTGATAGGCCAAACCCACGCCCTGGACCCTGTCGGTGGCGCCGCCACCTAGGATTTCGTTGACGATGGATCGGTCGGCCGCAAGCCGGCGGGTGGAACTGACCAGTTCCTCGTGATGCACCGGGTCCTTGAACTGCCCACCAACCAGTTTCCATTCGGGCGTGAGCTTATAGCTGATGACCGCGTCTTCGAGGAACACGCTACCGCCGGAGCGATTGGTAGCCCAGACGAACTTGTAACCGAGATCCTTGCTGAATGCGTGGCCTTCAGCGCCGAACTTAGCGCGGCGAATCTCGAAGCCGTTCTCATAGCCCTCGTCATCGCCTGAATCGGACCAGTTGGATACGTTGCGGAGCTGAAGTTGGAAGACCGGGCTGATCGAGAAGTTTCCGGCAGCGTCGCGGATAAGGAACTTGCCCTTCTCCACGCCCGCCGTCAACGGCGCGACCGTCGTATCGGTCGGCAGTGTTTGGCTACGCCGCTGGGCATCAAGCAGGACCTCGTCGCGGGCGGCAGTCGACTTCGTGGTGGAACGTTGGGAAGTGGCCCGCAGTTCGGCCACCTCCTCCCGAAGAGTACGGATCTGCTCAGCCATGTCGGCAGACGCCGGCTCGGCGTCCCAGGACATACCTGACGTGGCCAGCGGCGAGACCAGCAGAGCGATTAAGTTTGCAGAAGATCGTCTACGAAACATGCAGTAACTCCTTATCGGGCAACAGCGCCGGTGCCCCATGCGCATCCCGGCCAGCATTAGCGAAGAGTTCGCCAAATTCGCCGGTGGGCGGAGTTAACTGCAACGGCATTTGGGTCGCGCGAAGGACTTGTGATGCGTTGGTTAGATCGCCACTTCATTGGCATGTTCACGGCGACAGCCTGGCTGGCGGATAGAGTGGTCGACACGCGGGTAGCAGCGCGGAAAGTCTACGACTTGGACGACTAAGGCGCTGAGGGTTGACGAGAATGTGACCCGCCGCACGCAACCAGTTCAGGAAATCGATCATGTCCGCCAACAGGGGCTTGATCACTTATCGTGGAGAATCCGAAATCTGCAGGTGAGAATGAATGACCTATTGGCCAGTTGCACGTCTTGAAGGTTGTCCGTAACCGGATACGTTCGGTGACGTGCATGAGAGCGACGTAACGGGTATGGCGATAGTCACGGACTTGCCTGTTGGCTGATGGCGGCCACGAAAAGTTCAACTGGCGTCCAGTCACCCCGAGTGATAAGAGCCGGTCCTTGACCGGCTCTTTGCGTTTACCGCGGTCTCGCTCTCCCCTCTCGCCAAGTTTCCAAGCCGACTCTTAACCGTTCTCTGCTCGCCTCTTTGCAATGGACCCATCGTCATCGCTTCAGCCGTTTCGTTCAGGCCTCTGCCCCCTCTGATCACCCCTTCCCCCCTACGCACAATTGCGGCATACTGAGCCGTTGGAAGGAGTCCTATGAAACACGTCGGCCGTCGCTGGGCTTGTGTTGCGTGCGGTCTTGTCCTCTCGTGGATCGGCGGCTGCCGTTCGTCGACCTCGCCACCGGCTGGGCCGCAGGTCCTGATCAGTGATCGCGTCTTCGCCGGAACGATCGTCTCTGGCCCGACCGACACAGCCATCGAGCTATCCCCATCCGCCATTGCGCGCGTCCATGTGCGCTGGATTGCGCTGGAGAACGTCCCAGCCGAGGTGTTGCCGCCGATCAACACGCAATCCCGCCTGATCATCGCCCCCGATTCGTCAACCGTCCTGCCTCCCAGCGGCCGGCTGACGCGACAGGTGCGCTTCGCCTCAGGGGATCAGGCGGCTGCGTTCATCAACGCGCTTCAAACGGGTGCGCTGGGCCAGTCGGTTGAGATTGCCAGTGAGACGACGCTGCTCGTCCCCGGCACGACCGCGCAGATCGGCATGCTCCCGGCCAATGCCCCTGCCGACGCCCCGCCGATCATCTCCGTGTTCGTCTCGCCCGCATCGGCCGCCCCGGCCACAACGCCACCCAACGAAGCCACGATCGGCGTGCAGGTGGCGGCGCATCCAGCCTCCGATGACGAAGACGCGCCCCAGCCGTCCGCCGACGGCCCAGCCAGCAGGCTCCTGCTCGCCCGCGAGACCGCACTCGTCGATGCCGTCCGCTTCGCCGATGGCGCGCAGTTCGTCGCAGCCGTCCCCGTACGCGCCACAGATAGCCCCTGGCGCGCCGTCGCAGCCATCGCAACCGTCACCCACGCTCCGGCCGACGACACTGAGCTCGAAGCCCTCCGCGCCGAGCTGGCAGAGTCCGCCGCGCTCGCCCGCGCCGGTCTGGATGCCTCGCCCCTGGGCGTCGGCCCGACGCTCCGCAGCGCGCTGGCCGCTCTCGGCGCGCCGGAGTCCGTCCGGCCCGCCCTGCTGCTGCTGACAAGCCTCAGCAGCGCCCGCATCGCCGGCGACATGTGCCTCGTCGCCGATGACGAAGCCCTCGCCGCGCTTGCCGGGCAGACGCTGGAGTACGTCAACCCGGACACGCCACCCACGCTGCCGGAGCTGCAGTGGTTCCTCGACAGCCGCGCGCTGCTGTTCATGTGCCAGGCTGCCCAGCAGGAAGCACTGCCGCTGGAGCTGCAAGCCGTTCTCGCCCTGCACACTGGCGAACTGGCGCGCCGTCCCGATTTCATCGCCGAACTGCTCCAGCAGGTCGGCAGTACCGACGCGCTCGTGGAGCGCTTTATCGCCGAGAATCTCATCGCATTGGAGGACAGCGCGCCAGCCGCCCGCGTCCGCGCCTACGACTGGCTGGCTGCACGCAATCGCGCGCCAGCCGGATACGATCCGCTGGCGGATGCCCGATCCCGCCGCGACGCCATCGATCAGGCCATGCAACAGCTTGAGAGCCAGCCATGACCGACAGCACAACGCCTTCATCCGAAAAGCCGTCTGCCTCCCAGCCGGCTAAAAAACAGAAGAAACGCCGCACCTGGAAACAGCGGCTGAAGATCACCGCCATCGTCGTCATCGTCGCGGCGATCCTGATTCGCATTGCGCTCAACTTCCTGCTGCCGACGGTCGTGCGCAAGGTCGCCAATGCCTACGACCTGGACTGCACCTATGACCGCATGTCGCTGGGGCTGTTCGAGGGCAATGCGCACATCTGGAACCTCGAGCTCCGCCCGCGCGGCGGGGGCGACTCGATCATCCGAGCCGACTACATCCAGGGCAGCATCTCGACGACCAACCTCTTCCGCGGCCGGCTGGTCGTCTATCGCGCCGAAGTCGACGGCGTCGACATGATCATCGAGCGCGAGCCGGACGGTTCGATCCCGCTGCTGGATCGCCTGCTTTCCGGGCCGGAAGATGCGCCCATCTCCGTCGAACCCGAGCCCACCCGGCAGGCCGACGGTGACACCGCCCAGCCGCCCAGCCTTCAGCCGCCGCTGCGCATCGACGCGGTGCGCCTCTTCCATGTGAACACCGTCTTCCGCGATCGCAGCGTCACGCCGACGTTCGAGACGACGATCCGCACGTCGATGCGTCTCTCCGATGTCGGGGCCGACGGTTCGCCCGCACGCTTCGAGCTCGAGATCACCTCCGATCCGCTGCTCGACACGCTGCTTGTCAGCGGTGTGATGAATGCCCGGCCGGACGCGATCGATGCCGATCTCGAGCTGCTGATCCGCGGCCTGCACGCCAAGCCGGCTGCGCCTTACCTGCTGCCGCTGGGCATTCGCCCGATCGCCGATGACATCACCATTCGCGGCCAGGCCAAGCTCAACGCAGCCACGATCCCCGACTCCACCGACGTCAGCGCCACGCTGACCATCAGCGACATCTCCGTCGTCGCCGATCAGGAGCAATGGGCCTCACTCAAAGCCATCACGCTCGACGCCAAGCGCATCAGCGGATCAGCCGTCGAGCTTGGCCAACTGCTGATCGAAACCGGCCGGGCGTCTGCCCGTCGCAGCGCCGAGGGTTACGTCCAGATCGCCGGGTTTGAGCTTGTGCCTGCCGCCCCGTCCAGCGGCGATCAGACGTCCTCGACTCGACCATCGACCGACACGGCCGCCGCATCAGCCGCCTCGCCATCGCCGCTGCGTATCTCGCTCGACGAGTTGCGCATCGCCGATATGCAGGCCAGCTTCGACGACCAGGCCGTTGCACCGGCTGCCCAGCTCGTCGCACGGCTTGAGCACCTGTCAGCCAAAGACATCGTCATCGACCCTGCCAATCCTGGCGGCGCCGTCACGATCGACGGCCTGGCGACGCTTCCCGGCGTGATCGAGACGATCCGCTGGAACGGCACGGTCTCCCCCTTCGCGCAGGAACGGCGCGCTGCCATCGCCCTGCGCGCGGAAGGCATCCGTCCCGACGCCCTCGAGCCGTACCTCAAGCTCGCCGGCCTGGCGTCGGAACTCGAGAACGGCCTTTTTACCGCGCGCCTGGACGCCGTCAGCACCACCAGCGGCGATCGGGCAACGACGACCGCGCGCATTCGCGAGATTCGATTTGCCGACGGCGATGCAACGTGGCTGGAAATGGCCACGGCTGAAGTGAGCGGCCTGTCGATCAATCCAGCCGACGGCGCGATCCATGTTCGCGCGATCGAGATTGCCGGACCGACGATCAATCTGCAGCGCGACGCCGACGGGGCGCTGCACGTCTTCGGTTTGAAGACGCTCCCGGCAGATGAAAGCCAGCCGGCGGCTCCGACACCCGCCGCCCTCGAAGCACCGGCGGCTGACACGCCAGCCAAGGCGACGCCCGCCGCGCCTGCGCCCCTGCCGCGCATACAGATCGACCGCTTCGCGTGGAATGACATCCGCCTCGGCCTGGAGGATCGCTTCGGCGTCAACGAGCCGATCGTCCTGCAGGGCCAGGCGGGCATCGAAGCCGCCAATCTCGTTTTCGATGCGTCTGCTGCCCAGCCAGCCGCGGAGCCCGGGCGGTTCTCCGCATGGCTTGAGTTGCCCGGCGTTGCCGAGCGGCTCCAGGTCGACGGAACGCTACAGGCCACTGCCCATGGGGTCGCCGTCGCGTCCAGCTTCCAGGGTCGTGCGATCACTGGATCGACGATTGCCCCCTACCTGCGTCCTCTCGGCATCGAGTTGACCCTCACCGATGGCCAGCTCGCCGGCAGGGCCTCCGCCAACGTCGCGACAGCCGACAACACGCTGAAACTCGACCTCGATCTCTCCGACATCGTCTACACCGACGGCCAGCAGGAACTGGCCGGTGTGCGCGGCGTGAAGATCAGCGGTGTTGTCGTCACGCCGCAGGGCGTCGCGGTCAATCTCGTGCAGATCGACAACCCGCGCGCCCGCGTGGCCCGCAACGCCGACGGCACGATCGAGTCCGCCGGCGTGCGTCTGGTCCCCGTTCCGCCGACAACCCAGCCGGTTGCCGCGTCAGCTGGGCCGTCAGGCCCACCCCAGCCGCTGACGCTCGCGCCCGCGCCCATGGAGCTGGCCCTCAAGGCCCTCCGCCTCAACGACGCAGCCATTGAGATCGCTGATCGCGCCGTCGCGCCCGCGTTGCAGACCGTGGTCCGCACGAGCGCCACGCTCGATGACGTGACGCTGCGCGGCGATGCGCCGGCGCGTCTGAGCGTCACGACGGCCATCGAGGGCATCGTCGATGAGCTCAGCCTCACCGGCACGCTCAACCTCGCGCCGCAGTCGCCCTCGGCGACGCTCGTCCTGCAGGCCAACGCCATCCACGGCGACGCCCTCGCCCCCTATCTGCCGCCCGGCACGCAGAACACGCTGCGCGATGGCCGATTCACCGTCACGCTCGACGCGGCGGCCGCCAATCACGCCGAGGGCGGCATCTCCGCCCACGTGATCGTCCGCGATCTGCTGCTGGAAGAGCGCGCAAACAACGCGACGCTTGCACGTGTCGGAGCGTTCACGGTTCGCGCCAGCCGGCTCGATCCGCCCGGTGGTGTGCTTGCGATCGACAGAATCTCGTCAGCCGGCGTTGAGCTGGACATCACGCGCCAGCCGGACGGCGCGATGGATGTGCTTGGCTTGCGTATTGGCGGCGAAGCGCCGCAGGCGCTCGCCCAGCCGGAACCGGCTGAGCAGGCTGCAGCCGCAGATCATTCCGCTCCGGCCGCTATCGCGGTGGCATCGGCGACAACCCAGCCATCGGCTGACGTCGCAGCCATCGTGGCGGACGCCCGCCGGGCCCTGCCGCTGCTGACGATCGACCAGATCGACCTGGTCGTCGACAGGATCGCCATCCACGGCCTGGCGACGCCTGAGGGCGCGCCGCTGGCGGTCTCGATGCGTCTGCACAACCCCGCCCCGTTCGAGCTCGGTGGCAACGATCCGGCCTCACGCCCGCCGCTGACGCTGCAGCTCGACGGCTCAGCCGAGCCGATCGTTCGGCAGTTCGCCGTCACCGCGACGGCCAAGCTGTTCGAGAACGAACCGTCGCTCACCATCGACGTGAACACCTCGGGCATCAACGGCAAGGGGCTGACGGATGTCGCCCCGCCGCTGGCGGAGGTGCTTGATGGCCAGGGGTTGACCGAAGGCACCTTCACAACGCGCCTGGTCGCCGACGTGAACTATGGCCGCCGCGGCCCGCGCGATTTCGACTTGAGCCGCGGTTTCACCGCGACGTTCACCGTCCAGCCGCTGGAGTTCCGCGCCCAACCGGATGGGCCCGTGCTCGCCGGTGTCGAAGCCGTCCGGGGCGAGGGGATCAACGTCCAGCCGCAGACCGGAAAGGTCATCATCCGCTCGATCGAAGTCGTCAAACCGATCGGGCGGTTTGTCCGCGATGAGCAGGGCCTGCATGTGATGGGTCTGGTCCTGCCTCTGGGCGACAGCGCATCGGCTGGCCAGGCCGACGCGACTACCGAGCCGGCCGACGTCGTCTCGGCTGATGCTGGAGCAGCCGATCGCGCGTCTGGGTCGCAGCCGCCGACGCCGGCTGAGCGTCCGCAGGCTGAGATCCGCCTCGATCGCGTTGCCGTCAGCGGCATTGACGTAATCATCGAGGATCGAACCACCGATCCCACCACGATCGTGCCGCTCAAGACGCTCGATCTGGAGGTGCGCGACATCAGCAACCAGATGCTCTGGACCGGCCGGCCCATGCGGTTTGACATGCTCTGCACAGCCGACCGCGTCCCCCTGCCGCCGCGCAAGGGCGTGACTTCGACTGCCCCCGCATCGGCTGACGGGCTGGAAGATCGCGAGCTGTTCTCGCAGATCGTCGCCCGCGGCCAGATTGGCATGAAGCAACTGCCCGATGGCCGCACCATCCTCACCGGCTGGGCCAAGACCAGCGTCAGCGGCTTTGAGCTGCTGGGTGTGCGCGGCCTGGCCAAGGCGCAGCAGGTCGAGATTGGTGGCGGCGTCTTCGATCACAGCACCGATATCCGCTTCAGGGACAACGGCCTGATCGAGACGCGCAACCGCGCCGTCTTCACCAATCTCTCGCTCAGCGAACCGCCCAATGGTCCGCTTCAGCGGATCTTCCAGTTGCCCGCGCCGATTGATGTCGCCATCGGCGCGCTGACGGCTCCGGATGGATCGATCACGCTCAACCTGCCGGTAACGATCGAGAGCGGCGAGGTCGACAAGGGCAAGCTCATCGCGCCGCTCATCGGCGCCGTCGGACAGGTGCTGGGAACGGCCATCGCCTCGGCGCCAATCAAGGCCGTCGGCGGTGTCGGCGAGATGCTCAACATCGGCGGCGGGCCGAAGGCGCCGGAAGAGCCGGTCGAGCTGACGTTCCTGCCGGGTGTCGCCACGCTCGAGCCGGCGGATCTGCAGCGGCTTGCGGCGCTGGTCGAGCGTGTCCGGCGGGACAGCCGGCTTGAGCTGCAGCTTCGGCACGAGATGAGCTCAGCCGATGTCGCGCACGCCGCCCAGCGGGCCAATCCGCCGCTGGAGGATGTGCGCGTCATGGCCGATCGCCTGCGCCGCGACAAGGCGCAGCTCCTGTCGGATCGGGCGGTGCTGGCTGCCCGGGCGCGGGCGGAGTTCGCAGCCCAGTCGGCTGAGGCGGCTGAGTCGGTCGCGACGCTCCGGGCCATCGACCGACGGCTGGCGCAGATCGACAGGTCGTTGGAGCAGTTGGGCGAACTGCTGCGTCCCGGCGCCGAAACGCAAGCCGACCGCCGCACGCGTGCCGCCAGCCTCGCCGTGGCTGAGGAGCGGTTCCAGTTGATCGAAGCGGCCCTGGCCAGCGCCGACATCCGCGATCTCAAGGAACGCATCCACCGCACGAACGCGCAGTTCGACCCGACCGACCTCCCCTCAGGCGGTCGCGTCGTCATCACGGTCGTCCGAAGCAGGCGGTGAGCGGCTATAACCAGGCAAGAACCGTTACGATCCACGAATGCACACGAAGGATCGGCGCGCCGTGAGGCGCATTGCCGACTCTTGTGTCCATTCGTGGATCGCTTTTGGGGCGGAGGTTCGTGGGCGGAACAGCGTTTGCAGATCTGTCGCCTCTCAACCAGACAGGAGCGACAGATGACAGAACGCAATCCCCATCCGCAGGCGACCAACCCCACAGGGACAGATCCCCAGTCGGAGCGTCAGCGGCGGCCGGGCGAAGATTCGCCCAGATCGACGCCCAGCGAGCGCGGCCCAGCCGATCTGGCTGATGCCCGCGGCCACCGCGACGGCGGCAAGCCCTGGCCAGCCAAGGCCCAGCCGATCGAAGAATCGCCGTCACAGGAGTCGCCGCAGATCACCGATGAGCCCATGCCGCCGTTCCCCAAGCAGCACCTCGATACGCCCGAGGTCGGCTTGGAATCGCAACTCGACCCCGCGCCGCGATGGCGGGCTGAGCGATACAGGCCAGCCGGCAAGCTCGAGGGGAAGGTCGCCCTCATCACCGGCGGTGACAGCGGCATCGGCCGCGCGGTCGCGTACATGTACGCCCGCGAAGGAGCCGACGTCGCCATCGTCTACACGCCCGAAGAGCAGAGCGATGCCGAGGTCACACGCGAAGCTGTCGAGTCCGTCGGCAGGCGATGCGCCATGCTGGCCGGCGACCTGACCGATGACGGCTTCTGCCGCGCCTGCGTCGATGAGACGGTGCGTCAGCTCGGCGGGCTGGACATTCTCGTCTCCAACGCAGCCCACCAGATGCGCAAGAAGACCGTCGACGACATCGACGACGATGAGTTCGACCGGACGTTCAAGACGAACGTCTACGCGTATTACTGGCTGGTGAAGGCGGCGCTGGACCACATGAAGCCCGGGTCAGCCATCATCGCCACCAGCTCGGAAACGGGCCTGCTCGGCAACAAGGGGTTGCCCGACTACTCCGCGACCAAGGGTGCGATCAACGCCTTCACCAAGGCGCTGGCGCAGATGCTGATCGACCGCGGCATCCGCGTAAATGCCGTCGCACCGGGGCCGGTGTGGACGCCCCTCAACCCCTCCGACCAGGGCACCTCGCCGGAAAAGATCGCCAACTTCGGCGGCGACACGCCCATGAAGCGTCCCGCCCAGCCGGAGGAGCTGGCGCCGGCATACGTCTATCTGGCCAGCGATGCCGACAGCAGCTATGTAACCGGCATCGTGCTCAACATCATGGGCGGCGAAACCACAGCCGGCTAGCCGCCACATCCGCCTGCACTCCCGCCGGCAGGCCGGGAATCCCGCCCGTACCGGCCGGCCTGTGGAAAATCCCGGAGGCGGCGGCCTTTGCGGACAATCCTTCCCTTTTGGCTGGGCGAGGGGTATAATTGGCGGCGTTGAGATCGAAACCACCGCCCCACGGGAGCGGTGGTTCGTGTTTTAAGAAGCGTATTCACATTAGCGAGAGTTCGCCCCCGGCATGAGGCCGGGGCTGGTCCTATCATGGAGTCGTGCCATGCAGATCGTCAGTGCTCAGGAAAAGGCTGAGCTGGAGCGCAAGCGGGAGATGCTGCGTGCCGCCAAGGTCGAAGCCCAGGAGCGCATCCGCCAGGCGGCCAGCCTCGGTGACCTTTCGGAGAACGCTGAGTACCACTTCGCCAAGGAAGAAAACCGCAACATCGAGCGGGAACTGGCGGAAATCGAAGCCAAGCTGAAGAACATCTCCGTCGTCAGCACCGACAGCGTGCCGGAGGACGTGGTGTTCCTCGGCCACACCGTGCGTCTGCTCGACCTCGATGACGACAGCGAGCAGCTTGTCCGCCTCGTCGGCGAGGCCCAGGCGCCCGACGCCAACAGCGATGTCCTGCCGGTCAGCGCCTCCAGCCCGATGGGCGAGGCCCTGCTCAAGGCGCGCGTTGGCGAGACGATCAAAGTCAAAGCCCCGCGCGGGACGATGGAATTCAAGATCCTCGAGATCGTCCAGTAGCCAACAAAGCCATTCGCGATCCTGCCTCCCAGGATCGCCCGACGCCACCTTAGCTCAATTGGCAGAGCACCGGTTTTGTAAACCGGTGGTTGTGGGTTCGACTCCCACAGGTGGCTTTCGTGCAATCGAGTTCTCCTCGTAGAAATCAAAGCCGAAAGCGTTACCGGTCTTAGGGCCCAGCGTCGCCAGGACGTTGTTCCTATCATCCAGAAGCGCGACCATCGGCCGGTCATCCTGCGGCGCCACGCCGCCAGGTACGCACAAACACCACCGGCGTCGATCGACTCCGCACGGACCGAGACGTCGACCTTCAGCTCGGCGATCGTGACAGCCGCACCCGTGCCGGCACCTCCTGAGGCATACTGGCAGCCCTCCGGCGCTGGCGGGAAATCGTTGGCATTCCCATAGTTAGTGCACACGTAGACGCAGCGGCGGCTTGTGTGTTTCACTCGAGCACCAGCGGGGGCCTTCCAACCTACATAGTCCGCGTAGTTTCACAGTTCGGCCGTGAATGGCTGATCGGAATTGAGGTCGACGAAGCAAACCGCCGCTACCGGGCGAAGTATATTGATGTGGTGCCTTGGGAGCACTGGGACGGTAAAATCGGGGGGAAGCGGCTGATCGACGGGGATATCCCGAATCTGGCCGCGCTCTACCGGGCGAACGCTCACAGGGGGCTCGAGCCATGAAAAGATGCCTCAGGGTTCTCACGAGAAGACACTTCATGCTGCTCCGCATGCTTTCGTTGATGGCCAGCGTGGCGATCGGCGACGCGGGTGCGGACCTGCGCAATCCCTGGATGGTCGCTATCGGTTTTCTCGGCTTAGCCGGCGTCATGTACTGGAACCACAAGTGCCCAGACTACATATGATGCACACGATCAACTGCTGAGTTGGTGCTGAGTGCTGTGGGGCCGGATGTGACCATAGTGGCTCCTGGTTGGGGAACCGCGGAGGCACGGAGGCACGAAGGCGCGGAGGTGGCGCTGTCAGTGGCACAGGCTGAGTGCTCGATCGGGTACTGTCTTGTGCCTACTATCTTCTGTTGTCTGCTGTCTTCTACCTTCTGTCTTTCCCCGGAGCCCCGTAGATGCACTCTGAGGACCATCTCGTTCGATTGTCCGTGCTGGATCTTGCGCCGATTGTGCGCGGGGGAACGGCGGCGGAATCGTTTCGCAATACGCTGGATCTGGCGCGGCATGCGGAGCGGTTGGGGTTTTACCGGTATTGGCTGGCGGAGCATCACAACATTCCAGGCGTGGCCAGCTCGGCGACAGCCGTGCTGATCGGCTATGTGGCTGGCGGGACGTCGCGGATTCGCGTCGGTTCAGGCGGGATCATGCTGCCCAATCACGCGCCGTTGGTGATCGCCGAGCAGTTCGGCACGCTGGAATCGCTGTATCCCGGGCGGATTGATCTGGGTATCGGCCGGGCGCCCGGCGGCGACATGGCGACGACAATGGCCCTGCGGCGCGACGCCGTCCGCAGCGCCGAGCGGTTTCCCGAGGATGTGCGCGAGCTGCAGACGTATCTCGGCCCGCCGATCGAGGGGCAGGTCGTGCATGCCATCCCGGGACAGGGGCTGAACGTGCCGATCTACCTGCTGGGCTCGAGCACGTTCAGTGCGACACTGGCAGCCGAGCTCGGCTTGCCGTTTGCCTTCGCGTCGCACTTTGCGCCCGACTACCTGCAGGCAGCCATCGAGCTGTACCGGCGGAACTTCAAGCCGTCGGCAACGCTCGCCCGGCCATATGTCATGGTCGGCGTGAACGTCGTCGCAGCCGATACGGACGCCGAAGCGCGGCGGCTGTTCACGTCGCTCCAGCAGCAATTCCTGTCGCTGGTGCGCCGCAAGCCGGGCCAGCTTCCGCCGCCGGTCGACTCGATGGACGAGCTCTGGACGCCGCTGGAGCGGTCGCATGTGGCCCACATGACGCGCTACTCCGCCGTCGGCGCGCCGGCGACCGTGCGGGCATTTCTGGAGAAGCTGATCGCCGAGACGGGGGCCGATGAGCTGATCGTCACGGCACAGATCCACGATCACGCCGCGCGCGTGCATTGCCTGGAGCTGACGGCTGGGCTTGCGCCTCTTGCGCGTCGAAGTGGGTGATTAAACCACAGAGACACGGAGGCACGGAGGTGTCACCTTCAATCCCTCATCGATATTCTCCGTGTCTCCGTGTCTCCGTGGTTCAAACCAACCGCCCAAGTCGGGATTGGCTCGAAGGCGCGGGTCTCCTCGCTTGTGCGGGCCGCCAGGCACATGGCGGCGCTCAGGATCCCGTCAGCCAGGGTGGCATGCGAAACATCCTGGCCGCGGATGACGTCCAGGAAGTTGCGGGCAAGCGTCGTGTCGCCGCCGTGGTGGCCATGGGGGATCTCGACCGTGATCGTGTCGACGGCTGAGCCGTGATGCTCGATCACCTGGATCGTCTCAGTGAACCAGTCGAAATCGAGCGTGGCGCGGTAGCCGGTGATGCGCGCCCCCCTTCGGGCAGCCGACCGGCGCGATACGAAGTTCTGCGCATACGACGCGTGCGTCCCGTCGGCATAGACGATGATGGCTGTCGCGGCATCGTGATGGCGGATGGATTCGCTGAACGCACAGGCGTGATCGCCCTGCCCCATGCCGCCGTCATCGCCGCGCAGGGTGATATTCGCGGGGCTTTCAGGACAGGCGTCCGTGCGATCGCAGGCGGAGCATCGCAGATCGGCAGGCATGTGCCCGCCGTAGATCTTCCGCGTCGACGCGGCTGCCACCATCAGCGGCTGAACGCCGATGACGCGGTTGATGTAGTCGAAATCGTGCGTCGCCTTCTGCAGCCACAGCCCGCCCGTGGTGGCGTAATCGCGATACCACTGGCCGAAGTACACACCGCCGTACGGCACATAGTTGTAGGCTTGCACCTGGTTGATTGCGCCAAGACGGCCCGAGCCGATGATCTCCAACACGCGCTGCACCAGCGGCGTAATGCGCAGCGGGAATGACACAACCACGCGCTGCTCGCGCCCGGCGAAAGCGGAACGCAGGGCCTGCAACTGCTCCATCGAGATTCCAACGGGCTTTTCGAGAAACAGCGGCAGGCGCGTCGGCGCGACCTTGACGGCCATTTCGGTGTGCAGGTTGCAGCGCGTACCGACCAGAACGGCGTCATACTGATCGGCATACTCCAGCATCCGATCGGCATCGTCGAAGAAACGCGTCTGGTCGTGTGGGACCTTCTCGTCCTCCAGCCGACGTCGCGCGGCATCGGGCGTCGGATCGGCAACGGCGACAAGGCTAACCGATGGATCCTCGCGCCGCAGCGTTGCGACGATGCAGGCCGCACGAACACCCATGCCAATAACGGCTAATCGAATCATGGATCAGTCCAACAGATAGATTTGTGCGATCCACATCAGATCAGGCCGGGCTGGGCCGCCGGCCCCGGGCTCCTGACGGATGCGGATCGAGTGGAATGCGCTGGTCGGCAGGCTGACCGTAACAGAGCGGGCGGTATTCTGCGAGACGTTGTGGGCGATCGCCCAGTCGCCGCTATCGCCCGCGCATGTCTCGATGAAGAAGGCCTGCGATGGATGCGACGGCTCGAAGTCGATGCGCAGCCGGCCGCCCTTGCGGGCCTGCGGCAGGCGGATCTCGACCCACGCCGCTTCACCATCCTCAGCCGATGCCCAGGCTGCCTTCGACCAGTGCAGATTGGATCGGTCCTCGATCCCATCGACGACGGGCGCGATCGTATAGCCGGCAAAGGCGCTGGAGGGCATCAGGACCGTGCCGGCGGGAAAACCATTGGCCGGCTTGTCGAGTTTGAACGACAGCAGCTCCGGCGTCGTCATCTTCTTCAGCCATTTCGGGTCGGGCCGGCCGGTCACCTGCACCTGGTACACGTCATCCAGAAAGATCGGCGCTGCGGCGAACAGGAAGCCGAACGTGGCTGCGCGATTGGCGGCTTCCTGAATGCGTTCGACCTCGTTCTCCGGAGCATAGTCGAGCACGAGCACCTTCAGCGGATGCTTCTCGATCACGGGCAGGATCTCGCTCTGCACGCGCTTCAGGTGCCAGTCGATCGATTGCGGATAGTTCAGCATGTAGCTGCGGCTGTCGAAATCGTAGGTGGCGGTGAAGCTTTCGAGCATCAGCCCGTCCGCCAGGGGCGCCAGCTCCGGCAGCATGGAGAAGCCCTGGTTGAGGATGATGGGCGCATCGGGCAGCGCCTCGCGCAGCTCCTGCACGAGCCGGATCATGCCCGGCTTGGTGTGCGGGCGGGCGGTGGCGGTGTCGAGGGTGTCGAGGAAGATGCCGTCAAAGCCGTACTCCTCGACAAGCCGCCTGGCTTCGGCGACACGATCCGCCCGCCATTTCGGATCGTTGGCATTGGTGTAGTAGCTGTGCCAGATGGGATTGCGATCCGGCTGGCCGTCGTTGTCATCGTCGAAATACCAGCTTGCGTAGCCGCCGGGGCCGGTGCCGTCGCCTTTGCGGGCTTCGCGCGGGTCGTCTTCGCCGACGGTGATATAACCGACGGTGACGACGCCCAGCTCGCGCAGGCGCTTCACATCCTCGCTGGCCATCTGCGGCGTGTGGAGGATGACCAGATCGTAGTGCGACAGCTCCGCCACGCGACCCGAGCCGTAGTAGCAATAGAAGCTCTGTGCTTCGCGGACCCGCTGGCGCGCAGGCAGATGGCGATTGACCTTGGGCTCGGCCATTTGCACCTGCGGGCGCGGGGCGACAGGCTTGGCGTCGACCTTCAGGCGCAGCAAGCCCTCAGCCGGCGCGAGGTCGACGCGCGTCCGCCAGTCCTCGCTCATCGCCCAGACGGCTGCGCCCATCTCCGCCGCGCCGAACAGGCCGGCCTGGACGCGAATGGTCATCCGATTGTCGTCTGTCGTCACTTTGGCTGGGCCGACGCCCTCCCACTGCCAGGCATCGCGGGTCGCACCGTTGTGCCTGTGCAGGCGATCGCCGCTGATGAGCATCTCGAATCCAAAGCGCGGATCAGCCGGCGGCTGAAAGCCGGTCTTCGCGTCGAGATCCGTATCCACAAACAGCAGATAGGTTCCCAAGGCCCCGCCCTGCCGGGCTGCAATGGTGAAGACGACCTCATCGCCCTCCTGCGTGGCCGTGAAATTGGTGATATCTCGCGCAGCATCAGCGATCGCAGGCTCTGCCGCATCGCCGGCGGGTTCGCGGAGGGTGAGCTTGATGGCAGCAGAATCGGGGGCGGTATCGACGACGGTCTGCCAGTCGCCGGTAAGCGTACGGATGATGAACGCGGCTGCGTCGGTTCGCAGGTGATCGCGACTGATGTGGGTTGTGAGCTTGCGATTGGCGACAGTGCGGCGGACCTCGCCGATGCGCTGCCACGTCCAGTCATCGCCCTTGCCGTTGTAGCGGTAGAGGGTCGCCCCTTCAACCATCAGATCAGCCTTGATGGCGCCCACGGCAAACCCCTGGTTGGGCTGGGTGTCGATGAGGATCTGGATGGCGTCGAAATCCCAATCGCCGGCGACTTCAGCGGTGACGATAACCGATTGGCGATCGGCTGAGACCTCGCAGGCGACCAGATCGCGCGCCGGGTCTTTCGCATCGCCTTTTGGATCGGTTTGCGCGATGGCGATGGTCGCCAGAAGCGCAACGATCCCGACCAGATTAGCCAGCAGCTTCATGTCGTTGTTCTCCCGAAGTGGATGACGTCAGGCGGCGCGTGCGTAGGGGCTAGAAGGCTGGCTTCCACTGCCGCTCAGCCTGGTCCCAGTGGGTATCGAAACCGTAGACCTCATTGACCTGCCCTGCCTCGTCCACGCCCTGCCGGACGCTGGTGACATGCCCGTCAGCCCACAGCACATTGACCATGCCGCGGCCATCGCCTTTGCCGTGGCGCGGCCAGTCGATCAGGTGCCATGCGTCCGGCGTAACCGGCTGGGTGTTGGGCCGATCGCTCAACAGTGTTTCGCCGTGGCGGTTATCCGCGACGAGGATCTTCTCTGCCGCGTTCTTGATCTTGGAGAACTTGGGATACGGCTCACCGTTCCAGTCATCGCGTCCGTCGGGCGGACTGCCCCAGGGATTGACGCCCTCGCGGATGGTCATCCATGAGTTGAGGCCGTAGCTGCTGAGGGCCAGGTCCTCCTCGCCGGGCAGGACGAACGGCCGATAGGGATCGTCGTCGGCTGGGCAGACGGTGACGCTGGCGGTGCTGGTGCGGTATCCGGGCAGATCGCCTTCGAGCATCAGCCGCTGCCACCAGAAGACGCCCACTTCGTTGCCCCACTCGTCCCTCTGCGGCGTGATGAACAGATATGGCAGATGATCGCCGTAGCGTTCGGCGTACATGCGCATGGCCAGGCCGATCTGGCGAAGGTTGGAGGCGCACTTGACCGAAGCCGCCGCCCGTCGGGCGCCGTTGAGCGAGGGCAGAAGGATGGCGATCAGAAGCGCGATGATGCCGATCACAACCAGCAGTTCGACCAGCGTGAACCCGCGCCTGCGTGCCTGGGATGGGCGTGAAGACATGCGTGCCTCCGGGGAATGGACAGATGGGCGGCTGATGCCGGTTGTGAGAATGCCATCTTCTTGCCCACTTGTCAATACAATTTTGTAACTTTCTCCCCACAACTCGCCTCTATGTCCCAGAAATACAGCCGACTACAGCGGATTCATTTTCTTGTTGACAATACAAGGTGACAAGTTATCTTTGGGTGTATGGCCGTTGCATCTCTGCCCAAATACGAGCAGGTCAAGCGCCAGCTCATCATGGAGATCGAGGAGGGCCGCTGGAAGGCGGGCAGCATCGTCCCTTCCGAAGCCGAGCTGCTGCGGCGCTTTGATGTGTCCCGCCCGACGCTGGTCCGATCCCTGCAGGACCTGGTGCGAGATGGGTATGTCTACCGCCGCCAGGGCAAGGGGACGTTCGTCGCCGAACGCCCGCCCCGCCGCCGGCTGGATGCGGAGTCTTCGCCTGCGACCGGTCGATCCGTGCCCGTTTTCGTCTCAGCTCATACTGCAGCCCTCAGCGGCGACGCGCGCGAAGTGCTGCTGCGCATGATGCGCGGCATCCAGTCAGCCCTTGGATCGGTCGGCATGGACCTGGTGCTGCGCAGCACGGTCTGCCATGAGATCGACGCTGCGACGCGGCGATTCCTCGATACCACCGAGCCTGGGCCGGCGCTGATGATCGAGCCGTCGTTCAACCTGCCGCTTCGCCGCGAGCTGGAGAAACGCGGCTGGCGCGTCTGGTCGATCAATGAGCCGCTGGACGACGGCAACTGTGTCTTCATCGATCAGGAACATGCCGGATACCTGGCGACGCGTCACCTGATCGAGCGGGGCCGCAAGCGCATCGCCCTGCTCAATGGTCCGCTGAAGGCATACTGGGGCTTCGAGGCGCGGCGCAACGGTTATCTGCGGGCGCTGGCTGAAGCCGGCATCGAGCCGGATGACGCCCTCATGCTCGAAGGCGCGCACGTCGTCGACAGCGAAGCCGGGCGGGCAATGATGCGCCAACTGCTGGAGACGAAGGTCAGGATCGACGGCGTGGTCGGCGCCAGCGACTCCAAGGCGATTGGTGCGATGGCCGCAGCGGAGGAGGCTGGCTGCGCCGTGCCGCAGGAGATCACGTTCGTCAGCATCGACAACACGCTTGCCGACCGCACCGCCAAGCCCCTGCCGGCTGTGGCGATGCCGTTCGAAGAGCTCGGCCGACAGGCTGCCGTTTACGCCACCCAGCCCGTGCGCCCGGGCGATACGCCGTTCCACTCGAAGATCCAGCTCAAACCGACGCTCGTGGAGCGCTAGCCAACCACATCACTTTCCGGGAGGACTCTATGCAACCCATCCGAATTGCCATACTCGCTGCGGCTGCGGGCATGATTCCAGGCGCAGCGGTGCAGGCCGTGACGTTGAGCAACCCCGTAGCCGACGGCGCCATCGTGCTGGACGACAGCCGCGACGACTGGAACGGCCTGGAGCGCTATCCCGATGACGGAAACGAAAGCTACCCGATCGACATCGGCTTTATCACGATCGCGCACGACAGTTCGATGCTGTACATCCGTTACCAGATGTACCATCCCAGCCCGACGTTCTCCGGCAACTGGAAGCTGCTGATCGACACGGATCAGGACACGTCCACCGGCTACCACGGGCAGAACTCGGTGTATCAGGATGCCCTGGGCGCTGAGGTGATGATCGAAGGCGCCAGTGCCTTCCAGTTCACCGGCGCGACGCAGGACGCCTTCTCCTGGAACTGGATGGGCTTCCATGGTTTCAGCGAAACCGGCGAGGGACCCAATGACATTGAGCTGGCCGTGCCGCTGAGCTGGATCGGCAATCCGCAGACGTTCAATTTCATCCTCTGGGTGGATTCCAACAGCGACGGCGGGATCAGCGACGAGACGCTCGACGACCATCTGCCCAATGGCGCCTACGGCGGATCCACCGCCACTGTACACACGTACACACTCGTGCCCGAGCCGGCATCCCTGTCGGTGCTGAGCCTTGGCGCGATGGGCCTGCTGCGCCGGCGCAGCGCCTGATCACAGACGACCCGACATCCTCACCGCCGGTGGACTCCCTGCAGGCGGTGAGGATTCCTGTCACTTCCCCTGCCCATCGATGACGACCATCGACTGGATCATCCTCCTGTTGCCGCTGGTGCTTGTGCTCTGCGTGGCGGCGCGCATCCGCCGCTATACGCGCAGCGTCGCGGACTTCCTGGCAGCCGGGCGAAGCGCGGGGCGATATCTCGTCAGCGTGGCTGACGGCATGGCGGCGATGGGGCTGATCACCGCCATCGGCCCATTCGAGATCTTCTACCAGGCGGGGACCGCCATCCACTGGTGGAGCCAGCTTGCCGCGCCGGTGGGCCTGCTGATCGCGTTGTTCGGCTTCGTGATCTACCGCTTTCGCGAGACGCGCGCGCTGACGATGGCGCAGTTCTTCGAGATTCGCTACTCGCGGCGGCTTCGCATCTTCATGGGGATGCTGGCGTTTGTCGCGGGATTGGTGAACTACGGCATCTTTCCGATCGTCAGCGCGCGGTTCTTCGTCTATTTCTGCGGCCTGCCGACGGAGCTGACGATCGGCGAGATTGCGATCCCAACCGTCGCACTGCTGATGGCGCTATTTCTGGCGATCGCGCTGTACTTCGTGCTGGGCGGCGGGCAACTGCAGGTGATGGTGACGGACTTTGTGCAGGGGCTGATCTGCGGCGTGCTGTTCATCGTCGTGGCAGCCGCGGTGCTGTACATCTTCACATTCGATCAGATGTTCGAGTCGGTCTCAGCGCGGCCGGCGGGACAGTCGCTGATCAATCCCTTCGACGCCTGGCAGGTGGCGGACTTCAACATCTGGTATGTGTTGATCGGCATCTTCAGCTCGGTCTACACGTACATGAGCTGGCAGGGCAACCAGGGGTACAACGCCTCTGCCTTGAATGCCCATGAAGCCAAAATGGGACGGATCATCGGCGGCTGGCGGGGATTCGCGCAGGGACTGATGTTCACGCTGCTGGGGCTGGCGGCCATCACCTTCATGCACCATCCCGATTTCGCCGCCTCCGCCGCCGCGGCCCAGCAGAAACTGACAGCCATTGGCGCCGGCGAGGGCGAGCAGATCGTCAAGCAGATGACCGTGCCCGTCGCGATCAGCGAGTTTCTGCCCTGGGGCATCAAAGGGTGCTTTGCGCTGATCATGCTGTGCCTGATGATCACGACCGACAGCACGTACCTGCACTCCTGGGGCAGCATCTTCGTGCAGGATGTCGTGATGCCGCTGCGGAAGACACCGCTGGAACCGAAGCATCACCTGCGCCTGCTGCGATGGACGATCACGGGCGTGGCGGTGTTCGCACTGGTTTTCGGGCTGGTGTTTCCGCAGACGGACTACGTCTTCATGTTCTTCAACATCACAGGCGCGATCTTCCTGGGTGGATCGGGGGCTGTGATCATCGGTGGGCTGTATTGGAGCCGGGCGACGACGGCGGGCGCGTGGAGCGCGATGATCGTCGGGTCGTCGCTGGCGGTGACGGGCATCCTGTTGCCCATCTTCGTCGACGGCTGGCCGCTGAACGGCACAGTGATGATGTTCATTTCGATGGTGTGCGCGATTGCGGTGTTCGTGGTCGTGTCGCTGGCGACATCGCGTCAGCCGTTCAACATGCAGCGGATGCTGCATCGCGGGCCGTACAAGATCGCGGAAGATCAGACCGAGCGCCCGCTGGAAGATCGGCCATTGGCCAACTGGAAGCGGTTGCTGTTGGGATATGACGAGAACTTCACGCGCGGCGATCGCTTCCTGTCAGCGGCGCTGTTCGCGTGGACGATGACATTGTTTGGCGCATTTGTCGTTATCACGATCATCAACCTGATCAGCCCTTGGAGCGATCGAGCCTGGTGGCGCTGGGTGGTGTTCAACAACATCTGGCTGCCGATCGTGGTGGGTGTGGTGACCACGGTCTGGTTCACGATCGGCGGAATCCGCGATCTGCGGCGGCTGTTGCAGCGTCTGCGCACCCAGCCGAGGGATGCGATGGACGATGGCACCGTGGTGGCAGATCACAACGCCGATGATCAGCCGCCCTCCGGCGCCCGCGCATCTCAGCCGATCAGATCGGAGGAAGAACCGACCGATGCTCCCGGAGACCTTCCCGCCCCTGCGCCATCCACGGGCCTGTAGCCGGACGATGGATCAGGCCGATGCACCGTCTTCGGTGTCTGCCCTGCGCAGCAGATCGAGCGTCGCCTGATCCGCCTCGCCGTTGAAGTACTGGTTCAGCAGATCGTGAAACGGCGACGGTTCGGACGTCACGGCTGCGAAGAGCGTCGCACACGATCGCAGCTTCATGTCATCCGGCGATCCGAAGATCTCGTAGGCCGACTTGCCCTGGACATTGAGCACAGCCTGCGCGCATTCGCGCAGGCGCGGGCCGAGCACCGGATGCTCGAGATACGCGGCTGCCTCCTCGCGCGAACGGATGGCGTAGTACTGCGATGTTGCGCTGCGTCCCAGGCCCTGGTATTGCGGAAAGATGAACCACATCCAATGCGAGCGTTTGCGCCCCGCCCGCAGCTCCGCCAGAG
>ERZ777003.1690-NODE-1690-length-30758-cov-14.879653_pt1 | contig 30758 bp, 20 predicted proteins | sample MGYA00374956_ERZ777003 | MGnify/ENA primary metagenome ERZ777003 (study PRJEB29302, sample SAMN06268252) | bioreactor metagenome | isolation source: Joint BioEnergy Institute, California, USA | place: USA:Joint BioEnergy Institute, California, USA | collected... | reverse complement strand
CTGAGGACTGAGGTCTGACGCGCGCGAAGCGCGCGTCATTTCAGCACCGGATACACGAAGAGCAGTCCCAGCCAGTAGAGGACGCAGAACACGCCCGTCATGATCGCGCTGCGGCGGACCGCGCTCTTCACCGAGCCGCCCTTCGCCGCGATGAGCGGGATCAGCACGGTCGCGAAGAGGATGCTGATGAGGAGCGCCTTCTGCATGGCACCTTCATTCTAAGTCGCGGCTCACCACTTGCGAGCGAGTCGCGCCTTGACCATGCGGCCCCAGGCGCTCGGTTGGAGAGGCGCGCCGGCGACGCAGGCGCCCTTGCGCTCGACGAGCAGGTTCGGCGGGCAGTTGTTGTGGAACGTCCATGCGATCCACGGGATGTCGTTCTTCTCCGCGAGGTCCATCAGCTTCTGGCAGTCCTCGGGGTACATCGTCACGTGGCGGTCCTGTTGCGGGCCGAGCTCGCCGATGATGACGGGGAGCTTCTTCGACGGGCGGACGACGAGCTCGTGGAAGCGCGAGGGGCGGTTGTACACGTGCGTCTCGTACGCGATGTTCACGCCGCCGCCGGCCGTGATCGGATGGTCGATGTAGTAATCGAGCGAGCGGCCCCACTCGCGCGTGCCCTGTACCGTGATCACGTGATGGCGGCCGGGGCGCTCGACCGAACGGATCGCCGCAACCGTGTCGTTCATCGCGCGCCACACCTCCGCGTCGCGCTTGCCGTCCTCGTTCGCCTGAGGCTCGTTGACGAGGCCGAAGAGCACGAACGGCATGTCACGCAGCGCGCTCGCGAGCTTCTTCCACACCTCGGCGGTGCGCGCCGTCGGCCAGCCGAGCGGCGAGAACGTCGGGTCCTGCCACAGGGAGATGAGGACGTAGACGCCCTTCTTCTTGCCGATGTGGCCGACGATCCGCATCACGTCGCGGAAGTAGTCGTCGTCCTCGAGGACGTTCTTGTAGTGCACGCGTGCGACGCCGTGCTTCGCGCGGCCGTCGTCGGGGTAGCTCTCGAGGAGCAGGCGCAGGAAGTTCGCGTGCCACTCGTCGGTGAGGACGTCGATCCGCCGGAGGACCTCGTCGACGCGCGGCGGCTCCCACGTGCAGGAGTCGCACGATCGCGTGTCGTGGATGTTCGCGCCTCGGCCGCGGAACGGGCGCCCGTCCGGCAGTCGGATGCGGTTGCCCTTCACCTGGAGCCAGCCGGTGATGATGCCTTCGCCGGTGGGCTCCTTCGGGTCTGCGAGATCGGCCGCGCTCGGACCCGCCGTCGCAGTCTCTCCCGTGTCGGCCGGCGCCGGTGCCAGCGGCACGGACGGCGGCGGTCGTTCGCGCTCGCATGCAAGGACCGTGGCGAGCACGGTGAGCACGAGGACGAGCGACCGCGCCTTCGCCGGCACCCTCACTTCGACATCGACGCGTTGAGGACGACGGAGCCGAGGAACTTCGGGCGCCCGACCTCGTCGACGGTGCGCGTCGCGGCGATGACGCTCGTCTCGCCGATGAACACGCCGAGGAGCGCCGCATCGACGTTCTGCGCCATGGGGACCGTCGTGGCGTTCTCGGTCACGAGCTTCAGGACGACGATGCAGCGCTTGCCGCGGCTCGTGATGCTCTGGATCTGCGCCAGCATGCGGCCCATGTCCTTGAGGCCGAGGTTGCGGGCATCGAAGACCGTGAGCTCCTGGCCGAGCTCGCTCGCGAGGCGGGCCATCCCGTGGGCGATCTCGAGGACGCCGTCGGGATCGCGCTTGCTCGAGCCGATGAACGCCAGCGACTGCCAGTCGTGCTGCTGGCACCGGAGCCAGAGGCGCTGCCAGACCGGGTCCATCGTGTTCGACGGGCTCGGCATGGGCGGCGGCGGCGGCGCGACGGGAGGCTCGATCCCCATGAGCGGGCTCGAGCCGCCTCCGGCGAGAGGTCCGGGGTGCTCGCTGAGGCGCTTGTTCAACGCTTGCCCCTTCGTCGCGTCGTCGGGAGGCGCGGACGCCGGGTCCGGGCCCCCACCGCCCCGCCGAGAGCTGGATGGCCGGTCATCGTCGTGCGCCAGGGCTCCCCGGGCTGGAACGTCATCACGCCCAAGTATATCCAAAGCCTTACCCTCCAGAAGCGCGATCATTCAGCGGTTCTGCCGGGGTACGACGCGACGCGGACCCCCGGCGCCCGCCGCGGAGCAGGATCGGTCTCGCCCGACCGGGGCCATCGCCCCCGGGCTCGCGTCGCCATTCGCGAGCCGTGCCCGGCCGGAGAGCGGCTCGGTGGCGGGGGCCTTCGTGCTTCTCGACGCTTCCGGGAGCCGGGCGGTCGCAGCCCCGTCGCAAAACGGCTCGCCGGCCAACTTGCCCCGTCGCGGAGCCGAACCTCGACGGTACGGACCGCAGGAAGGCTGCGGCGCGGCGGCCGGAGCGCACCTCGGAGCAGTGACGCGCCCGCGCATGCTAGAACGAAGACGGTCATGCGGATTCGCCTCCGGAGCCTCGCGTGCGCGGCGTTGTTCGTGATGCCGGCCTGCGCGGTGCGGCTTTCGGACAGGAACTCTCCGCTCGAGAACGGCGGCGTCACGGGGCCGCCGGCGGACTGCTCGAAGGTGACGCCCGAGCCCGGAGGCAGCTATGGAGGCGAGGCGGCCCCCAAGTTCGTAGGGCGGTTCGTCGCCGTGCAGGGGCCCTCGGCCGACGAGCCCGTGCACTACGTGTTCGACTGGTCGGGCAACTACATCACGGTCCGGTTCCAGGGCACGGACAGGATCACGATCAAGCTCGCGATCACCGGGGATCCTCCGCAGGACCAGATGTTCGAGTTCATCGTCGACGACCTGCCCCCGGACAACCGCCGCATCACCGTCAAGTCGACCCCCTCGGGCGAGCCGACGAACATCCCGCTCGAGAACTACGACATCATCAACCTCGATCCGCGGGTCCCGCACGAGGTCACCATCTACAAGAACACCGAGGCCCAGAAGGGCACGGTCGTCTTCAAAGGCTTCGACCTCCACGGGGGCACGCTCCTGCCGCCGACGCGGCGCCCGCGTCGCATCGAGTTCATCGGCGACTCCATCACGTGCGGGTACGGCAACGAGGGCAAGAACGCGACGTGTCCTTTCGAGATCAAGGTCCGCGACGCGCGCGACGAGAACGGCAAGGTCATCCTGAGGGACGGCGAGCCGGTGCCGGTGTTCGTCCCCGTCACCGAGCGCCAATACTTCTCCTTCACCGCGCTCGCGGCGCGCGCGCTCGACGCGGACGCCGTGACCATCTGCTGGTCCGGCAAGGGCGTGTACAAGAACTACAAGGAGGCGTTCGTCCGCCTGCCCGACGGGACGCTCGGACCGGCACCGGACACGAAGACGACCGTGCCGGACCTCTGGAGGACGCGCACGCTCGCGAACGATTTCGAAGGCAACCCGTGGGACTTCGACGCGGAGCCGGAGGAGGAGAAGCCGGATGTCGTCGTCGTGACCCTCGGAACGAACGACTTCGTGCGCGACGTGGAGCCGCCGCCGAGCGCACCGGGCGAGCTCGGCGGCGACAACGTCCCCGACGGTGATCTCGCCAGGCCCGAGGAGCTCGAGGCCTTCTACGAGACGTATCTCGAGTTCGTGAAGGACATCCGCCGGCACCGGCCGCAGGCGCACATCTTCCTCGCGACCTCGCCGATGCTCTCCGATCAGTTCCCCATCGACAACGCGCGATCGAAGCTGCGCGACGTCCTGCGCCGCATCGCCGACGCGATGGACGAGAAGGTCTATCAGCTCGACCTCGTCGAGCAGGGCTTCCGGTACGGGCTCGGATGCGACTACCACCCGAACCTCACCGTGCACTCCATCATGGCGCAGCAGCTCGTCGGGGCGATCAAGTCGAAGACCTGCTGGACCTCGCGTTGAGGCGGTCGAGCGTCGTGATCGTCGCCTGACGGCCGCACGGCCGGGCGGCTCGTCGTCGCGTTTCGTCGGTCCGGGACGTGCTCTCCGGAGCGCGCGCCCTCGCGGCCAGGTCCTGCGCTCGGCGTGCCCTTCGGCCGGCCGCGCGCGGGCCGATGCGCGCCGGCGCGACGAGCGATGCGGGGTCGACGATGACCGACGAGACGCACGAGCCCGAGGGCGGGGGCGAGGCGGGCTTGCCCGCGGGGACCTCGCTGCCCCGGCATCTCTCGCCCGAGCAGCTCCGCCTCCTCGAGGAGCGGGTGAACCGGAGGTACGGCGCGTTCGGCGTCCGCGCGTCGATCGACGACGCGGGCGAGCGCCGTGCGATCGCGGACGACGGATGGAGATCGACGGTCCGCCTCGTCGCAGGCGTCGCCGCGGCGTCGGCGTTCCTCTCCTTCGTCTCGACGCCGGCGTGGAACACCCCCGGCGAGTGGTCGACCTCGTTCCGCCTCGACACCGCGTTCGCCGTCGTCTGGGCGCCGCTCCTCTTCTGGGTGATGCTCAAGGAGAGGCTCCACGAGAGCCTCCGCATCTACGTCGCGCTCGCGCTCTTCATCGAGTCCTTCAGCGAGACGATGTTCCTCGCGAAGGGCGAGGGCGGCTACTGGGACTCGATCATGTGGCCGGCCGCGGTCGCGTACTTCGGCACGGTGAAGGAGCTGAGTGGCCTGCCGGGCGCGTCGTTGCCGATCTTCTTCTTCGTGACCGCCGTCCTGCTCCATCGCGCGATGCGGCGTCGGTGGGCGCCGGAGCGTCCGGCGCCGCCGCGGTTCGCGCGCGATGCGCTCCTCGTCTTCCTCGCGACCATGATCGCGCTTTGCGCGATCGGCATCGCGCGCGGCGGGCGCGTCGACTGGGCCTTCCAGCAGACCCTCCACATGCTCCAGCTCCCGCTGGTCGCGCTCTTGTTCCTCTACGCGCTGCGCGTGCCCGAGGACCTCGCGGCGGTGGGGAGCGCGTACGTCGTCGCGGCGCTCGCGCGCAGCTTGCTCGTCTTCTGGGTCTACTTCGGCGTCTGCATGCCCCAGGGCATCACCGACCTGCCGGGGAAGCCCGAGTGGTGCACGACGCACTCGGACACGGTCTTGTTCGTGGGCGCGCTCGTCATCCTGCTCGCCCACGCGCTCGAGCAGCGCCATCGGAGGGTGGTCGTGCGCTGTCTCGCCGCCGGCGCCGTGATCCTCGCCGCCATCGTCCTCAACAACCGACGGCTCGCGTTCGTGAGCCTCGGGATCGCGCCGCTCGTCATGTACTTCGCGCTCGCGCCGAGCAAGCGGAAGCGGCGTGTCACAGTCGCGCTCGCGCTCGTCGTGCCGCTGTTGGTCGCGTACGTCCTCTACGGCTCGGAGGTCGACTCGAGCTCGCCGCTGTTCAAGCCGGCCAAGGGGATCGTCTCGGTGCTCGATCAGCGCGACACGTCGGCCGCGTCGCGCGACATCGAGAACGAGAACCTCATCTACACGCTCCGGCAGAGCCCCTTCTTCACGCGAGGGTTCGGCCACGAGTACGAGCACTCGCCCGACAATCCGCCCGTCGACCTGAGCTACGTGTTCCAGAACTACCGGCTCATCGCGCACAACGGCGTGCTGTGGCTCTGGTCGATCGCGGGCGTGGTCGGGTTCACTCTCCTCTGGTTCCTCTATCCGCTCGCAGGCACGCTCGCCGTCCGCGGCCATCGCGCCGCAGAGACGCCGCTCGAACGAACGAGCGCCCTCGCGGCGCTCGGCTGCATCGCCGTCTGCGTCGTCCAGATCTGGGGCGACCAAGGCCTGCAGAGCTACACGACGCTGGTCACGTTCGCCCTTGCGTTCGCGGTGTCCGCGCGGCTCGCGGAGACGACGACGACGGGGAGATGAAGGGAGACAGGGGGCAACAGGGAGACAGGGAGACAGGGAGCCCGCAGGAGATGCTCCGCATTTCCTGCGGAAAAGGGAGTCTCGCTCGCCGCCGGCCACACCTCGCGCAACTGTGACCTCGTTCCCACCGACCACCATCGTCATCGAGACGAGGTCGTGCGCTCCAGCTAGCCCTCGCGCTCCGCACCGCGTCGCCGCGAGACGCAGCTACGCCTCTGCGCGCTGAAGCACGAGCACGAGCACGAGCACGAGCTCATGCACTCCATGAGCTCTCCGTGCATGCGCCCTTGCTGGGCGCGCGAAGACGAGCTCATGCACGCGCACGAGCCCATCCACGAGCAAGAGCGCATGCACGGCACGACAGGCGCGCCCTCGGCTAGGAGCGACCGGAGCACGAATCTGGAGCCTGGAGCCTGGAGCCTCTTTTCTGAGGACCGAGGACCCAACCGTGAGGCCCTAGGCCGTCCGGGAGCGGTCGGCACCCCTCGTGCTAACGTTCGCCCTTCGTGAGCCGCCAGGCCGAGCGACGAATAGGCACCGTGATCGCGGGCAAGTGGCGTGTCGACGCACTGCTCGGCTCGGGCTCGATGGCCGCCGTCTACTCCGTCACGCATCGCAACGGGGCGCGGGCGGCGCTCAAGATCCTCCATCCGACGCTCTGTACCGATCCCGCCGTCTGCGAGCGGTTCCTCGGCGAGGGGTACCTGACGAACGCGGTGAAGCACCCGGGGATCGTCCGCGTCCTCGACGACGGCGTGACGGACGACGGGTGCGTCTACCTCGTGATGGATCTCCTGGAGGGCAAGACGCTGGAGGCGCTCCGCCAGGAGAGGGGAGGGCAGATCCCTCTCGTCGAGGTCCTCGACATCGCCGACGAGCTGATGGACGTCCTCCAGGCCGTGCACGCGGCGGGGATCATCCATCGGGACCTCAAGCCTCAGAACGTCTTCGTCTGCAGCGCCAAGGGCGGGCTCGGTCGCGGGGCGGTCAAGCTGCTCGACTTCGGGGTCGCGCGCTTGTTCGATCAGAACGGTCGAAACAAGGTCTCCGTCTTCGGGCTCGTCCTCGGGACGCCGTCGTTCATGGCGCCCGAGCAGGCGCGCGGAGCTCGCGACCAGGTCGATCATCGGACCGACATCTGGTCGCTCGGGGCGACGCTCTTCACCGCTCTGACGGGGCAGACGGTCCACCTCGGTCCGAACGTCCAAGCGAAGCTCCTCGCCGCCGCGACCTCGAAGGCACGCTCGATCTCGATGGTGAAGCCGGATCTTCCGGCGCCGATCGCCGTCGCCATCGACACCGCTCTGCGTTTCGAGCGGGACGATCGCTGGCAGAGCGTCGACGCCTTCCGGCGCGCGCTGCGCGAGGCGCGTGTGCAGGTCGGATTGGGCAAGCGCGACACCGCCCCGCCGCCGACCTTCTCCGTCGACGACGCGCCGCTCCCCGACGATCCGGGCGAGCGCGCGCTCGCCATCATGGTGAGAACCGCCCACGCGGCGAAGACCTCGTCGCGCGTGCGCGCCGCGACGAAGTCGTCTCCTGGCGAGCACCTCGTCGAGGGACCGAACGGGACGTGCATCGGCGTCGCGCCCCCGGCGCCCGTCCACGACGAGGTTCCGCCGACGAGCGGGCCGGTCGACGACGCGTCGAGCTCGCTCGATTCGTCCGCCGCGGACGCGCCGTCGGAGGTCGAGCCCGAGGTGAGCTTCCCGCCTGTCGAGGAGACGCCGAAGCTCGTCGATCAGCTCGAGCGCAGGTCCGGGCGGCGGCGGCGCTCGGGCATCTCGTCCGTGCTCGCCGTGATGGCTCTCGGCGGCGCGGCGGTCGGAGGTGTCGCGTTCTTCGCCGTCGACGCGGGCAGCGGCGGCGACGGCGCCGCTCCGCCTGCAGAGCTCGGCCTCACGTCGGCGGAGGTGCCGCTCGCGTCGCAACCGGCGGCAGAGGCGCCTCGAGCCACACCCGAGATCGAGGGCGATGCGGCGGCTCCGTTCAGGACGGCGGCCATCGCGGCGCCGGTTCGGACCGCACACGCCACCCAGCCGCCGCCGGTCGCGAGCGGGCGGACCAACAAGCAAACCGACCGCTCTCGGGCGAAAGCCCCGTCGAGCGCGCCGGCTCCCGCCCGGACGAGGACCGACCCGCCGCCCGAGATCGGGCCCCGCACCGCGACCGAATCCGAAGGCACGCCCAAAGGCGACACGCCGAAAAACGTGCCAGAGAGCCTACCCGAGAGCGACGGCGTAAAGGAGCCCGCGGCGCCGGCGCCGACCTCCGACCCCTTCGGTACTCCCGAATGACCTCCGGCAGGCTAAGCTAACATCCCGGGAGGCTGGGATTGCCCGCCACCCGCGGCTTCGCCCTCCGGCGGCGCCATCCAAGTCCCCGAACAACCTGAGCGTCCGATGGCTCGCATCGAAGAAGCGACTCTGTTTCGACCCGATCCGAAGCTGCAGTATCCCGGCACGTCTCGCAGCGGTGGGGGCGGAGGCGGTGGTCGGGGCGGCGGCCACGACGACGACGAGGGGCCGAGCATCGCCATCCGTGAGCGCATCGCGGAGGCGGCGCGCTCGGCCAAGCGGCGCAAGGGCCTGTCGTTCGTCGTCTGGATGATCTGCGGCGCGCTCACGGTGCTGGGCGCGATCTTCGCGCCGCGCAACTACGAGGTCGAAGCGCGTGTGCTCGTGCAGCGCACCCAGGCGATCACCGGCGGTCAGCCGGTCTTTTTGTCGCCGGAGGAGATGCGGAACATCGCCAAGGAGTACGAAGAGCAGGTGATGGCGCACGACAACATCGTCGCCATCGTTCGGCAGAAGAAGCTGGTCGAGCGATGGGACGAGATGCGCCAGCCGCATCGCCGGCTGATCGACAAGATCAACCGCAAGCTCGGCAAGGCTCCGCCGACCGACGAGGAGAAGTACGACGCGCTCGTCGCGAACATCAAGCGAAGGCTCAAGGTCTGGGTCGACGGCAGCACCGTGACGATGAAGCTCGACTGGTCGGAGCCCGAGGCGGCGCGCGACATCGTCGAGGCCGCCGTGAAGAACTTCCTCGAGGCGCGCTTCCAGTCCGAGGTCGGTGTCATTCCGGAGCGCCTCGCCATCCTCCAGGCGAGCGTCGCCCAAGCGCACAAGGATCTCGAGGTCGCCGCATCCGAGCTCCAGCGTCAGCAGAAGGCGGCGAACCCGCGCGAGCGCGTGAGCATCATCATCCCGAACCTGCCGCAGGGGGTCCAAGCCGAGCCGGTCGATCCGGCGCTCAAGGCACGCCTCGACTCGGTCCGGCAGCAGATCGCCGTGCTGCAGCAGCAGAAGATGCAGCGCGAGGCCGAGCTGAACCAAGAGCTCCTCCAGAAGCGGCAGACGCTCGCCGAAGGGCACCCCGAGATCATCGCGCTCAAGAAGACGCTCGAGGCCGTCCGCGCCGACTCTCCGCAGCTCGCGAAGCTCCGCGCCGAGGAGAGGGAGATCCTCGCCGAGATCCAGGCCAAGCAGCGGGCGGCCGCCGAGAACAGGCCTGCTGCTCCGCGCGCCGTGCCCACGCCCGCGCCTCAGCCGATGGCAGGCACGACGAAGAGCCTGCAGGACGCGCAGGTGCAGTTCGATACGGTGAAGAACAAGTACGCCGACCTCGTGGCGCAGCTCGACGCCGCGCGCCTCGAGATGAAGACGCAGGAGGCGGCGTTCAAGAACCGCTACAAGATCGTGCACCCGCCCGAGATCCCGACGGGACCGAAGCGCCCCGTGGGGCTCATCGCGATCCTCATCGGCGTCATGTCCACGATCGCGGCGGTCCTCGCCGTCGCGGCGCTCGCGGATCGACTGTCGGGCATCTTCTTCGAGCCGCGTGACGTCCGCGATCGGCTCGGGCTGCCGGTCTTCGCGACGTTCAGCTGAGAGAAGAGGCTCCAGGCTCCAGGCTCCGGGCTCCAGTTGGGGGGCTCGGCCGACCGCGACGTCTCGCGTCGCGGGCCTGGAGCCCGAGCCATCTGGAGCCGAAACCTGGAGCCCGGAGCCTCGAGGGCGTCAGCGCGCAACGCGTACGCCGCGCGTGGTCGCGCGCTTCGTCTTCGTCGCGCGTTTCGTCGCGCCGCGTTTCGCGGTCGGGCGCTTCATCGTGGTCGGGCGCTTCACGCCGGCGCGGCTCGTCGTCGTCGTACCAGCTCTGCCGCGGGCCCGGCTGGCGGGCCGCCGTGCCGTCGTCGTCCCGCGCCGCGTGGTCGCGCTCGCGCGCGTCGTCTTCTTCCCCGCGGTCTTCTTGCGAGCGCCGAGGGTGGCGCGTTTGGCCCCGGGCGCGCGGCCGGGCGTGGCGCGCTTGCCGAGCTGGTCGGCCACGGTGTCGCGCGACACGAGCTTCGAGAAGCGCGTGTGGGGATCGTAGACGAAGGCGAGCTTGTTCTTGTCGAACCACTTGAACCACTCGTTCCACGACATCCGCTGGAGCGATTCGACCCCGCGATAACCCGGGAAATCGATGCGAAGAACGCCGGGATCGTCACCGCGTCCCGTGCCCTTCACGCTGGCCGGGCAACCGCCCTTCGACTCCACCCAGCGCCTCATCTCGTCGTGGTCGATCGTCACTCTCGACTTGGATCGTCTTGCGGCCATTTCCGCCTCCGTCGAATCGTCCCCTCGTGCGGGGAGGGGGAGCGCGACGCGTCAGCAAGGGGCGTGCCGCAGCGTCTCTACGTAGCGGCTCGGACGGCCGAACGTGCGCGCGGGGGAACGAGCGCGGCAGAGCCGCGGGCCACCGTCGAACGAGCGCGGCGTATTTCGCAACGGTGCCGAGAGGCTACGACCTTGTGAGCGTCAGCCGAGCACCGTATACGTAATCGTCCTAGGGCCCGCTGCGCGCAATCACGAACGCGCCGATCGAAACAGGACTCCGTCGCGCCGATGCTCCCGTTCACCGCTGCCTTGCCGATGGACGTGCAGCAGCAGGGGCTCGTCGAGATCCGCGCGGAGGAGAGGTTCAAGTCGGGCAGCGACATCAAGAACGTCGAGCTCGAGCTCAACCCGATGCTCCGCTACGACGTCATCTGGAGCGGCGGCCAGGATCACCTCGTCGCGCTCTATCGCCCGCGCCTTCTCCACACGAACAACTGGGATCAGCGGCGGCCGAACCCGGACCTCGTCAACCTCGGGACGCTCAACCTCACCGATCCGAACGCCAATCCCTTCTCGGTGCTCCACAACGGAGGCGTCGGATACGAGCGGGTGCGGCGGCGCTGGCGTCTCTCGCTCTACCAGTTCCTCGCGTACGGCTCGATCTCCACGACGGCGCTCCTCGTCCCGCCGGTGTGGGAAGGCGGCGTCCTCCCGCCCGACCCGAACCCGATCATCCCGTCGACGATCGGCGCGCGCTTCAACCTCGTCTTCGTCCAGACGCAGGCGTTCGTTCCCATTCGTCTCACGCCTCGGACGGCGCTCATCCCCGGCGTGACGTACAACGTGTTCGGTGGCGCCGATCGCCAGTCCCGCGGCGTCATCGCGCTCACGTCGGGCCCTGCCGCGAGCCTCTCGCTCGAGCACGACCTCACGCGGAACGATCGCCTCATCAGCACCGTGAGCGCCGCGCAGGTCACCACGCAGTTCCAGGACGACCGCGACGGCGCCCTCATTCTCCGTACGGAGGCGACGCAGAGGTGGCGGCGCTTCCTCACCGCGAACCTCTCGACCGAGGTGATGGGCGGCGTGGCGATCGGCGGCGACGCGATCAACGGCTTCACCATGTTCACGGTCGGCCACGCCGGGCTCCTCTACGACTCGTGGTCGCTCCCGAAGATCGCACCCGGCGCGCCGCCGTGGGCGGTCTTCGGCGGCCGCGGGCACCGGCTGCAGCTCGGCGCCGTCGCGAGGGTCGCGCCGTGGATCGACCTCTTCTCCGGCGACATCGAGCAGCGCCTCGTGATCTCCACCGCGGCGAACTACACGATCGACCGCCTCACCCTGAAAGGGCAGCTCGCCCAGGCGCGCGTCATCAACACGCCGCGATCCGTCGCGGAGTACCAGATCGTCTTCACGGACCTCGGTATCCGCTTCCGCATCACGCCCACCTTCTATGCGGACGGAGGCACCCGCATGGGCTACCAGAATTTCAACAACGCCGTCCGCTTCAACGAGCTCACCCAGTTCCAGCTCTACGCCGCGCTCACGTGGGCGCCGCTGGCGCACCGGTTCTGAGCCGAGAGGACCGTCGCCGTCGGCCGCGAGCCCGGCCGTCGCGGAGGGGTGGGCGAGTCGACCGGTCACCGCCGTGAGAGGTATCCCGTCTGCACACGCGGCGGTCGCGCGGCCCGCTGCCCTCCTTTAAGGGGTCGCTTCCGAGTGTGGAGGGCGCGTACGATGGACTCGTGCAGCTGAGTCCCGGTTCAAAGATCGGGGTGTACGTACTCGAGTCGCTACTGGGGTCAGGAGCTTTCGGGGTCGTTTGGCTCGCACACCGCGCGGACAACGGGGAGCGGGTCGCGATCAAGGTCCTTCACCCCGAGGCGGCGGTATCGCACGAGACGGTCGAGCGCTTCCGCCGCGAGGCGTGGGCGCTGTCGCAGCTCACGAGCCCGCACATCGCGAGGATGTACGAGCTCTTGACGGGGCCCGGGTTCGAGATGGCCATCGTCATGGAGTACATCGAAGGCGAGCTCCTCTCGGACGTCTTCAAACGCGCCCGGTTCTCGATCGAGGACGCCCTCGGCCTCGGGATCGGAATCCTGAGCGGCGTGGCGGAAATGCAGTCGATGGGCATCATTCACCGGGACATCAAGCCCGAGAACGTGATCCTCCGCCCGAACGACAGCGGGTGGCACGCGGTCATCTTCGACTTCAACCTGTCCCGTATCAACGACAAGAAGGCGAAGATGAGCAGCCTCACGTCGATGCATGCCGCGATCGGGACGGTCCCGTACATGTCTCCGGAGCAGCTCCTCGACGCGCGTCGCGTGACGGAGGCCTCGGACGTCTACTCCGTCGGCACGGTGCTCTATCGCGCCGTGTCGGGCGTCCTGCCGTTCGACACGAGGGAGAGCCTCCGCGAGAAGTTGCAGCAGGAGGCGCGGCCGCTGCAGACGGGACGGACCGATCCCGTCGCGAAGGAGTTCGAGCGCGTGGTCAACAAGGCGCTGCGACGAAGGCCCGCGGAGCGCTATGCGAGGGCCCAGCTCATGCTCGACGATCTGACGAAGATCGCCACCGAGCTCATGGGATGAGCGCAGCGGGACGTTCGAGATGAGCATCGATGTCGAAACGAAAGCGGGGGCGCGATCGAGCCCTCCGGTGTCGGAACCGTACCGTGGTGCGGTCTCCTCGGGAGGCACCGCCGCGACGAGCGCCCGCGCGCGGCTCCTGATCGCCTCGGCGGCGCTCGCGTTCTACGTCGTCTTCATCCTGCGGACGAGCGCGAACATCGGCGGGACGCGGTACTTCGTGCTCTTCGAGGACGCGATGATCTCGATGCGCTACGCGCGTCACCTCGCGTCCGGGCACGGGCTCGTGTGGAACGTCGGCGAGCCTCCGATCGAGGGCTTCACGAACCTCGCGTGGGTCCTCTGGATGACCGTGGCCCACCTCCTCGGCCTGTCCGAGTCGAAGATCTCGCTCTTCGTCATGCTGACCGGGGTCGCCGTCCTGCTCGCGACCGGCCTCGTCGCCTCGAAGATCGCACGCAAGGTCTCGACGTCGCCGTGGATCCCGGTCCTCGTCCTCGCGGCCACGCTCTTCGACTATCCGCTCGTCTTCTGGACGCTGCGCGGCATGGAGGTCGGCGCGCTGACGCTCGCCGTCTACACGCTGCTCTGGCTCGCGCTCGAGAACGAGGAGCGCTTCAGCGTGGGCCGCACCGTCGCGATGGGCGCGCTCACGAGCTTCGCGCTCCTCATCCGGAGCGACTCGGTCGTCCCCGTCGGCCTCATCTCGCTCTACGGCTTCCTCACCTGCTCGCGCCGGTGGCTCTTCGCCGCGATCATCGGCGTCTTCGCCGGCAGCGCCGTCGGCGGTCAGACCCTGTTCCGCAGGGCGTACTTCCACGAGTCGCTGCCGAACACGTACTTCCTCAAGCTCTACAAGATCTCGCCGTTCGCGCGCCTCAAGCGAGGGCTCTTCGTCGCGCTCGAGGTGCTCGCTCTGCACCTCGCGGTGCCGCTCTCGGTCGTCGTCGCGAGCGTCCCGTGGGTGCGTCCGTCGCTCGCCGCCCTCGAGGAGATCTGGAGCGAGCGCACGACGCGGCGGCTCGTCCTCCTCGGCACGCTCTTCGTCGCGCAGGTCGCCTACGCGGTCTACGTCGGCGGCGACGCGTGGGAGTGGATGCTCTACGCGAACCGCTACATGTGCGTCGGCATGCCGGCGCTGATCGTCCTCGTCGCCGCGCTGCTCCAGCGTACGCTCGTGGCGAGCGACGACGAGCGCGCCGTCTTCGCGCGACGGTTCGCGTGGTCGCTCACGGCGAGCGGCGCCGTGCTCCTCGCGCTCCAGCTCTACGCGAGGAAGTTCCCCGAGCAGGGCATCGCCGCGACGATCGTGTTCGGCAAGACGCCCGCCGCGGCCGGCGCGGCGATGGTCGTCGGCGGCCTCCTGCTCCGCCTCCGCGACGCGCGCACGGGCATCGTCGAGGGCCTCGCGGCGCTCGGCCGTCGTCTCTCGAGCCAGCGGACCGTGACGGCGGCGGCGCTCGTCCTCGCCGCCGTGGTGTGGCTGCCGTCGCATCTCTTGCCGCTCGGTCGCTGGGCGGCGCAGAACGCGGCGCAGTTCGAGGACGAGGCGCGGTACACGCGCACGGGCCTCCTCATCCGCGCGAGCACGGCGCCGGACTTCCGCATCGCCGTCGCCGCCGCGGGCGCGACGCCGTACTTCGCGGAGCGACCGACGGAGGACCTGCTCGGCAAGAACGATCGCTACATCGCGAAGCTGCCGCCGCGCGGCGTGTTCTCGCCCGGCCACGACAAGTGGGACTACCACTACAGCCTCGGCGAGAGGAAGGCGCAGCTCGTCGTCGAGGCCGTCGACGTGAACCCCGACGACGAGGCGTACATGGCGAGCCTCGGCTTCGAGGAGCTCGCGAACGGCATGCGCCTGCGTCGCGACGCGCCCGTCGCACGGCGCGAGCTCATGGCCCTCGACATGAGCGAGGGCGCCGGGATCGCGAGCGCGCTCGCGGCGCTGAACTACGCGCTTCCGCCCGCGATGGGCGTGATGGACTTCGTCGTCCTGCTCGTCTTCGGCCTCGTCGCGCTCGTCGCGATCCGAGGCATCGCGAAGGACGCCGACTCGTACGCGGATCTCTCGGCGGCACCGCCGGCCGAGCCCGGCGAGCTCGACGATGCGCAGAAGAAGGCGCTCGCCGGCGCCGACGCTCCCACGATCCCGACGCTCGACGGCATGCGCGGCATCGCCGTGCTCCTCGTCCTCATGTTCCACTTCGCGTGGACGTTCCCGGGCGACGATCCCTCGAAGGCCGTCGGCGTCGTCGATCGCATCGCGGTCCACCTCCACGCCTTCTTGTGGTCCGGGTGGACGGGCGTCGACCTCTTCTTCGTGCTGTCCGGCTACCTCATCACGCGCGGCCTCGTGACGCCGTCCGACAAGGCGCTCGGCACGCGCATGAAGATGTTCTGGATGCGGCGCGTGCTCCGCATCTTCCCGCTCTACTACGCGGTCGTCATCGTCGGCACGATCGTGACGCTCGCCTTCGGGGCGAAGTGGATTCCGGGCCTGCCGTACTGGCTGTACATGCAGAACTACGTCCTCGCGTTCGACCAGGAGGTGATGCGCTGGACGGCGCACTTCTGGTCGCTGGCGATCGAGGAGCAGTTCTACTTCGTATGGCCCATCGTCGCGCTGATCGTCTCGCGCCGGCGCCTCGTCCCGACGATCCTCGTGCTCGTCGTCGCCACCGTCGGCCTCCGCGCCGTGCTCACGTTCAAGGGGGCGAACCTCGATCTCTTCCAGCAGTGGTTCGGAAACGAGCCCGAGGGGATCGACCACGGGATCGCGAAGTTCGTCTACCGCGCGACGTTCACGCGCGCGGACGGTCTGCTCCTCGGCGCGTTCGTCGCGGTGACGCAGCGGGAGGTCCACCACCCGATCGCGCACGTGTGGCGCCGCCTGCGGATGCCGATCTTCGTCGGGACGGCGCTCGCCCTCGCGGGCCTCTACGTCCTCGCGAACGGCCTCAACGACTACGACCGGCGCATCATCGGCGTCGGGTACTTCACGCTCGCGCTCTTCTTCGCGAGCGCCGTCTCGCTGTGCGCCGACCACGTCATCGGCGAGCGCGCGCGGCGCTTCCTCTCGTGGCGGCCCCTCGTCTCGTGCGGCAAGGTCAGCTACGGCATGTACATCTTCCACTGGCCGCTCGTGGTCCTCGCCGTGCCGCACCTCGAGAGGTGGCAGGAAGGGCAGTCGACGGCGGTGCAGATGGCCATCTCGGGCGCGTTCGTCGTCGTGGGGATCGCGGTCATCTGGGCCCTCGCCTCGGTGAGCTTCCGCTTCTTCGAGACGCCGTTCCTCAAGATGAAGAAGCGGTTCCACGGCTGAAGCTCGTCTGGGACGGGGCTTGCATCCTCCGCCGCCATGCTCGCTCGATGGGTCCGGGCACGAGCGCGCGCAGAGTTTTCGCGCTCGCCGTCCGCCGTGCCGTCCGACGAGGACGCGGTCGTGCGTCGAAAGGTCGCCCAACGCGGCGCGAACGGCCATAAACTGACGCGAAAAATGGGCGTCCTCCTCCTCGGCGCGGACTACTACGGCACGCTCGCTGCCGCGCGCGCGTACGGGAGGGCGGGCGTCAAGGTCACGATGGCGGACGAGAACCGCAAGGCGCGGGCGCTCTACTCGCGCCACGTGCACGAGCGGCTCGTCCACCCGCCGCTGTCCGATCCGGCGGCGCTCGTCGACTGGCTCGTCGACTGGGGGCGCAAGAACCCGGGCACGCTCCTGTACCCGCCGAACGATCACCTCGCGTGGCTCTTCGCCGCCGAGCGCGACCGCCTCTCGAAGGTGTTCGCGATGTACTCGCCCGGCGAAGAGACCGTCTTCGGGCTCCTCGACAAGAAGCGCCTCCACGAGGCGTGCAAGAAGGTCGGCATCGAGGTGCCGGAGACGCTCGGGCTCGCCGACGTCGCGATCGAGTCGACCCTCGTGAAGACGCTGCCGTTCCCCATGCTGCTCAAGCCGCGCACGCAGGTCTACCTGACGAGCGGCATCAAGGGGTTCATCGCGCACGACTACGTCGAGCTCGGCACGCAGCTCGGGCGCTTCCGCGAGCTCGTGACGTTCGACCCCGTCCTCACGCGTCGCCATCCGGACGTGGCGGAGCCCATGATCCAGGAGTACCTCGCCGCTGCGGAGACGAGCATCTTCAGCGTGTCGGGGTTCGTGTGCGAAGACGGCAGCATCGTCGCGCGCGGCGCGATGAAGGTGCTGCAGCGGCCGCGCAAGGTCGGCATCGGCCTGTGCTTCGAGGGCCGCCCAGCCGAGGAGCCGCTCGTCGAGAAGCTCTCGGCTTTGTGCAAGGAGGTCGGCTACTACGGCGCCTTCGAGTCGGAGTTCATCGCCCACGGCAAGCGGCGCCTGCTCATCGACTTCAACCCGCGCTTCTACAGCCAGATGGGCTTCGACATCGCGCGGGGGCTCTCCTTGCCGATGCTCGTGTGGTACGCGGCCCGCGGCGATCGGTCCGGCCTCCAGGCGGAGATCGCGCGCGCCCGGGCGTGGAAGGCGAGGGGAGACGAGGTCTACTGCCACAAGACGATGCTCGACCTCGTGCTCCGTCTCCAGAGCCTCTCGGGGCAGATGACGCCCGAGGAGGTCGCTCGGTGGCGCGCCTGGTACGCCCGTCACGAGAAGACGGTCACGGACGCCGTGCGCGACGCCGACGACAGGCTCCCGAGCTTGATCGATGCGGCGCAGTGGGTGACGCATTTCGCGCGGCACCCGCGGAGCTTCGTCCGCAGCTTCGTCCTGAACCGGTGACCGACTCGTGCGGCGCGCGACCTGTCCACGCGCCGTCGTGAGCCGATACACTGGGGAGAGGGAAGGAGCGCGACATGCCTTCGTTCGACCACCTCGGTGAAGGCCTCTGGGCCAGCGTCGTCATCGCGACGTACAACCGCCAGGATCTGCTCCTCCGGCTCCTCCAGCAGCTCGACGCGCAGACGATCGATCCGTCGCGCTTCGAGGCCGTCGCCGTCGACGACGGATCGACCGAGGACACGCGCGAGCGGCTCTCGGGTCTCGTCACGCGCTACGAGCACCGCATCGTGCGCCAAGAGAACGCGGGCGCCGCCGCGGCGCGGCAGCGAGGCGTGGAGCTCGCGCGCGGGAAGATCATCGTCTTCCTCGACGACGACATGCAGGTCGCGCCGACCTTCCTCGAGAAGCACCTCGAAAAGCACGACGCGCCCGACACCGTCGTGCTCGGGAGGCTCCGTCCCGACGCGAAGCTCGCCGAGATGCCGCTCTTCGAGCGCTTCTACGCGCGCGTGATGAAGGCGCAGAACGACGAGCTCGCCGCCGGCAAGCCCGTGCGCGGCCACAACATCTACACGGGCAACGTGAGCATGCCGCGCGAGCTCTTCCTCCGTGCGGGAGGCTTCGATCCTGCGTTCCGCGCGCTCGAGGACGAGGAGCTCGGCGTCCGCCTCGAGAAGGCGGGCGCGCGCTTCGTGTTCGCGAACGACGCCGAGAGCGTCCACGGCTCCGACTGGACGTCGATGAAGAAGTGGATGGAGCGGGCCTATCGCGACGGCGTCTACCAGACGAAGCTCGCGAAGAAGCATCCGGACATGCCGGAGTCGAGCCCGTGGCGCTTCCTGCCGAACCTCAACCCGGTGTCGCGCCCGTTCATGGCGCTCAGCCTCACGGCGCCGAAGGCGGCGAGCGTCGTCGCGGGCGCCGCGATCCGCACGGCGTCGGCGCTCGACAAGGTCGGGCTCGAGCCGGCGGCGATCGCGGGCATGACGCTCGTCTACGGCATCCAGTACTACCGCGGCGTGCGGCACGAGGCGGGCTCGATGAGCGAGGTCCGCCGCCAGTATCGCGAGTTCAAGCGAGGCCTCGAGCTCCTTCGGCGCGGCGAGCGCGGCGACGGCGCGTCGTTCCGCGCCCTCGTCGAGGCGGTGCGCGAGGACCATCGCATCATGCGCTGGTACGGCGAAAAGTACGACGACCGCGTGGCGCCGTCGAACGGCGCCGGGCCTCGCCGGATCGATGCGATGCCGGCGCCGGCCGGCGCGGGCGCGCTCGCGAGCGACGCAGTCAAGAAGATCGGCTTCCAGCTCATGATCGCGTACCGCGTGATGCGGTACCTCCGGCAGTCCGGCCTCGTGCTCGGCGCGCAGTTCATGTCGCGCACGATCCGCCATGCCTTCTCGTCGGACATCCATTGGGACGCCGACTTCGAGCCCGGCATCATGATCGTCCACGGCTTCGGGCTCGCGATCAGCTACGCCGCCCGCGTGAAGCACGGCTGCATCTTGTTCCAGAACGTCACGCTCGGTTACGGCCCGGACCCGGAGACGAAGGTGGGCGGCGCCCCGCTCCTCGAGCGCAACGTCCACGTGGGGATCGGCGCCACGCTCTACGGCCCGATCGTCGTCGGCGAGGGGACGAAGATCATGGCCGGGTGCGTGCTCTCGCGCAGCGTCCCGCCGCGCTCGATCGTCGAGGCTGCGGTCCCGCGCGTCTCGCCGCGCGGCTCGGCCCGAGCGGCCGAGCGCGCGTGATTCGTCATGGCGACGGGGGCGGCTGCCGCGCGACTTCGCAAGCCGCCCGCACGGCTGCGCACGGCAGAGCCCATCCGCATCGCGCGCGGCCCGAAGGACGCACCCGGAGGCCGCAGTCGATGGCTTCGCGCGGGCGCGTTGTCGGGTGCCGGAACCGTGTATGATGACGGAAAATGTTCTCCGCCGGATGGGTACGCGCCTGCCTCGCCGCCTCGGTGTCCCTGGCTTCGGTGTCGGTGGCTCCCGCTTGCTCCACCACGGGCCCGTACGTCTGGGCTGACAGCCTGCCGGCATCGGCGACGGGCTCGACCGACGGCGTCGTGATCCAGGACGGCGACGTCATCAACGTTCGCGTGTTCAACCAGGAGCCGCTCTCCACGCACGAGCGGGTCCGCCCGGACGGCAAGATCTCGATGCCGGTCATCGGCGAGGTGATGGCGCGCGGCAAGAAGCCGGCGCAGCTCGCCTCGGAGATCCAGGAGCGGCTCAAGTCCGTCGTCGTCGCGCCGTCCGTGACGGTGACGCTCGACAACGGCGCGGAGGTGAAGGTCTCGGTCCTCGGCGAGGTGAGGCAGCCGGGGATCTTCCAGCTCGACCACGGATCGAACGTCCTCCACGCCCTCGCCGCGGCGGGCGGTTTGTCGGACTACGCCGACGGCGACAAAGTCTTCGTCATCCGCAAGTCGCTCCCGCAGCGCGTGCGGTTCCGCTACCAGGACTTGCGATCGGCCGACCCGAAGAGCATCTCGTTCCAGCTCCAGACGGGCGACATCGTCGTGGTCGAGTAGCCCGGGCGGTCCTGCGGAGACAGGGCTCGACAGGGAGACAGGGAGGCCGCAGGAAACGCTCTCGCAGTTCCTGCGGAAAGGGAGTCTCGCTTCCGACTCGCGATGCCTCGCGCAACTGCGGGCTCGTTCCGACTTACCACTGTTGACCCCTGTCTCCCCTCATCTCCCTTCGAACGCCTCGACACACGAGGGCCTCGCAAATGGAGAAAGGCGCCGCGACCACGAAGGGATGGCCGCGACGCCCGACTCGTGACTCGGTCGACTCGGTGTCGTTGCGTTGTGAGGAGGTTCGACTCTCGCTATCTCGCCGTCACTACGCGGCGTCGCGAGCCAATCGTCGTCAGCGCAGTCACTGCGAGATGCCCGCGAGCTTCAGCTTCGCTTGATAGACCTTCGTGCCCTCCGTCGTGATGTAGAGGGTCTTCATGTCCTCGCCGCCGAACGTCATGCCGGTGGGTTTCTCCGGGACGGCGAGCGTGCCCCACGGCTGGCCGTTCGGCTTGTAGACCTCGATGCCCGCCTTCGTCGCGACGTAGACGTTGCCGACCTTGTCGACCGCCAGGCCGTCGGGCGACGAGTCGAGGGGCGCGACGTCGATGAACTTCGTCCATTCGCCGAGCGAGCCGTCCTCGTTGACGATGTACTTGCGGATGAACGGCATCGTGCCTTCCTGCGGTGCGGAGAAGCCGACGTACAGCGTCTTCTCGTCGGGGGAGAGCGCGATGCCGTTCGGGCGCGGCACGTCCTCGAAGGCCTCGACGACCTCCACGGCGCCCGTCGGATCGATCCGGTAGATTCGGTTCGCGACCACGTCACCCGCGAAGTAGCCCGGATCCGTCACGTACATCGTGCCGTCCTTGCGCGCGACGACGTCGTTCAACGTGTCGAAGGTGCCGTCTTCCACCGGAGCGCCGGCGTCGTCACCGCCCGGAGGAGGCGCGATGTTCCCCCAGCGCGTCGCGATGACGATGGGGTCGCCGCCCTCCGCCGGCATCTTCACGAGCCGCTTCATCTCGGCGGTGATGAGCTCGCCGGCCGCGCTCACCGTGTTGCCGATGGGCGTCGTGCCCGCTTCGCGGTTGCCCTCGCGGACACGAAGCCCGCGTCCGTCGGGGAGCATGCGATAGAGCGCGCCGTCACCGAGGGGCGTCGAGAAGAAGAGGACGCCCATGCCCGCGTGCCAGACCGGGCCGTCGGTGAACTGCCCCGCCTCGTAGATCGGCTGAACGCCTTCCACGCCCTCGATCGGGTTCGTGTTCTGTTCTTCGATCGTCGTCCCCGGAGGTCCGCCGGACGACGACGGATCGTCGGACGTCTCGCCCGGCTGCTCGCCCGGCGTGGAGCCGTCGTTCGAGTTGCTCTTGCATCCGATCGCGTGGGCGGCGAAGGTCGAGAGGACAAGGAACAGCGGCAGAATGCGTTTCATCGTTGTCTCCGGTTCTGGCCGTCGATAAAGCGAGAGAAGCGCGCGAGCGTCCGCTGGCTGCTTCGTGGGCTCGACCGAAGCAGGACGTGTACCCGGCTCGACCTTCGTGTTTGCGACCCCTTGCGCGAGCGCGCGGGTCGCAGGCTTGTGGCGAACCGTAACAAGCGTCAGACCTGCCACCGCCCGACCGATGTGCGCATCGAGTCGACCTCTCGTCGCGTGCTCGTCGTCGTCGCGCGCTCTCCGATCTCGGTCGCGCGTCCTCCGGTCCACGGTTCCGGAGCGCGATCCGGCCGCCGGTCGCCGTCGGACGACTGAGATCGTCCTCCGCAGCTTTTTCCCGCTGGCGGCGCCAGTCCGCGTATAACGGAGCTCCACGGGTGCGCCGGAAGCTCGAGCGCAGCCCGAGCCAGGGAGCTGGATGAACCACGACATCCGAAAGCGCGTGCTCCGTATCGTCGTCACCGCCATCACCGTCGTCGCGCTGGGGCTGCTTCCCCGCGTGGCGCTCGCGGACGACACCGCAGACGAGGCCGATCTCCAGTTCCAGCTCGGAACCGAGCGCTACGAGGCCGGCGACTACCGGGCGGCGTTGGGGCACTTCCTCGCGTCGAATCGCCTCGTTCCGAACCGGAACGTCCTCTTCAACATCGCGAGGACGTACGAGCAGCTCAAACAGGCGCCCGACGCGTATCGGTACTACCTCCTCGCGCTCGAAGGCGAGACGAACCCGCAGGCGAGGAAACGCATCGAGGACTCGCTCGCGCGCATCACGCCGTACGTGGCCATCCTCAAGATCGAGACCGATCCGCCCGGCGCGACGGTCTACCTCGATCGCAAGGACCTCGGTCCGCGCGGCACGACCCCGCGCACGCTCGGTCTGCCCGAGGGCAAGCACAAGGTCATCGTCGAGAAGCCCGGCTACGAGCCTGCGGAGTCCAACGTCGTCCAGCTCAAGATCGGCCAGGAGGTCGTCGTCTCCCTGAAGCTGAAGCAGGTCCTCGGCACCCTGAAGATCGAGGGCGAGGCCGGTGCGCAGGTCAAGATCGACGACGAGAACGCCCCGGTCGCCTGCACCATCCCGTGCACGAGGGAGGTCGCGCCCGGACGGCACACCCTCTTCGTCACGAAGGAGGGCTTCCAGACGAACGAGCTGACCGCGGACGTCAAAGCCAACGAGACGGTCACCGTGCGCGCGCGTCTCTCGTCGCAGACGGGCGCGGTGGTCGTGAGCTCGGACATCCGCGACGCGCTCATCACGATCGACGATCGACCCGTCGGCTTCACGCCCGCCGTCCTCGACGTCCCGGTCGGCGTGCACACGATCAAGATCTCGCAGCAGGGCTACCGCACGTTCGTGCAGACGATCGTGGTCACCGCGCGCAAGGAGACGCGTGTCGATGCCGAGCTACGCGTGGTCGAAGAGGTCAGCGCAGCGTCGCGTGTGACGGAGTCGGTCGAAGACGCGCCGGCGTCCGTCTCGATCATCACCGCCCAGGAGCTCCGTGCGATGGGGTACCCGACCATCGCCGAGGCCATCCGCGGCATCCGCGGCATGTACCTCTCCGACGATCGCCACTACGTGACGATCGGCGTCCGCGGGTTCTCCCGACCCGGCGACTACGGCAACCGGATCCTCGTGCTGCTCGACGGGCAGCCGATGAACGACAACTACATCTGGTCGTCGTACGTCGGGACGGACGGACGACTCGACATCGACGACATCGAGCGCATCGAGGTCGTGCGAGGCCCGGGCTCCGTGCTCTACGGTTCGAGCGCGTTCTTCGGCGTCATCAACCTCGTCACCCGCTCGCGCAACGAGCCGACGCACGCGGAGGCGTCGCTCAGCACGTTCGACTACGGCGTCGGACGGGCGCGCGCCACGGGCTTCGTCCGCCTTAGCCCGGAGGCCGGGTTCTGGAACACGGTCACGGTGATGCAGGGCGACGGGCGCGACTTCTACTTCGAGGAGTACGACTTCGCCCCGACCGATCCGAACGCGGAGAAGAAGGCGAACGGCCTGCCGTCCGACGGAATCACGCGCGGCACAGATCGCCAGCACGGCGGGATGATCACCGGGCGCCTCTGGTACAAGGACTTCACGCTCCAGTGGTTCCTCAACTCGCGCCGCAAGCACCTCCCGACGGGCGCGTTCGGCGTGATCTTCGATCACCAGCGCACCCGGTTCGTCGACACGCGCGGCATGATCGAGGCCCGCTTCGAGCCGCAGCTCACGAAGACGCTCCAGTCGTTGAGCCGCGCGCACATGAACATGTACAACTTCGACGGCTTCACGCCGTACCTGCCCGAGGAGGAGGGCGACTCGCGCGACTCGTATCGCGGCCGCTGGGGAGGCGTGGAGCAGCGCTTCGTCTACACCCCGAGCTCGCTGTTGCGCCTCACGGTCGGCGGCGAGGTCATCCAGCACTTCGCTACGAAGCAGGTCGGCGTGAGCCAGGCCGGCGCCTACCTGTTCGACGACCAGGGCCGGCCGGGACGAAACGACCCGTTCACCGTCGGCGCCGGCTACGTGAACGCCGACGTCGTGCCGACGAACCGCTTCAAGGTCGTGGCCGGCGCGCGCCTCGACTACTACTCGAACCTGCCCAAGTTCGAGCTGATGCCTGCGCTCAACCCCCGTCTCGCGGTCATCGTGAAGCCGTACGACGGAGGCAACACGAAGATCATGGGCGCGAAGGCGTTCCGCGCGCCCAGCGTCTACGAGCTCCACTACGCCGCGTCCAACCAGCGTCCTCCGACGGAGCTCTCTCCCGAGCAGATCTACTCGGCCGAGATCGAGCACACGCATCGGTTCTCGTCGACCGTCTTCGGGACGGCCGCCGTCTACACGAACTACGTCAACAACCTCGTCGTCCTGAACGAGATCGAGCCGGGCATCGTGCAGTACCAGAACTCGCCCGGAGACGTCCTCGTCATCGGCGGTGAGGCCGAGGTCCGTCGCGAGTGGCGGCAAGGCTGGATGGTCGCCGCATCGTACTCGTACCAGAAGGCGCGCTACGTCGGCGCGAGCGGGCTCCGCGAGGTCCCGAACACGCTCGAGCACCTCGCGTCGGTCCGAGGCGGTGCGCCGATCATCGGACGCGCGCTCATGGGAATGACGCGCCTGACGTTCGAAGGACCGCGCCCCGACCGCAACGACAGGGACATCGATCCTCCGCAGGAGACCACGACGCCCGGCGTCGTCTGGGATCTGGTCCTGTCGGGCACGGCCGAGCAGCTCCCGATCCGGTACAACCTCGGCCTCTACAACGTCCTCGACTGGCGCTACACGGTCGTCCCGAGCGGCGAGTTCCGACAGCGCCAGATCATCCAGAACGGACGAACGCTCCTCGCCTCGGTCACCGTCACCTTCTGATCCGATGAGACGCTCGACGAAGACATCACTCGCAATCGGTCTGCTCGGAGCGGCGCTCGCGGCCGCGTGCGACGAGAACCCGGAGAGCTCGCTCCGGTACGGGACGATCGAGGTGCTGACGAACGCGCCGACGGCGGAGAACGACATCACCACCGTAGACGGCTGGACGATCAAGGTGGACAAGCTCCTCGTCCACGTGAGCTCGATCGAGGTCTCGGGCCTCGACGGGATCCTCACGGCGTCGGCGGAGGGGCAGATCGTCGATCAGGTGACGCCCGGCCCGAAGCTCCTCCTCGAGGCTCCGGCGCGCCTCGCGCGACCTTGGGAGCTCTTCACCTTCACCATCGGTCCGGCGACGGCGGACTCCACCGTGCTCGAGTCCGCGACGGAAGAGGACGCGGCCGCGATGATCGCGGGCGGGCTCTCGATCTTGCTCGAGGCCACGGCCACGCGCGGCGGGGACACGAAGAAGATCCGGTGGGGGTTCACCTCGGAGACCACCTACACGGACTGCGAAGGCGACGTCGGCGGCGCACGCGTCAAAGGCATGGTCGTGCCGGTCGACGGGAAGGACACGGCCATCATCGGCATGCGGGGTGACGCGTTCTTCCTGGACCAGCTCGACGGTCGCGGAGCGCTCCGCTTCGATCCCATCGCGGCGGCGGACGCGGACGGCAACGGAGAGGTGACCCTCGACGAGCTCGGAGCCACGGATCTCGAGCCCGTGCGCACGTCCGGCGGTTACGACGTGGGCGATCGAGAGGACATCACGACCCTTCGCGCGTTCGTGGAGACGCTCACCCCGAACGTCTTCGCTTCGTTCCGAGAGAACGGGACCTGCACGGTCGTGTCGCCGTCGGACGAAGAAGACGAAGACTGAGTCAGCGCTCGTGCCGGATGTCCATCTCGGGCTCCGGCGGTTTCGGCGAGCTCGTCGACGGCGCGGCGGGGCGCACCGGCCGCTGAGGTCGCGGCTTGGGCGCGGTCGCCCTCGCCGTGACCGCCGTCGCGGCGGCGGTCGTCGCGCTCGGTCGCGCCTCCGGTGTGCTCGCGACGGGTGGTGTGTTCGCGTCCGCCTCGGCCGGTGGATTCGAGGGCGTCGTGACGACCGGCACGGTGACCTCCGGCGCGGTCGACGGCGTCGAAGCGGCGGGCGCGATCGTCGCCGACGTGTCGACCTTCGCGGCGTCTCTCCGGGCCGCGAACGCGTAGGTGACGCCGGCGAGCCCGAGGACGATGGCGGCGACCGCCATGTACGCGTAGGCGCGCTGGCTCGACCGTTGGGGCGGCGCCGAAACGACGACGTTCGTCGTGGCCGCCGTCAGGGTCGGACCTTCGTAGCTGCTCGCGTTGCTCACGCGCGCCGATCCGGAAGGCCGCGGAGGCGGGATCGATTCGGGCGGGGATGCGCGGCCGGATGCCCTCGTGATCACGGCCTTCGCCCTCTCGACGCTCGCGCGCGCCCTCTTCGGCGCGAACGGCACGAGCGCCTCGGCGAGCTCCGCCGCGTTCTGGAACCTGTCGTCCGGATGCTTGGCGAGGCACTTGTCGATGACGGCCTCGAGCTCGGCGGGGAGGTCGGGCCGGAGCTCGCGGACCTTGCGGTGCTCTTCGTGCAAGACGCGAGCGATGATCCCGGTCACCTCCGTCCCCTCGAACGGTGTCTGGCCCGTCAGCAGCTCGAACAGGACGACCCCCAGCGACCAGAGATCGGCGCGGGTGTCGACGTCCTTCGTCGACCGGATCTGCTCCGGGGACATGTAGTGAGGCGACCCCATGATCTGGGTCGTCTCCGACGACTGGGCATCGATGTTCTGGAAGTCGTGCCCGAGCCCGGCCTTCGAGATTCCGAAGTCGAGCAGCTTCGCCTGCCGAATGCCGGCCTGCTGCGTGACGAAGATGTTCCCGGGCTTGATGTCGCGGTGGATGATCCCGAGCGCGTGCGCCGCCGCGAGCCCTTCGCACGCTTGGATGACGTACTCGACGGCCTCGCCGACCTCGAGCGTTCCCCTCGAGGCGAGCATCGTCTCGAGATCCTCTCCGACGAGGAGCTCCATGACGATGAACGGCGAGCCGTCGTCCGTCCCGCCGACGTCGAAGACACGCGCGACGTGATCGTTGTTGATCTTCGCCGCCGCGCGCGCCTCGCGCGCGAACCGAGAGACGATCTCCGGACGAGCCAACGCTTCGCGACGGAGGAACTTCAGCGCGACGCGTTCGTCGAGCGCGAGGTGCGTCGCCTCCACGACGAGCCCCATCGCGCCCTCGCCAATGATCCTCTCGACGCGAAACTTGCCGTCGAGCACCTGACCGGCGCGGACGGGGAGGTCTTCGAAGCTTTGCGGTGCCGCCGTCTCGCCGTGACCAGTCACGGCGATCAACGTAACACAGCGACACGCGGCAGTTCGTCGCGGGCGTACGTTCGATCTTTCGAACGATCGACTTTTCTCCGATCGCGATCGGTCACGAGTCGATCGCGCGTCGTCGCGAACGAATTGCGCATCGACTCGCGAGCCTTCGCGACCGGCGGATCGACGCCAGGCCCCTTCGAAATCCTGGGTGGTTCGTTGTGAGCGCTCGAGGAGTGGGCGTCACCCGAGAATTCAGGCGTGATTCCGCGGCGGAACGCACGTCGGGTGGACCGTCGTGACGACTGTGGCGAAAGGTGTGCCTCGTGCTCGAGAGGGACGGGCTGCGTGACGGCGCGTCAGCGGCTCCGCCGGATGTCGTCGTCGGGAGCGGGCGGCGGCAGCGCGTGTGCGGAAGACGAGGGACCGACCGTCGTCCGAGGTTTCGGCGCTCGGGGCTTCGCCACGACCGGCTTCGCGGTGTGCGCCGACGCGGACGCACCGGCCGGCTCCGCGCTCGCGCTCGAGGCTGCGCTTTCGCTCGTGGCCTCCGCCGTCGCGCCGGCGCTCGCCGCCTTCTCGACGGGACGCGGGGGCTCCGGAGCCGGTTCGCTCGCCGCCGCGGCGGACGCCTCCGGTCCGGGCGACGGAGCGGGCATCGCGGCCGTCCGCTCGGGACGCGACAGCACGAACGCGACCCCGGCGGCGGCGAGGAGCAATCCGGCGATCGCGAAGAGCACGACGGGCTTCTTGCTCTGCGAGCGTTGCTCCGCAGGCGGCGCGGGAGTCGCCGCGGCGAGGGCCGGGGCCGGCTCGGTCGGCGCCGTGACCTCGACGAACGAAGGCACGCGAGGCGGACGCAGCGCGCTCGACGGGATCTCGGGCTCGCTCGACGGCGGCGGCGGCATCGAGGACGGCATCTGCAGGTGCGGGTCGATCCCGCCCGTCTTCGCGTGCCCGACGGCACGCGCGACCTTCGCATGCGCGCGCCGGCGCGCGAACGGCAGGAGCGCGAGCGCGAGCGCCGCCGTGCTCGTGAACCGCTTCGCCGGGTCTTTCTGCAGGCAGCGCTCGATCGCGTTCGCGATCGGCACCGGAACGTCGAGCTCCGCCGGGATGGGATGCGGCGGCACCTCGAGGATCTGCGTCACGAGCTCGGTGAAGCGCTTCGCGCGGAAGGCGCGCTCGCCCACGAGCAGCTCGTAGAGCACGCATCCCAGCGCCCAGATGTCGGCGCGATGATCGACCGGCGCGCACCGGAGCTGCTCGGGCGCGAGGTACGCCGGCGTCCCGAGCCCGGATCGAGGTCCCGATCGCGAGTCGACCGCCGCGCCCTCCTGGTCCTTCGAGCGCATCATCGCGATCCCGAAGTCGAGGAGCTTGATGCACGGCCGGCCGTCGCTCCCGGTGACGAGGAACAGGTTCCCGGGCTTGACGTCCTGGTGCACGATCCCGCGGGCGTGCGCCTCGGCGAGGCCTTCGCAGGCGTCGATCACGTACTCGACGGCGCGATGCAGCGGGACCGGTCCCGACGTGGAGAGGACCTCCGCGAGCGTCTGTCCCTCGAGGAGCTCCATGACGATGAACGGTCCTCGGACCGGATCGCGTCCGACGTCGTAGACGCGTGCGACGTGCTCGCTGCGCAAGCGCGCTGCCGCGCGGGCCTCGTGGGCGAAGCGCTCGACGATCACGGGATCGTCGGCCCCCGATGCGAGGAGCTTCAGGGCGACTCTCTGATCGAGCTGCATGTTCGTCGCCTCGACGACGACGCCCATGCCGCCGCGCCCGACGATGCGCTCCACGCGAAACTTCCCGACGAGGACGTCACCGGGAGAGATGCCCCGAACCTCCGACGCCGCCTCGTGCTTCCCAGTGGCGTTCATGCTCCCTCGCTCGTGTCAGTCGACCCCGTTGGTCCTTCGTGCCGTGGCGCCGGGGGCGTTCGCGTCCGGTCCGGAAGTCCGCCGCTCGTGGACCTTCGCCGGGATGCCGCTCACGACCGCGCCCGGCGGCACGTCGTCGAGCACCACGGCGTTGGCGCCGATGATGGCGCCGCGACCGACGCGGATCGGACCCAGGACGCGCGCCCCGCAGCCGATCACGACGTCGTCTTCGATGACGGGACAGCCGTTGTCTTTCGCCGTCCCGATCGTGTTGTTGCCCAGGAACTTCACGCGCGCGCCGATCTTCGACGTTCCTCCGATCACGGTGCCGAGCGTGTGCGTGAAGTTGACGCCCTCGCCGAGCTCGATGTCGTTGCCGATCTCGATGCTGTAGAGCACCGTCGTCGCGAGGCGGAGCGCGTGATTCACGCCCGGGACGTGCCACCGGCGCGCGCTCTCCCGGATCCGGCTCATCAGCAGGACCTTGTAGCCGTCCTGCGTGAGCGCGGCCCGCACGACCTCCTTGAGCGGCGGCCGCGCGCCCTCGCCACGCTCGCCGCGGAGCGCGCGCGCCAGCTCCACCGCGTCGCGGGTGATCTTCCGAAAGAGCCCCATTCTCGTCATCGTACCGCGCCGCCGTGCTCACGGGTACCCGATGCGCTGCCCACCGCCCGGGTGAGGCCCCGGCGTCTACCGGGCGGGGTTCAGGACGACGAGGCTCGTCGCCTGACGATCCGCCCTCGAGCTGAGCTCGAGCGTCACGGAGAGGTCGGCGTCGGCGCCGTTCGCGAAGGCCGTGAGAATTGCGTGGGACGAGTCGCCGTCGGTCACGCCGCGTGATGCGTTCTTGACGTCGACCTTCACGTCGTCGCCGAGGTCGCATGCGGCGACGGCCAGGGCGCCCGTCTGGGCGAAGACGGGACCGACCGTCACGCGCTGCCTGCCCCCGGTCGATTTCGCGCTCGGGCCGAAGGGGATACGTTGGTCGACCCCCGAGAAGAACGCATGCGTGTAGAACGGCGTCTCGGCCGGTTTTCGAGACAATCGGACCTGGATCTCGCCATTTTCGACCGCGGCGATGCCCGTTTCGTTCAGGTACCAGAGCTCGACCAGGTTCTGCTTGTTCGATTGCCTGTCGACGACGCGCCCGACTTCGGGCACGCGCGCGAGCGGTCGCTGGCCGAGCCGTACGGACTCGACTTCCGCGCCGTTGCCCGAACCGTCGGAGTCTTCGATGTGCACCGTGACGAGCAACAGGCGGTTCGTCCCGGCAGGGATCGTCACCTCCAGCCCGCTCTTCCACTCACCGAGGAGGGCGACCGACGTGGCCGGTCCCGCGTCCGTCTCCTGACCGTTCGCGCCGCCGTCTTCCTCGCCGTTCGGGCCGGTGCCCGCGTCGCCGCGTTCCTCGGCCGGCGCGCCGCCCGTCGGAGCCTCCCCGAAGGCGCTGCAGG
>ERZ777003.1689-NODE-1689-length-30762-cov-15.687498_pt1 | contig 30762 bp, 18 predicted proteins | sample MGYA00374956_ERZ777003 | MGnify/ENA primary metagenome ERZ777003 (study PRJEB29302, sample SAMN06268252) | bioreactor metagenome | isolation source: Joint BioEnergy Institute, California, USA | place: USA:Joint BioEnergy Institute, California, USA | collected... | reverse complement strand
GTCGTCCCCACGCACGTGGGGGTGAACCGGTTCCTGCAGGGTTCGGAGTGGCAACATAGAAGTCGTCCCCACGCACGTGGGGGTGAACCGGCGAGGCTCGATGCATAAAGCGGTATGGGCGGTGTAGTATACTTGTCCGGATTGCCGCCAACGCTAGGAGCCCCAGCATGCGTCCCATCACCCTGGCCCTGCTGCTCGTCGCCCTATTTCTGCCCGCCGCCCCGCCCACTGTCTCCGCTCAGGATGACGCCGCCCAGCTCAGCGTAACGCTGACGTCCGCGCCGGCGAACCTGGACATGCCGGAGACCTACCGGCTGCGATTCAGCGCGGATAGCTCCGGCCCCGGCTTCATCAGCATCGGGCCGGTGACCGGCACGCTGCCGCCCGGCACGGTCTTCAACGGCTCCACCCCGGCGGCCGACTGCCAGCCCGACTGTATTAAGACGACCCCGGCCACAGTTACCTGGACGAACCCCTGCTCCACCCCGCTGGTGCCGGGGGGGAACTGCGACATCCAGGTGACCGTCACCTTCCCGAGCGCCACGTTCCCCTCGGGCACCGAGGTGACGAACAGCTTCACAGCTCAGGCGACCCCGGTCGGCGGCAGCCAGCAGAGCTACGGCCCGGCCTCGCTCACCCACCCGGTGACGACGTTCGTGCCCAGCCCGGACGCGACCGTGACCAAGAGCATCGTTGGCAACTCGCCCAACCCGCCCACGCTGAACCAGACCTTCAGCTACGAGCTGAACGTCAGCAACAGCGGCAATGTGACCCTGGAGAACCTGGTGGTCATCGATACCCTGCCGGTGGAGTTCACGCCGTCGAGCGTGACCACGGGCGCCTACAGCGGCCTGGGCGACTTCGCGGTCGGCGTGGGGGTGCGGGTCAGCTACGAGAAGAACACCGCCCCCGGCGTCTTCACGCTCTGGGGCTCGTCGCCCAACACCAGCACCAACACCACCCTCACTTCGCCACCGCCCGGCCTGGGCGCCGGCGAGTATATCACCCTGGTGCGCTGGCAGTTCGGCCCGGCCCTGCCCGGTATGGCCGCCACCGCTCGCCCGCGGCTGACCGGCCAGATCATTAACCCGGACAACGCGGGCGGCCCCGTGGCGATCGGCGATACGATTCAGAACTGCGCCGGGCTGACGGCCGTCTACGCCGGCGGCCCGACCGGCGTCAGCGACTCCGACTGCGCAAGCTTCACCCTGAGCGGCCCGTTCGTGCAGCTCAACCCGGCCATCGAGCTCCCGAGCGCCGGCCCCTTCCGCCCTGGCGAGACCATCTCCTGGCGGCTGCGCGTGCGGAGCGACGCCCGCTCCAGCGACCCGCTGCCGCTGGAGCATCTGGAGACCGCCTGGCTGCTGCCGGCCGAGCTGGACCTGGGTAGCTGGACCTTCGACGATCGGGGCACCGGCCTGCCCGCGCCCCAGAGCCTCGAGCAGATCCCCGACTTCGCGGGCAGCGGGCGCACGCTGCTGCGCTGGCGCTGGAACACCGGCAGCGGCCTGCTCGGCACCAACCAGGAGATCCGGATCAACGTCAGCACGCCGATCAGCGCGGCCGCCGGCCCAAGCACGGTGAGCGCCGAGCTGGCCATGGAGCACGATGCGCCCGGCCTGAGCCTGCGCTGCACGGGCAGCTCGCGGGCCGACAGCCTGGATCTGGACGAGGACGGCGACAGCGCGGAGGCCATCTGCTCTGCGGGCGCGTCGTTCCAGATAACGGTGCCCGACCTGGAGCTGGCGCTGACGGACGGCGGGCTGAGCGCGGCCCCCGGCGGCCTGGTGGTCTACGTCCTGAGCTACCTCAACAGCGGGGCGCGCGCCGCAAGCGGCGTGGAGCTGCGCGCCGAGGTGCCGGAGGGGGCCAGCTTCGAGGCCGACCTGAGCGCGCCGGGCTGGTCGTGCGCCGACGGCAGCCCGGCGGGCACGCTCTGCACCCTGGCGGTCGGCGCGCTCGGCGCCAGCGCCGACGGCACCGCGGCCTTTGTGGTGCGGGCGAGCAACCCGGCGCCGGCCGGGCTCACGCAGCTCAGCCTCGCCGCGCAGATCGCGGACGACGGCGCGGGCGGCCTGGACCCGAGCCCGGACAACAACGCCGCCGCCGAGACGACGCCGCTCATCACCGCCCTGAGCCTGGCGCTCGCCAAGGGCGTGACGCCCGCCGTGGCCCTCCCCGGCCAGCCGGTCACCTACACCCTGAGCTTCACCGCCAGCGGCGATATCGTCGCGGCGGGGGTGTGGATCAGCGACACCATCCCGGCCGAGCTGACCGACGTGACCTTCAGCAGCAGCCTCCCGGTGAGCGAGAACGGGACGCGGCCCGCCCTCCGCTGGGAGGTGGGCGAGCTGGCGCCGGGGGCGAGCCAGGTGATCACGGTCAGCGGGGTGGTCGACCCGGGCCTGGCGGCGGACACGACGATCGCGAACCGGGCTGAGATCGGCGGCCTGCGCGGCACCACGCCCGTAAGCGCCGAGGGCGCGGTCGACTTCGACGTGCGCCTGCCGCGGGTCAGCCTGGCGGCCGCGAGCATCACGGTGGACGAGACGGCCGGGGAGGCGACGGTCACCGTGGAGCTGGACCGGCCGAACCCCTACCGCGCGATCAGCGTGAGCTACGCCGCCAGCGGCGGCACCGCCAGCCCCGGCGACGACTACGAGCCGGCGGCGGGGGTCATCAGCTTCCCGGCGGGCAGCGCGAGCCAGACGATCAGAGTCCCGATCATCGACGACCTGGACGACGAGCCGGACGAGCTGCTCGAGATCAGCCTGAGCGCGCCCGACGGGGCGGTCCTGGGCACCACCACGACGCTCAGCCTGCGCATCGTGGACAACGACGAGCCGCCGCTCTTCCTGCCGCTGGTGCTCGGCGCCCGATGACACACGCGGAGGCTCCGCCCCCGCGCCCCTGGCGGGGTTCAGGGAGGCGGGGCCTTCCTGCTTCTTCCGCCGCTCTGCGGCGGGATAATAAATAACAGGAGGTACGCGGTGGTCCGTCCTGCACCCGGGCTGCTTGTGCTGGCATTCAGGCAGGCGCTCCGCCCTGCACCCGGGCAGGAGGGCCAGCGCCGGCCCTCCTGCACCACCCGCGCCAGGGCCTGCGGCCCTGGACCCGCAAGGGAACACGTACCGTGCCGGTCTGCCCGTTGTCATGCCTCAGCACACTAGCCGCACGTCTCAGCAACACTGGCTGTTGCATTGCAACGTATCAATCTGTGCCTGCTGCGGGTGGCCACGCAGCCCCAGGCGGCCGGCAATGGCTGCGAGCAGCGGGCCGGCCGTCTCCTCGAAGGCGCGACCGCGTCGAACTCCAGCCCGCGCTCCCTGATCGCCGCGACGGCCCGCTCGGGCAGCGTCTCGCGCTCAGTCAGGTCGAGCGTGATCGTGTGGTCGAACAGGTCGGTGGCCGAGGCGCTCCAGTGGCCGGGGCCGTCGAGGATCGTCATGCGGACGCCCAGCTCCCGCGCGCGCTGGTACATCATGCGCTTGCCCTCGTACGAGCCCAGCACGAACAGCACGTGGCGGCCGCGCAGCAGGGCGCGGCGCTGCTCGTCGGCCTCGGGGCCGGCGTTGCGCAGCGCGGCGATCAGCTCTGGATCGAAGCCGTGAGATTGGGGCATGTCGAAGTTCCTCCTCTGCAAGCGCTCCGTCTCGTCTCACTGCGCCGGCCGGCCGGCCGCGACACCCCGCTCGCCGACGGCGCTGGGGCGTGCGCTCCTGCTGTGTTCGGATCGGGCTTTGCTCGGGACCTGACCATGCCACCTGCGCACCGGCTCGCGCGCGCGCGCCGGTGCTTCGCTCACTTACAGCTGTTACGCGGTGGCTTCGCCCCCGCACCCCGTGGAGGGGTTTGGGGTGATGAAGCCTCCCCTTGCTTTCCTCGCCGCAGAGCGGCGGGGAAAAAGGATCTCGGAGGGCCGCAGGCCCCCCGAACCTCCCGGCAGGGAAGCGGGTCGTGGAGTGTCGCAGGCCCTCCACACCTCCCCGCGGGAGATGCCGCAGCACCACACCGCGTAACGCCTATCACCTATGAGATGCCGTTGATAATGCTCCGCAGCAGGTCGGCCTGGCTGCGAAGCAGCCGGAAGTCGTCGGACTCGATGATCTCGGCGACCTTCTGTTCCTGGCGCGCCTCGTCGATCACGATGTGCAGCTCCCGCACCTGCAGCCTCTGGCGCTCCTCGGGCGCGGGCACCCCGCGCGCCGTGCGCTGGAAGTGGCCCGGGCGCGCGTGCTCGAAGGTGGCGGCCTCCGCCACGCCCGCCGCCGCGATCGCGCGGCCGACCTGCTCGAGGTGCTCCAGGTCGCGCAGCCGCTTGCTCGCCAGCGATGCGCTGATCCGCGCGCGCAGCAGCACGGGGTTGAACGGCTTGGGCAGGTAGTCGGTGGCGCCCATCTCGATACAGCGCACCACACTGTCGAGCTCGTCGGATGCGGCGATGATGATCACCGGGATGTGGCGCAGCTGCGCGTCGGCTTTCATGTGCTCCAGCACCTGCTCGCCGTCCATCGCGGGCATCGCGAGGTCGAGCAGCACCACATCGATGGGCTGCGCGCGCAGCAGCTCGAGCGCCGCCAGCCCGCCCTCAGCCAGCTCGACGCGGTAGCCCGCCTCTTCCAGGCTCGCCGCCAGCAGCGTGCGGCTGTGCTGGTCGTCGTCCACCACCAGCACGGTCCCGGCGTTGGTCATCATCGGTCACAGCTCCTTGCGCTCGCGCCGCTGGCACCGTGGGTCATCCGCACGACGACGAACTCGCCGGGCGCGACGGGGGCCAGCCCGACCTCGGCGACCACCATTCCGGCCCGGACCACGTCGGGCGGGTTGGTCTCGGAATCGCATTTGATGTAGTACGCCTGGTTGGGGGTGCTGCCCACGAGCGCCCCGCGGTGGAACAGCCCGTCGAGATAGGCGCTCAGCTCGCGCAGGATGCGCGCCCACAGCCGCCGGTCGTTCTGCTCGAACGCGAGCCCGCGCATGAAACACTCCAGCCAGCGCCCGATCGTCAGAAACAGGCGGCGGACGTTGATAGAGCGCCACGTCGGATCGACGCTCAGCGTGCGCGCCCCCCACAGCCGGAGGCCGCGTCCGGTAAGTGTGCGCAGATGATTCACGCCGCGCGCGAGCAGCAGCAGCTGCGCGTCGTAGTCCGGCTCGGCCTGCAGGTCGAGCACGCCCTCGACGGCCTCGTTCGCGGGCGCCTTATGCACCCCGATGCGCTGATCGCAGCGGGCGAAGATGCCAGCCACGTGGCCGCACGGCGGCGCGCTCGCCGTGGGCGTGCCACAGCCGGGCACCACGACCCACGGGTGGTAGAGCGCGCCGTAGGAGCTGTCGAGCGCGGCGCGCTGCTGCAGCACCTCCCCGATATCGGCGGTTGGGCGGGCATCCAGGATGGCGAACCGGTCGCCCAGCCCGGCGCAGTGGTCGAGGATCGCGCGCTGCATCGCCGCGACCGCCGCATCCGGCGGGAGCCCATCGCGCGCCGGGCGCATCAGGTCGGGCGCGCAGACGAGGTCGGCGGCGTCGAGCGGCCGGGCCGCCGCGAGCCCGCGCTGGAGGGCGGCCTGGCGGTCGAGCGTATCGTCGAGCCGGATGACGTAGCAGAGCGGCCCGCCGTTCTCGAAGAAGCCGCGCACCGCGTAGCCCAGGTAGCCATCCCGGAGCGGCTCGCCGTAGATCGCGCCGAACTGCGGCCACAGGCCCAGCAGGATGGGCTCGTTCACGGGCCCGCGCGCGGCGTACCCCAGGAACACCGGCACGCCGGTGAGAAACACCGGCTCGGAGGCGAGGAAGATCTCCAGCCGGGATACGCCCGGCGCCAGATAATAGTCGAGCATGCGACGCTCCGTCGATCGCTGTGGTGCCAGGAGCCGCCCGGCCCACTGGCTCACCCGAAGATCGCGAACTCGGCCGGGCTCCGGCGCGAACAGCCGCGTCACGGCCTCAGTCGGGCGGCCTAGCAAGTGGCGGGCTCTCCTGCTGATCGCCCGGCCGCTCGCCCAGCAGCTCAGCGCGCAGAAAGTCCACCAGCTCTTCGAAGGTGGAGAAGGCCCAGTGGCGCGGCGCCTCCGACACACTCTCGACCACGAAGCGCTCGTCGAGCGCCTCGGACGAATCGCGCTCCTCGGTCACCCAGCAGCGCAGCAAGAACGAGCGATAGGTTCGTGTCGGCGACACTGGCTTTTCCACTTCCCGTGCGGTGGTTGCGCTGTTAGAATAAAGCGCACCTGTTGGGGAACTGCCCGATCAACTGTTTGGGGACTGCTTGGAGCCGGGCAGATCGCCGGCTCGAGGTGCGCATCGCTGGCCGCAGAGCTGTACCTATCTGCATCGAAGATGTAGGCCGATTGATGAGCTCCACCTATCACCTGCGGCTGCTGGGGTCCGTCAGCATCACCAGAGATGGGCTGCCGCTGCGCGAGTTCGACTCGCGGAAGGCGGTGGCGCTGCTGGGCTACCTGGCCCGGCAGAACCGGCCGGTCGAGCGCAGCCATCTGGCCTATCTGTTCTGGGGCGACAAGCCGGAGGCGCGCGGCCGGCGCAACCTCAGCCACGACCTCAGCCTGCTCACGGCGCTGCTCCCCGGGGCCTTTCAGACCACCTACCACACCGTCCACTGCACGCTGGCGACGACCGGCTGGGTGGACACGGCGCGCTTCGAGGCGCTGGCCGCGCCCGCCCGGCGGGCGGCAGCCGGGTCAGAAGGGCGGGCGGTGCAGGCGAGCGCGGAAGTCTCGGACGCCTGGTTCACCCAGCGTGGGCTCTCCGACCAGGACGCGGCCGCGCTGGGGGAGGCGGTGGCGCTGTACGGCGGCGAGTTCATGGCCGGGCTGTATCTGAACGGCTGCCCAGAGTTCGAGACCTGGCTGCTGCGCGAGCGCGAGTACTGGCAGCGCCAGGTCAACACGCTGCTCGAAGTGCTCGTCGACCACTATGCGCTGCGCCACGCGGATGAGCAGGCCCTGGCCTACGCGCGGCGCTGGCTGGAGCTCGAGCCCTGGCAGGAACGGGCCCACCGCTCGCTGATGGTGCTGCTGGCGCGCACCGGCAACCGGAGCGCGGCGCTGGCGCAGTTCGAGGTGTGCCGCCAGCTGCTGGCCAAGGAGCTGAGCCTGGAGCCGGAGACGAGGACGATCGCGCTGTACCAGCAGATCCGCGACGGCAGGCTCGGGCGGGAGACACAGGCGCGGCGCGCTGTGCCGCGCGGCGCACCGGCTGCGAGCGCGTGGCCGCGGGCGGGCTCGGCGCAGGGCTGGGGCGACCCGCCGATCGCCGGCAGCTGCTACGGCCGCGGGGCTGAGCTCGCCACGCTGCACAGCTGGCTGGCCGACGAGCGCTGCCAGCTAGTGGCGGTGGTGGGCATGGGCGGGGTGGGCAAGACGACCCTGGCGGCGAAGCTGGCCGAGACGATCGCCGACCAGTTCGACCGGGTGATCTGGCGCTCGCTGCTCAACGCCCCGCCGCTGGACGAGCTGCTGCGCGGGTGCCTCCAGCTGCTGAGCGACCAGCAGCTCACCGACCTGCCCGACAGCCTCGACGAGCGGATCGACCTGCTGCTGGAGCAGCTGCGCGCGCAGCGCTGCCTGCTCGTCCTCGACAACCTCGAGAGCATCTTCCAGGACGACCAGCGGGCCGGAAGCTATCGCCCCGGCTACGCTGGCTACGGGCAGCTCATCCAGGCGATCGGGCTGCGTCCGCACAACAGCTGCCTGCTCCTGACGAGCCGCGAGGAGCCGGTGGGGCTCGTCCGGCTGGAGGGCGAGACGTCACGCGTGCGCTCGCTCCAGCTCGCCGGCCTGGCCGCGTCGGGTGGGCAGGCCATCCTCCAGGAGCAGGGGCTGAGCGGCTCGACCGCCAGCCAGGACATCCTCATCGAGCACTACTCCGGCAACCCGCTGGCGCTGAGGCTGGTGGCCGCGACGATCCGCGGCCTGTTCGCGGGCGATGTCGCAGCGTTCCTGCGCGACCAGATGCCGATCTTCGATGACATCCGCGATGTGCTCGACCAGCAGTTCGCGCGTCTCACGCGCCTGGAGCGCGAGCTCATGATCTGGCTGGCGATCGAGCGCGAGCCGACGGCGCTCCCGGCTCTCCACGCCAACCTCGTCCAGCGTGAGCCGCAGCGGGCTGTGCTGGAGGCGCTTCGGTCGCTGCAGCGGCGCTCGCTCCTGGAGCAGCAGGGCAAGGGCTTCACGCTGCAGAACGTGGTGATGGAGTACACCACCGATCTCCTGGTGTCGGAGGTGGTGCGCGAGCTCGAGACCGATCAGCTCGACCTCTTCGCGCGCCACGCGCTCAGCAAGGCCCAGGCGCGCGAGTACGTGCGCCAGAGCCAGATCCGCCTGATCCTCGCGCCGGTGGCCGAGCGGCTGGTGGCACGCCTGGGCCGGGCCGGCCTGCTCGCGAAGCTGCGCGCCCTGCCGGATACGCTGCGTGCGCGCCCCGACCTGGCATCGAGCTACGCGGCGGGCGACCTGCTCAATCTGCTGATCCACATCGGCGCAGATCTCCGCGGGCTCGATCTGGCGCGGCTCGCCGTCCTGCAGGTCTCGCTGCGCGGCGTGGTCGCCCCGCAGATCAACTTCGCCCACGCCGACCTGTCGGGATCGTCGTTCGACGATACCTTCGCCTCCGCGCACGCGGTCACCTTCAGCCCGGACGGACACCTGCTGGTCGTGGGCAGCCACGACGGCACCATCCGCTGGCACAGCCTGGCCGACGGCCAGCTGGCGCGGGTCTCGTCCGGCCATACGCTGTTCGTCTGGTCGGTCGCCTTCAGCCCGGACGGCCGGCTCCTGGCCAGCGCCAGCGAGGACCGCACCGTGCGCGTGTGGGACGCGCACACCGGCGAGAGCCGCCTGGTACTGCGCGGCCACACCCAGTGGGTCAAGTCGGTGGCCTGGAATCGCGCCGGCATGCTGCTCGCCAGCGCCGGCGGGGACGAGACGGTGCGGCTGTGGAACCCGCACACCGGCGAGCTCGTGCATGTCTTTGAGACGCCAGGGGTGGCTCAGCGGGCGGTCACCTTCTCCCCCGACGGCGCCCGGCTGGTGAGCGGCGGCGACGATGGGGCGCTGCGCTTCTGGGATCCACACACGCTGCGGCCGCTCTCCGTGCTCCGCCAGCACGCCGGCTGGGTGCGCTCGCTCGCCTGGAGCGCTGACGGCGCGCTGCTGGCGAGCGCCGGCGACGGGCAGAGTATCTCCCTGTGGGATGCCCGCACGATGCAGCTGCTGCGCACGCTGAGCGGGCACGCCAACGCCGTCTTGTCCCTCGCGTTCCATCCCGATAACCGGCACCTGGCCAGCACGAGCAGCGATCAGACGCTGCGGGTGTGGGATACGCAGACTGGGCAGACCCTTCACACGCTGACGGGGCACACCAGCTGGGTGTACGCGACGGCGTTTCACCCCAGCGGCGCGCTGCTGGCCAGCAGCGGGCAGGATCAGGCCGTACGCGTGTGGGACACGCGCACAGGCCAGCTGATCTCGATGCTCGGCGGCCATATTAGCTGGGTCGAAGCGGTGGCCTTCAGCGCCGATGGCGAGCTGGTGGCCGGCAGCGGCCAGGACCACACCGTGCGCATCTGGGATGCCCGCACCGGCCGCCTGATCGACTCACTGGCCGGCCACAGCAACTGGGTCCGCGCCGTGGCCTTCAGCCCCGACGGCGCGATGCTCGCCAGCGTCAGCGGCGACCGGACCGTGCGGCTGTGGCACGTGCGGCCGAGCCGCCTGGTGCATACGCTCACGGGACACACAGGCTGGATTCGCTCGGTGGCGTGGAGCCCGGATGGCAGGCTCGTGGCGAGCGGCGGGCAGGATCAGACGGTGCGCGTCTGGGATGCCCGCAGCGGCGCCCTGCTCCAGGTGCTGCGCGGGCATACCGAGGGCGTTGACTCCGTGGTGTTCAGCCCCGATAGCCGAAGCCTGTTCAGCGGCAGCTATGACAAGACGCTGCGCGTGTGGGATATCGCGACCGGGCGTAGCCTGCGAGCCCTCGAGGGACACACGAGCTGGATCGAGACAGTCGCGTGCGACCCCAGCGGCAGCGTGCTGGCCAGCGGCGGGGGCGACCAGGCGGTGCGCCTGTGGGACGTTGGCAGCAGGAAGAGCCTCGGCGTCCTGCAGGGGCACGCGAGCACAGTGGCGGCGGTCGCATTCAGCCCGGACGGCAGGCTGCTCGCCAGCGGCAGCCACGATCAGAGCGTGCGGGTCTGGGACGTGCCCACCGGTGAGGTCGTGCATATCCTGCGAGGGCACACGAGCTGGGTGCGCTCGGTGGCGTTCAGCGCCGATGGCGCGACGCTCGTCAGCGGCGGGAACGACCAGACGATCAGGTACTGGGACGTGCGCACTGGTGAGTGCGCGCGCACGCTGCGCGCCGATGGCCCATACGCGGGCATGAACATCGCCGGCGCGACGGGGCTGACGGAGGCTCAGCGAAGCGCGCTCAGGGCGCTCGGCGCGGTGGAGGATGCGGCCAGTGGATGATGGGCGCTCGTCCACCGTGAGCGGCAGGAAGATGAAGCGCCGCCGCGCGGCGATCAGCTGCACGCGCGGGGGCGCTTCTCTCTTAGATCAGGCTGTCCTTCCCGGCGCAGCCCGGCGCTGAGGGCACGGAAGGAGAGACCGTCAAGGACTACGGATTCGCTTCCCCTACGCCGTCAGCTGCTCGGCCACCTGGCGGTACAGGCCGGTCATCGGGTGGTCCGGGTAGCGCAGGGCGAAGATGCCGCCGCTGGCCAGGGTCATCATCTCGTCCGAGTGGGGCAGCACCGCGCCCACCGCGCAGCCGTAGGCCTGCTCCACCCTGGCCTTGACCACCTCGGCGTCGAGGGCCGGCGGGGTCTTGTTGACCACCAGCAGCATGCGCGGCACCTCCAGGCTCTGGGCGATCTTGACCGTGATCCCGGTGCCCTCGTAGTCCTGCTGGTCGGGGCGCATGACGATCACCAGCGCGTGCGAGATCACCAGCGAGAGCAGCGTCTCCGCATTCAGGCCCGGGTGGGTGTCGATCAGCAGCACGTCGAGCTGCAGCTCGGTCACGAGCCGGCGCAGGCCGTGCGTCAGGCGCTGGGCGTCGTACCCCTCGCGCAGCACGCGGGAGATCTCACCCGGCCTGGCGCTGGAGGGGATGAAGAACAGCCTGCCGCTGATCGGCGCGCCGAGGCTGGCGGTCACATCCTGCGCGGCCTCCGTGATGTCGCGCCCGTGCCAGAGATAGTCGTTGAGCGTGGCGGTGATCTGGTCGCCGGCCAGGCCGAACAGGACGTGGATGCCGGGGGCCTGGATGTCGGTGTCGATCACGCCCACGCGCCGCCCGGAGGCGGCCAGCAGGGCCGCGAGGTTGGCGGTGGCGTTCGATTTGCCCGTCCCGCCGCGGAAGGAGTGGATGGAGATGATCTTGGCCATCAGTCGTCGCTGCTCCCTCAGATGCTCCTGAGCCGATCCTGGATCTCGCCGAGCAGGTCGCCGGCGCCCCGGCCGGACGGCGCCTGCTGCAGCCAGCGGACGCGGCGGGCCAGCAGCTGCATGATCCCCCACGCCACCTCGCGGTGCTCGTCCACCAGCTCGCGGAACGCCTCCTGCCCCAGCCGCAGCAGCCGCGTATCCTCCACGGCGTCCACGGACGCCGGGGATGGGGACGGGTCGAGCACGCCCAGCTCGCCGAAGACGTCGTTCTCGCCCAGCATCAGCGCGCCGTGTGGCCCATGCCAGGCGCGCGCCTGGCCCGAGACGATGATGTAGAGCGAGTCGTCGAGGCTCTCGCGCTCCACGATGGTCTGGCCCGCCTTGACCTCACGCTCCTCCAGGGTGGCGGCGATCTCGGCCAGCAGCTCCTCCGGGACGCCGGCGAAGAACGGGACGGCCTTCAGACGGATCACTTTCTCCACGGGTGTCAGCATCGCGCCATCTCCTTGCCCAATTCTCACCGCCTGCGCCCCGTCCAGTCTGGCCAGGGCGTAGCTGGCCGTCTCGCTCACCAGCGGCTCCGGGGCGGCGATGAGCGCGGCGACGGCCGGGCGCAGCTCCACGGCCCCGAGCGCCGCGCCCGCCGCCAGGGCGCACCTCTGCAGCCACGGCGTGAACCACGCCGGCGCGCCGCCGATGATCTCCCGCAGGCGCTGGACGGCGCTCGCGCGTGTCTGCGGGAACAGCGCGCTGAGCCGGCGGAGGCGCTCCGCCGGCGGCAGGTCGTCGACCAGCGGCCGGACCAGCGCCCTGACCCTGGGCGCCAGCTGCACCTCGATGATCTCCTGCGCGTACGCCCGCCCCGCGCCGGCCGCGGAGCCGCCGGCTGTGCCCAGCAGGCTGCGCTGCATCTCCCGCACGAGCTGTGGGTCGAGCAGGAAGGAGAGCCACAGGAACATATTGGCGCGGTGCCGGTCCAGCGCGTGCTCGAGCGCCGATATGACGAGCGCAAGCTCCCGGCCGCCGGGCTCGTCCAGCGCAGCATCGTCGGCCAGGTCGGCGATGGCGGCGAGGGTCCAGGCGGCCTGGGCGGCCTCGGCTCTGATCTGCTCCACAATCGGCGCGTGGTCGTCTGCCTGGTAGGCGCACCGGTTGAGGGCCCGCAGCACCTGGCCGCGCACGCGCGCCTCGGGGAAGGCGATCCTGGCGCGCAGCAGGCGCACGGCAGCGGGGCCGCCGATGCGCCCGGCGATCTGGGCCAGGCGCATCAGGACCGCGGGCTCGCGCTCGTAGCGGGCGAAGGCCGCCTCCAGCGCCGGCAGCGCGGCGGCGCCACCTGCCACCAGCGCCTCGCCGGCGGCGGCGCGGCTGGCAGGGACCGCCAGGCACTCGATCACGAGCGGCCACAGGTTGGGGTGCTGGAGCTTGGCGGCGGCGTCGAGGGCTGCCCGCCGCACCGCCGGGTGCTCTTCGCGCAGCAGCCTGGCGAGCGGGCGGTGCAGCGTGCGGATGTGCGACTCGCCCAGCGCTCGGGCCGCCAGGACGCGGGCCTGTGGGTCGGGGCTGCTGGCCCAGCCAAGCAGCCGCTCGCCCGCGGCCAGCATGGCCTCGATCTCCCCGCTGCGCAGCAGCCCGACCATGGCCCCCAGCTGGACCTGCCGGTCGCTGGCCTCGAGCGCCGGGTAGACCGCCTCGAGGGCCGCCGCGTCGCCGAGGGTGGCCAGGGCGCGCAGCGACTCGCCGCGCACCTCGCCCGAGCCCTCGAGGTGCACGCGGCGGCCGATCGCGGGCGCCAGCGAAGCCAGGCCCAGCCGCTCGGCCCGCCGCAGCACATCGAGCCGCACCTCGGGGGCGCGGTGCTCGAGCAGGGCGGGCAGGCTGCCGGGCAGCTCCTCCGGCGCGACCGCCTCCAGCACGTCCAGCGCGTAGATCACCGCGCCTGGCTGCGGGCTGTCCAGGCTCTGCCGGAGCACCGCGATGCTGGAGCGATCGGGGCGCAGCTCGGCCACGCTCCCCAGGCTGCGCCGGCTCAGGGCCTCGCGCAGCCGCCGCGGGTACTCGCGGCCGAGCAGGACCGCCAGCGCGGTCCAGGCCGCCAGGATGAAGATCTGCACGTAGGCCAGCTGCACGACGTCGAGCCCGAGGCCGTTCGTGAGCAGCAGGAGCGTGCCGCCCGCCAGGCCGATGCCCACCGGGTACAGGATGCCGTCGACGATCGTCTGGGCGCGTGTGCGCTGCAGCGGCGGGAGGGGCTGGTAGAGCAGGTTCACCGCGGCGCTGTCGGTGGCGTCGAGCACCAGCCGCAGCAGGCTCGCCGTGACCGCGATCCAGAACAGCGCGGCGGCCGGGCCGCTGAAGGTGCCGAGGAGGGCGAACAGGACGGCGCATGCGCTCAGCGCGACAGGGGTGATCAGCAGCACCGCGCGCAGGCCGAACCGGCTCAGCAGGCGCCCGGACACGAACAGCTGCATCACAAGGCTCACGACCCCGACCACTCCGAAGAAGACGCTGATGAAGCTCGCCAGCTGGTTCTCGTCGGGGTAGCGCGCCTCCACCTGGGCGTAGAAGATGTTATCCACAAAGTAGATGCCCAGGATGAACACCGTGAACATGGCGAAGATGAGGAGGATGTAGCGGTTCCGCAGCAGCCCGCCCTCCCGCGCCTGGGCCTCGCCGGCGGAGTCTTCGGCGGGGACGCTCAGCAGCTGCCGGTAGCGCCGGGCGATCACAATGAGCAGGCTCAGCGAGCCGCCGAGGGCCGCGGCGGCCACCAGAAACAGGTTGAGCGTGCCGGCCAGGCCCACCAGCAGCGGGGTGAGGAAGCCGACGGCAATCGTCGCGATGTGCTCGGCCGAGGTGAGCAGGCCGAACAGACGCTTCCCCTGCTGCAGGTTGAACAGCCGCCCGAGCAAATTCCAGAAGATGATGATGTCCAGGGTGTTCACGACGCCGAAGTAGATCGGCAGGGTGAAGGTCAGCCAGCCCGGCTCGGCGAAGTCAAGGCCGATCCGGTAGCCAGCGAAGGTGAGCAGCTTCAGGCACAGCACGCCGATCGGCATGCCGGTCAGCGAGAAGCGGCTGCTGAGCTTCAGGTAGACGGAGGAGGCCAGTGTGGCGAACACGCTCACGCCGATGTAGGCGTACGGCAGGGTTTGCGCGTCGAACGTGGCCAGGAACAGGGCGTAGGAGGCGGTGCGTATCAGCGTGTTGGTGATGAAGTGGAGGACGGCGAAGCCAAAGACGAGGAGTACGAGCTGGCCTTCGCCGCGCTCAATACCGAGCAGGGACAGCAGCCGATGTTGTCGGGCCATTGTGTGCTCCCGGACTTAGGTAGTAGCCAGCCTGTGGCTACCTCTGGCTTCACAAGGCGTGGCGGGCTGCGGCTACCGACCTACGTCCGCACGGCGATGGAGGCCGCAGAGTGAATCGCCCTGCGGCTGACGGCGTAGGCGCGCAATACGCAGGCGTGCGGCTACAGGGCTGCCCTAGCTGTCCGGCTGGAACGTGTTGAACACTCTGGTGGAGAGGTCTGGCCTCTTATCGCTGCTATGCCGGCAACATCTTCTTATAAGACAGGCCTGTGTGAAATCACTGGGGGGTGCTAAGCTCACTTCTCGCCGGTTCATGCGGCGAGGCCGCAGCAAACCAGCGAGAGACCTGCTTCGAGGGCAGCAGCGGTGCGTGCGAGGAGCGGCTGCGCATCGCGTGTGAGCGCCTGCATCGGCTCGCGGTGGCGGCGTTGCAGCACCTGGTCGGCGGCGTGATGGCTGTGCTTCGGCAGAGAGGGCAGCGGCCATGGGGAAAGAGCCTCCTTCTCTGGTTTAGACCTGCCTCGTGTGAGTTGTTCGGACCTCGCGGAAGCTGTCTGGGCGAAATATCACCGGCTCATCCGCACTGTGAGCGCATGTGGTGCGCTCACGAGGAAGTGGTCATTATCAACCGCCGTAACCGCCTCTATCGATACTTGCCTATTCAACGGAACAAACGTGAAATTTCGCGGAGCGCCTCGCGGGTCTGGTCGGGCAGTTTCTCGGATGGCTGAGTCAAGAGGATGCGTGGCCCTTGGATTGCGGCTGCTCCTCCTGCAATCATCCCGCGACATGCGTATCCGTCACCGGCTGCGCGCAATGGCGTCGATGCGCGCCTACGCTCACATCTTGACATCGCCCGCTGTGCGTGCGATCCTCCCAGTACGTCCTCGCTTCGCCGGGGAGACGCCGATGACCAACACCAGCGCCCGCGAACTGAAGAAGCGGCAGCTCCAGGAGCGGCTCCGCGCACTGACGGAAGAGGCTGAAGCAGTCCACCGCAGCCTCCTGACAACCATTGATACCGCGGCCCAGGTGCGCCTGAAGCGCCAGTATGATGATCTGCTCGCCCAGATCGAGGCGACCGAGCGGGAGCTTCATCTCCAAAGCCAGCTCTCTGGCATCTTCCAGCTCCGCGCTCCGGTCGCTGACTTCTCCAGGGGCGCGCCAGGCAGATTGAAGACCTTGTAACGGCCCTTAGTTCGGCCCAAGGTGGCGCTGCCAGCATCAGCGGCATCCGCGGTCTCGGGGGCATCGGCAAGACCGAGCTGGCCTACGCGGTGGCGGAGAAGCTCCGTGAGCACTACCCCGACGGCCACCTGCTGGTCGAGCTGCACGGCGCGACGAAGCCCGTCGCCCCCGAGCAGGCGCTCCAGACCGTGATCCGCGCCTTCGAGCGCGAGGCTAGCCTGCCCGATGACCTCGGCCAGCTGCAGGCGCTCTACAACCAGGTGCTCGCTGGCAAGCGGGTGCTCATCCTGGCCGACGACGCGAAGGACGCTGCCCAGGTGCGCCCGCTCCTTCCGCCACCTGGCTGCGCGCTGCTGGTGACGACCCGCAACTGCTTCCACCTGCCCGGGATGAGGCCATTCGATCTAGATACCCTGGACGCGCCCGATGCGGAGAAGCTCCTGCGAGAAGTGTGCGAGCGCATCGGGGAGCACGCTGGGAGGCTGGCGAAGCTCTGCGGCTACCTGCCGCTCGCGCTGCGGGTGAGCGCCGGGGTGCTGGCGAACAGCTCGCGGAGCGTGGAAGGCTACCTGGAGCAGCTCGAAGCCGAGCGCCTCAAGCACCTGCGCGACCCGGACAGCCCCGATGACCCGCAGGCCAGCGTGGAGGCGTCGCTGCGCTTGAGCTACGAGGCGCTGGAGCCGGCTGCCCAGGCTGCGCTCTGCCAGCTCAGTGTGTTCGTGACGAGCTTCGACCGCGACGCGGCGCTGGCAGTGGTGGAGGTTGAGGGGGACAGGGAGGAGCTTCTGGACCGGTTGCTGCGCCGCTCGCTGCTGGAGTGGGACGCGGCGAGCGAGCGCTACAACCTGCACGACCTGGTTGCGGGAGTTCGGTGCGGCACGGTTGGAAGATGTGGACGCCGTATGGCTGCGGTATACGCGGCATTATGGGAGGGTTGCCGACCAAGCGAGGCAACTCTACCACAAAGGCGGGGCAGCAATGCTGGCGGGTCTACGGACAGTTCGACCAGGAGCGCCAGCACATCGACGCGGGTTGGGCGTGGGCGATGGCCCACGCTGGCGAGCGGGATGCCGACGCCCTTCTGAACCTTTACGCGAATGCGACGGCACACATCGGAGATCTTCGCTACGACGTCCGGCGCGAGCGTATCCCGCAGCTTGAGGCGGCGCTCGCAGCGGCACGACGCCGGAGAGACCGACGGGCCGAGAGTGCGTGGCTCGGCAACCTGGGGAATGCGTACCACAGGCTAGGCGAGTATCAGCGTGCCATCGAGTACCACGAGCAGTGCCTGGCGATAGCGCGCGAGATTGGCGACCGGAGGGGCGAGGGCCGTGCAACCTGGAACCTGGGTCTGGTGTACGAGCAACAGGGCGACCTGGCGCGGGCGGTGGAGTTGATGCAAGCTGCTGTACACATCAAGCGCGAGATTGGTGATCCAGGAGTGGGGGATCGGGTGGCTCATTTGGAACGCCTCCGCCAGCGTCTCACCCAGAGCCAGCAGGTGCCGCCCTCCTGAATCGTTTGGGATGCGGCTCGCCTCGACGACCGGGCGCTACAGGTCGAATCTGCGCGGATTGGTCCTCCTGTGATTATCCCGGCTCACGCGCGAGGACAGCACAAGGGGCGCCTCCCTCTGCAGGAAGCGCCCCTCGACGTGCCCGCCGTCTACCGCACCCGATACCCCGCTAGAGCTCGGCCACCGCCGGGATGATCTCGCGGCCGAAGGTCTCCAGCGGCGCCAGCTCGTGGACGTTGGGCATGTTGAAGATGACGTGCTGGAAGCCCAGGCCGGCCAGCTCGCGGCACAGCCTGATGACATCGCCGGCCGTCTGGCCGCCCGGCCGCAGGTGGACCGTGGCGAGCGCGGTCTTCTCGATCGCCTCGTACGGCCGCCCGACCGTCTCGCAGTGCCCGCGCAGCACCTCAAGCTTCTGGCGCAGCGCATCCGGCCCCAGCCGCGCGAACAGGTTGCAGGCGTCGGCGTACTGCGCCACCAGCCGCAGCGTCCGCTGCTCGCCGCCGCCACCGATCATGATCGGCGGGCGCGGCCTCTGGAGCGCCTGCGGCCGGTTGAGCGGCCGCTCGAGCTGGAAGTGCCGCCCGGCGTAGGGCGTCTCATCGCCGCTCCACATCTTGTGGGCGATCTGGAGCGTCTCCTCCAGCTGCTCGAAGCGCTGCTTGAGCGGCGGGAAGGGCACACCCAGCCCGCGCGACTCCTCCTCGTTCCAAGCCGCGCCGATGCCGAGGTAGGCCCGCCCGCCCGAGAGCACGTCGAGCGTCGTGACGGTCTTGATCAGGATGCCGGGGTGGCGGTAGATCACGCCGGTCACGAGCGTGCCGAGCATGGCGTGCCTGGTGATGCCCGCCAGGTAGCTCAGGGCGGAGTAGCCCTCGAGCATGGCGTTCTCGGGCGGGCCGTTGATAGCGATCTGGAAGAAGTGGTCCATGACCCACAGGCTGGCGAAGCCGGCGTCGTCGGCGGTGCGGCCGATCGCGGCGAGCGTGGGGCCGATCGCGGCGTCGCCGCCCGGCCAGGTGAAGTTCGGTACCTGCAGCCCGATTCGCATAGCGCTCCTCTCACACTACGTCTGGACCGAAGAAGCTGGGCGTTCACCACCGCCGTCGGTGCCAATCCAGGACGTGGCGAGCGGCCGCCCGCCTGTGGGCGATGGCCTCGGGGCTCTCCTGGGGATACGTGTGATTCTAGCACATCTGCTGCGCCGAGGCATGGCCGGCGACGCTCAGTCGTCGCCGTCCTCGCCGGCCATGATCACAGCGATCGGCTGCATGCGCGCCAGCGGCTGCACCAGGCCCGCCTCGACCTGCAGCGCCAGCACCCGCTCGATATCCTTGTAGGCCTGCGGCGCCTCCTCGACGCTCAGCCCGGCCACGAGCACATCGCGCTCGGCGAGGTACTGCTGCGCCATCTTGAGGGTGATGGCGTTGCGCGCGTCGGCCCGGCTCCCGCGCCGCCCGGCGCCGTGGGACGCGCTCGCCAGCGCCGCCTCGTTCCCCAGCCCCTCGACGAGGTACGCCGGCGTGGCCATGCTGCCGGGGATGATGCCCAGCGCCCCCGCCTCGGCGGGCGTCGCGCCCTTGCGGTGCACCACCAGGTCGCCCTCGCGCCAGGCGAAGTTGTGCTCGTGCTGGACGACGCGCAGCGGCGTGAGGCGCGCGCGCCTGGCGAAGGACATGTGGATCACCTCGTGGCAGGCCCGGGCGAACGCCCCGCACAGCTCCATCGCCTGCCAGTACTCCTGCCCGGCCTCGCCGTCCAGGTCGAGCCACTCGTACAGGCGCGGCACCCCCGCGCGCCGGCCGGTCTCCTGCTGCGCGAGGCGCGTGTAGTGCTGCGCGACCGCGTACCCCACCCCGCGCGAGCCGCTGTGGGTCAGGAGCCCGCAGAAGCGCGCCGGCAGGTCGGCGGCCCGCTCCCCGCCCTCCGGCAGCACCTCGCCCACCACCAGCTCGGCGAAGTGGTTGCCGGCGCCGCTCGTGCCAAGCTGGCCGGCCGCGACGTCGCGCAGGCTGCGCAGCTGGCGCGTCAGCCCCCAGCGCTCGTCCTCCAGCACGGCGTGGTCGGCCGGGCGCGCCCGCCGGCCCTGCGAGCCAAACGCCGTCACGGCCTGCAGGTCGCGGAACAGGGCGTCGCGCCGGGCGCGGATCTCCTCCGGCGGCTCGGCGAAGATCGTCAGGTGCATCCGGCAGGCGATGTCCACCCCCACCATCGCCGGCGCCACGGCGCGCTCGAGCGCGACCACCCCGCCGATCGGCAGGGCGTAGCCGGGGTGGGCGTCCGGCATCAGCGCGCCGCGCACGGCCACGGGCAGCCGCAGCGCGAGCTGAAGCTGGTTGAGCGCAGCCGGCTCGATGTCGTCGCCGATCACGCCGACGACGTGGTACGGCTGAGGCGCCTTGCGGAGCGTCGCGCGGGTCACAGGCGGCCCGAACTCGGCGGTGAGCGCGGCGACGATCTCCTCGGGGCTCAGGCGCTGCTTCTTGAGGGCTGCGGCCCGCGCCGACATCGCGGTGTAGCGCGGGTCGCCCTTCCACGGAGCGAGCAGCTTGTTGACTTTCATAGGACCGCCTCTATGGCTTCATCGGTGTTCGTATCGATCCGGAGCGTTGTCAGCGACGTTCTCCCAGATAAGCCGCCGCCTTGGCTGCGCCGGCGGCGGCTTCGCCCGCGAGCTGCTTCGGCCGATAACTGCCCTCACGTCTCCTTCTGCGCCGGCGCGCCCTGTGGCGGTGTGTGCGGCGCGCCCGGGGGTGCCGCCGGCTGCGCGCTCGGCGGGCGGGCCGCAAGCTGCGCGCGCTGCTCGCGGTACACGATGTAGCACCCGCTCAGCAGCGTCAGCAGCGCGCCGGCCCACGTCGACGCCTCCGGCGCCTCGTGCCAGAGCAGGAAGCCCCAGGCGGCGTTGATCGGCAGCGTCGTGTACTCGAACGGGGCGACGACCGAGGCCGGCGCCAGGCTGTAGGCGCGCGCCATGAAGAACATCCCGCTCGCCCACACCAGCCCGAGCGCAGACATCACCGCGAAGTCGAGGGGCGGCGGCACGCGCCAGGCGCGGAACAGGAACGCGATGCTCGGGTGCGCGTCGACCTCGCCGGCCGCGAGCGTCAGCGGCGCCATCACCGCCGTCGCGACCAGGTACACCAGCGAGCTGTAGTAGGCCATGGTCGCGCTGCTGTCGGTGGTGCGCAGCCGGCGTGTGATCAGGACCCCGACCGCGTTGAAGAGCACCGACGCCAGGATGAAGGCGGAGCCCAGGTTGAAGCTCGCCGAGCCGATGCGGACGATCAGCAGGATGCCGGCGAAGCCGACCAGCAGCGCCAGCCAGCGGCGCAGCTCGACCCGCTCCCCGAGGAATAGCACCGAGAGGCCGGTGATCATCAGCGGCCCCGAGTAGCGGATCGCGGCGACGTCGGCGAGCGGCAGCGCCGCCAGCCCGAGCATGTAGGTGGTGAAGGAGAGGAACAGGAACAGCCCGCGCGCGTACTCCAGCGCCCGCCGCCGCGAGACCGGCAGGCCCCGCTGGCCCTCGGCGCGCACGAAGAGCAGCGAGGCCGGCAGCGCCACGATGCTGCGGAAGAGCACCAGCTCCGAGACCGGGTAGTCGCCGCCGAGCCACTTAACGGCGACGTCCTGGAGCGAGAAGATCGCGAGCGACAGCACCAGGAAGCTGACGCCGCGTATGGTGGTGTTGGGTCTGGTCATGATGGGGAGTGTCTCTCACTCGCTTTCTCAGCGCTCCGCTCCTGGCCTCGTCTCCCACGAGAAGCGCTCACAGCGTATCCTGGCGCCAAAAATCGCGCCCTCGACCACGATGGGAGTCGGGGGCGCGCGGCTCCTGCGCACACATGACTGTATGAGATTTCGCCGAGCTACTTGGCGTCCAGCACCTCATCGACGCTCACCCGAAACCCTTCGAGGAGCCTCGACGTGGCCTGGTCGCCCCGGCCGAACACACCGTGCTCGGCGTAGGCCTCGCCCTGGAGCGCCAGCACGGTGATCGTTTCGTTCAGTGGATTGATGATCCAGTACTCAGTAATGCCAGCCTCTGCATAGTCATGGGGCTTCTCTTCGATATCCCGCTTCGGGTTATCGGGGCTCACGATCTCCATGACGAGATCGGCTCCCAGCCAGTACTCGTCCTGCCGCCGCGGATCATCGGCATCAAGTACCATGAGAAGGTCCGGCTCGCGGTACTTGCCCGGCCGGATCTGGATACGGAGGGGCGCAAAGAGCACCTTCCCACCAAGCGCGCTGACCACCGCACGCAGCGCCAGGAAGACGAACTCCAGGATGACCTGATGCTTGTCGGTGGGCATCGGCAGGACCTCGATATAGCCGTCGGTATACTCCAGCAGGCGATTGGTCTGGTTGCTCAGGAGGAGATACTGCTCTTCTGTCCAATGGCCCTGGAGTGGGTCAAGGCTTAACACGAGCTCATCCTCCTCCCAAATCATCCGCAGGTTCGTCTGGCGCGCATCGGTAGCCATGGCCCTTCCCCTTCGTACCTTCCATACGTCTACAGTATAGCCCCGCCGCCGCTCTCCTCGCAAAGCCATCGCCAAGGCTCCTTCACTTCTCCCGACGATCGACCACCAGCGCGGCGTAGTGGCTCGGCCGGGCGCCTATGGAGGCGAGGCTGGCGGTGATGTGGGTGCGGAGCTGCTCGGGCGAGCGGCTGGGGCGTCCTGATCGGCGACGTGGCGCTTCCAGCCGCTGGCGATGGCGGTGAGGGTCTCGAAGATCAGGGCGTCCTTGTCGTGGAAGCTGGCGACCGGCACTGTTCTATCAGTACCGGCCACCAGCCTCAGGTGGTGTGGCGGCTGAGGTGAGGATGGCGTGAGTGAGCAGCGCTGACGCGTACGTCGCGACCTTAGTTGCGCTCGCACCCGACGCCGTCGTTATCGCCGTCGAAGCCGTGCGGGTCGGCGCCGATGACGCGGAACCGCCGGTACGGAATGTCGCCGCAGTTCAGATCCGGCGGGTAGGGAGGGATGCATACATCGGGGTACGACGGGTCGCACTCGGCGCTCACCGCGGGCGCGGCCTCAGGTGCCGGCTCGGGCGGCGGTGGAGCTTCAGTTGGAGCCGCGGTTGGGGCTGCGGTCGGGGCCTCAGTGGGCACAGGTGTCGGCTCAGCCGTTGGGACATCCGTAGGCGGCACCTCCGTCGGCGGCACGTCAGTAGGAGCGGCCTCTGTCGGCGGCACACCGGTGGGCGTGGCCGTCGGCGCGGAGGAGGGCGGCGCGGTCGGCTCGGGTGTCGCGCTGGGGCGCGGTGAGGCCGTGCGCGTCGGCGCGGAGGAGGGCGATGCGGTCGGCTCGGGTGTCGCGCTGGGGCGCGGCGGGGCCGTGCGCGTCGGCTCGCCCTCGCCGGCCTCCGCAGTGGGGACGGTCGCCGGCCCCTCGGTCACCCGCTCGGCCCGGGGCGTCGGCGTGGCTGGTGCGGTTGCTCCGATGGCGAGGCCGAGCGTAGAGCAGCCGCAGAAGAGCGCCAGCGCGCCCGCGCACCCGGCCCCGATCCACCCGCGCAGTGTCGTCGGTCGTTTGAGCTGCATCGGTACCCCCTCCACTTTGTGAGGATACCGACGTCGCCCCGCTCAGTGATGCGCCGATATGATGTAGTAAATGCGCAGGCGGCGGACTTAGGTGAGCGGCTGGAGATTCTCGACGACCCAGGGGAGCGCGCCGGGGCGGCGCCGGTCGCCGATGATCGCGCTGCGTATCGCGGCCGCGATCGTCTGAGGCGCGCTCTTGCTGTGCGCCAGTGTGTTGCGGTGCGCCACCACCCGCGCCTCCTCGAGCCGCGCGAGGACCTGCTCGAAGGCTGCCGCGGTGCATCCGCTCGCCGCCACGTAGGAGAGCATCCGCTCCCAGTTGTGCTTCGCGTTCGCGTGCCCCGGAGCCGACGGGTCATCCTTGTAGCGAAAGGCGTGGAGCGGCGTGCCCAGCGTCCAGCCGGCGCCCTTCACCTTGTAGACGGCCCTCCACTCAGCCGGACACAGGCGCCGCCTCAGCTCGTGCTCGAGGACCCGGCAGAACTGGATCGCGGGCGCCGCCCAGTCGTCGAGCGTCGTCTGGCCGTACTCCTGCCACACGTACTCGCCGCTGAGCAGCATGTCGCGGGCGGCCTCCGTAAGCGCCCACGGGTGCGCGCGCCAGTACTCGCCGAATACCCACCGCTCGAACATCTCCTCGATCGTCGCCGTGTTGCCGCGTAGCCGCACGTACTGCTCCACGGTCCGCCCGATGCCCGTGAAGATATGCCCGCGCAGCTGCTCAGCCAGCTCCTCCCCTCCCGCGCTCTCCGCGCGGCGTAGCATCTCCTCGCTCCGAGCGCGCAGATCCTGGGCCTGCTGCGCGAGGCCGTCAACCGTCGCCGCGCGAACGACGAAGGGCACGGTGATGGGCTGGCCCATGACGTGACAGAGCTTGGGGTCCCTCAGGCAGTGTTGCTCCGGGCTCACCAGGTCGTACACGCCCGGTCCGATGTGCGGCTTGGGGCACAGGATCATGGCGGGCGCAGGAGACTGGCTCGCGTTGATGCTGTCGACGTCCAGCCAGACTCCGTGGCAGGCGACGGGCGGGCGCTCCTGCAGGCACTCGGCCGCACTGTCGAGCACCGCGCGGAGCCGCGCCTGCAGCGCCGGCAGCGGCATGTCCGGCGCGAGATGGTACAGCTTCACCTCCACGGCTGCCGGCGCCTCGCCGGGGTGGCGGTCGAGCAGCCTGCGAATCGTGCGCGTCGCCTCCTCTCCCGCCGCAGGCTCCGGCAGCAGCGGGAAGAAGAGCCCGCCGCGCGTCGCCCCCACAAGCAGCATATCGCCGAGGAGCTTCTTGATCGGTCCGTGGGTGCGCGCCGGGTCCTGGCCGCTGAGGTAGTACTTGGCGTCCAGCACCACCGGCGGCTCGCGCCAGATGAGCTTGCCGTCGTGGCGCACCTCCAGCGGCTCGGCGCGCTCGATCGTGTAGTCTGGCCGGGAGGCCGGGCCGTGCTCCCAGCCGCTGCCCCCGCCCTGCGCGCCGCCGTCCTCGTACTGCCGGTTGTAGCGCAGGCGGAAGCGGCGGCCGGACCACTCGAACACCAGCTGGAGCACATCGGGCGCGACGGCCGTGTCTGCGGGGGTGACGGCGCGCTCCTGGACGAGGAGGTGCACGATCTCCAGCGCGATCCATAGCTCGTACAGCCAGGCGTCGGTCTTCGGGTCGTCGCGGCGGCTGGCGAGCGCAAGCCGCCGTGTCGCGCCCGCCCTGCCGACGCTCAGATCGCGGAAGGTGCGCCACCAGACGATCAGGTCGCGGTACGGGCTTGGGCCGGGCCGCAGGCCGGCCTCCACCTGTGCAGCGAGCTGGTCGATGTCAGCCCGGCGGGCCTCCTCCACCAGCGCGCGCGCGTACGCCGCCGCCAGCTCGCGCTCGGCGCGCTCGTCGAGCGCCACCAGCCGCTGGCGCTCCTCGTTGGACAGCGCCTCGTCCCCCGGGCCATCGCGGATGGTCAGCGCCAGCTCGCGGCGGAGCGCGAGCAGCGCTGCGACTACCAGGATGTTCTCCGGCGTGGCGGTGCTGCGCTGGCGGAGCTTGGTGTCGAATGTCACAGGCGCGAGGCCAGGCGTCTCGCGCCAGCTCCGCTCGATCGTGCGCCGCCAGTCGATGTCGCCGCGCGTGGGGGCCTCCTCGCGCAGGCGCTCGTGGCTGATCTGCAGGCTCAGCCGGCGCCGGACGCGCGGCATCACGTCATCGAGCAGCTCGTCGCTCAGGGCCACTAGCCGCAGGTAGCGGTCGTACTGCTGAAAGAGCGGAAGCGACGGCAGCTGGCTCTCGGCGAAGAAGGTCCGGAACTGGCCGCGGAACAGCCGGGCGTCGTGGGTGAGCAGCAGCCGCATGACGCGCAGCTGCAGCCGGAGCGACCACGAGGCGGTGTCCGCCGGCGTGTTCTGCGATACCAGTGCGGCGTGTGTCATAGGCCACGCTCGGTCTTGTAGACTCGGAGGCGACGGGCGAACTGCGGCAGCGTGACGTGTGGCGCGTCGAGCCGGAAGACGCTCGTGAGCACCGCGTCCGGGATACTGGTCTGGCCGGCGAGCATGCGCGCTGCGTCGTCATCGCTCACCAGCGGGGCGCCATCGTCGGCGGTGACCGCGGCGAGCGCATCGATCTGCGCCGCGAGCCGCCGCTCGCTGCTGGTGCGCAGGCGCTCGATCAGGTCGCGGTAGCGCTCCATAAAGGTCGCGGCGTCGCAGGTTGCAAACCAGATCAGGACGTCCAGCTCATCGGGCAGGAGCACCTGGAGCTGGTCGGCGACGGTGTCGCACAGCACGCAGTCCAGCGCGGCGTACCACTGCGCCGCGCTCGTGTACCCCTGTAGCACGCCGTTGATCAGCAAGTGGCGGAATAGCGCGATCGCCTGAGCGGTGCCCAGCTGGCGGTAGACCCGAATCACCTCCAGGGCCCGCCAGGCCACCTCGCAGACGTCGCGCGCCGGGCCGGCCGGGGCCAGCCAGGTCGCGCGGTAGACGGCGTCGGGGTCGGGCGAGATCCGGACGACGCCCTCCCACGTTACGGTGTTGTTCGCGGTGCTGATGGCGTCGGTGAGATGGCTGATGCTTTCGAGCGCCTTGCGCAGGACGATCGCCTGCTCGGCCGCGCGGCTCCTGCGGCCCGGCGGGAGGATCTCGACGAACGCGAACCGGCGCTTCAGCGCCTCGCTCATCTGGTTCAGGTAGTTGCGGTCGAAGCTGTTGAGCGTGCCGATAATGCGGAAGTCCTGCGGCAGCGGCAGCAGGGCGGTGCCGCCGTCGACCGGCACGCGCAGGACGCCGGCGCCTCCGAGCGCGGTGAGCGCCTCGCCGAGGGCTAGGTCGATCGGCGCGCGGTTGAACTCGTCGATCACCAGCCAGCAGCCGCGGAACTCGCGCAGCTCGCCGCCGTACGCGCTGCTCGGCATGCGCACGCTGATGCGCTCCGGGGCGCTCCAGCCGGACGGGTTCTCGCGGTTCACAGCCCAGTTCGCGAGCAGCACGTCGGTCAGGTGGCCGAACTGGACGCGGTAGAACACACCGCGGCCGTCGCTCTGCGGCGCCAGGCCGCCGATCAGCGTGCGGACGCTCCACTCGTCGGTGGCGGTGACCAGCCGCGTGGTGTAGGCCGTCCTGGTGGACGGCGCGGTGGCGATCGGGTCGCCGAGCGGGTCCGGGTTGCTGCCCACGGCCTCCTCGCGCTGCCAGAGGATCTCGGGGATCAGCCGCGCCAGCTCGGTCTTCCCGGTGCCGGGCGGCCCGGTCAGGATCACGTGCCCGGCGAGCAGGGCGTAGTAGATCCTGCGCACGACCTCCTCGTCCACCAGGATGCGCGAGCGCAGCTCGGCGATCAGCTGGGACAGCAGCGGCTCCGGAGTGGCCCCGAGCGGGGCGTGCGGGATGATAGTGCCTTCGGCTGCCGCCGGGGCGGGCTCTGGCTCTGCGTCCTTCAGCACCTGGTCGTTCTCGACGACCCAGTTGAGGAAGGCCTCGGCCCAGTGCTCGGACACGCCTGGCTGCACCAGCTGCGGAGCTCGTGTGCGGAGGCTCTCGAGCACGCGCTCGACCGCCTGATAGTCCGCCTCGGTGCGCACCTCGGCGGAGTCGTCGTCCACCCGCAGCCCCTCGGAATCGGGGAGGAGGCCCGCATCCAGCAGAGCCTTGAGGCCGCGCATGAAGCTCGGGTACAAGATGTAGGGCCGTTTTGAGGGCGGAGCGATCCAGGCCGCGAAGAGCGAGATCAGCCACGGTCCGCTTCCGGGGAAGGCCGCGCTGAGCAGGTTCTTCCCCTCGCGCCGGAAGCGGTCGCGCTCCTGAGACAGGAACCTCACAAACTGCTCGATACGGGCGCCGACATTCGTCGAGTCGATGTCGCGCAGGGCCTGCCGCAGCCCAGCCTCGCCCGCGGCACCGTGGTTACGGGCGAGCTTGTTGAGCGTCTGCATCCAGTGCCCGTTGGCCCCCCACGAATCCGTCGTCCGCAGCGCCTGGTCGATCTGCTGGCGGGCGGTGTTGAGATCGATCGCGCCGTCGACGAACTGGCGGACGATCGGGGCCAGGGTCGCGAGGCTCGCCGCGCGGCTCTTGGCCGTGTCGCGCCAATTGTCCAGCGTTGCTGTATCGTCAAGATACGTCTGTACGACAAGCTCGAGATCCATAGCCACGGGCGACTCCTAAGCAATCAGCATCCAGCACACCAGCTCCAGGTCCTCGCGTGTGATCGGCTCGCTCTCCGGGGTGAAGGACTCGCTCGCGGCGGCGAGCTGATACTGGTCGAACAGCTGCTGCGTCGCCGCGAGCAGGGCCGCGTAGTCGCCATCCGCTTTGTAGCGCGCCAGGATGGCCCGCATGTCCTTGGCGAACGTCGCGGGGAGCGGCGTGCGCAGCGCGTTGAACAGCGCTTGTGCCTGAGGGCGGCTCGCGCCTGCGTTGGCCAGGCCGCCTCTGATCGCTTGGGCCAGCTCGCGCTGCGCCCGGTCCAGGCTCTGCCCGAGCGCCGTCGCCCCGCGCTGCTCCTCTAAGTTCGCAAGGATATCGTCGGCCAGCAGCTCCAGGATTCGCTCGTGCTCCTCGGGGTCCAGCCAGTCCTCGGCGCGCGGCTCCTCCGGGGCCGAGCGGATCAGCTCGTGGATCTCGAAGCGGCTGTCGATCACGTAGCGGTGCCGTGTGTCGTAGAAGCGCCAGAAGTGCCGGTCGCGGTAGCGGTAGTAGGCGAAGACGCCCTGGCGCTGCCCGCGCCGGACGCTGCTGTGGATGCCGCTCGGCAGATCCTGCACACGCGCCGCCCCGTACTGGCGCAGGTAGGCCAGGAGCTGCTGGCGCATCAGCTCGTTGCCGGCCAGCTCGCTCACCTGCGCCCAGTAGGCCAGGCTGCTGTCGTCGCCGGCGGCCAGCTCGCGCAGCGTGTTGAAGGTGCGCGGCGTGACGAGCTCCCCGAGCACGCTCGCGTCCAGGCCGATCGTCTCGTTGATGGCGCTGAGCTTGGCCTGGATGCGCTCGACCAGGCGCAGCAGGGCCTCCAGCTCATTGTCGGGGAAGATGTTCGCGATCTGGATCGTGCTGTGCGGGCTGCCGAGCCGGTCGATGCGGCCGTTGCGCTGGATCATGCGGGTGGGGTTCCAGTGCAGATCGTAGTTGATCAGCTGCCCCGCGTCCTGCAGGTTCTGCCCCTCGGAGAGGACATCGGTCGCGATCAGCACGTCGATCTCCTCGTCGGGGCCGGGGGCCGGGCTCACGGAGTTGGCGCGCGGCGCGAAGCGCTCGATCAGCCGCTGCCGCTCGCGCGGTGGCACGTCGCTGCTCACCAGGGCGATGCGGCGGCCGGCGAAGCGCGGGTCGGCCACCAGCTGCTCGTGGATGTAGCGCGCGGTATCTTTGTAGTAGGAGAACACCACCACCTTGGCGCCGTCGCGCTCGGCCAGCGCCTGCTTGAACGCCACCAGCTTGTTGTCGTCGGCGGGGGCGATCGGGTCTGTGCGCGCGATGATCGCGTCGAGCAGCTTCAGATCCTTGGTCACGTGGCGGCGGATGTCGTCGAGCCGGTACTGGGCCGGGTCGACCTGCTCCAGCTGCTCGAGCAGTTCGTCCAGGCCGGTCCCGTCGTCGTCCTCCTCCAGCCGCAGGATGCGCCGGTAGACCCCGCTGTGCAGCACCCTCCCGGCCTGGAGCTGCTCCCAGAAGCGCGCCTCGAAGTCGCGCAGGCGGCGGATGCTGCGCCGGAAGGCGGTGACGCTGCTCTCGAAGCGCTTGAGGAGGTTGGTCTTCAGCAGGGCGAGGATGCCGCCGGAGGTGAGCGCGAGCAGCTTCTCGCCGCTCGTCGGCGCCACGAGGTAGCTCTCGGGCGTGTAGGCCGGCAGCTCCAGCTCCTCGATCGCGGCGGTGATCTGCTCGAACAGGCCGCTGTACGTCTCGCCGAGGCTGTAGCGGATGGTCTCGAGCGGCGCGCGGCGCGGGAAGCGCAGCGGCCGGTCGTTGATCGTCACCTCGCCGTAGTTCTCCTCGATGAAGTGGCGCGTGCGGCGGATGACCACCTCCTCCAGCAGGTTGAACAGCGCCCCGCCCGAGCCGCCGGCGCTCTCCGCCTCCTTGAAGTAGCCGCGCAGGCTGCGGATGCCGGCCTCTCGGAAGTAGCCGTCGTTCCCGCGTGTCCAGAGCGCGATCTGGTGGTACAGGTCCCAGAGGCTGTTGTTGATCGGCGTCGCGGTGAGCAGCGTGACGCGCTTGGGCTCGCCGCTGGCGATGATCCGGCTCAGGTTCTGGTAGCGCTGGGTCTGCGGGTTGCGGAAGTTGTGGCTCTCGTCCACCAGCACGAACTCGACGTCGGCGTAGCGCGCCACGGGGAAGTCCTGCCGGCCCAGTTCCTCCATGCCCACGATGGTCGCCGGGATGCGGCTCTCGTCGATCTGGCGCTGCCACAGGTCGCGCAGCTGGGCCGGGCAGACGATCAGGGCGCGGCGGCGCTGGTAGTAGGCGAAGAGCTCGAGAATCTTCTTGCCGATGTAGGTCTTGCCCAGCCCGACGCTGTCGGCGATCATCACCCCGTGGTAGCGCCGCAGGATGCGCTGGGCCTTCTGGAACGCCTCGTTCTGGAAGGCCGCCAGCTCGACCACCGAGCGGGCCGGGTCCACCGCGCGCTCTTTGTCCAGGTCATCTTTGAAGTACTCGTAGAGGGTCTTGATGTAGATCTCGTGCGGCGTGTAGGGGTAGTCGCCGAACTGGCTGCGCCGCAGCGCGTCGATCAGCTCGGCCTTGCAGTCGGCGCTCTCCGGCGCGTTCCACATGCGCTCGTACCAGGCGCAGAAGTCGCGGACGATCGGCGGCTCGCGGTGGACGGCGTTCAGCTCGGTGTTGCCGGTGAGGCCGCTGGCGGTGAAGTTGCTGCTGCCGACGATCGCGGCGCCGTCGAGGAGGTAGGCCTTGGCGTGGAAAAACTCGCCCGGGCCACCGCCGCCGTAGCGGCGCACCTGGACGCTCTCGCGCTCCAGGTAGAGGCGCAGGCGCTCGACGATGGCGCGGGTCGAGGCGCGGTAGCGCTCGCGGCGCAGGTCGCGCGCGAGCTCGTCGGCGATGCGGCTTGTGCCGAACAGCAGGCGCAGGTCGCTCAGCTCTTCGAGCGCGGGCGCCAGCAGCTCGAAGCCGCTCAGGCTGAGGTAGCCGGTGGCGATGTCGGCCCAGGTGCTGCGCCGCAGGAGGCGGGTGAGCGCCTCCTGCAGCGTCATGCTGCCCGCGCGGTTGTCCAGGATGTACGGCACGCCGTCGTCGGCGCGGTGCTCGCGGATCGGTCTTCCCGGCGTCGGTGCGGTGTCTTCGTACATG
>ERZ777003.1687-NODE-1687-length-30799-cov-6.209602_pt1 | contig 30799 bp, 25 predicted proteins | sample MGYA00374956_ERZ777003 | MGnify/ENA primary metagenome ERZ777003 (study PRJEB29302, sample SAMN06268252) | bioreactor metagenome | isolation source: Joint BioEnergy Institute, California, USA | place: USA:Joint BioEnergy Institute, California, USA | collected... | reverse complement strand
CACGTAGCGGCATACGGTATGGTAGGCGAAACCGGTGATCTCGGCCAGCTCTTGCTGGGTGACGTAGGCGCTGCGTTCCTTGAGGGCGTGGACGACGGCGTCCAGCGTCTGGCGCTGGATGCCCTTGGGCAGCTCCTCCGGAGGACGGCGCTCCAGTTGCTGCTCGGCGGCGGCGAGCCGCAGGTGCAGCCGGATGCGGGCGATAAGGTCGGGCGCCTTGATCGGTTTCAAAGCGAAATCGGTGGCGCCCGCGTCGAGAAACGCGTTGGCCGTCGCCTCATCTTCATCGACGGTGAGCACCAGCACGGGGAGCGACGGGTGGTCCTCCCGCAGGAGGCGCAAGAGCGTCAACCCGTCCATTTGGGGCATGTGGTAGTCGAGCAGCACGAGGTCGTAGTCGTGCCCCCTCCGCAGGCGCTCGAGGGCTTGCTGGCCGTCGGACGCGCCGTCGAGGTGCCAGCCGGCCGCTTCGCAGATGGCGCGGATGGTATACAGGATGTCGACGTCGTCGTCCACCGCCAGGATGCGGACACGGCCATCGGTGGATTCCGCTGGCTTGAGGGGCGTGGGCCTTGGGTCGGGCGCGTCCGGGTTTGCCTCCAGCCTGCGCTCCTGCGGGTCTTGTACCATCATGGCTTGCCCTCCTCCCGGCGGTCTTGGGGTGCGGACGCTTGGGGCAGCGTCACCAGCACGGTCGTTCCCAATCCCGGCACGCTGCGCACGTCGAGCGTGCCGCCGTTTTGCTCGACGATGACTTCCCTGGCGAAACTCAAGCCCAGGCCGGAGCTGCCCTTGGTCGAGAACCCGGGCGTAAAAAGCTGCCCCGTGAGCTCCGGGGGAAACCCCGGACCTTGGTCGATGACCTCAATGCAAAGGCGCGCCGCGCCGGGGGCGATGCGGACCAGCACCGGCTCGGGCGAGTCGCCCATGGCGTCCCGGGCGTTTTGGATCAGGTTGGCCACCGCGCGGATCGTGCGCACGACGTTCACCTCGACGTCGGGCAATTCCTCGGTCACTTCAAACCGGACGCCTTTCCAATGGGCCCCCGACACGTGCGAGTGCAGCATGCGGGCAAGCTCCGCGCCTTTTACCCGGCGCCGGGTTTCCGGGCGCAAGATCTCGGAGATCATCAGGTTCATGCGCTCGACGGCTTGCTCCACCCGGGCCACGTACTCCGCGGTCTTGGCCTGGTCTCCCGTCATGGCGATGAGGGTGAGAAGCCCCTGCACCGTCGTGAGGGGCGTTTTGAGATCGTGCACGAGCCGCTGCATCTCGGCCCGGGAGCGGGCTTCCAGGTTCCTCACGGCGGCCTGGCGCAGCTCGAGCTCTTGGGCCTGGTGGCGGCGAACCAAGTCCATATGGTTTCGGTAGTCCACCATAAACATGGCCATGACGACGGCGATGCCCACAAACAGCCCGCACGACAGAAAGCTCCACTGGTCGAGGAGGGTTTCCTGGCCGAGAAAGGCGGCGGTCGTCTTGACGTCGATGGAAAGGTCCCCCATGCCAAAGCCTTGGCCGGTCAGGCGGGGCGCCATGCCCAGCCACTGCCAACCGAAGCTGAACATGCCAAAGGTAGCCGTCTTGAAAAAGAGCCCCTGCGGGTAGCGGGACAACGCGTGCACGGCGATGACGCCCACCAGCGACAGCACCGCCGGGACGCCAAAGTCGTACTGCGTGCCGACCAGGCGGATCACCTGGTACGACAAGGGGACGAGCAGGGCCGGGATGAGGTACCCGAGCAGCCGCCGGGTCAAGCGACCGCCGGCGGGCACGTACGCTTCCATTAAGACGAAAGCGCCCAAGTAAAGAGGCAGCACCCGCAGGCTGTTGAGCAAGGTGACCTGCGCCGCGATCAAGATCAGCAGGCCCGAGTTGTCCTCCACGATGACGCGGCGGATCAGGTCCACGACCCGCAGGTCCACCGGGCGCAGCAGATTGCCGGCGGCGATCCCCAAAAGCAGCAGGCCGACGCCGAGCAGCGTCTGGGGGACTTGCGGCCGCAGGCCGGCGCTCCGCTGCGGCCAGCCCCCGGCCTGCCCGTTGCGGCTCTCTCCTCGCCCGCTCCAGCCCTCTCCTCGCCCGCTCCAGCCCTCGGCCCGCCCCTGGGGTGCCGGGTTTCGCCTCACCATTCGATTCAGCATGTTCGTGATTCAATTATACCTATCGCTCGGGACCGATGTCGAAGCTGGCATCTGGGACGGCACGCTCACTGTGGCCGGAATGGCTCCCAAAGTCAAAGCTCTCCTCCAGCGTAAAGCGCCCGTCGAAGGGGATGCCGGCCTCGGCTGCCAGGGTGCGGGCGTCCAAAAGGTGCAGCACCGGAACTCCAGCCGCCGCCATGGCGTGCAAGAATCCGGGCTCGCCGCCGGTGCACGGCTGTGCCCCGGTCGTCAGGCCCGACGGCCAAGGCTCGACGCAATCGCCCAAGGCCGCGTGGGGCCCGCCGGCGTTGATGTGAAGCTTTGGCCGCCGGACGCCGCTGGCCTGCACGAGCGCGTGAAGCCGCAAGGCCACAGCCTCGGCGAGGTTCGCGGGCTCTAGCAAAGGCCAGGGGTGCCGGGCCGCCGCGGCCCGCAAGGCGGCAACCCCGGCGTCCGGATCGCCCGCCAGGAGGCTAAACAGATCCGGGCCCCGATCCTGATGGCCACCCAAAAAGACCGCCGCCGTACCCTGGTTGAACAAGCCCGCCCGGCGCACGGCCGCCTCCATGTCGATCCAGGTGAACTCCGGCAGGTTCGCGCCCCACGTGGACGAGCTCAAGGAGGACGCCGCGTACAGGCGCACACCCATCGCCTGGGCCGCGGCCAGCACCGCCAAGTTGAAGCCGGGAAACGACCCCGACAAGGTGGCCCATACCACGTCGCCCGGGTTGACGCCCGCCTCGCGCATTTTCCTCACCACGTACGCCGCCCACAAGGGGTTCGTGGCGGTGCGCTTGGCCCGCAGGTCGCCCAGGGTTGTCGTGATGATGCTCCACTCATCGCCGATAAGCCCCGTGCCGTCCGGGTCGACGGCCCGATCGATGGGGCCGGCGGCACTTTGCCGCGCCTCGGCGACGACGCGGATCGCATCGGCCATCAAGGCGACGGCCTTCTGTTCTACGCTCGCGCTGGCCGCGGCGTCCACCCGCTGCAGGGCAGGGCACCGTGTCGACAAGATGATAACCGACACGGCAAAGATCGATAACGCCGGCCCGGGCAAGCGCAGACGGACGCGCCCGGCTTCGTTTGCGTTTCGCACTTCCATCACCCAGCTCCTCACAAGCGTGCGCCCCGCCGGACATGGTGCTGCACGGTGTTGTCTGGTTCTACGAAAACGGAGCCCGGGCCTTTGCCATTTCCGCCCTCCGGGGACCGTAAGCTTTGGGCAGCGGTGCTGACCGGCCGGGTATTGGCGCCCGCCGGGTCGGGAGTCCCGCAAGGACGTTTCCACGGCCAAAATAGGAAACCGCGGCGTTTGACAAGCCGGGCGCGGTGCGGTATTGTATCATTGGATTTTTCTACGCCGCGATTGCGCCCGAGCGCAACGGGACAATCGGCTGCGCGTCCCGGCCGCCGGTGGTCCGTGGGTGGTCCCACAAGGCGCCGGGTCTTGCAGCCGGCAAGCTGGAGGCACAGCCCGAATGGATGGTTCCGACGGGGGACCAAGTAGCGTGCTGCTTCTGGTGGCGCTGATTGGTCTGGTCCTCTTATCGGCGTTCTTTTCAGGTTCGGAAGTCGCTCTCCTGTCCGTCAACCGATTACGCCTCAGACACCTGAGCGAGCAAGGCAACCGCCGCGCCCGCACCGTCCTCGCGTTGCTCGAGTTTCCCCAGCGCATGCTCACGACGATCCTCATCGGCAACAACATCGTGAACATCACCGCGTCCACCATCGCCACGGCGGTGGCCATTGACCTGTGGGGCGCCCGGGGCGCCGGCATCGCCGCGGCGGCCATGACCGTCATCGTGCTCATCTTTGGCGAAGTTCTGCCCAAGTCCATCGCTGCGTACCGGGCGGACTCCACGGCGAACATCGTCGGCGGTCCCATCGCGTTTCTGACGAAGCTGCTTGCACCCGTCACGTACCTGCTCAACGCGGTGTCCAACGGCATCATCCGCTTGATGGGCGGCAACCCGGCGGAAAAGCCGCGGGTAACCCCGGAGGAGATTCGCACCCTCGTAAACTTGGGCCAAGAGCAAGGCGTCTTGGACGAACAGGAGCACGACTTGATCCACCGGGTGTTCCAGTTCGGCGAAACCACCGTGGGCGAGATCATGGTGCCGAAGGTGGACATCGTGGCCGCTCCCCGCACCATGACGATTGACGAAATCGCGGAGCTCTTTGCCCAGCACCCCTATTCCCGCGTCCTCGTCTACGACGAAACGCTGGACAACATCACCGGCGCCGTGCACATCAAGGACCTCGTCCGGGCGCAGCTGTCGGGCGGCAAGGAGCTTGACGACATCATCCGCCCGGTGCTTTTCGTCCCGGAGACGCTGCCTATCGAGCGGGCGTTTACCCGCATGAAGTCGCTTCGCATCTCCATCGCCGTCGTCCTGGACGAGTGGGCCCAGACGCTCGGCATGGTGACCATGGGCGACATTATCGAGGAGATCATGGGCGAACTCCTCGACGAGCACGACGCGGGTGAAACCGATCCGGTCGCCCTGGACGACCGCTCGCTGGAAGTCGATGGAGGGTACCTGATCGAAGATCTCAACGAGGAGTTTGGCCTCAATATCCCCGAAGACGTGGCCAAGACCATCGGCGGCTACGTCTTTTACAAGCTCGGCCGGGTGCCGCAGCCCCACGACAAGCTCATGATCGCTCCCGGCATCGAAGTCGCCGTCCTGGAGGTCAAGGGCAAGCGGGTGACCAAGGTGCGGCTGTCCCGCAACGAGGTAGCGGCGGCCCAGCCGCCCGCCGCTCCGGTGGACGGCACGGTCCCGGGCGAGGTCTACGGCGGCGGCACTCATGATGGGGCCGGCGACCAGAGCCGGGACGGGGCCTACGCCGGCGCTCCCCGCAGCCCCAACGGCCGGCACCGCTAACCCCCGGCGAGCTAAAAGAAAGGCCGGCAACGCACCGCTGCGCTGCCGCGTTGCGGCGCTCCGCCGGCGCTTAGGGCAGCGGCACGCCTAAAAGCACTCCGAGGGCAAGCCACGCCAAGTGCAAGTCGGCCTCAGCTTTGGCCAGCGTGACCTTGGCCCGGGCGGCGGCAAGCTCCGCCTCGGCCACATCCAAGGGGCTCGCGAATCCCGCCTCCCACCGCCGCCGCACCACGTCCAAGTTTTCAGCAGCCTGGCGCGCCCCCCGGTCGGCCACGTCCAGCGCGAACTGCGCGTCCCGGACGGCCATCCGGGCGCCGGTAACGGCGTCCAGCGCGTCCAGCCGGGCTTGTTCGGTGCGGACGGACGCGGACGCCAGCGTAAGCGCGGCCTGCTGCTCCTGGATGACGGCGAGCCGGCTCAAGTCGAGATTGGCGCTGAGGCTCGCGCTGTAGTTCGGTTTCCCGGCCGACGGCCCGCTCACGGGCACCGTGACGCTCGCGCTGGCGCTTACGCTAAAACGCCTGGCCCGTTCGGCCTCGGCCAGCGCCTGCTCCTGCTGCATCTGGGCCAGCACGGCCTGCTGGTAGGCCAGGTCCATCTCCAGGACCCGATCGAGCCAGGCCGTTTCCGGCTCAGCCAGCGCCGCCTCGATCCGGGAGATGAAGGGCTCCCAGGCCAGGTCGTCGATGAGCTCGCGCCCGGCCAGGACCGAGCCGTCAAGGCCGGGCCGGCACGCGCCCCACACGAGCCGCACAAGCCGCGTCTCGGCCTGCACCACGGCGGACTGCGCCTTGTGCCACGCGACTTCCTCCTGGCGCTGAGCTTCTTGCGCCTCCTGCCACTCCCGCACGCCGATCTGCCCGGCGGCGTACCGCTCTCCGGCCGCGGCGGCCCGCTCCCGGGCCAGGGCCAGCGCCTCGGTGGCCAGGGCCGCGTCCGCGCGCGCCTTCGCGAGGGCGTGAAAGGCGTCGACGACCGCACGGTAGGCGCTGACCAGCGCATGTTCGTGCTCAAGCTCCTTAACCGACAGATCCATCGCTTCGATGGCGCGCCGCAGCGACCGGTCCTCCGGCGGCCACAAGGGGCGAGTATAGTCCACGGTTACCGATTCGGGCAAGTTGGCCGACAGGGTGATGTACTCGAGGAAGTCCCACTCGATCCTGAGGGCCGGCTGCGTGCGTGGCTCGGGGTGCAGGTCTTGCCTCGCGCCGATGATGGGCCGCAGGCTCGCCTGCGCTTGGCGCGCCTTAAGTTCAAGCCGGAACGCTTGCCCCGCGAAGTTGGCGCTGGCAAAGCCCGGTCCGCACACGGCAGCTTCCTCCAAAACCGCGGACAGGTAAAGCGGCTCGGGCCCGCCGGCCCCGGGCGCCTGCGCCAGGGCGGCGGCAGCGGGCATGGCCGGGGTCAGCAGAGCAAGCTCCGGTGCAAGCCCCAGACCAATCCCGAGGGCAAGCCCCAGCGCCAGCGCCGCTAATAGCGCCCGCGCCCGCAAGGAAACCGCCCGCGTCACTCGAGGTCCTCCCAGCCGGCCATGTACGCGGCGATTTCCTCCGGCAGCGGCGGCAGCTCCGGCCGGCCCAAGGTGCGCAGGAAGCGGGCCTTGGCCAGGTTGTAGTCCCAGACGGCGCCGGCGGCGTCGAGCCGGGCTTGCGCGTAGGACGCTTCATCCTTGAGGAGGTCGAGCAGCGAGATGAGGCCGGCTTCGTAGCGGGCCCGGCTTATCTCGGCCCGGGTGCGGGTGAGCTCCTCCTGGCGGCGGCTCATCTCCACCTTGCGCTGGGCGTCCTGCAGCCCGTACCACTCCTGCCGCACCTGCTGGATAACCTGGGTGCGGGCCTGCTCGTACTGGATCTCGGCCCGCTCGAGGTTGAGGCGGGCCCGCACCAGCTCCACGGGCGCCGCGTACGGGGTGTCGGCATGGGCCACATCCCTCCGGGCCTGCTCCACGGCCCTGGCCGCCCGCAGCACTTCAGCCCGCTGGGCGACGGCTTCCGCGAGGGCGTCCTCAAGGCTCAGGCTCAAGGGGGCAAAGGCGACTTCCTCCACCAGGACAACCGGGGCGTCCTCCGGCATCCCCATGAGCTCGGCCAGCTGCCGCCGGGCGTCCACGTGGCTGCGGCGAGCGTTCTCCAGGCTGGCCAGGCTTTGCGCGTGGCTCAGCTCGGCCTCGAGGAAATCCTGCCGGGCGATGAGCCCCGCTTCAAACCGGGCCCGGGCCACGGCCAGCTGCCGGTCGGCCTGCTCCTGGTTTCCTTGCTGGATTTGCAGGAGCTCGCCGGTGCGGAGAACGTTGTAGTACGCCTCTTCGACCTTGAGGGCCACCTGCACCAGCTGGTCGGTGTAGCCGTCGCGAGCTTCCTGCACCTTGTCCCGGGCCTGCTGGTAGGCGGATTCGGGCTGGCCCGCGAGGCGCCCGATGACCGCTTCCCGCAGGCCGATGTCGGCTTCGGCCACGGCAAGACGGGCCAGGGCCAGCTCCGGCGCCCGCACCAGGGCGTGCTGAACGGCGTCGGCCACCGTGAGCCGGATCGCCTGGGCCCAACTTTGAGCATCCTCCTGCGCCCCGGCGGGCGCGGCGAAAAGCACCAGCAGCAGCCCCAACACGGCCGGCCAACGTCCGGCTCTAGCCCACTTGCTCATGGTGATCCGCCTCCTCCATCTGCAGCCGTTGCCGCTCGGTTTCCGGAATGAACTCATCGCCGATGAGCTGCCCGTCGGCCAAGGTGATGAGCCGCGTCCCCCACCGGGCGATCCCCGGGTCGTGGGTGACGACGATGACCGTCATGCCCAGTTCGTTGAGCTGGGCGATGGACTCCATGATCTGCCGTCCCTGTTCGGTGGGCAAGTTGCCCGTCGGCTCGTCGGCCAAGAGCAGCGACGGCGAGTTGGCCAAAGCGCGGGCGATGGCGACCCGCTGCTGCTCGCCGCCGGACATCTCCATGGGCCGGTGGTCGAGGCGATGGCCCAAGCCGACGTGCTCGAGGAGCGCCCGCGCCCGTTCCCGCCGCTGGCGGGCCGGGACGCCGGCGTAGATCATGGGCACTTCCACGTTTTCCGTCGCGGTCAGCTCGGGAAACAAGTTGTAGCTTTGAAAGATGAAACCGAAGTGGTCCCGCCGGATGCGGGCCAGCTCCGCATCTTTGAGCGTGTTGATGTCGACGCCTTCCAGCAGGTACTCGCCGTGGCTCGGCCGGTCCAGCAGGCCGAGGATGTTGAGCAGCGTCGACTTGCCCGAACCCGAGCGGCCCATGATGGACACGAACTCGCCCCGGTACATGGCCAAGGTCACGTCCCGGAGGGCAACGACGGGCTCCTTGAGGTTGTCGTACACCTTGCTGACCTGCACGAGCTCGATCAAAGGGACGTCATCGGTCCAAGCGTCGGTGTGGTCAGTCAACGGCTCTTCCCCCCTCCGGCACCAGGTCGATGGTGCGATGGGTGCGGAATGCGCTGTAGGAGCTGTAGACGATGCGTTCGCCGGGGTCAAGCCCGTCCACGACCTCGATCCACTGCCCGTCCACCGCGCCGTAGCGCACGTCCCGCCGTTCGGCCGTGCGGCCGTCGGCCGCGATGACGTACACAAAAGCGGCGTCGCCCGTCGTAAAGAACGGGCCGCGAGGCAGCGCCGGCCGGTCCGGCCGCACGCCCAGCTCGATCTCGACGGCCACCTCGGCAAACGGCCACAGCTCCCGGGACAGCTCCGGATCCACGGCAAGGCGCACGGGCACGGCGGTGCGCTGCTGCGAACCTTGGGCGCCTTGCGCGGTCGTGGCCTGGGGCGCCACAAAGGCGATAGACGCCGGGAACTCGCGCCCGCCCAGGCGCACGAGGGCGCGCGCTCCCGGAGCAAGCCGGCCCGCCTGCTCCGGCGTGACGGTCGTTTCCACGTGCTGGCGGCGGATGTCCGCGTAGCGCACGAGCTCCGTCCCCCGCTCCACGTGCTGCCCGACCCGGGCGGAAAGTGCGAGGATACGGCCGTCCACGTCGGCGCGGACGGTGAGGGCGTCCAGCTGCTCCTCGAGGCGGCTCAGCTGGCGCTCGAGGTTGAGCAGGTTGCGCTGGGCCTGCTCTTCGGCGAGAACCGCCTGCTGCTCGGCCAAAGCCAAAGCCTCCGTCGCCCGCTGCACCCGCGCCCGCTCTTGCGCCGCCGCGTCGCGGGCGTCCTGCAGCTCCTTTTCGGAAACGCCGCCCAGGGTGTAAAGCTCCTCCAAAGCCGGCAGCCGCTGCTCCGCCGCCGCCAAGGCTTGCGCGGCGTCGGCGAGCTCGCGGCGCTTGAGGGCAATGTCGTTCTCGCGGCTCAGCCGGTGCTGTTCGGCTTCGAGCCGAGCCCGCTCCAGGTCGCCCCGGGCCGCCTCCACCCGGTCGGTCAAGTCGTCGGAAACGAGTTCGAGCAGCACTTGCCCTTGCACCACGTCGTCGCCGGGCTCCACGTGAATTGCCGTGACCCGGGCCGGAGCCGGGGCGCTAAAGACGACCACCGTGTCGGGGGTGACCGAACCGGTGCCGACGATAAGGTCACGGAACGACCGCCGGGTGACCGTCGTGTACTGGTAGCTGTCCAGCACGTAGCGGGTGTCGGCCGGGCGGAGGAAATAGTAGGCGGCGAAGGCGACGCCCGCCATGATTAAGAGGCCGAACAAAAGAAACTGCACCTGCAGCCCCAACCGCCGGCGCTGGCGCACGGGCTTTCCCATCACGAGCGGCGCGCCGCCGCCCTGGCCCCGAGCGCCGCCCGCCCCGGGCGCGATGGGCTTGCCCGGGATGACGGGCGGCCGGGCCGAAGGCTGAGCCGCAGGCACGGCGCCTGCCGCGGGCGACACCGGCGCCGCCGGCGCAGAAGGCGTGCCCGTCGGCGCTGGCGTGCCCGTCGGCGCTGGCGTGCTCGGCGGCGCTGGCGTGCTCGGCGGCGCTGGCGTACGCGGCGGCGCCTGCGTGCCCGGCGCTCCCGGCGTGCTCGGCGCGGCGGGCGCGCCCGGTGCCGCCTGGGGCCGGCGCCGCGGGGCCGCGCCCCGCCCCCGCCGGTCGCCAAAGATCGGCCGGTTGAAATCGCCCAAAGGCGGTCCGGTTCTATCCGCCATCACAACCGTCCCTCCCGCCAAGCCTCCGCCGGCGACATCCGGGCCACCGTCCACGCCGGGTAGAGCGCCGCCGCGGCGCCGACCGCCATGGCCAGAAGCACGCCCAGCAGTCCCACGATCAGCACATCCACCGCGCCCGCCGGCGTCCCAATGGAGCTGTCCATCAGGGGCCGGATGATGAGCTGCCGCATGGGATAGGCAAAGACGACGCCGAGCACCCCGCCCAAGCCCGCCATCAAAGCCGCCTCCGTCACCGCGTCCCGCACAACCCGCGACCGCGTCGCGCCCAGGGCGCGGCTTAGGCCGATGTAGCGGGTGCGCTGCGCCAAGTTGGCCAGCGTCGTCGTAAACATCGCGATGCCCGAAACGACCAGCGCCGCCATGCCCATGGCCGCCAAAAGCTGCAGCCCCTCCAGCTGCGCTTCCCGCAACGACTGCATGGACGTGCCGGCTTCGATGAGGATTTCGGGCGAGCGGCCCTGCACCGTCTGCGCCGTTGCAGGCCGCCCCGCGATGCGGGCCGAAAGCAGCGCCCGCACCTCCTCCACCAGCGCCTGGTCCATGCCGGGCCGGGCCACCACGTACATCTGCCCCTCGACCTTATTCGGATCATCAGCGGCCGACACCGGCAACAAGATCTCGATGGGCGTCGTAAACGGGAATCCAAGGTACCGCGCACCCGCCGGCGGCGCGAAAACGCCGATGATCTGCACGTCCATCCCCGGCGCCCCATAAACGGCGGCGGCGTCCACCGGCGGCGCGTAGCCCGCCAGCAGCTGGGCTTCCTCCATGGGCCGCACGTTGATCACGCTGCCGACAACGTCCACCGAACCAAAGACCGCCCACGCCAGCGCCTCGGACACGATGGCCACCCGGGGCTGATCCGCGGCCACGTCGGCCGCGGTAAAGAAGTTGCCCGCTACCATGCGCAAGTTCATGACCTGCTCAAACCCCAGGTCAACGCTGGCCTCGCCCCGCACCACGTAGCGCTGGTCGCCGACCCGGATGGCGCTGGGAAACCGGGATTGGTACCACGTAGCGGCCTGGACGCTCCCGGCCTCCTGCACGAGGTACTCCGCATCCGACGGCCCAAACACGGGAAATCCCCATGTGGCAAAGCCTTCCCGCACCGCGTAGCGGACGGAAAACGGAACCGTCTCAGGCTCGGAGCCCGCCCGCAACACGGGCACCACTTCCCCGAGCACCGCTGTCACGGCGGCGATGGCAAGCGCCACCTGGAGGATGGCCAGCAAGTTGCGGAACCAGTTGCGGCGCAGGCGAATCCAAAACGCGCTCATAACCGCACTCCCTACTCCACCCGCAGCGCTTCCACCGGATCCTGCCGCGACCCCAAGAGCGCCGGGTACAGCCCAAACAAAAGGCTCAACGCCACGCCCGTGCCAAGACCCACCAACGCGTCGCCGAGGCTCAAGCCGAAACTCCCGTAGATACCCTCCACGAGCTCGCCTCCGCCCATCTGCTGCATAAGAAAAAGCCGCAGCGCCGACACGAGCCCCGACGCGAGCCCCAAGCCGAGCAGGCTCCCGGTAACGCCGAGAAGCAACGCCTCACTGGCCGTCTGCCAAAACAGCAAGCCCCGGCTCGCCCCCAGCGCCATGCTCGTGCCGATAATGCGCTGGCGCCGCAGCACCCGGGCCGTAAACAGGTTCAAAATGTTGACCGCGGCGATGAGCAGGCCGAGCCCCGCCAGCACCAGGAGCGCCGTGGCCGCGGGCTGGATCCAGCTGATGGCCTCTTCCCTCTCGACCTCCGGGTTGCGCACCTCCACCCGGCCCGCCCCGTACTTCTGGCTGAAGTACGCCTCGATGGCAGCCACGAGCTGCGATGTCAAGCGCTCATTCTCGGGGGTGAAATAGACCGCGCCAAACGTGGTCGCCAGGGGGTCGTACGTACCGCCCGAGGCCGAAAGCCACGGCTGCACCGCCGCCGGGACGTAACCGTGCCCCACATCGCCCCCCTGCGCCCATGGCATAAAGGACGCCAGGAGGCCCTCCTCGGGCGCCGCCACGCCGATGACCTGCCAGCGGGAGCCTTGGGACCCGGACGTCTCCGTCAACGTCCGCCCGACCACATCCGCCGGCGCGGCATCCGGGAAAAGCCGCCGGGCGCTCGCCTCATCCAGCACGATGTACGGCCGGCCCGCGAGCAGATCGTCCCACGTGAAAGGACCGCCGGCGAGAAACCGGATTCCCCGGAAGGCGAACTCGTCGGGCGTGACCGCTTCCGCCAGCAGCTGCGGCTGCCCCGGCCCGAGCGGCGGCAAGTCGTCGACGGCCACCACCGGGCCTTGACGCCACACAGCCTCCACCGTGGCCAGCGCCACCCCGGGCACCTCGTCCCGGACGGCCAGCACGTCGGCCAGGCTCAGCTCCACCGGCGGCTCCATGGCGTCAAACGTCACCGGCACCGCCGGCACCGACTGCGTGCCAAAAAACTGGCTCGTCACGTCCACCTGCGCCGGCCGCACCGTCACCGCCCGCCACGACGGCGACGTCTGGGCCACCAGCTCGAGCAGGCCCACCGTCTGGAACGTCACCAGCGTCTGGCCCGTCGTCAGCACGCCGACGCCGAGCCCGATCCCAAGGAGGATGAGAGCGCTTTCAAGCCACCGCTGCCGCAGCTGGCGGGCGGAGAGCTTCAAGACGCCCAGCCACACCACGCTGCGCCGCCGGGCCATCACCATACTCGCATCACCAGACCCGCCCCGTGCCGTCAAAACGGCCGCCGGCACCTCTTTGCTGCTGGGTCATGGCGCTGTGCACCATGAGCACCTCCGCCAAGTTGTCCCGGGTCAAAAGGCCCACGAGCCGCCCGGTTCCATCCACCACGGGCAGCGCCGGGTACTTGCCGTCCATCATCCGCGGAAACACGGCGTGCAGCATCTCGGTCCAGAGCACCACGGGCACGTTGGCCTGCATCACCTCCGCCACCGCGACATCAGGCCCCAGCGTGCGCAAGGCGCGGATCATGTCCTCCCGCCCGAGAATCCCGCACACCCGTCCGTACCCGTCCACGACGGGAAACTCTGTTTGAGATCCCCGCAAGAGCGCCTCCACCGCCTCCGACAAGGGCGCCTGCTGGTGCAGGGGCCGCACGTCGGTCACCATGACGCCCGTCACCGGCATCGACTCGGCGAAATCCCGCAGCACCGCCGTGGAAGCTTCGCTCTCGGCGCCGAGGTAAATAAACAGGCCGATGAAGATGAGCATGGGATTGAGAAAAAAACCAGCCAGCACAAACAGAAACGCAAACGCCTGACCCACCGAGGCCGCTACCTGCGTCGCCCGGGCGTGCCCGAGCCACGCCGCGAGCACGGCCCGCAGCACCCGGCCGCCGTCCATGGGAAACGCGGGGATCAGGTTAAACACGGCGAGCCACAGGTTCGTGACCAGAAGTTGCGCGAGGAGGCTCCCGCCCACAAGGCTGAAACCGCTGAGCGGGTTGGACCACCCCATCACCAAAAGTACTACGTACAAGACCGCCGCGATGGCGACGTTGACCGCCGGCCCGGCGAGCGCCACCACCAGCTCCTCGGCCGGCCGCTCGGGGAGCCGCTCCAGCCGCGCCACGCCGCCGATGGGCAATAGGGTGATGTCGGGCGTGCGAATCCCGTACCGCCGGGCGGCCAGGGCGTGGCCGAACTCGTGCAGCAGCACCGAGGCGAAGATGCCGATGATGAAGGCCAGCGCCGTCAGGGCGGCCGGCAGCCCGCCGGCGGCGTAGTTGGCGAAGGCGATCCACGCCAAAAGCAGCAGGAACGTGACGTGCAGGCGAACGTTGATGCCGCCGAAGCGGCCGATGTTGATGGACCAGCGCATGGCCGGCACCCCCTGCGCAGGCCCCGGAAGCCGGCGGGTTTACCGCACCCGGGAGCCGCTCCCCTTTTTGCCGAGCAGGAACAGCCCGGCGACGACCAGCAAAAGTGCGAGGAAGACCCCCGGCTCGAACATCCACGCCAGCACGCCGCCGATCAGGCGCAAGAATACGATCGCGCCGAACACGACCAGCAGCCAGCCGAGCACCCGGCCGATCTCGAGCCCGGGACTGCGGGAACCGTCGTTGCCCCGCCTCGCGGGATACTCATCATCTAGATAACCCTCTCGGGGCTCCCGCGGGATGAGGATCCACGCCGCTACGTACAGGACCACCCCGCTGCCCGCGAGCAGCACCATCACCAGCCACGCCAGGCGCACCAGCGTAGGGTCGACGTCCAAGTACCGCCCCAGGCCTCCACATACACCGCCCAAGACACGGTCCGTGCGCGACCGGTACAGCCGCTTGCTCATCGCTGCAACCTCCTCCGCCCTTCAGGACCCGGACGTGCTTCCTTTCCGGGTCATCCCGCCTTGTCCGCCGCCGCTTTCCCGCGGCGAAACAGCGTGCTTGGGCACGCCGGGCTGGGGCACCACGTCCGGCCCGGGTCCCGGGTCCGGCTGATCGCCGGTTTCCGTCGCCGACAACGCCCCCGGCGGCGTGTCCATCACCGGCGTAGAGGCGGTTTCCGGCTGCCCGGCCCCGCCTCGCCCACCGGACGCTCCTTGGGCGCCCGGGGCAGCCGCCGCGTCCTGCGGCACCGGCGCCGCCCCGCCGAAAGCCCCCGTTGCACCCGCCTGGTCCAGCACCATGAGCCGGCGGGGGAACGCCACCGTTATGCCGTGCGCGTCCAGCACCTGCTTCACCCGCTTGCGCAACTCCCGGGTCATGGCCCACTGGGTCATCGTCTTGACCTGGGCCCAGATCAGGAGCTCCACGCCCCGCTCGCTCAGCTCCTGAACGCCCAGTACGGTCGGCCCCTCGATTAGGTCCGGCAGCTCCCCGGACTGCTTAATCGCGTCAAACGCTTCCTGCAGCGCTTGGATGGCCCGGTCGACGTCCTCTTCGAAGGGAATCGCGACCTGGAACATGACCCGCATCTTGGGGCCCATATGGTTGGTCACCATGCGCATCTCCCCGTTGGGGATGATGTGCAGCGACCCGTCAAAGGCCCGCACCCACGTGGTCCGCAAGCCGATGAATTCGACGATTCCGGACACGCCGGCGGTGGTCACGTAGTCTCCCACATGGAACTGGTCTTCAAACAAAATGAAGAAGCCCGATACGACGTCTTTGACCAGGTTTTGCGCGCCGAAACCGATGGCCAGGCCCGCCACGCCGGCCGCAGCCAAAAGGGACGACGTGTTGAGCCCGAGCCCGTCCAGGATCATGACGCCCGCGACAAAATACACCGTGTAGTACGTGACGCTCTTGATAAGGGACGCGATGGTGCGGGCCCGCTTTTCGTCCATCCGGTTGAACCGGGTCCGCCCGTTGGTGGCCAGAAAAATGTGGTCGACCAGCCGGTTGGCGACGCCCAAGGCGATCCGGGCGAGCAAGACGATGGCGAGAATGCCGACGATGGCTTGTCCGATCCGGAGCAGGCCATCCATCGTAAACAGGGCGGGAAGCCCGTCCTTTAGCCACTGCAACATGGCGCCTTCACCCTGGTTTCCCAATTCCTCCGGGCAAGCAAGGTTCCTGCCCAGAAACTCTGGAAACGCACCCGGGCTGCGGCCCGTGCGGCCGCATCAGCACCCTGCGGCCCGTCCATCCTACACGAGGTTGGGAAACCCGATCTGCCGCAGCGCCTCATAGGCGACGATGCCGACGGCCGTGGCCAGGTTGAGGGAGCGCAGGCCCGGCTGCATCGGGATGCGGACGATGGTGCCGGGGTAGTTCTCGAGGATATCGTCGGACAGCCCGACGCTTTCTTTCCCAAAGACGAGCCAGTCGCCGGGGCGATACCGCACGTCGGTGTAAAGCCGCTTCCCTTGCGTAGCCACGAAGATCGGCCGCACGCCCGGGTGGCCTGCCATGAGCTCGTCAAACGAGTTGTGGTAGTGGATGGGCATGACGTGCCAGTAGTCGAGCCCAGCCCGGCGGAGCGTCCGGTCGTCGGTCGCGAATCCGAGCGGGTGCACAAGATGGAGCGTCATCCCCGTACACGCGCACGTGCGGGCGATGTTGCCGGTGTTGGCCGCGATCTCGGGCTCCACCAGCACGATGTGAAAAGGCACTCATGACCGCCTCCGGCCGCGAGGTCGCCGTGCCCGCGCCGGCCAAGGGCCGGGCGGTCCTGCGGCGGTGCCTTCCGCGGCGTGTTAACAGCTTCCATTCTAGCCCCCCGCTTGTCCGGGGGCAACGGCGCCAGCCCGCTGCTTGGCCGTCGCAAGCCCCCGGCGCCAACCCGCTGCTCCCGCTTCGCAAGCCCCCGTCTCCCCGGCTCCGGTTTCCGGGGAAACACGGCGGGTGATAAGATGGTGGCGGAGGGACTTGAGGTGAACGCGATGGGCCAAAGCAGCCTGGCCGGCATGCGGCCGCCCCGCATCATGGACGGCATCGTCATCTTCGGCGAGCCCGACGCCGATACCACCGCGCAGATCCAGCGCTGCGCCGCGCCGCCGGAGACGGCCGGGGCGGTGCTGTGCGCCGACGCCCACAAAGGCTACTCCATGCCCATCGGCGGCGTCGTAGCCTACAGGGGCCTCACGTCTCCTTCCGGCGTCGGTTTCGACATCGGCTGCGGCAACAAGGCGGTCCGCACGAACCTCAAGGCGGCCGACGTGCGCCCCGACCTCACCCGGCTGATGGACCGCATTTTCAAGGAGATCAGCTTCGGCATCGGGCGCAAAAACCCGCGGCCCATCGAACACCCGGTCTTTGAAGACCCCCGCTGGGACGTCCACCCGGGCGTCCGGGCCCTCAAAGACTTGGCCTACCAGCAGCTCGGCACCGTCGGCGCGGGCAACCACTACGTGGACCTCCTGGAGGAGCCGGCCACGGGCGACCTGTGGGTGGCGGTGCACTTCGGCTCCCGCGGCTTTGGGCACAAGACGGCCACGGGCTTCCTTAACCTGGCGAGCGGCAGGCCGTTTGACGCGCCGTCCGGCGGCGAGTCGATGGATCACCCGCCCACGCTGCTGCGGCTCGACACGGCCCTGGGGCAGGCGTACCACGAGGCGATGCAGCTCGCGGGCCGCTACGCCTACGCCGGGCGCGACGTCGTCGTCGACCAGGTGCTGCGCATCCTGGGCGCCCGGGCGACGATGTCGGTGCACAACCACCACAACTTCGCCTGGGAGGAAGAGCACGACGGCGAAAAGGTCATCGTCGTGCGCAAGGGCGCCACGCCGTGCCATCCGGGGCAAGTGAGCTTCATCGGCGGCAGCATGGGCGACATCTCCGTCGTCGTGCGGGGAAAGGATACGCCGGTGGCCCGGGCGGCTCTCTTCAGCACCGTCCACGGGGCCGGCCGCATCATGAGCCGTACACAGGCGGCCGGGCGCTGGCGCCGGGTCAAGGGCAAGCGGGTCCGGGTCGGCGGCGCGATCTCCATGGAAAGCGTGCTGCGCCGCATGAAGGAACTGGGCGTCGAGCTCCGCGGCGGCGGACCCGACGAGGCGCCGGGGGTCTACCGCAAGCTGCAGGAAGTGCTGGACGCCCACATCGACACCTTTGACGTCCTGCACGTGCTCAGGCCCATCGGCGTCGCCATGGCGCCCTTGGACGAGTTCGACCCGTACAAGGACTGAGCGGCCTACGAAGCCGTCCGTTCCCTGTCCTGCCGAACCCGTCCATCGGGGGGTTGCCCGCAGCCCGGCCCATGCCCACGCCAGGCTTCCGGGTACGCGGCCCTTGCCGCGATCAACTGCGGAAAAAGAGGAGCCACAAGAGCGCGAAGGCCGCCACGGCAACGAGCCACAGGGCGCGCCACCCGATACGGTCCTTCTTTGCGGCCTGCTTCCGGAGACTTTCCAGCTCCCTCAACACCAGCTGGCGATCGTTGCCCCCCATCGGCGTCGCCCCCGTTCGGCATGGCGGGCCCGCGCACCCGCGTTATCTGACCCGATATTTCTTTGCGACTATTCCGCCTCCTTCCTTGGGGGCGACGCTCGTGGCAAAACCGTTGCCTACCTTCGCAAGCGCTTGGTCAACGTCCCCGAAAGGAGCGCCGCTCCTAGGTCAATGGGTGCCCAAGGTGCCCATGGCCCGCACCCGGTCGTCGACCCGGTGGAAAACCCAACGCCCCAGGAACCAGAACACCACGGTGGACGCAAGCACTACAGCCACCGACACCGGCACCGGCACCAGCGGGTTCGTGCCCAGCATGAGGGCGCGTATGGCATCCACCCCGTAGGTGACGGGCAGCGCCAGCCCCACCACCATCAGGGCCCGCGGCAGCGACGTCACGGGATAGTTGAATCCGCCCACGACTTCCACCAGGAAGCTCGTCACGTCGGTCAGCGTGTTGGCGTCCTTGACGTAGAGCACCACGCCCGCGTAGGCGATGCCAAACCCGTACAGGGCGATGATGAGGGGCACCAGGATCAGCAGGGCGGCTGCCACGTTCCCGGCCATTTCAAACCCGAAGAGAAAGTAGACGATGGCCATCACGGCCACGGTGTTGATGCCGGTGAGCAGGACGCTGACGACGCTGCGCCCCACCAGCAGCCAAAGGCGTGGGTTGGGCGTGAGCCAGAGGCTCTCCAGCGTCCCCTGCTCCATCTCCTCCTTCAGAGAGAAACCCATCCGCCAGAACACGGCCCTGACGTAGCTGGCCACCACGCCGCCGAGGACCATGAAGGCCACGAAGTCTCCCGTGCCCGTAGACGCCCGGAAACCGGCCGCCTCGCCGCTGTCCGAGAAGGTCAGGCCCATGAAGTACACCGGCGCCAGCCACATGACGGGCGTAACGAGGCTCATCACGGCGTTCATGGGGTAGCGCCAAGACACCCGCCACTCCTTCACGACGACCGCCATCAGCACCCGCATGTTCTCGCGGAGGTCGGTAGTGGATCCCGCCGGCGGGATCACCATCCGGGAGTCCGCTGCCGTGGTCGTCCCTTCCATCGCCATCCCCTCCATGACCTTCTTCACCCCCTGGGCACCGCCCGCGTCCGGCTAGAAGTGCGCCAACGTGCCTGCCCGCGCGGCCATCCGCTCAACGGCCCGGAACGAGAGCCAGCCCACCACCAGGAACGCGGCGGCAAAGACCATAAGAGCCAGCGCATCCGACCGCACATCGGCCCAGCCCGCGCCGGCGAGCCCCACGGCCCGCATCGATCGGATCGCATACGTCAAGGGCAAGTAGGCGCTTATGGCCTGCATCCATCCGGGCAGCACTTCGACCGGGTAGGTAATGCCGCAGAACACCATGAAGATGCCCCGCACGAGGAACACCATCGAGTTGACTTCCTTAAGCCACACCACAAGGCTGGCAAACACGAGGCCGAGCCCGATGACCGGCAGGATCGACAGGACCATCAGCACGAGCAAAAGCCCGACGCTGCCCTGCAGGCGAAACCCGTAGACGAGCTGGAGCATCAGCGCGGCCATGACGAGAAACAGCGCGGACTTGGTGATCTGCGCCATGGAAGCGCCCACAAGCAGCGCCATGCGGGAGGTGGGCGTCGTCCAGGACACCTCCAGCGTCCCCCGCATCTGTTCCCGGCGCAGGTGGCCGCCCAGATCCCACAAGGTCATATTGAGGATCATCCACAGCATGCTGCCGAAGAGGATGTAGCCCACGTAGTCGGCGGTCCCCGCGCGGCTGGCGAACACGGCCACGGACTCGCCGTCCGGGCCCGCCAGCGTGCGGGCGGAAAAGACGTAGATGGCCGGAAACAGCACAGGCCAAACGACAAGACCCGCAAGCTCGGCGGGATAGCGCAGGTGCACCGCCCAGTCCCGCTTCATCTCGGCGTACGCTGCCCGCAAGTTGTTGCGCAACCCGCCGACCTTCTGCGCTCTTGTGTTGCCGCCGCCTTCGATCATACCGCCCACCTCCTGCCCCCCGGCTCCGCCGGGTCTTGCCGGATCGCCCGGCGGGCCCCGCCCACGAATTCCTAAGCCGCCTCGTGCAGCGAGCGGGCCCGCGAATGCCTAGGCCGTCTAATCCCGCAGGGCCCGCCCGGTCATCGAAATGAAAACGTCCTCGAGCGTCGGCTCCTGCACCGAGTAATTGAGAACGCTGGCTCCGCTTTGCGCAAGCCCGGTCCAAAGGGCCGCCAAGTCCCGCTGCGGGTCCGCCAGCGTCAGCGCGACGTGCACCGTGCCCGTCGCCTCGTCGCGGCGCTCGTCCACCACCGTCAAACCGGGCACGCGGTCCTTAATCCGCAGGGCGCCGTTGGTTTCCTTGAGCTCCAGGCGAAACACCCGCTCGTGGGGCAGGCGCCGCTTGAGCGCTGCGGGGCTGTCCATGGCGATGATGGTGCCGTGGTCGATGATGGCCACCCGGTCGCAAAGGTAGTCGGCTTCTTCCATGTAGTGGGTTGTCAGCAGGATGGCCCGGCCTTCCCGCTTGAGCTCGAGGATGAGCTCCCGCAGGTTGCGGGCGGACTGCGGGTCGAGGCCGAGGGTCGGTTCGTCGAGCAGGAGGACCGGCGGGTCCGCCAGGAGCGCCCTGGCCAGCGAGAGGCGCTGCTTCATGCCGGTGGAATAGCGCTCCACCAGTTCGTCGGCGCGATCGGCAAGCTCCATGCGCTCCAGCACCCGGTTGACCCGCCAGGTCACTTCACCGGGCGGCACGTGATAGAGGGTGGCGAAAAACTCGAGGTTCTCCCGGCCCGACAGCTTCCAGTACAGGCTCCTGTCGCCGGCCAGCACGACGCCTAGCCGGGCCCGGGCCTGCATGGGATCCCGCCGCACGTCCCAGCCGCAAATGGTGGCCGTACCCGAGGACGGTTCAAGCAACGTGCTCAGCATGCGAATGGTCGTCGACTTGCCGGCGCCGTTAGGTCCGAGAAGACCAAAGATCTCGCCCCGCTGCACCGTGAAGCTGACGCCGTCCACGGCGACGATCCAGTCCCCGTCGTCGCCGTTGGAAGCGTTGGCAGCCTTAGTGGCGGCGCTGGCGTTGGTGCCCCCGTTGCCACCGTCGCTGCCGGTGCCCCCGTTGCCGCTCCGGCCGGTGTCGCCCGGTCTGCCGTTGCCCCGCCGCCCCCAGGGAAACCAGCGCCTCTGGCCCACCCGCTTGCGGGGAAACCGCTTGCGCAAGTCTTCGGCCGTCACCACCGCGTCCATGCCCGCCCCTCCCCACGTAGCTTGCCGCCGGCGGGAACGCCTGCCCGCGGCGGCAGCCGCTGGAATCGCCCCTATCATAAAGCAGGTGCTTTTTCATTGTCAAGGTCGCCATTAACATCGTCAATCCACCGGGTTGATTTTTCGAGACGACGGACCGATCCCGGCCCACGGCGAAAGCTCTTGCCCGTCGCCGCGCGCGACGCGGCGAAGGACCTCTCGGGCGACGCCTAGGGCCCTCCGGGCGATGCGAGGGCGCTTTGACACGACCGTCCCGGGATAAGGAAGGAACCCCCTCTGCTGCTCCGAAAATCAACCCACAACCATGCCGGCCCAAGGAGGCGACGTCCCGCATGGAAGCCTTTGCCTACGCGGCCCCGTCCACGGTAGCCGAGGCCGTCCGGCTGCTGGCCGCGGCCAACGGTTCGGCCCGGCCGCTGGCCGGCGGTACCGATCTCATCCCGCAGTTGCAAGAAGGACGGCGCCGGGCCGGCCTAGTCGTCGACGTCAAACGCATCCCCGAACTCGCCGAACTGCGCTGGGATCCCACATCCGGGCTCAGCATCGGCGCCGCGGTGCCGCTCGTGGACGTGGCCCGCTCGCCCCGCGTCCGGCGCCATTTCCCCGCCCTGCACGCGGCGTGCGGCATAATTGGGTCCGTCATGATCCAGCACCGGGCCAGCCTCGGCGGCAACCTTTGCAACGCCGCCCCGTCCGCGGACGGCATCCCGCCCTTAATGGTGCACGACGCCCAGGCCGTCATTGCAGGTCCCGGCGGGACGCGACGGGCTGCCGTGGAGGCCTTTTGCACCGGACCGGGCCAGACGTGCCTTGGCCCGGGTGAACTGCTGGTCGCCATCGAGGTGCCGATCCCGCCGGCCTTGACCTCCTCTCACTACCTGCGCTTCACCCCGCGCAACGAGATGGACATCGCCGTCGCGGGGGTAGGAGCTGCGGTGACGTTGGACCCTGCGACGGGCGCGTGCGCCCGGGTGCGCATCGCGCTCGGCGCCGTGGCACCAACTCCCGTGCGGGCGGCGGCGGCGGAAGAGTATCTTTCCGGCAAGACCTTGACCGACGACCATATCGAACAGGCCGCCCGGCTGGCGGTCAAGGCGGCCCGGCCTATCTCCGACGTGCGGGGCAGCGCCGAGTATCGCAGGCACCTGGTGGCCGTTCTCACCCGCCGGGCCCTGGCGGCGGTGCGGGCGCGGCTCCTCGCGGCCGGCGCGGGGCGACCGCCGGGACAGGAGACCGGGCAGCAGGCACACGGAACGGAAGGGTGATGAACGCCATGTCCACCGCATCCGCCGGCAAGGCGTCGATCAACGCCGTATCCGCCAAGGTGCTCGTGGAAGCAACCGTCAACGGCGTCCCGGAGGCGTTCGCCTGCGAGCCCCGGCAGACGCTCCTTGAGGTGCTGCGGGAGCAACTGGGGCTGACGGGCACCAAGGAAGGCTGCGGCAACGGCAACTGCGGGGCCTGCTGCGTCCTCCTGGACGGCCGGCCCGTCAACAGCTGCCTAGTGCTGGCGGTGGAAGCGGCGGGCCGGGATATCGTGACCGTGGAAGGTTTGGCCACGGACGGCCTGCACCCGCTGCAGCAGGCGTTTCTCGAGCACGGCGCGCTGCAGTGCGGCGTTTGCACGCCCGGATTCCTGGTGGCGTCCAAGGCCCTGCTGGACGTGAACCCGCACCCAACGGAACAGGAAGTCCGGCGCTGGCTGGCCGGCAACCTGTGCCGCTGCACCGGTTACGACAAGATTATCCGCGCTGTGCTCGACGCCGCCTCCCGGATGGCGGCCGAGACACGACCAGAAGCGGCGGCAGGTTTGGAAACGGCCGCAGATGACGGGGAGGTGCGCCCGGCATGAGCGCGACGGGAAAGCACCGGGCAAGCGGCCAGACTTACCGGGTCATCGGCACCCGGCCCATCCGCCACGACGCCTACGACAAGGTAACCGGCCGGGCCCGGTTCGGCGCCGACGTGCGCCTGCCGGGGATGCTCTACGGCGTGCTGGTGCGCAGCCCGCATCCCCACGCGCGCATCAAGTCCGTCGACACCCGCCGCGCCCGGGAGCACCCGGCCGTGCGGGCGGTCGTGACCGCGGCGGACATGCCGTCCATCGACTCCGAGGCCGTGGCGGAGCTCGGCGAAGGGGCCATCGAGCTCAGGTACGCCAGCGAGATCATCCTCGCCCGGGACAAGGTGGTATTCCGAGGCCAGCCGGTAGCGGCGGTGGCGGCCACCAGCCTCCAGGCCGCCCGGGAGGCGGCGCGCCTCATAGAAGTCGAGTACGAGCCGCTGCCCGTCGTTCAAGACCCCGTGGCCGCCATGGCGCCGGACGCCCCGCTCCTTCACCAAGACCTCTACACCGTCACCCCCGGCGGCGGCAAGGCGGAGCGGCCGAGCAACGTGGCCAAGCACGTCCAGTACGAGCGGGGGGACGCCGCGGCAGGTTTCGCGGCCGCGGACGTAGTCATCGCGCGTGAGTTCCGCACGGCCATGGTGCACCAGGGCTACATCGAACCCCAAGCCGCCGCCGCCGCGTGGGAACATGACGGGCGGCTGACGGTCTGGACGACGACCCAAGGCGCCTTCTCCGCCCGGCAACAGCTGGCCGATCTGCTGCAGATCCCCGTGGGCCGCATCAAGGTCATCCCCATGGAGGTCGGCGGCGGTTTCGGCGGCAAGATCCAGGTGTACCTCGAGCCCATCGCGGCGCTGCTCTCGCGCCAGGCGGGCCGGCCGGTCAAGATGTGGATGACGCGGGCGGAGGTGTTCACCGGGACCGGACCCGGTTCGGGGACCTACATCCGGTGCAAGCTGGGTGCAAAACGCGACGGCGAGCTGGTCGCCGCCGAGCTGTACATGGTTTACGACGCGGGTGCGTTCCCCGGCTCGCCCGTGGGGGCCGGCGCGGTCACCGGGCTCTCCCCTTACCGCATTCCCAACTTCCGGGTGGACGGTTTTGACGTGGTGACCAACAAGCCCCGGGTACAGTCCTACCGCGCGCCGGGGGCGCCCCAAGCCGCCTTTGCCGTGGAAACCGTGCTGGATGAGCTGGCACAGGCGCTGGACATGGACCCCGTGGACCTGCGGCTCAAGAATGCGGCCGTCGAGGGCGATCGGCTCGTCTACGGCGCCCCCTTCAACCGGATCGGTTTCCGGGAGGTGCTGCAGGCCGTCCGGGACCATCCCCACTATAAGGCGCCCGTCCCCGGCGGTGCGAAAACTTACGCGGTTGGCCGGGGCGTGGCGGCCGGTTTCTGGTTTGGCGGCAGCATGACGTCCACCGTGCACCTGACCTTCAATGCCGACGGCACCGTCAATCTGGTGGCCGGATCGAGCGACTTGAGCGGCAGCCGGGCGTCTCTGGCCATGATCGTTGCGGAGGAGCTGGGACTTGAGCCCGACGACGTGAAACCGGTCGTCGCGGACACGGACACCGTAGGATACAACGACGTCACCGGGGGGAGCCGGACGACTTACGCGACGGGCGCCGCCTGCTGGCGGGCGTGCCAGGACGCCATCGCCCAGCTCAAGGCGCGGGCGGCCAAGCTGCTGGAGGCGGACCCCGAGGCGGTCGCATTCGGAGGCGGCGAGTTCTGGTTGTGGGAGGAGCCGCAGTACCGGATTAGCATCAAGGAAGTCGCCGCCAGCCTGCAAAAGACGGGCGGGCCCATCTTCGCCAAGGGCATCGTCAACGGTCTCAAGATGGCGCCGGCCTTCGGCGCTCATATCGTCGACGTGGGCGTCGACCTGGAAACCGGCAAGGTGGACATCCTGCGCTACACGGCCGTGCAGGATGCGGGCAGGGCGATTCACCCCGCGTCGGTCGAAGGGCAGCTGCAGGGCGGCGCCGCCCAGGGAGTGGGCTGGGCGCTGTTTGAGGAGTACGTCTATGACCAAGGCGTCATGCGCAACCCGACGTTCCTTGACTACCGGCTGCCGACCGCACTGGACCTGCCCATGATCGACACGGTCATCGTCGAAGTTCCGGCGTCCGACGGCCCCTACGGCGTCCGGGGCGTGGGCGAGACGCCCATCGTGCCGCCCCTTGCGGCCGTGGCCAACGCCATCGCCCGGGCCACCGGCGTGCGGGTGCGGGAGCTGCCCATGTCGCCCGAGCGGGTATGGCGGGCGCTGGCGGCGGCGGGCCGGGCCGAGGGCCTTTTCGCAAGCCACGCCGACGGTTAAGCGGGGTGTGCCACCATGCCCAACGTCTGGGTGCCAAGCCCGATGCGAGACGTGACCGGCGGCCGGCACACGGTGAACATCCCCGGCAAGACGGTGCGGGAAGTGCTGGCCAACCTCCTAGAGCGCTACCCCGAGGCGCGGCAGCGGCTGTTGCGGGACGACGGGTCCTTGCATCCGCACCTTATGCTCCTGGCCGACGGCGTTCAGGTAGACGGCTGGGACGCCCCGCTGGAGGAGGACAGCGAACTCGTCATCGCCGCAGCGCTGGGCGGCGGGTCCGTCGTTAAGGCCGCTCCATAGCCGCCGTCCAACCGGCGTCTAGCCGGGCAAGTCTCCGGGCGCGTCGATGTCCCGCACTTCCTGCGAATCGACGGGCAAGGCGCGTACCTGCTCGCCGGCGGCTAGCAGCACCGCGCGGGCGCCCCGGTCGCCGGTGAGGGTCAGCACCCGGGGCCAGAGCTCCCGCCGCATCACGCAGGGCGGACCTGGACGGTCCGGCCCGTACGAGACGGCCGCGGCCAACGCGCCGGGAGCAAAGGCCAGTTCCACGAGGCGCCGCAAGGTTTCGGGCCGGACAAAGGGCTGGTCGCCCAAGACCACGGCCAGTGCTTCCACTTCTCGAGCCTCCTCGGCCGGATCGTGCACTGCCTGTACCGCCCGCATCCCCAGCGCAGCCCGCACGCCGGCCCGCAGGGACTCCGCCTGACCAAGCCCGTAGTCGGGATTGTAGACGCAGCGAACCGTCGCCGGCAGCCCGACTAGCGCCGCCTCCACCTCGGCGGCGGCATGGCCGGTGACGACCCACACCGGCGAGAGCCCCGCGGCGAGGCAAGTGCGCACAACTTTTCGCACCATCGGCTCCCCGTCCACGGGCATCACCTGCTTGACCGCGCCCATACGGCTTCCCAGCCCTGCGGCCAGCACCACCGCTGCGACAGCAGGCCCGCCCGCGGAGGGAAGATCTGCCGGTGGGAAGCTTGAGGACGAACCCACCTGCCCGCTCACCTCCATCAGGTACAATGGAGCCAAGGTTAGCTAAGAAGCGCGCCAAACCTTCCTGAGCAGGCGTGCGGGTGCCGGGTTCCCGGTGCTTCGTGTCCCGGCGCCGGTTTCGAAAGGAAGACGGTCATGTCCCGGCGGCAGCCCAGGGTCCCCCACGTGTTTCGGGGCCACACCCTGGATGAGTTCCAGATCCAGGCGGCCATCGCCATCCAACAGGAGATGTCCACCCTCGTCAGCGCGCCGACGGGCACAGGCAAGAGCCTGATCGCCGACTACTTGGTGGACGCCATGCTCCACCAGGGGCGGCGGGTGGTTTACACCGCGCCCATCAAGGCGCTGGTCAACCAAAAGTACCGGGAGTTCCGGGAGCTTTACGGCGGCGCCCGCATCGGCATCTTGACCGGGGACCTCTCGATGAATCCCGAGGCGCCCGTCGTCGTGATGACCACGGAAGTCCTGCGCAACCGGTTGCTGAGCGACGGCGCCGTCGACGCCGACTGGATCGTCTTTGACGAAATCCACTACCTCGACCATCCCCAGCGGGGCACCGTCTGGGAAGAAGCGATGCTGCTTTTGCCACCCGGCTGCCGCATCCTGGGCCTCTCGGCCACGGTGCCCAACATCGGCCAAATCGCGTCCTGGCTGGAAACCGTTCACGGCGAAGAGGTGGCCACCGTCGTCCACACGGAAAGGGCCGTGCCCTTGCGCCACCGCTACTTCGCCAACACCGGGCGCCTGGTCGACTACGCCGAGCTGTGGCAGCACCTGACCGGACACGACCTCAAGGGCGGCACCTTGTCGGTGGAGGAGGCGCACCCGCGGGGCCGAAGCCGGGCCGGCCAGGATGCGTCCGGGACCCGCCGCAACGCGGCGCACATGGATCTCATCAACTACATGCAGCGCCACAGCCTTTTCCCCGCCATCTACTTCGTCCTCAGCCGCCGGGAGGGCGAGCGCATGGCCACGGAACTCGCCCGCCGGCGCGGGTTTCTAAGACCCCACGAGCGCGAAGCCGTGCGAGTCACCGTGCGCAGCATCTTGCACCAGGCGGGCTTGTCGCCCGGGGCCATCCCGGGCCTCGACGCCATGGCGGAGCTTTGGTCCCGGGGCATCGGCGTGCACCACGCGGGGCTATTGCCTATCGTCAAGCACATCGTCGAGCACCTTTTGGAGCGGCGCATCTTGCGCATCGTCTACGCCACGGAAACCTTTGCCGTCGGCGTCAATATGCCCGTGCGCACGGTCTGCTTCGACAGCCTGGAGAAGTTCGACGGGCGGCAGTACCGGCTGCTCACCCAGCAGGAGTACATGCAGATGGCGGGCCGGGCCGGCCGGCGGGGGCTTGACCGCGAGGGGACGGTCATCTGCCGGGCGGAAGCGGGTCAGTTCCTCAAGGCCGGCCTGCGGGACTGGGAAACCGAGCGGCTCGAACCGCTGGCCAGCCGCCTGGCGCTCACGTACACGACGGTGCTTAACCTCGTGCGCCGCTGGGGGGAAACCGAACCGGCGGACGGGGCGGCCGCACCGGCGGGCGCTTACCCCGGCCTTCGCGGCGCCGGCCGGCCGCCGGAAGATGTACGACGATGGCTCGCCCGCTCGCTCAAGTGTTTCCAAGCGGACGATCCGGCCGAGGCGGCGGCTGCCCTCCACGAAGAGTTCGCCGAGCGCGCCGCGGCCCTCACCAAGCTCGGCTACATCCACGACGGCGCCTTGACCACCAAGGGCGAGTTTTGCCGGCGCATCTGGATCAAGGAACTGCTCGTGACGGAGCTGGCCTTTGACGGCACGCTGGCGGGCATGTCGCCCGACGCGCTGGCCGGCTGGGCGGCCGCCACCGTCTGGGAGCCGAGGCCCCAAGACGCGAGCCTCCCCCGGGCCGCGCCGGGCTGGCTCGCCGCAGCCCACATGGCGGCGGACCGCATCATGCGCCACGCGGGCCCGGCGGCAAGGCCCGGCCTGCAGGTGGAAGGCCGCATCGCGCCCGTCGTCCAGCGGTGGGCCGCGGGCCAAGACTGGCAGTCCGTGCTGCGGGACTATCCCTTGGAAGCCGGCGACTTCGTCGCCCTATGCCGGCAAGCCGTCGACCTGTTGCGCCAGGTGGCAAGCGCCGCGGGCGCCGCCAGCGGCGGTGCCGTCCCTGCCGGCGGCACCAGCGGCAGCCCGGGCGGCCTTGACGCCATGCTCACAACCGTGCGGAACACGGCCGTCCAGGCTATCGACGCGGTGGAACGGGATATCGTGCGCGCCACCCGCCTTTTCTAACGCCCCAACCGCACGAATGCCGCAGGCTGCACCCCGGCTCAGTGCCCGTTGCGCAGCCAGGTCTCGATGGCAAGATAGTGCTTGAGGAAGAACGGGTTTAGAGCCAGCCCGACGGCTATCGCCACCACGACCCACACCAACGACCAGGCGACGCGCCGTACGAGACGCGGCCTTCTTGAGGTGCGGGCCACCAAGGGCAGCGCCACCAAGGAGCTGGCTAGGCTGGAGAAAACTACGGCGGAGCCGCCCACGAGCGGCTCCACCACGTTGGCGGCCACCAAATTGGCAGCGGTGGCGGCCGTGGACGCGCTGGACACGAGCCCGCCTGCAAAGCTGACGGCGTAAAACCCTAAGGTGCCGCCCAGTCTCTGGCCGAGGGTGCCCACGACGGTGATGATCGCGAAAAGCAGGCCAAAGTGAAGCGCGGAACCGAGGGAGAACGGCGATTCCATCTCCACCGCTGGCGGTTTGACGGACGCCGCGCGGCGGCCCCCGAGTGCCATCAGCAGGCTCACCAGCATCATCAGCCCGACGGGCAGCACCCCGACAGGAAGGGCTGCCGGTGCGAAGATGGCCAAGGTTAAACCGTTGCGCAAGAAAGACGCCGTCCTGGCCAGCATGATGCCGCGAAACGCCAGATCTTCGACGGTGTCGTCCCCTTCGCGCGCCTTTGTCGCCAGGGCAGCACTCGTCGCCACGGAGTTTACAAGACCGCCGAAGAAGCCGGTGAAGGCGATGCCCCGTGCGCCGTACAGCCTGAGCAGGATGTAGTTGCCAAAGCTGATGGCGCTGATGAGGACGACCATGGTCCAGACGCTCCGCAAATCAAACAAGCCCCACGGATCCACGGGGCCCATGGGCAGTACCGGCAGGATGACGAAACTCAACAACAGCAGCGTGATGGCCGCGTGCATCTCTTGGCGCGTCAAGTGGTGGGTAAAAAGGACAAGTTCCTCTTTCCAGCTCAAGAGGATGAGCATGAGGATCGTGACGGCCACTCCTAAGAACAAATGGCCCTGGGCAACCAGCATTCCGACAAAGGTCATCAAGAACAACGACACCGACGTCGTGGCTTCTACGCCTTGCTGTTTGCGGAGGGCGCTGAGGTTAAAGATAAGGACAATGATGGCGATGAAGGCCAAGGTAGCGATGGCATAGGCCGTCCCCATCTGCCACGAGAGGAACCCGAGCAGGGCGGAGAACGAGAACGTGCGCAAGCCGACTTCCTTCCCGGCACGCTCCCGTTCGAAGCCTACCAGCAGACCCAGGCCAAGGGTGATGGCCAAGTCCCATAATGTTAGGTACGACAGCTCCTCGTGCATCGGCCGGACCCCTTATGTGAGAATCTTATCTCCTTCACCAGATGGTAAAAGAAGTCCTTGCTGCTCTCGGTCCGCTCTCCGAATGCCGTGGAGTGAAAGGCCATGCCGCACGAAGTCCGGCGCCCCTGCATTACAAGCCGGCCGCCGGTCGACGGGCAATCCTTGGCTCGCGGTCCGCACCGAGTCTATGGCGTGTTTTCAGCCGCCGGTTGGCGCCGGCCGGCAGCGTAGCCGGAGCGCAGCCGCAGCCAAGCGAGGGCTGCCCCGCAGGCGGCCAGCATCACCGACATGAGCGGCACCCGGGCGAGGCCCACCATGTCGGCTACGGTGCCGCCCAGCAAGCTGCCAAAGGAACCGGCCAGCGACGACGTGCCTTCATATAGACCCACAGCCTCCGCCCGGCGCTCCGGCGGCGTCCGCCGGGCGATGGTGCCCGTCGCCCCCGCGGACATGAACGGGAACATCGGCATGCCAAAGAGAATCAGCGTCGCCAGCGGGTCCTGAAGCAGCGCCACGAGGCCGTACACGGCCACATAGCCCAGGCAGCCCGCCACGAGCACCCGCTCGGCCCCCCAGCTGTCGGCGAGGCGCCCGAGCGGTCCCATGACGACGATCCCTAAGAAACTCGCCACGCCCATGCTGATCCCAACGTATTCCAGCGATCCGCCCAGGTGCTCGGTCAAATACGGTCCGAGCACGGCGAAGAATGCCTCGTTGCCCGTCACCGTAAGCAGGATGACTCCCAGCAGCGTCGCCACGGCCTGCAACCGCCATATGGGCGCGGAAGCGGAAGCGCCATGTCCGGGTACCATCGGGGCGGCCTC
>ERZ777003.1683-NODE-1683-length-30898-cov-62.791946_pt1 | contig 30898 bp, 27 predicted proteins | sample MGYA00374956_ERZ777003 | MGnify/ENA primary metagenome ERZ777003 (study PRJEB29302, sample SAMN06268252) | bioreactor metagenome | isolation source: Joint BioEnergy Institute, California, USA | place: USA:Joint BioEnergy Institute, California, USA | collected... | reverse complement strand
GCCGCCTCGCCGAGTTTGGTCTTTGAGGTGCCGCCCGAGCCGTTGGCGATGAGCCAGTTGTTGAGGTTGCGGAGGGCCTGCTTGTCCTTGGCGATCTGGTCGAAGGGGAGCAGGCGGCCGTCCGGGCCGGTGATCGGCGGGTTGGCGAAGCGCGGGTCGGTGGCGGGCACGGTCGGTCTGAAGCCGCTGTCAATGAGGGCGTTGACCAGCCAGTGGCCGCGGGCCAGGGCGGCGAGCCGTACCTTGTCGTCGAGTGCCTGCAGCCGCGTCTTGTCGACCTCGGTGAGTTTGTCGAAGGCGAGCGGGGCGCCGGTGCTCAGGGCCAGCCACAGTGCCTGGCCCTCGAGCGGTACGACGATCCCGGCCACACCGAGGGCGAGGCCCAGTAGGAAGGATTGCCCTTTGCGTCTCGCCTCGTCCTCGGCGTCGAGGGCGCCCTGAACCAGCCGCTCGGCGGCGTACTGCATGCCGGAGACGTGGCCCAGGGCGCGCATGACCCGCTCCAGAGGTTCGATGCCGCGGGCGCCGTCGGCCGCGGCCCGGACGAGCCGGTCGGCGAGGTCACCCATGCCCTTCTCGAAGGGCTTGATCGTTGCAGGTGAGGTGGCGAACGTCTTCACGAACGCGAACGTGTCGGCCGGGCTCAGCCGGAAGGCCGGTTTGAGCCCGGGGACCACGGTCTTCACCGCGCCGAAGGCGCTGGGCAGGGTGCGGTTGGCGTCGCTGAGGTTCGCCCCCTCGGTGATCTCCGTGACGTACGCCCCGGCGATCTCGGCGAGGTGCACCCTGGTGGGCTCGGCGATGTCCAGCTTCGGCAACGTCCTGATGAGATCGAACGCGAGCCTGGCGGCCTCGGCGCTGTGCGCGCCGTCCCGCTCGTCGTACGCGCCCGCCGCGGCGGCGAGCATCCGGCCGAAGGCGTCCGCCCGCGAGTTCTCCTTGGCCTGAAGGTGGTCCTGATGGGCGAAGCTGGACCGCACCGCGACCCGGTCGTTGAGCCGCCGGAGGAAGGTCTCCAGGGGGACGTCGCGGGTCGCCGCGGCGATCGCCGCGCGAGCCGCGGCAGGGTTGTTGCCGAGGGCGTGGAGGAAGCCGGCGAGGTCCTCGCCGCTGACGTTGCTGTCGGGGGCGAGGGCATGCCGGTTGACCACGCCGGCGAGCCAACCCGCGGGGAACTCGCCCGCGCGCAGCAGATCGCCGAGGCCGTGTTTGCGTACCGTCACGCCTCCGGCCTTGGTGAGAACGGGCCCGGCGGCGAGCCGTTCCCGCATCTGGGCGAACGCGCGCGAGCCGCCGCCGGAGCGGATCGCCGTGCCGAACGCGCGGCTGACCGTGTCGATCGCCTTGTCGGCGTCATCGCCCAGCGCGCCGCGCAGCCGCCGCCCGAGGTCGAGCGTGCTCTCCAGGCCGAGTTCCGCGAAGAACGCCGCGGTGAAATCGGGGTCGTCCTCGTGCTCGGCGAGCGTCTTGACGAACGTCGCGTACCTGTCGCGGGCGCCGATGGTGAAGGGGGAGACGTCGCCGATCGAGCGGGCGAGGGCGGCGCCCCGCAGCCGGGCCTCGGTCACGCTGACGAAGGCGCTCTCGTCGAACGGACGCAGCCCTTGCCCGCCGCCGGGCGTCCAGGACGGCAGCGCGCCGGTCTTGCGGGCCAGCTCCTCGCGACGCCGCAGATCCGGAAGCTGCCGCTCCACCCAGTTCGCCACGTCCTGGACGCGCAGCATACGGGTACGGTCGCCGCCGACCCGCGCCAGCTCGGCGAGTATCGCCCCCGTCTCCTCCCGCAGAACGGCCTGCGCCTTCTCCAGCAGCGCGACGAACTCGGCCATCAGGGCCGGATTCATCCCGGAGAAATCGGGCGACAGCGGCCCTGTTCCCGGGGGTACCGGGGGCGGTCGCTCCATTCTTCGCGCCTTTCAGACTCGCTACCTGGGACCGGCCGGCGGTCGGTTCCGCCGTGGGCTCGATATGGCAGAGGCCGGCCTCGTGACCATCTTGGAGGAACATGGCGGGCGCGGCAGGAAGTCGACCGTCTCGGCCTTTCCGTTTCGATCTCGCTGCGCTGACGGGAACAGTGAAGTGTTCCCGCCCGTACGAGGCGGCGAGGGCAGCCGTATGTGGACGAATTGCCGGTAACCCCCTATCGCATCGGGAGCGAACGGGCCGATGATCATTTGCGGTCACCGAGAGGGAGATCGTGGAGGCCGAGGGCGCGGAAGTAGCCCTGGCTGAAGAATTGCACGACGGTGGTGGCCATCTGTTCCGGGGTGTGGTGGCGGCCGTCCTCCAGCCACCAGCTCAGGGTGGCGACGATGTGGTTGGCGGCGAGGAAGAGGACCAGGTCCTCGGGGATGCCGGACGGCGTGCGCCCGGCGAGGGGGCAGGTCCGCCTGGCCGTGCCGAGCCGCCGGCGGGCCACCTGGACGCAGAGTTCGCGCAGGTGGGCGGTGAAGGCGGGGTCGCCGCGGCGGCCGAGGAGCGGGCGGAACAGTTTGGCGTGCGTGGCGAAACGCTCGAAGAACCGGGTCCATGACCGTACGCGGTCGGTCGGATCCTGGGCGGCGGGGTCCGCGTCGAGGGGGATCTCGGCGGCGATCTCGGCGAAAATCTGCTCGGCCACGTGGTACTTGTCCCGGAAGTGGCGGTAGAACGTGGCCCGATTGACCATCGCGCGGGCCGCGATGTCCGAAACGGTCACCTCGGTGAAGCCCTTTTCGTCGACCAGCTCCACGAACGCCTGGCGGATCAGCCGTCGCGTGCGGGCGGCCTGAAGGCTATGCGACATCTGTCCCCCCATGTCGCACGGCGCGACACTCCGAGACGGTTGCCGATGGTACGGCACAGCCCATTTCACAACCCTTGGGGGTGACATTTCACCAGCAAGGGGAGAATTCGCGATGGCCAGGGTGATGACGGTCAACCGGCTCGGGCTCGCCGCCGGTGAACCTCAGGATTTCGCCTTCATCCGCACCCTCGCCTACGCCGGGTACGGCGCGGCGTCCGCCGGCGAGGTGGCGTACGTGGCCCGCAGGATCGCGGAGGCGGGCGGCGGCCGGGAGGCGTACGTGCGCGCCTGGGGCCGAGCAGGGCCGGGCGAACGCGGCCCGGGCGCGGGAGGCCCTCGCCGCGGGGCGGACGGCGACCGCCCGCACGCATTTCCACCGTGCCTACAACTACCTGCGCGCCGCCGAGTTCTTCGTCGACCGGAGCCGCCCGGCCGAGGCCGCGGCGCTGTACGACGAGGGGGTGTCCTGTTTCGACCGGGCGCTGCCGCTGCTCGGCACGCCGGCCGAGCGGCTGCGCGTGCCGTACCGCGACGGCCCGAACCTGCCCGGCTACTTCTTCGCCGCGGCAGGCGACGGCGCGCCCCGGCCCACCGTGGTGATCTGGGGCGGCGGCGGTGGGCACGGCGAGGAGCTGTACTTCCTCGCCGGGGTGCCCGAGGCGCTCGCCCGCGGGCTCAACGTCGTGCTGTTCCACGGGCCGGGGCAGCGCGGGCTGCTGCACCACCATCCCGGCCAGGTGATGCGCGCCGACGCCGAGGTGCCGCTCGGGGCGGTACTCGACCACGTGGCCGCGCGCCCCGAGGTACGGCCGGACCGGATCGCCCTGTACGGGCTGAGCTTCGGCGGCTATCTCGCGCCCCGCGCGGCGGCGTTCGACCGGCGCGTCGCGGCGCTCGTCGCCAACGCCCCGATCCCCGACATCCACGAGGCGATCATGGACGCGATCACCACGGCGCTGCCCACACCGCCACCGCCGGACGCGCCCGACGCGTTCTGGGACGAGGTCCACCGGCAGGCCGCGGCGCTGGACTGGACGCTCGCCGCGACGATCGAGAACTCCATGCTGTGGACCACAGGTGCCGCGTCGCTGGGCGAGTTCCTGCGCCTCACCCGGGCCTTCCGCCTGACCGACCTGGTCGAGAGGATCACCGTGCCCGTGCTGTCGCTGTCCGCGGACGGGGAGAGCGCGGTGCAGCGGGCCCAGGCCGCGTCCTTCCACGAGCGCCTCGACGTCCCGCACAAGCGGTTCCACCGGCTGACCGTGGCCGACGGCGCCGACGCGCACTGCGGCATCGGCAACATCGCCCTGACCTCGTCGATCGTCTACGACTGGCTGGCCGGGGTGCTCGCGGGCTGAAACCTGTCGCAGCCGGAACGACCTGCCCCACGCCGCGGCGGTGTGCTGCTCACCGGTACGGCTATCGCCGGGAAACCGGCCGTTTGCTATACCTGGGGCTTGCATGTTCATTAACCGGTTTTGAGGTGGGGGATGCGCGTAATTCGGACGGCTGTGGCGATGCTGGCGGCGGCGGCCGCACTGACCGGCTGTGGCCTGGTGGACGCGGTCGGTCTGGAGACGGACGCAGGATCCGCCAGATCGAACGGCGGGTCGTCCGAACCGGGCACCAACCCCCTCGACAACCCGGACGGCACCAAGCCCGGGCTCGCGCCGATCACCTCGGCCAAGGACAAGGAGGAGGCCCGGGCCCTCATCGAGAAGCTCGCCACCAGGGGGCGCGGCCCCAAGACCGGCTACTCCCGCGAGGAGTACGGCTACGCCTGGGCGGACACGGCCACCGGCGTACCGCTCGCCCGCAACGGGTGCGACACCCGCAACGACGTGCTCGCCCGGGACGGCACGAACCTGAAGTACCGGTCCGGCTCCGACTGCGTGCTGGAGTCGATGACCATCTACGACCCCTACACGGGCACCACGATCGAGTGGCGCAAGGCCGAGGCGGCCAAGGTGCAGATCGACCACGTGGTGCCGCTGTCGTACAGCTGGCAGATGGGCGCCTCGCGCTGGCCCAAGGCGAAGCGGGTGCAGATCGCGAACGACCCGCTCAACCTGCTCGGCGTGGACGGCTCCACCAACTCCAGCAAGGGCGACGCCAGCCCTGCCTCCTGGCTTCCGCCGAACCGCAGGATTCGCTGCGCCTACGTGACGCGGTTCGCCCAGGTCGCGCTCAAGTACGACCTTCCGGTCACCACGGCCGACAAGAGCGCGATGCTGGAACAGTGCCGCTGACCTTCGCCTCCGGCGCCAACGGCGCGGCGCCGCCCTCTCGGCCCCGGCTCTGGTCGCTTCGGGTCCATGATGACCGGGGCCGCCGACGGCGCGGGATCGATCATGCCGGCCACCGGAGACCGGCTATTGGCACCACCGCGAGCAACCTGCCGCCGCAGACGGCCGCCCCGGCGGACGAGCCGAAGCCGGACCGGCCGAACGAGGAACAGCCCAACCGGTTGTAGCCGCCACCGAGGCTCGACCGGTCCGCAACAAGAACACCGGCGGCCCGCGGTCACGTCTCGCGGGACCGGCCCCGGCCAGGCGGCGTCGGTGATCCTCCCGGTGCTCGCCATACGCGACGAGTCAGAAGGACTGTGCGGAAGCCGCTGTCGCGCCCGCCCGTCAACATCCACCCGGCGGCCGTCGCCGCCCGGGCCGCCACGCGCCGGCTCCCGCCCACAAGGTGGACGGCAGACAGGCCGAGCGCTGTCTGACCCTTGCGGCCCCTTCGGCCGACCAGCGCGTATCCGCCGCAGCGCCAGGCCATGCCCGCCCGCACTTGCGCGGTCCGCGCCTGACCCGCCGCAGGCGCCTGGACGTAACGCCGCAGTGAGGTCCGCCTGTCGCCCGAACCTTATCCGGCCTTATACCTTGCCGCACCAAGTATCTGGTCGTACCGTGAAAGAGTGACGGACATCGATGAGGAGGGCGCCCCGACGCTGCACCGGCTCCGGCGCGAGCTGGCCAGGGGCACCGCCGAGCTGGCCGTGTTGTCGATCCTCAGCTCGGGTCGGCGCTACGGGTACGAGCTGCTGAAACTGCTGCAGAGCGCCGGTGCGGGCGTGCTGGAGATCAAGGAGGGCACGCTCTACCCGCTGCTGCACCGCCTGGAGGACGCGGGACTCATCGTGTCCTCCTGGGAGGTGGAGGGCGGCCGGGGCAGGCCGCGGAAGTACTACTCGATCACGGGCGACGGCCGGGTTCACCTGGCCCTGCTGCGGGCGGAGTGGAGCGAGCTCGTCGAGGCGATGCGCGCCCTGCTCGACACATTGGACGGAGTGCACCGATGAGTTACGACCAGCGCACCGGCGAGCGCGACCGCAAGGTCATCGAGACGTACACGCGCGAGGTGGCCGCCCTGCTGCCGGGCCCCGTCCGGGAACGGCGGGCGATCGTCGCCGAACTCACCGATCACCTGACCGAGGCCGCCGAGGCGGGCGAACTGGACGAGGCGCTGCGCCGTCTCGGCGATCCCGAGGCGGCGGCGAAGTCCTTCGCCCGGGTACGGCTCGCCGACCCGGCCCCAGCCATGCGGCGCCTCGTGGCGGCCGCCGTCGACAACCTGCCGCTGATCGTGCCGACGGTCACCCTCGTGCTGCGGGACCTGGCCACGCGCGACCAGGTGGCCTGGGCGTTCCCGCCGGCGTGGTACATCCGCCTCGGCGACACCTTCTGCGTCTCCTCGCCGTTCGGCTGCGGCGGGTACGACCACGCCGGGGCGCTGTTCACGGTCGGCATCCCCCTCGCGCTGGCCTGGTCGGTGCTCGGTCTCGGCCTCATCGAGAGCCGTACCGGCACCACACCCGGCAAGTATCTGCTGGGCCTGCGCGTGGTCACCGGCACCGGCCTGCGGATCAGCGGCATCTCCGGGATCGTCCGCCGCCTCGGCTTCCTCCTCGGCCCGGCGGCCTGGCTGGACTGGGTGCCGTTCCTGGTCGGCGACCGCCGGCGTGTGCTGGACCGGCTCGCCGGGACGAGGGTGGTCCTGGCCGCGCCCCGCGAGATCGCCGAACCGGCCAGGGCGGAGCCCGTGACGTGACCGGGTGTGGCGCACGGTGGAGGCATGCGTTCCGCTCGGCGAGCCGGTACGGCAGGGCCGAGGGACCGCCGAGGCCGCACCCCGGTGAGTCGCAGCCTCGGGAACGCCTCCGGCCGGCCATGCCGGGCCGGCGGGCCGCCGAAAAACGGCCCGGCCCATTCGCCGTGGTCGTCCATGCCACGGCGAATGGGCCGATGAGCGCGTCACCGCCGATCGAAGGCGGGTTCGCGTGCCGGTGTCGCCCGGCCGCGCGTTCGCCTAGCGGGCCGCGGTGAGCTCGGGCCGCTCCTGCTTGGCCTCCTCGGCGGGCGGGAGCGACTCGTAGGGCTTGTAGGGGATCTCGATGTTCTCCTCGCGGTAGCGCCGGTGCAGGCGCTTGATGAACTCGTGCACGATGAGGTACTGCGCCGACGGCTCGCTCGCGCGCAGGATCACCGAGAAGTCGATCCGGAGCTCGCCGAAGGTGTTGAAGCGGATCAGCGGCTCGAAGTCGGGCACCGCGCCTGGAACGGTCCGCTGCACGTCACGCGCCACCTCGAGCGTGATGCGCTCGACCTCGTCGAGGTCGCTGTCGTAGCTCACCCCGACCTTCACGGTGACGGACGTCTCCTCCACCGGCTGGTGGTAGTTCGTCATCACCGTGTCGGCGAGGTGCGCGTTCGGCACGATCACGATGTTCCCGGAGAGCTGGCGCACGGTGGTGTTCCGCCAGTTGATGTCGTCGACGTACCCCTCCTCACCGGTGTCGAGGCGCACGAAGTCGCCGGGCTGGACCTTCTTCGAGGCCAGGATCTGGATGCCGGCGAAGAGGTTGCGCAGCGTCTCCTGCAGGGCGAGGGCGACGGCGAGACCGCCCACGCCCAGCGCGGTGAGCAGCGGCGCGACCGATATGCCGATGCTCTGCAGCAGCACCATGACGCCGACGCCGACGATGGTGCCGCGGGTGAGCAGGACGAAGATGCTCGCCGACCTCGCCACCCCCGATCGGGAGAGGGCGACCGAGCGCACCATGTTGGCGGCGAACTGCGCGATCGTGAACGAGACCGTGAGCACGATCGCGGCGAGGAGCACCCGCTCGACGAACCCGCGTACCGGCTCCTCCAGCCGCAGGATGTTCGTCGCCCACCACGCCCCGGTGATGGCCGTCGCGGGCAGGGCGATCTGCCGCAACATGTTCCACCACAGGTCGTCCCACTGGCTGGTGGTGGAGGCGGCCCGCTGCGCGAGCCGGCCGAACAGCGCGCGCAGGAGGATGCCGAGCACCACCCCGCACACCAGGCAGGCGCTCGCGAAGGTGAAGGACATGATGTCCGCGGGCCGGGTCATGGACGCCCCCCGCGGCGCACCGGAGTCCCCTCACAAACCGGGACGTCCGGCGCGACGTGAACCACACTGGTACTCACGTGAAGATCATGTTAGCGACGCCCACGTCGGCTTTGATCACTTTTGCGCCATCACGGTGACCGCCGATCCGGCACCCCGCCACACCGGCCGGTCGCCCGTCGACCTGCGCGTTTCACCCGTCCCCGGGGGCGGGGGAGGGCAGCAGGAGGGTGACCTGGGCACCGCCGCCCGGCGCCGCGGCGAGGCGGAGGGCGCCGCCCGCGGACTCGGCGGTACGGCGGGCGATGTCGAGGCCGAGCCCGGTGGAGCCCGCCCCGCTGTGGCCGCGCCGCAGCACGCCGTGCACAAGGTCCGGCGGGAAGCCGGGCCCGGCGTCGGCGATGGTGAGCTCGACGCCCGACGGCGTGGGCGCGAGCCGTACGGTGAACGGCGTGCCTTCGGGGGTGTGGGCGAACACGTTGCCGAGCAGGGCGTCCACGCAGGCGGCGAGGTCGTCGGCGCTCACCGCGACCGGCTGCGGGGCGGGGGCGAGATCGACGGTGACGGATCGGCCCTGGTCCTCGGCGAGGACCGACCAGAACGCGACCCGGTCGGCGACCACCGTGGCGGCGTCGCACGAGCCGCGCTCCCGCCTGCGGCGGCGCACGTCGGTGATGACCGCGGAGACCGCGCGTTCCAGCGCGTCGGCCCGGGCCTCGACCCGGGCCGCCTCCTCCGGGTCGCGCAGCGACTCGGCCTCCAGGCGCAGCGCGGTGAGCGGGGTGCGCAGCCGGTGGGAGATGTCGGCGACGGTCTCGCGTTCCTCGGCGAGCAGCTCGTCGATGCGGTCGGCCAGGTGGTTGAGGGCCGCCGCGACCGAGCGCACCTCGGGCGGCCCGCCGGGTACGGCTCGCGCGGACAGGTCGCCCGCGGCGAGGCGGTGCGACACATGGGAGAGGGCGGTGACCGGGCGGATCACGGCACGGGCCAGCCGGTCGGCGACGAGGATGCCGAGGCCGACCAGGGCGAGGCCGAGCAGGAGCATGCCGAGCCACGCCTCGGCGACGCCGCGGGTGAGCGCCGCGTCGCTGAGGAACACGCGGACCACCGCGGTGCCCTCGGGCAGGCCCTGCACGGCGATGAGGATCTCCCGGCCGCCCGGCGCCTCGGCGGTGACGCTGCGGCCGCGCGCGGCGAGCCGTACCGCGGCGGACCGCGGCGCGGGGGTGCCGAGGGTGCGGCCGTCCGGGAGGAAGACCGTGATCGGGTACCCGGTGGCCGAGGCCCGCTCCACGGTGAGCTCCAGTGCCTGCTCGTCGTCGACGGCCACGGCGACGGCCACCGACTCGGCGGTGCGGGTCGCCTCGCCGGTCGCCGCGTTCTCCGCGGCGGTGCGGATCAGCAGCGCGAGCGGGACGAGCAGCGCGACCAGCACGAGCGAGGTCGTCGCCGCCACCAGCAGCGCGAGCCACCTTCTCATCGTGGCCCGGCCGGGTCGGGGCGGGGGTCATGGCCGCCGGGCGTGCGGGGCGCGTCCGGCAGGGACGGGCGGATCATGACGGGGCGACCAGCTTCACGCCGACGCCGCGCACCGTCTGCAGGTAGCGGGGCTCCTGGGCGGTCTCGCCGAGCTTCCGGCGCAGCCAGGACAGGTGCACGTCCACGGTCTTGTCCGCCCCGCCGTACGGCACGTGCCAGACCTCGACGAGCAGCTCGCGCTTGGTCACCACCTCGCCCTGCCGTACCGCGAGGTAGTGCAGCAGGTCGAACTCGCGCGGGCTCAGGTCGAGCCGGGTGCCCGCGAGGGTCGCCTCCCGGGCGCGCGGGTCGAGCCGCAGCTCGCCCACGACGATCACGTCGTCGGTACGGCTCTCGCCGAGGCGGCGCAGCACGGCCCGGATGCGGGCGTCGAGCTGGGCCGCGCTGAACGGCTTGACCACGTAGTCGTCGGCCCCGGCGTCGAGCAGCCGCACGATGTCGGACTCCTGGTCGCGCGCGGTCGCCACGATCACCGGCGTGCGGCTCACCGCGCGGAGCATGCGGAGCGCCTCGGCGCCGTCGAGGTCGGGCAGCCCCAGGTCGAGCACGATCAGATCGGGGCGCTCGGCGAGGGCCTGGCGCAGCCCGTCCATCGCCGTGCCGGAGGAGGACACGGCGTGGCCGCGTTCGCGCAGTCCGCGGGTGAGCGCGGTGCGGATCGCGGCGTCGTCCTCGATGAGCAGAACCCCGGCCATCTCTGCCACGGTAACCCGTCGCCTCGCCTGCCGCACCACGCGTTAGCGCCGCCTTAACCCCGGCTTAGCGTTGCCACTGGAAGGCTGGAGGAGCCCGGGGAACGGCACGGCGACGAGAGAGGACGGTGACGCGGTGAACCGGCGGCTGCTGCTCGTGGTGGCGGGCTGGGTGCTCACCGCCCTGGTCGCGACCGGCGCGGGGATCGCCGTCATCGGCCTGGTGGGCCGCACCTTCGCCGGCGGCCCCGGCGACGTGCTGTCGGAGCAGGAGGCCCGCGACGCGCTCGCCCGCGCCGAGGCCTCACCGCGGCCCACGCGGCCGTCGCCAGTACCGTCCTCGTCCCCGGCGGTGCCGGAGCCCACCCCCACCGCCAAGGCGAGCCCGCGGCCCACGCCCGAGGCCACCCCCGCTCCGACGCCGACGGCGGTGAGCAAGGTGATCACCACCCGCGGCGGCAGCGTGGTCGCCCGCTGCGAGGGCGGCCTGGTGACGTTGCGGTCGTGGAGCCCGGCCCAGGGGTACGAGGCCGACGACGTGGACCCCGGGCCGGACGACTCGGCCAAGGTGACGTTCGAGAGCGACCGGGACGAGGTGGAGATCGAGGTCCGCTGCTCCGCGTCCGGGCCGGTGCACACCGTCGAGGCCGACACCGAGACCGACTAGGCACCGCCTCCGGCCGGACCTCGCCGCCTGACCGCCCGGTGCGGTCGCCGGGTGCCGGCCGTACCGGCCCCCGGATCCGTGACAGGGCCCTCTCGAGGTGCGATCGTCCCGGTCGTGCGGCGGGCACCTCGCCTGCGCGGGTCCCCGCCGCTCAACCGGCCGGGTACGGCGAAGCGGCCTCAGTCGTCGTAATCGTCGTCGTCCCGGTCGTCGTCATCGTCGTAGCGGTCGTCATCGTCCCAGTCGTCGTCGTGCTCCTGGTGGAACCTGACGATCTCCCCGGTGTCGGTGGCGACGTGCACGTCGTACTCCTGGTCGCCCTTGTGCAGCTCGATCTCCCAGACGCGCCGCCCGTGCTCCCAGTCGCGCTCGACGTCGGTGACCCGTGCCCCCGGAACCCTCTTGGTGGCGATCTCGATCGCCCGCTCCCGGGTGATCGTGTCCTCCGCGGCCGCCTTCCGCTCGGCGGCCGGCGAGGGCGGTGCCGGCTCGGCGCGGAAGCCCTGCGCCGCCGCCGGCGCCTGCGCCGGGGCGTTGGCGGCCAGCGCCATCGCGCTCCCGCCGCCGAGCACCGTGGCGATCCCGACACCTGCCATGACCAGCTTCGTCCTGTTTCTCATGGCACCCAGTCAAGCCCCGACCGCGATAGGCGCACGCTGTGCCGTTCCTAAGCTCCGGTTAAGACACGAACGACAGGAGGATCTCGTTCGCCTCGGCGGCGTGGGTCCACAGCAGGCCATGCGGGGCGCCCTCGATCTCGATGTAGTTCGCGCTCGGCAGCGCCGCGTGGAACGGGCGGCCCGTCGCGTCGATCGGCAGGATGCGGTCGGCCGTGCCCTGCATGATCATCGTGGGCAGGCCCATCTCGGCGATCTTGGCGACGTCCTGGCGGAAGTCGGTGAACCAGGTCGGCACGCAGGCCGCGGCGGCGTACGGCGCGGACGCCACCGCGACGTTCCAGCTTGCGCGCACCGTGGCCTCGCTCAGCCGCGGCGTGCCGAGGAACCTGTCGGTGTCGTAGAAGTTCGCGAAGAACGCCTCGTACCAGGCGTACCGGTCCTTTCTGGCGGCCGCCATGTTCGCGTCGAGGACCGACCGGTCCAGGCCGGTGGGGTTGTCCTCGGTCTTGAGCAGGAACGGCTCGAGCGGGGCGATGAACGCGGCCTTGGCGACCCGGCCCGCGCCCTGCGTCGCGAGGTACCGGGCCACCTCGCCGGTCCCCATCGAGAACCCGACGAGGATCGCGTCCTGCAGGTCGAGCACGCCCATCAGCCCGTTGAGGTCCGAGGTGAAGGTGTCGTAGTCGTAGCCGCTGGTGGGCCTGCTCGACCGGCCGAAGCCCCGCCGGTCGTAGGTGATGACCCGGAATCCGGCGTCGAGCAGCGCGACGGTCTGCTTCTCCCAGGAGTCCCCGGTCAGCGGGTAGCCGTGGATGAGCACGACCGGCTGCCCCGTTCCGTGGTCCTCGTAGTAGATCTCGACCGGTACGTTGTTCTCCCTGCCCACGGTCGCGTACGGCATGGCGGACGATCCCTTCGTACTCGTTGACGGCGGCCCGGGTGGACCGATGGCTGACGCGGCCTGCCGCGGGCCATGTGCCCGCCGCATGACCGCCGCCGTCCCCTACCCCCGATTTCCGCGATAACCCTTCGTGGGCGGCTGTGCCGGAGGGAATCGGGAGCCGGGAGCGCCGCCGGGGAGGGCGGTGGCACGTGCCCGCCACCCTCCCCGGGGATGCCACCGCGGGTGGCGACGCCCGGGGGCGTCGAGTGCCCTCCACCTGACGCCGCCGATCTCCCGGCTCTCGTCAAGCCGTGGGTACGGCGGGCGCGTGCCCACCCCTTCCCGGATCAGGGCCGGGGTGCCGCGCCGGCGGGGTGCCGATGGGTCACCGGGCGGCGAGCAGGGCCGCCAGCTCCCGCTCCAGCCCGGCGTCGCCGACCCCCAGCACGGTGAGCGGCAGGCCGAGCAGCCCGGCCGCCCGCTCGGCCTGCGCGCGCAGCTCGGCGGTGGGGGACTGGGCGAGCCAGACCACCCGGCGGTAGTGGCCGAAGTAGGTGTCGCGAAGCTCCGGATACCGGTCGAGGCCGAGCTCCGCGACGACCGAGCGGTCGAAGGTCCGCACCAGGTAGTCGGTGAGCAGGTAGGTCCCCGGCTCCTCGGCGATCAGGTCCTGCGCGAGCGGCCCGGCGAAGACCTCGTAGCAGTGCGCGCCGCGCAGCCGGGCCAGGCCGTACCGGGCGCACACCTCGTCGAGCGCGCCGTACGTGCCGCAGTCGGCGTACGCGACCGCGAGCCTGCGGTGGCGCGGGCGCAGCTCCGTCACGAGCGCCTCGACCGCGGCGGCGATGCGCTCAGGCCGGTTGTGCAGCAGCGGCGGCAGCGGGTGCACGGTCACCGGCCAGCCGCGCCGGTCCGCGATCTCGCGCACGTGCCGGGCGAGCGCCCCGCAGGCGATCACTCCGATCGTGCGGTCCGCGGCGGCCGGGCGGTCAGCCGGGGAAGGCGAGCTCGCCGACGAAGCGGTCGTTGAAGTCGGGCCGGTCGGAGAGCTCGACATAGCGCACCTCCTCCAGCAGCGCGAGCGCCCCGGCCCGCTCCTGCGCCGACAGCAGGGCGAGCTTCGCGCCCTCGCCCGCCACGTTGCCCGCGCTCACGATCCGGGTCGGCGCGAGGGCGGGCACCAGGCCGATGCGAATCGCCGAGGCGGGGGAGAGGTACGAGCCGAACGAGCCCGCGAGCAGCACCTGCCGGATGTCGGACTCGGCCGCGCCGTACTCCTCGAGCAGCAGCCGCCACCCGGTGGCGATCGCCCCCTTGGCGAACTGCAGCTCCCGGATGTCCCGCTGCGACAGGTACACCGGCTCGGCCGCGTCCGGCCCGGTGAGCAGGAACACCCGCTCGCCGTCGACCGTGGCGAGCCGCTCGGCGAGCGCCGGGGAGACCCGCCGCGCCGCGTCCGGGTCCGCGAGCCGCCCGGAGGCGTCGACCAGCCCGGTACGGCGCAGCTCGGCGACCGCGTCCACCAGCCCGGAGCCGCACAGCCCGGCGGGCGCGGCGTCGCCGATCACCCCGAGCTCCACCCGCCCGGCCGCCGGGTCGATGCGCACGGTCTCGATCGCGCCGGGCGCGGCCCGCATGCCGCACCGGATCTGCGCGCCCTCGAACGCGGGCCCGGCCGGGGCGGCGGTGGCGAGCAGCCGGTCGGCGTTGCCGAGCACGATCTCGCAGTTGGTGCCGACGTCGATGAGCAGCCGCAGCCGCCGGTCCCGGTCCATCCCGGCGGCGAGCGCCCCGGCCACGACGTCGCCGCCGACGTACGCGCCGAGCGCGGGCAGCACCACCGCGCGGGCCCGCGGGTGCACCGGCACGCCGAGGTCGGCGGCGAGCAGCTCCGGGAAGGAACGGGCCGCCATCACGAACGGGGCCACGCCGAGCGGCTCGGGGTCGATGCCGAGCGCGAGGTGCACCATGGTCGCGTTGCCCGCGAGCGCGATCTCGTACACCTCCTCCGGGGCCACCCCGGCCCGCGCGCACACCTCGCCGGTGAGCCGGGCGAGCGTGTCCCGGGCCGCGTCGCGCAGCCGGTCGAGCGCGGCCGGGTCGAGCATCGCCGCGCTGATCCGGGAGATCACGTCCGCCCCGTACGGCTGCTGCAGGTTGAGCATCGAGGCGACCGCGGCCGGGGCACCGGTGGCGAGGTCGAGCAGGGTGGCCACCACCGTGGTGGTGCCGAGGTCGTAGGCGATGCCGTACCGGCGGGCGGTGGTGTCCCCCGGCTCGACGTCGATCAGCGCGGTCCCCACCACCACGGCGGTGACCTTGAAACCGGCGGCGCGCAGCACCCGCCCGGCCCGCTGATGGACATGCAGGTCGGGGGTGACCTCGAGGTCGTCGAGCGCGCGCACGATCCGCTCCACGTCCGGCGTCTGGTCGGCGAGCGACGGCTCGGCCGGCTCGAGGTACCGCTTCTGTACGGCGGGCCGCAGGATCACCTGCCGCCCGACCCCGACCGTGGCCGCCTTCGGCCGGGTGACCAGCGGCGGCACCTCGACGGTGAGGTCGCCGGTGGCCTGCGCCAGGCAGGCGAGCCGCCAGCCCTGCCGCAGCCGGTCGGCGTCGAACGCCCGCGGGTCGAGCCGGGACACCGGAACCTCGCCCGCGACGATCCGCACCTTGCACTTGCGGCAGGTGCCGTGCCCGCCGCAGGTCGAGTCGATCGCGACGCCGTTCCAGCTCGCCGCCTCGAACACGGTCACCCCGGGCGGCACGCTCACCTGCACGCCGGACGGCTCGAAGCGCAGCCGTACCCGGGCGGGCGCGTCGTCCTGCGGCGGTGCGGGGCGGCCGTCCGCGCGCACCGGTGCCGGCTCGGTGGTCATGAGGCGGCGGTCTTCGCGCGGTAGGCGGCGATCCAGTTCGCGCCCCACGGGTCGTTGCCGAGCAGCAGGTCGCCCGCGCGCACCGCGGCGACGCACTCGGGGGCGAGCGCGTTCATGATCGCGCTGGTGAGGCCGGCGGACATCGCCATGGCGAGGAACGCGGCGTTGATCGTCGCCCGGTCGGGCAGGCCGAACGACACGTTCGACGCGCCGAGGCACATGTTCAGCCCGTACCGGCGGCGGATCTCGCGGATCGTCTCCAGCGTGACGGTCACCGCGCCGGTGTCCGCGCCGACCGTCATCGCGAGCGGGTCGATGACGATGTCCTCGAGCGGGATGCCGTACTCCCGCGTCGCCACCCGGACGATCTTGTCGGTGATCTCCAGCCGCTTCTCGACCGTCTCCGGGATGCCGGTCTCGTCGTTGGCGAGCGCGATCACCGCCGCGCCGTACCGCTTCACCAGGGGCAGCACCTCGGCGAGCCGGTCGTCCTCGCCGGTCACCGAGTTCACCAGCGCCTTGCCCCGGTAGACGGCGAGGCCCGCCTCCAGCGCCTCGACCACCGAGGAGTCGATGCACAGCGGCAGGTCGGTGTGCTCCTGGACGAGCCGGACCATGCGGGCGAGCAGGTCGGCCTCGTCGGCGAGCGGCACGCCCGCGTTCACGTCGAGCATGTCGGCCCCGGCGGCGACCTGGCGCTCGACGTCGGCCACCACCTGGGAGAGGTCGCCCGCGCGCAGCGCCTCGGCGAACTTCTTCCGTCCCGTTGGGTTGATGCGCTCGCCGATCACGCAGAACGGCCGGTCGGGGCCGATGACCACCTCGCGGGCGTGGGAGCGGAGGACCGTGTGCATGTGACCGCCCTTCTCAGGAGACCAGGGCCCGGCGGCGTTCGAGCAGTTCCTTGGCGCGGCGCACCGCCGAGGAGGCGTCGGCCGCGTACCCGTCCGCGCCGACCGCGTCGGCGTACTCCTGGGTGACCGGCGCGCCGCCCACCATGACGATCACCTGGTCGCGCAGGCCCGCCTTGACCAGCGCGTTGATGTTCGCCTTGAACATCGGCATCGTCGTGGTGAGGAACGCGGAGAACCCGACGATGTCCGGCCTGTGCTCGCGGACCGCCTCGACGAACCGCTCCGGCGGCACCTGCACGCCGAGGTCGATCACGGTGAACCCGGCGCCCTCGAGCATGATGTTCACCAGGTTCTTTCCGATGTCGTGCACGTCGCCCTTGACGGTGCCCATCACGAACGTGCCGATCGAGGACGCGCCGGTCCGCGCGAGCAGCGGCCGCAGCACCTCCATCGCCCCGGCCATCGCCTTCCCCGCGATGAGCATCTCCGGCACGAAGAAGTCGCCCCGCTCGAACCGGGCGCCCACCTCCTCCAGCGCGGGGATGAGCGCGTCGAACAGCATCGTCTCGGGGGCGAGGCCGAGCTCAAGGCCCCGGTTGGTGAGGTCGAGTACGGCCGGGCCGTTGCCGGCCAGCGTCTCGTCGTACAGGCCGCGGAGGATGTCCTGCTCGTTCATAACCCACCTTCCGGCTCGCCGGCCGTGCGGATGACGGACGATGCCAGTGCCGCGGAGAGGCCATCGGTCTCGGAGACCAGCAGGGCGCCGATCTCGGCGATCCGGCCGGCGTCGAGCCGGAGGGCCGGCCCCGAGACCGAGACGGCGGCGATCACGCGGCCGCCGCGGCCGCGCACCGGGGCGGCGATCGCGACCAGGCCGGGCTCCAGCTCCTCGACCGCCACGCCGTACCCGGTCCGGCGGATCTCGGCGAACTGCGCGGCGAGCCGGGTGCGGTCGGTGATGGTGTGCGGCGTGCGCCGCTCCAGCGGGCCGCGGGGCAGCTCGGCCGCGCCGAACGCGACGAACACCTTGCCGAGCGCCGAGCAGTGCAGCGGCACCCGCAGGCCCACCCAGTTCGTGGCGCCGAGCAGGTAGCGGCTGTCCACCTGGGCCACCTGCTCCACCTCGGTCCCGGACGGCACGGCCAGGTTCACCGTCTCGCCGGTCTTCTCGCCGAGCCGTTCCAGCACCGGCTGCGCCGCCGCGATCAGCTCGGCGAGGCCGGAACGGCTCGCGTACCGGGTGAGCACCGGGCCGGGCACGAACGCGCCGCTCGCGTCGCGGCCGAGCAGGCCGTGCCGTTCCAGCGCGGACAGCAGCCGGGAGGCGGTGCTCTTCGACAGGCCGGACTCGGCGTGCAGCCGGGAGAACGGCAGCGGCTCGTCCGCCTCGATCACCCGGACGAGCAGGCCCGCGGCCCGGTCGATCGCCTGGGTCCCCGACCGGCGCTCGGCTTGGCCCGGGCGCGCGGCTGCCCGGACCGCGCGGCGCGCGCCACCCCCAGGCGGGAGTTCCACATTGTGGGACTCGATTTCCATAATTCGAGCGTAAAATTTCGATCACAGCGAGGTCAAGGGAGGCAGCGTGTTCGTCAATCGGATGCCCCGCTACGAGATCCTCTCCGCCGACGCCATGGCCACCCTCGACCGCGGCTGGCGGCGCATCGTCTCCGAGATCGGCGTCGAGTTCGACTCGCCCCGGGCGCTCGACCTGTTCCGCAGGGCGGGCATGAAGGTCGAGGACAAGACCGTCTTCTTCGATCCGGAGTTCGTGCTCGAGCAGGTCGCCAAGGCCCCCCGCGAGTTCGACGTGCAGGCCCGCAACCCGGCCAACACCGTGCACATCGGCGGCGACCACATGGTCTTCGGCGCCGTGTACGGCTCGCCGTTCGTGCGCGAGGGCGACGTGCGGCGGGACGCCACCCTCGACGACTTCCACCGGTTCTGCAAGCTCTCCCAGGTGTTCCCCGAGCTCGACTCGGCCGGCGGGGTGGTGTGCGAGCCGAACGACGTGCCGCTCGACTCCCGGCACCTCGACATGACGTACGCGCTGCAGACCCTGACCGACAAGATCTACATGGGCAACGTGGTGTCCGGGCCGAACGCCGCGGACACCATCGCGATGACCTCGATCCTGTTCGGCGGGCGGGAGAACATCGAGCGCACCCCGGCCGTGATCGCCCTCATCAACTGCAACTCGCCACTGCGCTGGGACGAGCGCATGCTCGACGCCCAGTTCGAGTACTCCGCGGCGAACCAGCCGGTGGTGATCACCCCGTTCCTGCTCATGGGCGCGATGTCCCCGGTGACGATCCCGGCCGCGCTCGCCCAGCAGATCGCCGAGGCGCTCACCGGCATCGCGCTCTCCCAGCTCATCCGCCCCGGCTGCCCGGTGATCTTCGGCTCGTTCCTGTCGAACATCGACATGCGCACCGGCTCGCCGTGCTTCGGCACCCCCGAGTCCGCGATCGGCCTGCTCGCCACCGGCCAGATCGCCCGGCACTTCGGCCTGCCCTGGCGGTCCGGCGGCGGCCTCACCTCCTCGCAGGTGGCCGACGCCCAGGCCGGGTACGAGGCGCTGATGACCATGCTGCCCACCTTCCTCGCCGGGGCGAACTGGGTGATGCACGCCGCGGGCTGGCTGGAGAGCGGCCTGGTCAGCGGCTACGAGAAGTTCATCGTCGACATCGAGATCCTGCGCATGCTGCAGGAGGAGTTCACCCCGCTGGAGATCGACGAGGCCTCGCTCGCGTTCGACGCCCACGCCGAGGTCGGCCACGGCGGCCACTTCCTCGGCGCGGCCCACACCATGGAACGCTTCCGCACCTGCTTCTACCGCCCGCTGCTGTCCTCCTCCGACAACTACGAGCGGTGGATGCGCAACGGCGGCAAGGACGCCGCCGCGCGCGCGGGCGAGATCTACCGGGCCAAGCTGGAGGAGTACGAGCAGCCGCCGCTCGACGACGCGATCCGCGAGGAGCTCGCCGACTACGTCGCCCGCCGCCGCGCCGAACTCGGCGACTGACCAGGCGTTTCGCACACAAGCGCGCGGTGCGGACGCGCCGCCCCGGCCGTGCCGTACCGGTGGGGCTCGGCCTGACGGCCCCGCTCCGGCCGCGGTTTCGCCCTGCCGTCCGTTACGGAGGCGCCTGACCGCCCCTTTACCCGATCGTGTACGGTCGTCCAACGCACGTGCACATAAAGGGGGTTATGGCAGGGTGAATGCCAAAAAGTCATCCACCGCGAGCGCGGGGGGCGCGGTGAAATGGATCAAGCGAGGATTCACTCTCGCCGTCGTCGCGGCCGTGTTGCTCGGCTTCGGGGCGACGGGCTGCACCAGGGTGAGCACCGCGCCCGACGAGATCGTCCTGCACTACGCGGGTGGCCTCTTCGAGCCGAAGAAGTTCGAGCGGTGCATTCTCCCGTCGAGCGGTGCCACCTACCTCGGCCCCGGTGACACCTACTACAGCTATCCCTTCGGCCAGCGCACCTTCGACTTCACCGGGTCCAAGGACGCGGAGTCGAAGCCGATCACGGTGGTGAGCAAGGACAACGTGCAGATGACCGTGGCGGGCTCGGCCACGCTCACGCTCAACACCGACTGTGAGACGCTGCGCCGCTTCCACGAGCGCATCGGCCTGAAGTACGGGGCCTACCAGCAGAACGGCAAGACGTCCGACGGCTGGACCCGGATGCTGAACTTCTACCTCAAGCAGCCGTTGGACCGCGCCCTCGACGCGGCGAGCCAGGAGTTCGAGTGGCGCGCCCTGTTCAACGACCCCAACACCAAGCAGCGCTGGGAGGCCCGCGTCGGCGAGCTCGCCCGCCAGTTCATCAAGGAGACCGCCGGCGACGAGTACTTCTGCCAGCCCAACTACGCCGGCACCGGCGACTGTGGCGACATCGTCCTCACCATCCAGAAGCCCGAGCCGCCGGAGAGCCTCGTCGAGGCCCTCGCCGCCGAGCAGGCCGCCAAGCAGCAGAACCTCGCCCAGCAGCAGATCAACGCCAAGGTCAAGACCGAGCTGGAGTCGATTAAGGACCTGGTGAAGGTCCTCGGCCCGCAGGGCGCGGTCCTCTGGAAGGCCATCCAGGACGGCAAGGTCCAGGTCATCCCCGTCCCCCAGGGCGGCAACATCAACATCACCCCGTCCACCGGCGGCAACCGAACCAACCGCTGACCGGGGACCGGTGCCGGAACGGCCGCGGCGCGCCACCCGACCACGCGCCGCGGCCATGGCCGCTCAGGCCGAGCCGGAACGCCGTGTCCCCCTCGTCGGCCGAAGCCACCCCCGCCGTGGCGTGGCCCGCCGCCGGTCGGCCGAATCGTCACCGGATCGAAATCTGGGTGCCAGCACCCTTTTTCTGAGAAGAAGGCGGCGGACGGGCGTTTCCGGGGCGCACGTACGACCGGCGGTCGAATATCGGTCGGAGGCGAGCGGCCGAAACACACTTCCCGGGCCCCTGATCTCCGGGATGATTTAGGATGCGGCGCGAGGTGAAAAGGGGGCCATGGACATCGCCGCGCTGCCGAATCCCTATGACTATCGCAACCCGGTACGGGACGCGTCCCTCTTCGCGGGGCGTGACGACGAGCTCGCGAAGCTCCGATACGAGTTCGGCCAGGCGGCCCCGGACCGGCCGTCGATATATATCGCCATCCATGGCCGCCGGGCGGCCGGTAAGACCAGCCTGCTCAATCGTGCCGAGGCGATCGCGAAAGAGTGCCGGGTGCTTCCCGTCCGGGTCGACTTGGTGCCGGGCGATGCGACCCCCGTCGCGTTCTTCCGCAAGCTTTACGAGGAGCTGACGACCGCGCTCGCGCGGCAGGGCGGGCCGGACGCGCCGCCCGGAGCGGCCCCCGCCGTGGTGCGCCGGGTTCTCGCGGGCGGGACACCGCCGGACGACTTCCCTCTGGAGTTCCCCGAGTCCCTGGCCCTGAGCGCGCGCTCCCTAGGTGCGGTCTCCGAGCCCGCGCTCCGCGCCGACCTGGAGTATTTCGTACGGACCCTCGGGCGGCCGATCGCACTCCTCATCGACGAGGCGCAGCTCATAGCAGGGGACGAGAACATCCTGTCCATCCTGCGCGCGCTCGGCGGCCGGGTGCCGGGCTACGTCTTCGTGCAAGGGTGAGGTCGTCGAGGTCGTGCCCGGCATCGACGTCGACGGCACCCCGGGCGGCCCGAGGGCGGCTGCGCAGGGGATCGCATCACCTCGCCGCCGGCGCGGGTGAGGAGCCCGGCCGCCGAGATCGCCGAACCTGTCCCGCCGTCCACGAGCGAACGGCCGGGGAAACGCCGGTAGCCGATTTGTTCCGGCCTCGGCCGCCGAATGGCCGAGTGCGGTTATCCCAGTCAGTCAGGTCGGCTTGGCCGCATCGAATTCCACTTGTCATCTTTGGTTGACACGCCAGTCTGTGTCAACCTAGGCTGACAATGCATCCGGGCCATGTCACGGCGTTCGCCCAGGTGGTGAGCGCCGGAGCGGTGGCCGCCCGGTGAGCGCACCACCGGACGGGCCGCCCGGTCATATCGTCCTGAGCCTCCGGGCCGCGATTCCGCGGATCGGCCCGGAAAACGCCCCCTGAATCCTCCTGTCACGTCCCCGAGGTTTCTCGTTCGTCCTGCCCGAAAACCGTGGCGAAAGGGGAGATCCGATGATCCATGCTCGCGGCCTGACCCGGCACTTCCGGGTCAAGGGCGAGACCGTCGAGGCCGTACGCGGCATCGACATCGACGTCGCGGAAGGGGAGCTCGTCGCCTTCCTCGGCCCCAACGGCGCGGGCAAGTCCACCAGCCTGCGCATGCTCACCACGCTGCTTCCCCCGACCGCCGGGACGGCGACCGTCGCCGGGTGCGACATCCGCACCGACCCGCCCGGCGCCCGGCGCCGCATCGGCTACATCGGCCAGGGCCGGGGCGCGGGGGACGCCTTCCGCGTCCGCGACGAGCTGCTCTTCCAGGGCCGCTTCCACGGCATGCGCCGGGCGGAGGCGCGGCGCCGCGCCGACGAGCTGCTCGCCGCCCTCGAGCTCGACGGGGTCGCCAAGCGCGTGGCGAGCACGCTCTCCGGCGGCCAGCGGCGGCGGCTCGACATCGCCCTCGGCCTGATGCACCGGCCCGAGCTGCTCTTCCTCGACGAGCCCTCCACGGGGCTCGACCCGCACAGCCGCGCCAACCTGTGGCAGCACATCCTGCGGCTGCGCGAGGAGTACGGCACGACCATCTTCCTCACCACCCACTACCTCGACGAGGCCGACACGATGGCCGAGCGCGTGATGATCATCGATCACGGCCGGGTCATCGCCGACGACACCCCCGAGCGGCTCAAGGCCGACCTCGCCGGCGACCTGATCACGGTGACCGTCGGCAAGGGCGAGGCCGCGCGGGCCGCCGAGATCGCCGCCCGCATCCCCACCGCGCACGAGATCACCACCGCCCGGCAGGCCTCGGAGGCGTCCGGTCCGTCCGCCGCCCCGCAGGACGGGCCGGACGAGGGCGCCGACACCGTCACCTTCCGGGTCAAGAACGGCCCGGCCGTACTGCCCGAGCTCGTGCGCGCCCTCGACGCGGCCGGACTGTGGACGGTCGCCACCGAAATCCGCCGTCCCACCCTCGACGACGTGTTCCTCGCGCTCACCGGCCGCAGCCTGCGCGAGAGCGACCGGACCCAGGAAGGAGCCTGACCATGACCGCCACCACCGCCACCGCCGTCGCCACCCGGGGTCTCGCCGGCCGGGCCGGGAACCTCCTCCGCGACGTGCTCCTGGTGTTCGCCCGGGAGATCAGCCCCGAACTGCGGGTCCCGATCGGCCTCGTCCTCGGCATGCTGCAGCCGCTCATCTTCCTCGTGCTGTTCGGGCCGCTGCTCGGCGGCATGCCGGGGGTCGGCGACTCCCACTGGCAGTGGTTCGTGCCCGGCATCCTCGTGATGATCGGCCTGTTCGGCTCCGGAGCCGCCGGTTACAGCGTGATCGTGGAGGCGGGCGGCGGCTCGCTGGAACGCATGCTCGTCACCCCGGTCAGCCGGGCCGCGATGCTGATCGGCCGCACCCTCAAGGAGGGGCTGACCCTCCTCGTCCAGGGCGTGCTCATCACCCTGGTGATGGCGCCGTTCGGCCTGCGCATCCACCCGGCCGGGGTGGCCGCCGGGCTCGCCCTGCTCGTGGCGACCGGCATCGGCATCGGGTCGCTGTCCTTCGCGCTCGCCCTCGCCGCCAAACGCACGCCGTCGGTGTTCTGGGCGGTGCAGCAGTTCGCACAGTTCCCGCTGCTGCTCTCGTCGGGGGTGCTGCTGCCCGTGGAGGCGGGCCCGTCCTGGCTCGCCGCCGTGTCGCGGGTCAACCCGGTCACCTACGTGGTCGAGGCCGAGCGGGCGCTGTTCGCCGGCGACCTGACCGCCCCCGAGGTCGCGTACGGGACGCTCGCCGCCGCCGCGATCGCCGCGGTCGGCCTCGCGCTCGGCATCCGGGGCATGCGCCGCGCCTCCCTCTGACCGCAGGATCCCCGGCGGCCGGCACGCGCGCCCGCGTACCGCCCGGTGCGCGGCCGCGTGCCGGTCAGCCGCGGCCCCGCACGGTCAGCGACGCGAGCAGCTCCTCGGTCGCCTTCGCGACCGCGGTCACCGCCCGCTCGAACGCCTCGGCGTTGTGCGCGGCCGGGGTGCGGAACCCGGAGATCTTGCGGACGTACTGCAGCGCCGCGGCGCGCACGTCCTGTTCGGTCACCTCGTCGGTGTACGGCGGGCGGAGGGTCTTGATGCTCCTGCACATGCCCTCATTCAACCCGCCGCCACCGACGAACCGTACACGTCGGCCCCGAAGGCGTCGGCGATCTCGCGCATGCCGCGGGCCAGCTCGGCGAGGTCGAGCGCCTTCATCCGGTCCGCCGGGCCGGACACCGACATGCCCGCGACCACCCGCCGCCCGTCGCGCACCGGCACCGCCAGGCAGTGCACGCCCGTCTCCTCCTCGCCGAGGTCGAGCGCGTACCCGCGCTCACGCACCCGCTCCAGCTCGGCGAGCATCTCCGGCACCGAGGTGATCGTCTGGTCGGTACGGCGCGGCATCCCGATGCGCTCGAGGATCGCGGCCGCGTCCGGCCGGTCGGCGAGCAGCACCTTGCCCACCGCCGTGCTGTGCGCCGGCACCCGCCGCCCCACCTCGGCGAACATGCGCAGCCGCCGCGGCGAGGGCACCTGCGCCACGTAGACGACGAAGTCCCCCTCGAGCACCGCCAGGTTCGCGGTCTCCCCGGACAGGTCCACCATGCGCGTCAGGTACGGCCGCGCCCACGCCGCCACCATGTTCTCGGCCGCGCCGCCGAGCCGTACCAGCGCGCCGCCGAGCGCGTAGCGGCGGTCGGACTCCTGCCGCACGTAGCCGCGGGCGAGCAGGGTGCGCAGCAGCCGGTGGATCGTCCCGTACGGCAGGCCGGTGGTGGCCGCGATCTCCGACAGGGCGGCCGCGCCGCCGTGCCCGGCGAGCGCCTCGAGCACGTCGAGCGCCCGGTCGACCGACTGGACCCCGCTCACCGCACCGCCAGCAGGGTCGAGGCGGGCAGGCCGCGCAGCGAGGCGTCGAGCACCTGCGCGGTGTGCGCGACCGGGATCGGCCGGTCACCGCGCCGCCGCAGCCCCGCGGCGATCTGCATGGTGCAGCCGGGGTTCGCCGACACCAGCAGGTCGGCTCCGGTGGCGGCGACGTGCCCGGCCTTGCGGTCGCCGAGCTCCCGGGCCGCGTCCGGCCGGAACAGGTTGTAGGTGCCCGCCGAGCCGCAGCAGATCGCCGGCTCGGCGACCTCGACCAGCCGCACCCCCGGCACGCCGGACAGCAGCGCCCGCGGCTGGGACCGCACGTTCTGGGCGTGGGCGAGGTGGCAGGCGTCGTGGTAGGCGATGGTGAGCGGCAGCGGGTGCCGCTCGGCGGCCGGGCCGAGCTCGGCGAGGTACTCGGCGAGGTCGGCGAACCGCAGCCCCTTCGCCCGGGCCTGCCAGGCCGGGTCGCCGGCGAGCAGCTCGGCGTACTCCTTGGTGGCCGAGCCGCACCCGGCGGCGTTCACCACGACCGTGTCCACGCCCGCCCGCTCGAACGTCTCGACGATGCGCCGGGCGAACCGCACCGCCTCCTCCCGCCGCCCCGAGTGCACCGACAGCGCGCCGCAGCAGCCCTGCTCCGGCGGGATCACCACGTCGCAGCCCTCCAGCGCGAGCACCCGCGCCGTCGCCGCGTTCACCCCGGGGAAGAACGCGTCCTGCACGCACCCGGTGAGCAGCCCCACCCGGGCCCGCCGCGGCCCGCGCGCCCGCACCAGACGCGGCAGCCGTACCCGGGGGGTGATCGGCGGGGCGATCGCGGCCATCGTGCCCAGCCGCGGGGCGAGCAGCGCGAGCACCGGGGCGAGGCGGCGGCGCAGGCCCTCGGTGAGCCGCAGCGGCGCCCGCAGCGCGCGCAGCCGCCGCGGATACGGGAACAGGTGGAACACCAGCTCGCGGAACGCCCGCTCGGCGAGCGGGCGGCGGTGCTCCTCCTCCACCACGGCCCGGGCCTGCTCGATCAGCCGGTCGTAGCGCACCCCGGACGGGCAGGCGGTGACGCACGCCATGCAGCCCAGGCAGGCGTCGAGGTGCCCGGCCATCTCGGGGGTGACCGGGGTGCCCGCGACGTGCTGCCCCATCAGGTGGATGCGCCCGCGCGGCGAGTCCATCTCCTCGCCCCACAGCACGTAGGTGGGGCAGGTGGGCAGGCAGAAGCCGCAGTGCACGCAGGTGTCGATCAGCTCGGGATCGATGCCCGGGGCCGCCGGCCCGGTCCGTTCCGCCGTCATCAGATCCCTCCCGGGAACCGCCCGGGCGCCATGATCCGCCCGGGGTCGAACCGCTCCTTCACCCGCCGCATGAGGCCGAGCGCGCCGACCTTCCCCCACCGGTCGAGCCGGCGGGCGATCTCCTCCGGCGCGGCCAGCACGATCACCCGGCCGCCCGCGTTCTCCACCCCGGCGCGCACGTCCGCGACGAAGTGCTCGGCGCGCTCGGGCGCGATGTCGGCGGGCAGCGCCACGTGCAGCACCGCGGAGGCGGCCGAGCCGCGCGCCCGGATGTCGCCGGTGGCCGCGCTGCTCACCTCGGCCATCGCGGTGCCGATCTCGCCCGGCGGCACCCGGATCTCCACGAGGAACTCGTCCCCGGGCAGCCGTCCCCACCACGGCGGCGGCTCGGCGGAGACGTCCGCGGCCGCGCCGTGCGCCTCGAGCAGCCCGCGCACGGCCTGCGCCCGGGCCTCGGCCGCCGCGCCCTCGACGAGCACGGCCACGGTGAACGGCCCGAACATCACCTCGGGCCAGTCGATCTCGATCGCGGACGGCTCGGCGACGCTGGTGGCGACCGGGCCGATCACCTGGAGCGGGTCGACGGGGAAGTCGTTGACGAAGCGGCGCTCGCCGTGCCCGTCCACCCGCTCGCGGGCGATCGGGTACGTTGCGGTCACCCAGCGGCGGTCGGCCGGCAGCGGGTGGAGGCGGAACGCCGCCTCGGCGATCACGCCGAGCGTGCCGTACGAGCCGGTGAACAGCTTGCCGAGGTCGTACCCGGCCACGTTCTTGACCACCTTGCCGCCGGACTTGGCGATGGTGCCGTCGGCGAGCACCACGGTGGCGCCGATGAGCAGGTCGCGGGCGGTGCCGTAGCGCAGCCGGCGCGGCCCGGCGACCGCGGCGGCGAGCGTGCCGCCGACCGTCGCCTCCGGGTCGGGCACGTCGAGCGCGAGCTCCTGGCCCTCCCTCGCCAGGATCTCGGCGAGCGCGCCCATCGTCACCCCGGCCTGCACCCGCACCACCAGGTCGCCCGCGGCGTGCTCGAGCACCTGGTTGAGGCAGCAGGTGTCGAGCAGCACGTCGCACCGCTCGGGCGGGCGGCCCCAGTGCAGCTTGGTGCCGCCGCCGACCGGCACCACGGCGAGGCCGTGCTCGCTCGCCGTACGCAGCACGGCGGCGATCTCCTCGGTGCTCTCCGGCAGCGCCACCCAGCGCGGCTTCACCCCGGCGACGTCGTCGTCCGGGCCGGCGTCCCGGATCGTGACGCCGGTCGCGGCGAGGGCCTCTCCGGGCTGCGCGGCCATCAGAACAGCTCCGCCTTTCCGGCCTCGACGAGCGGGTGCACGCCCTTGCGCACCCCCGGCGCCTCCCCGCACAGCCGCGGGGTGGGGAACACCTTGCCCGGGTTCGACAGGTTGCGCGGGTCGAACGCGCACCGCACGAGCTGCATGGTGTCGAGGTCCTGGTCGCTGAACATCCTCGTCATGTACCGCGCCTTGTCCACGCCCACGCCGTGCTCCCCGGTGATCGAGCCTCCGTGCCGGATGCACAGGTCGAGGATGCGGCCGCTCACCTCGGCGGCGCGCTCCCCGGCGCCCTCCTCCTCGTCGTCGAACAACACCAGCGGGTGCAGGTTGCCGTCCCCGGCGTGGAACACGTTCGCCACGCGGATGCCGTACTCGCGGGACAGCTCGTCGATCGCGGCGAGCACGCCCGGCAGCGCGGTGCGCGGCACCACGCCGTCCTGCACGATGTACGCCGGGCTGATCCGGCCCACCGCGGCGAACGCGGACTTGCGGCCCTTCCAGATCGCGGCGCGCTCGTCGGCGTCCTTGGCCACCCGCAGCTCGAACGCGCCGTTCTCCCGGCACAGCCGCTCGACCTGCGCGTACTCCTGCTCCACCGCGGCGAGCGGGCCGTCGAGCTCGACCACGAGCACCGCGCCCGCGCCCGGCGGGTAGCCGCAGGCGACCGCGGCCTCGGCGGCCTCGATGGCGAGCGCGTCCATCATCTCGATCGCGGCCGGGACCACGCCCGCGCCGATGATCGCGGACACCGCGCGGCCGCCGGACTCGACGTCGGGGAACGCGGCGAGCAGCGTGCACACCGCCTCCGGGGTGACCGACAGCCGGACCGTGATCTTGGTGGCGATGCCGAGCGTGCCCTCCGAGCCGACGAACGCGCCGAGCAGGTCGTAGCCGGCGTCCATGCGGTCGAGCTCGACGATGTCCCCGTCCGGGGTGACGATCTCGCACGCCTCGACGTGGTTGACGGTGAAGCCGTACTTGAGGCAGTGCGCGCCGCCGGAGTTCTCCGCGACGTTGCCGCCGATCGAGCAGACCTGCTGGCTGGAGGGGTCGGGGGCGTAGTAGAAGCCCCGGTCGCGCACCGCCTCGGTGATCGCCAGGTTGGTCACGCCGGGCTCGACCACGGCGCGGCGGCTCGCCAGGTCGATGGAGAGGATGCGGCGCATCCGGGAGGTGACGATGAGCACCCCGTCGGACCGGGGCAGCGCCCCGCCGGACAGGCCGGTGCCCGAGCCGCGGGCGACGAACGGCACGCCGTACTCGTTGCAGGCGCGCACGATCGCCGCGATCTGCTCGGCCGACTCCGGGAGCACGACCAGGCCCGGAGTGGCGCGATGGTAGGTGAGGCCGTCGCATTCGTAGGTGCGCAGCCGTACCGGGTCGGTGATCACGGCATCGGGGCCGAGGATCTCCCGGCAGCGTGCCGTCAGCCGGGCGAGCGGGCCGGGACCGTCCGGCCCGCCGTCCGGAGCGGCGACGAAGGTCTCGCTCACGGCCGCCTCCCGTCGAGAATCGCCATCAGCGAGACCTTACGTCGTACAGCGGCACATGTCATGGCATGCGTTCGTACGCGGGCAGGGTGAGGAACTCCACGAAGTCGTCGTCGAGCGCGACCTCCTTGAACAGCTCGGTCGCCTTGCCGTACAGGTCCTCGTCGAAGCCGGGCTCCTTGCGGATGTTCGCCAGCTCCTCCTCGACGATCCGCTCCACCAGGTCCTTGGTGACGGTCGCGCCGGTGTCGTCGAGCTTGATGCCGTTGTGCACCCACTGCCACACCTGGGAGCGGCAGATCTCGGCGGTGGCCGCGTCCTCCATCAGGTTGTGGATCGCCGCCGCGCCGTTGCCGCCGAGCCACGCGGCGAGGTAGCGGATGCCCACGTCGACGTTGTTGCGCAGGCCCGCCTCGGTGATGTTCCCGGGGGTGGCGGAGACGTTGAGCAGGTCGGCGGCGGAGACGTTGACGTCCTCGCGCAGCCGGTCGAGCTGGTTCGGCTTGTCCCCGAGCACGCCGTCGAAGACCTCCTTGCAGATCGGCACGAGGTCCGGGTGGGCGACCCAGGAGCCGTCGAAGCCGTCGTTCGACTCGCGGGTCTTGTCCTGGCGCACCTTCTCCAGCGCGACCGCGTTCACCTCGGGGTTGCGGCGCGACGGGATGAACGCGGCCATGCCGCCGATCGCGTGCGCGCCGCGCTTGTGGCAGGTGCGCACGAGCAGCTCGGTGTAGGCGCGCATGAACGGCGCGGTCATGGTGACCACGTTCCGCTCGGGCAGCAGGAACTCGCGGCCGCGGGTGCGGAACTTCTTGATCACGCTGAACAGGTAGTCCCAGCGCCCGGCGTTGAGCCCGGCCGAGTGCTCGCGCAGCTCGTAGAGGATCTCCTCCATCTCGAACGCGGCCGGGTAGGTCTCGATGAGCACCGTGGCCCGGATCGTGCCGCGCGGGATGCCGAGCAGCTCCTGGGCGCGGACGAACACGTCGTTCCACAGCCGGGCCTCGAGGTGGCTCTCCATCTTCGGCAGGTAGAAGTACGGGCCCTTGCCCTTGTCGAGCTGCCGCTTGGCGCAGTGGAACATGTAGAGCCCGAAGTCGAGCAGCGAGCCCGACATCCTCTTGCCGTCGACGAGGATGTGCTTCTCCTCCAGGTGCCAGCCGCGCGGGCGCACCACGATGGTGGCGAGCTCCTCGTCCGGGCGCAGCCTGTAGGACTTGCCGCCGGTCTCGAAGTCGATGGTGCGGTCGAGCGCGTCCTTCAGGTTGAGCTGGCCGCCGATCACGTTCTCCCACAGCGGGGAGAGCGCGTCCTCGAAGTCGGCGAGCCACACCTTCGCGCCGGAGTTGAGCGCGTTGATCGTCATCTTCCGGTCGGTCGGACCGGTGATCTCGACGCGGCGGTCGACCAGGCCGGGCGCCGGGTCGGCGACCCGCCAGGAGTCGTCCTCGCGGATGTGCTTGGTCTCCGGAAGGAAGTCGAGGTTGGCGCCGGCGGACAGCTCCCGCTGGCGGGCCTGCCGGGCCTCGAGCAGCTCCAGGCGGCGGCCGTTGAACTCGCGCTGGAGCGTGGCCACGAACGCCAGCGCCTCCGGCGTGAGGATCTCGTCGAATCGGGTAAGCAGCGGGCCGGTGATCTCAACGCCGTCCATGCCGTGATCCTTTCCGGGATGCGGAAAAGTGATTCTGAATTACGGAAATCACGCTACTTGATGCCATCTTTCGGGGTCAACGAGGGTCCGGGTGGGTCAGGGACGGTACGGCGGGGCACCGGAGGCGGCCCCCGGGACGGCTCAGGGACGGTTCAGGGGCGTGCCTGATGGGCTCGCGGGCCGCTTCCCGGCAGGCTGGTCGGTGTGCGGATCGGGCCCGGACGCACGCCAGGACCTTGACCAGGACGCGAGGACGGCTTGAGAACGACACGGCGAACGTTGCGGCAGGCGGCGGGGAGCGCGCCGGCACGGAGCGGATCGGCACGGAGCGGATCGGTACGGCGGGCGGCGG